>Ga0114945_10000595_pt1 | contig 23330 bp, 20 predicted proteins | sample OV2TP3_FD_87194 | JGI IMG/M metagenome (GOLD analysis project Ga0114945, IMG submission 87194) | Hot spring microbial communities from Beatty, Nevada to study Microbial Dark Matter (Phase II) - OV2 TP3 | ecosystem: Environmental > Aquatic > Thermal springs > Hot (42-90C) | place: USA: Beatty...
ATAAATAAAACCGGTATATTCTGCAGAAAAAACCTGTAATTAGCATTATATGGATATACGCAACTAATATAAACAATATTAATCAAAACTCCTAAAAACAGCAGCACCCAACTCATATTCTTTTTCCAATCTTTCGAGTTGACACACATTAGAATACCTTCTAAAAAACCACCAGCAACTATGAAAAAATTCACTCCCCAAAATGAGAGCTTCAATAAACGCTGAAATAAAGTTAAAGCATCATCACGGAAAGTATAATACAAGATAAGATAGGATCTTGTATTGAACATATACCAAAAGATTCTTTTAATTGGGTTTATAAAAAAATACCTCAAGGGATATTTTTTTTTATAATAGTCCAACAGGAATTCAAAGTTCTTCTTAATGGCAGTATTGCAATTGTCGGAGATCAATAGTTTATTTACCAGTTTTATCCTGTCGGGGTTCTTATGATAACCACACCTATCCATTAATACTAAAGCTTGCCATAAGATTGCTTTCTCTTCTGAATCAAGATGAATTAAATTCTGCAGTTGGGAATAGGCATCGGCTGGGGTGTTATCCAATACGATCCTGGCAGTATAATTTTCTGTAAACGGAATCACTGTAACTGCATGACTCCATTTTAGCACCGATAGAAAATCATCTGTCTCGTATTGTAAATAGCCAGCTAAATAGCCGGCGTCAATTCCTTTTAGAGGAATAAACTTTCCGAAAACAATATAATTGCGGACGATCCAAGGTAAGAAAAACAGAGAGAGAGCCAAAGTAAATACAACTAAGTTTTTCCACTTTAAAGATATCAGTTCGTCCTTAAAAGTAAAATAGAATACATAGAATAGAGGGATCAGTACTGCCAGATAAGGCCTTAAAAACACTACGATCGAAATCAATACCCCTATCAAAATAAGGGTGCGATATCTATTCGCATGCCTGAGGGAAAATAGATAGTAAGAAAGCATGACAACTAGAGCAGTGGATAAACTTTCACCCTGTCCCCACGAATTGAAGTTTACAACGAATGGAAGAAAACCATATAGCAGAGAAAATGAAAAACTAAATTTCCTATTACCGGTTTTTTCATACAATAGCAAAAACATATAAAGAACAGATATCGCATGGATCACTATTTGCGTGTACGGTATTATCTTTGTATACCAGTTCGGGCCAAACAAAACATAATGTAGTCCAATGAAAAATGGATAGGCTGGCATCCTACCCACATAGGCAGGAAGATAATCCAGGTTATGGCTATACACCCCTCTATGATACCAGTTTAAAAAAGAGTCATTATAACTGTTAAAATCCGTCCTTGTCGTAATGTCTCCTTTGTACTCCCGATGAAAAGCTCCTTTAATGTAACTATGAAATGCCAAGTCATAAGTCAGTATTAAGCAGAACAAAATAAACAGTAACACCAAGAACTGTTTTTTCATGTCGTCAACAGCCGCTGGGCTTTTGCCTCCTCGCAGCACGCATAGCGACAGATCGGGAAGCTGCCGCGCATAGATCACCGGAAGGGAGGGAACCTCGACCCCGACCCATATCACCGGTAACCCAGTTTTCTGAGCTGTTCACTCATATGCGCCATATCTTCCGGGGAGGTCTCCATGAGTGCGCACGGAGGTGGACACGTTGCCCGGCTCCAGCGGATCCACTCCGCAGTGCCATCAGCCAAACATCCTGTCTGTCCCGTCATCAAGGGAACCAACACGCCCGACGGCACGCTTACCCCAACCCACTGTAGGACCATCGGGGCCAGCGCCACGATGTGGCATTCCTTGAAGGAAGATGCATACGCCGCGCCAGCCCCATAGATGACCGCCATGCCGTCCGTTAGGTGTGTGCCTGTCGACCCGGAGTCGGCACTTTCAAAGAGGGAGTCGGGACAAATCGGAGTGCGCGTAAAGAAGGTGTATCCGGCCGCTGGCACTACAACGAGATCCGGGGCTCGGTCTTCATACGGTCCCAGAAAAAGCTCCTCACGTCGGTGTACAGCGGCCACCGGACATCGCCCAGTCAGTGGGTCGGTCACCGCCAAGAGCTGCTGGCTCAACTCGTTGAGAAGTTCCTCGCCCTCGTGAAGCTCTACGTGTCCGGACTCCTCGCGCCCTAGTAGATTCAGGTAGAGCAGACCGTAGGGCGAGTCGCTACTGAGGAACGCCAGCGTGCGGGGCCAGTCAAAGAGGGCACGCGAATTGATGCGGTCCCTGAGCCGCATCAGCCGTCTGCCGCCGTAAAAACGATGGCGCAGGCCGAGGATGTCAAGGTGCTTTGCAATTCCGACGAGTGCTCGGGTAGCGCCCGCTGAACCGCGCAGCGTCAAGTAGCCTTCTCGCGCCAACCAGCTTGTCAGATCGAATCGGCAATGGACCGGCCCGAAGCCGTGATCCGACATGATGAGGAGGGTGTCGTTGGGTCCTAAACGGTCAAGGAACCAGCCTATGTGCTGGTCGATCATAGCAAAAAACTCACGCGCGAGTAGGGTGTGGCTGGGATCGTGACGAGGGTGCCTGGGATCAAGCAAATGCCAGAGTTGATGCTGTAATGTATCTAGGGAGTAGTTATTCATCAGGAACAGATCGGGCGTGAAGCGTTCAAGCAAATATCGCGCAACCTCAAAGCGGGTCCTTTCCATGGCCGTGAGGCGGGACATAAACTGCTGCACACCGTCATCGGTGAGTCCCGATATGTCCACGGAGATCGTGTATTCGCCCACCGCAGCAACCATCTCCCGGAAGAGGCCTGGCGGGTATGTCAGAGATCTCCCCACACCAGGACTGAGGATGCCGCCCACCATCGCTCCGTTAATGGGCCACACCGGGTAAGTAATCGGAAGGTTCAGGCTCACGACGCGCCTTCCAGCCTGGGATGTGAGGTCGAGGATAGTTGGGGCGCCCACGCTTCGGGCAGTAACATAATCGAGCTCATAGGAGCCTGGCCTCTTGTCTACAAAGTCGTAGATCCCGTGATAGCCGGGGTTCACACCAGTGAGGAACGATGTCCACGCCGCCATCGATCCCGGCGGAAGGGTCGACCTCAGAACGAGGCGCACGCCTTCACGGACGGCTCGAGCCAGGTTCGGCATGTGGCCGTCGGCAAGCAAAGGGTCTAGAACGGTCCAGGTCGCCCCATCGAGCCCGAGGACATAAACACGGGACTGACTCATATTCTAACCGTAGGTTTAGATATGGGCGTTGGAGCGTTCACTTTCTCACGCCGCCAAAGCCACGGGAGCAAACGTAACTCTTGGACTGGCTGCGGCAAAATCTGTGAAATGCTGGGCTTGCATATATGTCATCACTCAAAAGAAAGCCTCCCTCTTTTATGTGAGGCCATACTGCAGAGTATTCCCAAAGTTGGTGCTCTCGAGTATGCAGGCTGTCATGCACAAAAATATCAATCTTTGAATGTGTACCCAAAATTCTGGGCAGCCATGTTTTGCTGTCGCCTAAAAACAAACTATGACGATGTTTAAGATAATCTGGGATGAGCCATCCGGGTTGGCAGCCAGATGGCAATGGACCAGCAACCGACATATCGATGCGCTCAGTTGCCGGTAAATCAATCGACATAAGATGTCCTGCGTTATTATCGTAAAGAGCTTGAAGGATCAAAGCAGAGGAAGCACCATCAAAGACGCCGGTTTCAACAATCGTGTCAGCTTTAACGGCCCTGACGAGCAGATAGACGATAACACCCCAATCCTCTAATATGGTGCGGCTATGTCTTTGTCGTGCCTGAGTGTTGTTTAGAGTGTTCCAGAAGATGTCATTGTGAATTAATGTCTGCCTGAAATCTTCAAGCTGTGATGCGCTTACTGAATCCAAGAGTGCGGCTGCTGCATCGATAGTCGAAATGACATCCTTGGGAGAAGTCAACCCTACATCGATCCTCCAGGGTTCTTTACAACAGCGCCATATATCAAACAGAGACAGCCTTGTTTGGGCAAGACGCATGAGCCAGTCGTCCATTTGAGAAGTGGCTTGGTCACCAGGCCCCGGCGGGCTATACCTTCAGTCTATCGCCATTCGCCCCGATTCTCTGGAGCAAGTCGTTCATTGCAGCGCGAAACTCGGCGCACTGGCGCTCGCGCGTGAACTCGCGAGCTACGACTCGCACTCGATCCCGGAGAGCCTCCTGTTCTGAAGTGGAGAGTTGGTAGAGCCAGAGAAGTCGCTCGACGGCAGCCTGATGATCCCCCACCGGAACGACCAGCTCGGTCGGGAAAAGGTTACTGCTTCCTACGTTGTCGCTCATGAGCGGAAGCACCCCGATCCGCGCGGCTTCAAGGACCGCGGCTGGAAAGGTATCAAAACGGCTTAGCATGAGTAGGACGCTGCTCTTAGCAAGCTCCGCCGCAACCACGGACTGCGGTTGTTGACCCAGCAACCGAATCCCCCCGTTGGTAGAAGCGAATCGCTCGACCTCTTTCCTCAGGGGGCCATCACCGATAATGGTGAGCGTGACCGGGCGGCCGAGCCGGTCACTGAAGGCTTGGAAGGCGGCGATCCCCTCGCGAATCCCCTTCGTTGCATGCAGGGCTGCCACGATGGCCAGATTCTCCGCCGAAGAATCCCGGCATATCCCTTCGAACTCTTCGCCCGCAAAGAGGTGCGAGATCGTCCGCGGGACTAAGAGTATACCCTCCGCATAACGGTCCGGGAGCCACGAGCCGGAATGCACGCCATCTACCGCTCCGAGCATCATCTGAATATAACCCCGGAAGTACCAGGGTTGGCGGCGCAGGTCGGCTAGAAACGGACCATGATTGAAGTAAATGACGCGTGCGCTAGACCGCCACTTCTTGATCCAGTAGCCCAACGGAAGCGCATGATCCGGCACCAAGAACACGTCATACCGCCAGCAAAAACGGAGGGCTTCAATCGGAGAGGAAAGCGGCGCCCAGATGTAGTTATAAAGCCTTGTCTTCCAGGTCACCCCGCTGTAGACGAGCGGCATGAGCCAACCGCTCACACACTCGCCCCCCATGCCGCTCTCGACAAGTGTGCGATGCGCCGGATTGGGACGCGCAGAGAACAGAACGACGCGCCTGACAGTTTCACTACGGTACACGGAATTCTACAGTCTTGTACTTGAGATTCCCTTGGAGCAGGGCCGGATGTTGCAGAGGGCCATCCAGGCTTTATACCCGATCTGTCTTAGCTCCGCGATCCATCCTATGAGAACGAAACAACCGGAAACAAACGTCCGGGGCTGAGCCAAGCGTCGCCTTCCAAACTACAAAAGATTTCCGAACCAGTGGGACATAATCTTTGAAGGAACTCCGTGTCCACGCTTTTTACCACGAAGCCGCTCTGCCTCTGTCGGAGCCAGGCCCCTAAAGAAAGCGCTGCCTGGTTTCTGGCCGCGTCCCAACCAAAACCGTAGACAGCTGACGCTCCCACCCTCTTCGCCTGAGAAAAGACCTTCCGCAAAAGGAAGATATGAAATGATGGCCTACACTGGTACGAGAGGACATTAGCCATGCCCGATCGGTCATACATTAACAGGCACCACCCCTGGAGTTTTCCCTGACCGTCTCGAGCCTCCACTACTTCTGCCGCAAACTGCATACGTTCCACAACACGAAGCACCCAAGTCAATGACTTGCTTTGCGGGTAACGCAGGAAATGATGCCTAGCACGGAGTTCATAGTATAGCTCCTGATATTCGGGTCCCCAAACCACACTCACGTCAATAGGTCGAGTCTTCCGCCAATCAGACCGAGCATTGGATTTAATACCCAACCGCTCCCCAATCTTGCGCGAGTAGAAAATGGTCGGCCTTAGGACTTTTATCCAATACTGACCGTAAAAGTCCGGAGCACGCGCCTTCATTGCAAGCCAAAGTTTCCTGCTCACGTCATTCGCCGAATCGCCGAGATGCAGAGCCGCTGGCATCTGCAGAAGACACCGCAGGAGTTGAAAACCCAACGCCCGATTGCGAAAATCCTCCCTTACCACAAGCGGTCCTCCTATGATCGCAGTGACCTCATGGCCTTTCAGGGAGGCAGAGAAGGGAAAGGTTCCATAAAAACCAACCACCTCTCCTCGGTCCAAGGCGACGATGGAACAAGTTTCAGGGGCAATCTCAGGATTTTCCAGATATAACAACCGCATGAAGTTTACTAACTTCTCAGGCGGTGGAGCGTCATTGATTTGCTTTTGTATGACTCGAAGATATAAGGTGGAGACCCCTTCCAAATGCTGTTCCTCGAGCCTCGTGATTTCAAACATACTCCCTTGTAGACCCATGACCACATACGTTCTTTTCACTTATGGGCGTCATTAACGATGCTCTCGATGATATCACCAAGGCCGCCAACGACTTGAAAACGTGGATCGTTAAAGTGTTTCTGCTCCAAGCTGATGCCGAAATGCTCCTCTGCTGACAGAATTAGGTTAACAACGCCGAGAGAATCGACTAGTCCCTTGTCGAAATAGTTCATCTCCAGAAGATCATCATCAGATTTGCCGGCAGACTGATCCCGACACAGTTTCCGGAAGTAAGCCATTGCCCACTCGCGACCAGATTGTCTCCGCTCCCCCACGCCTTACCCTTATTTCAATTCAGTGTTTCTTGTGAGACGGGCCAATATTGCCATGATTCAAGAAGATTCAATAGCGACACACCGTACCGGCGAACCGTCACCATCCACGATCTTGAGAGGCAAGACGATAAGCTCGATCTCGCACTGTCGCAGTTCCTTCAAATTGCTCAGATATTCCACTAGGATCACGCCGTTGCCAAGCAGGATCTTGTGAATAGGCGAATCCAGCCCGCTGCCCCAACTGTTCGCCGGATTGTCCGGCATGGGTGTATCCATCGCCAGCAACCGCACGCCCCGATTCAGCAGCCAGTGGGCGGCAGCTTGGGAAAGGAACGGGTGATCGGTGTAATACCCGATCTTGCCCCATTGATCCGACCAATCGAAGCGCATCACTACGCGGACTGGGCGGCGGTCACCTAACTGCCGCTCGAAGTCCGCCGTCTCCATCTCCTGCAATGGATGGCTGTTCGAGAAATCTACGACAAAGGCCGGACCGATCAGGGTGTCTAGTGAGATCGTGTCCACGGTCTGCCCACCCGGTATGAAGTGACGCGGGGCATCGCAGTGCGTCCCAGTGTGTGTTCCGAGCACGATCTTGCGTGTTTCTCGGTTCTCGACACCGTGCCGACCCATTTGCGTGATCTCCACAGACGGATGCCAGTGTACCGGGAAGGTTGCCATGCCCTCGTGAATCGGTAATGTTAGATCTACTTTTCGGTTAACGATGGCATGCCTCTCTCGTTCAGCTTTAGCCCCTATCACTTCAACCGCTCAGCCGGTGCCGGCCAGAAACCGCTCGCGCAGTTTATTCTTCAGAACTTTACCGGTCACGCTCAGCGGAAATTGCTCCACCTCTATAAAGAGAGTGGGCACAGACACCGCGCTTAAGCGCTTTTTGCATAACTCCTCCAGCGAGACACGCTGCGCCGATAGGTTGTAGCCGCACTTAAGTTTCACCACGGCCCCAACCTGTTCGCCATAGAATTTGTGTGGCAACCCTATAACAGCGACCTCGGCTATTGCCTCGTGCTCCATCAAAACCTCTTCCACTGCCTGCGGGCTGACGTTAATTCCGCCCCGAATGATCAGATCCTTCATGCGCCCGGTGATAAACAGATGCCCATCCGTGCTCAGGTGACCGAGGTCACCGGTGAGGAACCAATCGGCCGGACTGATAGCATCCACTTGCGAGGTTTGAAAGCTCAAATACCCCGCCATCATGTACGGTGTCTTGATACAGATTTCGCTACCTTCTCCCGGCCTGACGGGTCCGTCCCTCTCGTTGACCACTCGAATCTCGATCTCTGGCAGAAGTCGTCCCACCGACCCATCCAATCGAGGGAAATGGTTAGAGTTAGCTGATACCAGCAACAGCTCAGACAAACCGTAGCTCTCAAAGAGTTCCACTCCATACTTCCGCTCAAAGGCCTTCTTGAGCTTGAGCGGCAACGACGCAGTTCCCACACAAATGGTCTTGACGTGTTTCCGGCAGTACTCTAGCCCGGCTGGGTCACGATCAACACTTAATAGGGCCATCAGCATGGTTGGCGCCAGCCAGAATGTATTGGCTCCATGCTGTATGACAGGGTGCCAGAAGCGCAATACAGTCTGTGCGTCAAAAGCGCGTGTAAGCACCACACTGGATCCCGCCATAAATGGGCACAACAGCGTGTTCAGAAACCCGGCCATGTAGGCCATAGGAAACACGTGTAAGAAGCAGTTGTCAGGTCCGAAGCCTAGTTCCTGGTTGAACGCTATGGCATTGCCGAGGAGGCTACTGATTCGGTGCGCCACAGCTTTAGGCCCACCGGTAGTACCCGAGGTAACAGTAATGGAAAGCAGATCGTTTGGTGAGACGCCTGTAAAGGGTTGCCATCCGTCCGGTGGCGTGGCTGGTGGGCTCGCGACCGACCATCCATCCACATCTTCTCTTCTAGTTTGATTCAACTCACCTCCAGGCAGCACACTCCATAGACGGACCCCCTGTGCGGCAAGCGCAGAGTGATCGAAGAGACCAGAGGTCGCTGGCGAATGGATCACCAGCTTCACCCCACACTGTTGCAAGATGAACTCAATCTCGCGCCTGTGCAGCTGTGGGTTCACCGGCACCGCCACCGCGCCCAGATAGAGGCAGCCGAAGTATAGCAGGGCAAACTCCACCGAGTTCGTCAACACGAGGGCGACGCGGTCGCCGTGACGAATGCCGCGCGCCTGCAGTTCCACCGCCAAATTGCAGGCCAGCCGGTGGACTTCACCGTAAGTGTAGACGCGATCGTTCAACCCATCAATCAGAAAGGGACGGCTAGCGTATCGCTCAACGACTCTAAGAACCTGCTCCAGAATATCCAAAACCGTCCCTCCGAACAGAGCGATAGGATTTACAGCGCATATTCCGTATGTAAAAACTCACCCAGCCGAGCCAACCCCTCCAACAGCGGTACCTCGTCCACAGCGAACGTGATACGCACCCATCCCTCAGCGCAATCACCAAAGCTTACGCCTGGTACCACAGCGACACGCGCCTTGTCCAACAGGCGATAGGCAAAGGCCATAGAGTCTTGGCAAAAACACGAGACGTCGAGCATGAAGTAGAACGCGCCTTGCGGTATGGCCAATCTCAGACCGTCCATCGCATGCAACGCTTCGATAACATGCTGCCGCCGCCGGTCGAAAGTCTGGCGCATCCGCTCAATGAATGTGGCGAGGCTCGGATCGGTCAGGGCTACAAGCGCCCCCATCTGAGAAAACGGCGCGACATTTGTACCGGAATACTGCGCGACTTTAAGCATCTGTTCCACCAGCACACTGGGGCCGGCTAGATAGCCCACTCGCCAACCCGTCATGGCATACGTCTTGGATAAGCTGTTGACTGTGATAGTCCTTTCTTTCATTCCATCCAACGCAGCGAAGCTGATGTGTTCACCGCCGTCATAGATCAGCTTCTCATAGACTTCATCGGCAAGCACATAGAGATTATACGTCTCAGCAGCCTCAGCGATGGCCCTCAATTCCTCTCGGCTAAAGACCTTGCCGGTTGGATTTGCGGGAGTATTCAGTATCACCACCCGGCTGCGCGGGGTCAGCCGTACCCTGAGTTCATCTACATGAAACTCAAAGCCCCGGCCGGGGTCGGTGGGAACCTGGATGGGATAGCCTCCGGCTAACTGGGTCGAAGAGGCATACGGCATCCAGAAGGGTGAGATGACCAAAACTTGGTCACCCGGTTCGAGAAGCGCCTGCAAGGCAACGAAGACCGCGTGAGAAGCCCCGTGCGTGACCAGGAGCTCCGTGTTTGGGTCATACTCTAGTCCGTTATCGCGACGCAGCTTGTCGGCGACCGCCTGGCACAATTCAGGGAGCCCACGGCTCGCAACGTAGTGCGTGTAACCGGTCTTCATCGCGTGGTGTGCGCCCGCGATGATCGCCTCTGGCGTCGCAAAGTCCGGATCACCCGTCTGGAGCTTGATTACCCGCTCGCCGCGTCTCTCGATCTCACGGGCCATGTCGGCGATCCTAATCGTGGTGGATTCCTGCACCTGCAGCAAACGAGAATTCATGACTAACCTAATTCTTGTCGTCCTGTTCCGCCCCGTGGTATCGATCCAGACGAAAGCGCGCTGTGAATACCTCCTCGCTCTCGTTGCTGATCTTCTGTGCGATGCGCTCCACCACGTCGCGTGGCGCATTCACCTTGTCTTCTTCACACACCGCTATGATGAGCTGGCGGGGGTCGACACGGTACTTACTGGAAAACTCACGGATCAGTCCCATGTAGCTCGAGTGAAACTGGGCATAGCCGGACACAATATCAACCGAGTCATAGCCACGCCGCTGGACGAGTGGCTTGATATACTTCTCCCCAATGTCCATTACCTGCAGCGGGTTGATCCCGAGGTGGATGCCCTTGCGTTCCAGGGCCACCAGGAAGATTTCCGTCGGTGTGTTGCCGGCGCCCCGTCCTATACCTTGTAGAGAGGTATCCACAATCGACGCGCCGAGTTCAAGAGCTCGGAGCGAGTTGGCTACGGCTAGTTCCAAGTTGTTGTGGCCGTGGAAGCCGAGCGGAATGTCGCATACGTCCTGCACGGCACGGAAATACTTTTCCATGTCGGCGGTCAACATCCCCCCTGCTGAATCGACAATGCACAGCACGTCTGAGCCAAACTTCTGCGTGAGGCGCGCCCTCTTCGCAAATTGTTCCGGCTCCATCACGTAGGACTTCATGAAATTAGCCGACACAAACATTCCGTGCCGCTTGGCGTGGGCGATGAACCGTTCGGATTCTTCCATCTCGGTGACATTCGTGCCGATGCGGATAAACTTCATGCCGTGCTCGGCTGCCATATCTATGTGCTCCAGCTTGGCAATGCCCGGGATACAGAACATCCCCCACTTCGCAGTCCTCAGGGTTTCCGCGGCCGCGCGCAGATAAGCCTCATCGGTTTCAGCGGCCTGCCCCATGCCAGCCTCAGAGGCACCAAGACCAATACCATGGCCGAGTTCGATCACCTCGAAACCTGCCCTTTCCAGCTCACCGGAGATCAGCGCGGTGTCACTGGCCGTAACCTGGAAGTCGATCACATAGCCCCCGTCCCGCAGTGTGGTTTCAAGGATAGTTGGGACTTTCATTTCTCAACTTCCTCCTTTCCCCCTCCTTGGCAGTGCAGGGTCATAATCAACCTCCCCTAACCCCTCCTTGGCAAGGAGGGGAACAGTAATCACAAGAACCGCTGCTTCCATTCCCCCTCCTTTCAAAGGAGGGGGTGAGGGGGAGGTAATCCTCCTTTCATGTCTTCATATGGTTTTCATGGAATTTTTGACAATACCTCAACAACACAGTGCCGTCTCATGTTTGAAGCATCTAAAAGCTATCCTGATAGTCCTATTGATCTTTGATCTTAAGGCCTTTTGAAAGCCGTGCCGGATGAAAACCCTGCGTTTCCCGTCAGCAAGCGTGAAATCCCCGGCAGCAGAAATGGTATGCAACCCGTCTGAATAAGGACTGTCTGGGCTAGGCCGGACCACTGCGATCGCTTCTTCCTGGAACTCCATGGGCGTGAGCCTTGATACGCGATTAATCACAACCGCCCCCCCATAGGTCCGGGAACCGTCTTGGGCCGGCCGGTAGAGCTGACCGTTGTGCACAAATGGCGTACCAGCAGGTCTACTGGAACGGACATCGGTTTTAAGGGGATTGGCCCCGTGGGGCAGCCATGGACCTAACAGGTCTGCAGCGTACCAGCAAAATAGCTTGCTATCCGGTCCGCTTTCCCCGTTAGTGCACAACAACCACCAGAGACCTTCACGATAGAACACAGTAGGGTCCACGGCGGGAAAGCCTCGGATCAGACTAGCAACTTTCACCCACTGGTCGGGAAACGACCTGGCTTCGTAGAGGTTCACCTCCAACTCCCCCTCCGTTCCTGGGATGCAGTAGATATTGCCATTGTGAACCAGCAGGTACGGATAGGATACGTGCGCAGGAAGATTCATAACAGGCCTGGGGGGAGAGAAAGAGTTATCCTCCCTACTCTCCATGGCGCAAATAAAGCCCTTTGCAGCTCGGTGGTCGTACTTCTCAACCAACACAATGGTCTTCTCACCCTGTCGGATAGCAAAGGGATCTGCTAAGGATAGGGTACGGTCCTCCTGCGGAAACCAGTGAATCCGAGGGGGAGTCTCTGATGAGAGCAGCTTATAGATTGGCGCATAAACGATGCCGACGTTCCACTGGTCGCTACGGAACAATGAGTTAAACTGATTCCATAAAAAGTTGCGTATCACTTTGAGCAAGAAAAGCAGCATCTGACCGTTGCTTGGCGCCTTATAGATGGGGGCTGCCGAACTCATTGGGGAAGCAAACAAGTAGGCTGCATTGCCGTTGAGAATGTCCTTGCACACTCGGACGGGCCAATCGGCACTTCCAAGAAAAACCACATCTCTGTTGCGAAAGTAGGATTGGTCGACGGTCTTGAAAAAACCTCTATAAAGGGCAGTGCTCATGTGAGAGCATTGAGTTGCCCTTTTCAAAGTTGCTCCAGTTACTGCGTCTCCAAAGTAGATTTCCCAAAAGCAAGGAGGACCACCCTGGTATTTCTCGTTATCACCATGGTGGAACGACCATACGCCGTAGCGGGGGACCCCCAATATCTCCTCACCAACGACGCCGACCCCAAAATTCAGAATGAAATCCAAATCACACTTTCGAATCTCGGCCACCTTCTCGTCAGAGATACTCTCCGTGAACTTTCCTCTGCGCAAAGCATCGCAGTACACCCTTGGAACCTCTGAAAATGTAGATGCCATATCAACGGGTCGAAGAGCAGCCGAGCGGATATCCGCGTAAGACTTATAAAGGCCCCAAATTAGACTCTTGAAACGGAGGACCCCTTTTAACTTCTCTTTCCAAACATGGAGAGAACCAGGCGTAGCATGAATGATCAGTAGCCCTGCCTGAACTTCTTCAAGGGCTAGCAGATTCTGTAAGCAATGAGCCACCCAAGTCGGGAACGTCGTTCCGCCACAGATAAGTCCAAAGCGTAGAGGCCGCGTATGATTCATCCCAGGATCAGTACTTCGGTTTTCGTTTATGGCGCAACGCCAAGAATTAGCCCCCGCGTGTCAGACAGAACCTACACCTGACGGTGTTACTTTGGTTCGGCTTCTTTCCTCGAGCGGCACAACTGAAGAGGCAACTAGCAATTGCCATTCACGGCGCCCTAGCACACCAAAGGCGACATTAAGGATGACGTAGAGGATCACCATTGCAGCCATTGATCCCAGCCAAGCCAATCCGGCTTGAGGCAGCACCCAGCCTTTGAGGCCCCACCCAACAGCGAGCACGACACAGACAGCCAGCATCATTTCCGAGATCTTGCTTGATCTCCAGTCGATCGCCGCCTCGGACCAGGTAGCTCGGTAAAGCAGACCCGTAATAACCGCCAGCGCAAGCACCGTACCCATGGCAGCACCGATACCCCCGAAAGAGGGAATAAGAAGAAAATTAAGAGTGACGTTTGCCACCATTCCAATCCCATAAAAGCAGGAAAGGCGCAGGGTTTGATTGTTGAGGTAGAGAAGATTGTACGGAGCGGACATCACTGCGAGCAGGAAAGGCACCGGCGCCAGCCAGGGCAGCAACTCGGCTGCCCCTTCATATTCCAGTCGGGTCATTAAGGTAACTATCTCATGGTCGTGAATGATCAAAACCGCTACCCCAATGCCAAGACCCAATACCCCGTATTTGAGCATGGCCGTCAGTAACTCATTACGCCGTTGGCGCTCCCCTCGGTTCTCAGCCTCCACCGCATAGGGGAGCAGAACGTTGACCATGACCGCCGAGGCCAGGAGGTAGAAGATGTTCATGAGGCTAAAGGCATATGCATATCGTCCTACAACGTCCACTCCGGCGAAAAAGGCCAGCAGCCACCGGTCGCTAAGAAAAATGATGGAGTGGCCGATGCTCACCAGTAGCGTGGGGAGGCTAAAGGCCAATGCGGGCCTGAGCAAGCGTCGGTCAAACGGGACAAGGAGCAGGGTCCTTATCTCAAGCCGACCGAGACCGTAGGCAATCCCTGCCACAGTTCCAAGGATCCAGGCAAGGAGCACTCCTGACAATTTGAGCGGCCATCCTAGAGCCCACAGTCCCACAACCGGGAGAACCCAAAGGCTCCAGGCAAGGAACTGCATGACATTCGCCACCTCAATCCGCTTGACCGCGTTGTGATACCGCAGAATTTCCATCTTTATGAGATCGAGCAACAACAGAAGCGCCGCGAGACGGAACTCTGTGACGAAGCTGGCCAATTGAAATTGTCTCAGGATGATACGGTCTAAGCCGCTGCCTATAACGATCATGACGGCGGCCAGCCCCAGGGTCATCTCAAAGGCCAGAAGCGTTTTGAGGATGCTCATCCCTTCAGTGACTGTTTTCCCGGGGGCCTGACGCGTCATGTATACATAGAGGTTGAGCCCAAAGAGATAGATCCCGATGGAGAGGACGGTGCCGATAATGGCATACGCCCCGTACTCGTCGGGCAGGAAGGTTTTCCCCAAACACCAGATCAACAGAAACCGCGCTACCAGGGAAAGCGCGTGCATCCATGTGGTATGAATGATCTGCCGCGCAATAGGTTGAACCAAACTCATGAACTTACCAAGCCAGCTTCTAGGGCCACGGCGCTTGCCAGCGACCGAATATCATCAGAGTCCGGTTCGTTGTGCAGAGGGAGGATGTTCCCCAAATAAGCGCAGTCCAGAACCGCCAATATATAACGCAGGAGGCGCTCTCGATCGGGCCTGAAGGTCGTGAGGGCCTGACAGAGAACCCCTGGGAGATCCGTAAGGGCGCGCACAAAATAGGCACCCTCGAAGTCCTTGAGGAAGATGTTACCAAGCACTACAAGCGGCTTTTCGTAGAGAATGGCCTCCCACCCGACCGTGCTATAGATCACCACCACAGCAGAGCTGCACCTAATAAGCTCATGACTATCTATTTCCGGGGCAATGAGCCGGGCGTTGGGAATCTTCCGAAGACGGCGGTAGACGCTCAACGGCTTATGCCCGACACTCAGCATCGGATGCTCCTTCACATAAAGCTTATATCCCATAGGAAGGCTGCGGGCGATATTCTCCGCTAGAGCGGCCTGGTCTATATAAAATGGGCCATGAACCAACGTTGTCGCCTCCGGATCGATTTGAAGCGGAAACAAGACAAAAGGTTCACCTTCTCTGGGAAGATCGAACACACGAGTGAGCTGAACGAGAACCCTACGGGTCACCCTGGCCAGTTTACCCATGACCATCTCGCCAACCGTCGGCACGCTGAAGTCTCTTCCCCGCTCCACGATGTACTGGTCAATGATATGACGGACTAGAACCAATGGGTTGAACCACAGCCGTGCTGGCTGGAGAAAATGACCATAAGCGTGCCCGGTATAGCGAAGCTTCAAGGAGTTTCCTCGGAACTCATCTAAAAACGCCTCCGCCCGATTGCGCTCTTCAAAACTGAGCGGGCGCTTGAGGTATTGATTGTATTTCTCCTGCAGCCCACGGACCTTCCCATCAGGATGCATGAATCTGATGGTACCGGGGACCGGTCCTATCCCAAACCCCAAATAGGTGATCCCCATTCGTTGCGCGATACTATAGAAAATGTAACTGCTCATGCCGGCGGGGCTACCAGCGACAATAACATCAGGGCGATTCTCTCCCAAAAACCTAGTGAAGAACCGGAAATGTCCCTCGATCATCTTGAGGATATTCTCATAGGGGTGACGACAGATAAAACGGTCAGCCGTGACGTAAAGCCAAAGGTTGGGAATGCCGTATTCCCGCTCCATGGCCTTAAGATAATCAAGATCAGGTTTAAAATCCTTCCAATGTTCAGCTATATAATCCGTCAGGACTTCTAGACGGGTGTAGGGAAACCCCGTGCTTCGGAGATAGCGGTACCATTGGCGGCCGATCACATAGCCGGAAAAACTCGTTTCAGGAAATCTTCGGATGATCTCCTCTGCGATTTTGTGGTATGTGAGTGTCGCAAGTGCGCCAAAACCGAAGCAGAATTTCATGAACTCCCAAAGGAACTAAGCAGTTTGAGCAACCAACCTGGCCTCAGATTCCAGCAGCTCTTTTTTAGCGCAAATAACCTTTCTCATTGCGGCGGCGATGTCTTCGATGTCTTCTCTTTTTGCCGGCAGACGACAGACTGGAATCAATAACAAAGACCGGAAATGGAGCTTTTCAGCCACTGTGCATATACCGGGATCATATCTGACGTTTCCCTTATAAGACCGATAAGCAAGGGCGCGCCGCTCTTGATAAAGAGGATTCAAATAAAGCGGCCTAACGTACCCTGCTCCTACAGGAATCCCCTCTGCCCTTAACGCCTCGGCAAACAAATCCCTGGACAGGCCCAGCCGATTTTCATCCACTAGCAGAGGGTAGACGTAATAGACGTGCTCACATCCCTCCTGAACTTTAGGAGTCCGGAGTCCTTCTATCCCAAAAAGCAGCTCACTTAGATGCTTCGCCAGGAACCGGCGCTTTTGATTTTGCAATTCAAGGCGGCGCAACTGGACCAATCCCAGGGCTGCCTCGAACTCGGTCATCCGGTAATTCCATCCCAGGATATCGCTCCGATAGCTCCGCTCTTTCATCGCCTCCATAACTGCTTCGCCGTGGTTCCGAACTAGACGGGCGATTTCGGCGATACCTTCGTCATCCGTGATAAGCATCCCGCCTTCTCCGGTCATCATGTTTTTCGACTCCTGGAATGAGAAGACACCGCAGTCACCCAACGTGCCCACTCTCCTTTCTTTGTAAACAGCTCCTGGAGCCTGAGCACAGTCCTCGATGACTTTTAGGTTGCGCTTCCGAGCTAATGCCATAATCTCATCCATAGGCGCCGGATGGCCAAAGAGATGCACGGGGATGATAGCGCGTGTGAGAGATGTGATCGCGGTCTCCACTGCCTTCGGGTCAAGGCAGAATGTTTCGGCATCCACATCTGCAAAGACTGGAATCGCGCCCTGCATGAGCGCGCACGTAGCCGTGGAGGTGAAGGTATAGGGCGGGACGATCACTTCCTGACCTGGCTCCACGTCAGTGGCCACCACGGCCGCGTGAAGGGCCGCGGTACAAGAATTAAAGGCTACTGCGTAAGCAACGCCATGGTACTCGGCAAAGGCTTTCTCGAACTCGCGGATGCGACGGCCGCCCAAAAAATGCTCGCCCGGCTCCGCGATAAAGGTAGACAGCCGCCCCTCTTCAAGCACCTCCAACACAGCCTGCCGCTCTTCGTCGCCCAACACAGGATAAGGAGGAAAAGGTCGCGACCTGACCTTGGGCCCTCCCAGCAGTGCCAGTCTTTCACTCACGAACACAGCCTCGCTGAAGAGAGATCGACCCTGATTCCGCCTCTTGCGGCGCTCTCCCGGAGCGCCAGCAGGATTTCCAATACGGCCAGACCCTCTTCTCCGCGACTAACCGGATGATCACAACCGTCCAGACAGTCCACGACGTGGTTCACCATAAAGGCCATGAAGCTTCTAGGTTCGCCCTCTCTTTTTTTCCCGACGCCATCAAGCTCGTTATAACCGCTCACGTCAGATCGGCTGACCACACCCGTCCTCTCAATTTCGTAGCCGAAACGGGTCAAGACCAGGGAGCCTTTACGGCCGTAAAACCTGATATCGAATATGCTGTAATCTCCGACCTCCAGAGATTGCAGCGTTGCCCTTGCCCCTGACACAAAACCCACGATGGCGTCCACACTCACATCTCCAGGAGGATGGGAGGCGCCATCATTAGGCACTGCCAAAACCCAGGAAACTTCTCCTAGGAAAAACCTCAGGAGATCAACTACGTGTGTGCCTGTGTTCCAAAGCCCGGCCGTATAGTAGCAGGTGGCTTGAAGAACTTGCCCAATGGAGCCCGAGATCACCTCTGCACGCGCCTCCCTAATCATAGGGTCAAAGCGTCTAACGTGATTGATGAAGAGAAGGCTCTCTCTCCGAGCGCAGAGGTCAACCATCTCTTCCGCATCCTCTCTCGTTTCAGCTATGGGTTTCTCACAGATAATGGCCTTGACGCCACCGAGAGCACAAAGCTCGACGACCGCACGGTGATAAGCAGGAGGTGTAGCAACCGAGACAATATTTGGATTCACCGACCCCAGCATTTCTCCCGCGTCAAGGAAAGTCGAGATATCCGGGAAACACTCACGGGCGTGAGCCAACTTGGCCGGATCAATGTCCACCAACCCTGCTAAAGTGACTCGAGGGTGATTCGAGAAGGCCCTGGCATGTGTTGCCGGCTTGATCTGCTTCGGATCTTCCTCCATCGTCATCCCTATGCGGCCGCACCCGACAACAGCAGAGCGGTATAGCGTATCGCTCATGCCGACTCTTTTGCCGTGCCTGCCTGGCCCGAGCGGAAACGCTTGACATGGCGGGGGTACAGATCTCGGTAGTACTCCTCTCGCAAGACCGACATCCGAATCGTATCGTAATACCGGCTGTTCCGATACAGGTCCTGGCGGAGCACGCCCTCTTTGCGGAAACCAGCCTTCTCGTAGGCCCGAACGCCTCCCTTGTTCTCCGCGGTGACTCCCAGCCACACTCGGTTAAGATTTAGCCGATCAAATCCGTAGAAGGTTACAAGCTCCGTGATTTCTGTCCCGTAGCCTCTGTTCCAGAAATCCTTTTCGCCGATGAGGACACGAAATTCCGCCTTGCGGCCTGTGGGATGGATATCATAGAGGCCTGCCAGGCCCAGGGGCCGATGAGTCCGTCGATCCTCCACGAGAAAGACGACATGGTTTGGATTCTCAAGGTAGCGGCGCCACTCTGCAGCGACTTGGGCCTGGCTCATGGGCCTCTGCCCGGTGAACATCGTATAGGTCACATCAGGATGGTTGACCCATCGAGCGACGTGATCCATGTCATCATCTTCGAGACCCCGGAGAATCACCTGCGCTCCGGCCAAGAATACACGCGTCGATCCTTTCTCTCGGGCCTCTCCTGTATTCTTCTGCTGGCTCATGGGGAAGCAGCGTGCCTCTCCAAGCGAGAGATATTAATTTGCTTCAGCTCTGGCCGACGCCGGATGAGCGCCAAGACATCAGCCACGCGAAAGACCATTCCTGAGCCTCCGAGGGATCTGAAAACCCGACGGGCGAAGACCAGATCCTCAGGATAGTCCACCGTCCATCTCAGATCGGATAGGTTCACAGGGGAAGATACGTTGAGGATGCGGAACGGGTTCCGATTTCTCTCCTTCACGTAGAGGGGAAACCACTCCCGGTAATACGGGTCCCGGATTTCTTGCCAAAGCCGGCTAAGGGTGGCGGCGGGCCACACTTCCGCATCGAGACCGTGAGGGAATGTCGGCGGGAAATTGTTGGTGACATAATCTACTTGGCCGTAAGACTCTTTAAATCGCCTCACCAGTTCATCCACAATTTCTGGGTCAACAAAGGGACAGTCCCCCGTGATCCGCACCAGCGCGTCACCCTCATGCTCCCGTGCAGTGCAGTAGAGCCGATCGATCAGGTCCTCTCCGCTTCCCCGAAAGCACGGGAGCTTTTCCCGATTGGCAAAACGGGCGATGGCATCGTCTCGGGAATTTTGCGTGGTGCTCAACACGACTTCATCCACTTCTTTGCAGGCGTGCAGCCTCTCGGCGATCCATCCAATCATTGGCTTCCCCGCGATCCGCCGCAAAACCTTCCCCGGAAGACGGGTCGATGCCATCCTCGCTTGGATAACCGCTACGACCCTGTGACTGGATAAATCCATTATGGCCGAAGGCCAGGCGAGGTCACTGTCAAAGTCATGCGCAGCGCTTGGCACCCCTTGACAACCTCTTTGTCCTGTTCCACAAACCCAGCCCTGCCAAACGCTCTAACCGAGGCCAAATTCTCAGGCTTGACATGGGCCACGATTCGACTCACAGAAACGTTACGAATGAGATCGGCGCAGGCGTGGTGAATGGCGACTCTGCCATAGCCGCGGCCTCGCTGTCCCTTGGCGAGGCTAACGTTGACCTCGGCGCTGCCATCAGGCCTAACTTCAAACCGAACCTGCCCAACGGGCTCCTCTTGGCCGTTCAAAACAACATACATGAAGCAGTTTGGGTCGCGGAATTCAGCCCGAAACCAATTCACATGTTGCTCCCATGGAATGGGTTCAGATTCAAACGCCTGCGCCCTGACCTCCGGCTCGTTGCGCCATTCCCACAGAAGATGACAGTCTTCCTCTGTTACGCGCCGCAGCTTCAAGGATGGCTGCTTACTAAGCAATGTCTTCAGATCTGACTGCCGATTCGGCCCGAATGGGTCTTGCGGCTCGCCTGCCGAGGATCGCAGGATAATCTTTGGGGGCTAACGTGGGGGAAAGCTTCCCACATCGCAAGACCGCAACGTTGTCCGGTGTGAGAGTCTCCCCGGCCGCTATGTCCCGCAACGCGAAAATGCTCCGCTGAGCAAAGGCACGGAGTTCAGTCTCAACTGGCTGCACCACCTTTTGCCCTGTACCCAATGCCCTTTCTACCTCTCTAACTTTCCGGACCATTGATCGCAGCTCCTCAGGCTCCAGGGCAAAGCCATGATCAGGGCCGGGGAGTTGATTGTTCAAGGTAAAGTGCTTTTCGATCAAGTTCGCCCCCAGAGCAACGGCAGCCATGGGACCCACCAGGGGATCTCGCGAGTGATCCGATAGTCCGGTTGGGACTCCAAAGGTCTCTTTCAGGGTTTGCACTGCTCGCAGGTTCAGAGATTCCAAGGGTGCCGGGTAACTGGCTGTGCATTGCAGAAGCATGAGTTGGTCATTACCGCTTCTACGAAACTCTTCTACCGTCTCGCGAACTTCCTCGATGTTGGCCGTTCCGGTAGAGACGATCACCGGCTTTCTCCTCCCGGCAACATATCGTACAAGCGGGAGATGGGTCATTTCATAAGAGGCTATCTTGAAGGCCGGGACGTATGGATCGAGGATATCTACTGATTCCTCATCGAAGGCAGAGGCAAGAAATAGTATCTGCTGCTCCTCGCAGTAATCTGCCAATTCTGGAATCCAGGCGTAAGGCATTTCCATCTCAGCGATAATCTCGTAGATCGGCTTGGATAATTTTAGGTAATCACTCATTCCCGCACTCTTCGGATACAGCTTGGCAGCGCGGAAAACTTGAAACTTCACCGCATCCGCCGCGGCATCTACAGCGATATCGATCAGCCTCTTAGCCTGTTCCAGACTTCCGTTATGATTGCTCCCCGCCTCGGCAATAATGAAGCAAGGCTCCCCGTCTCCGACAAATCGGTCTCCCAATCTCACTCGATTCATTTTCCTTATCGCTTTTGGACCGAGCGTCCAATACAGTTTTTGCAGGCCTTATGATACTGCTTCAGACGAAACGAGTCTCGCACGCGGGCAAGGGCGCTCCCGGCCCAGATCTCTCTAAGGGTATCTCCTCTATTGACGTTTCCCAGCATTAGGTGCTTGCCATAAAAGGAGCAGCAGGGTTGGACATCGCCGTTGCCCCGGACCGTCAGACTCCGGAAGGGATAGTCGCAGTGGAAGTCTGCCACATCGAGATCCTCCAGGTCATCGACATGAGAATCATCTTGAAAGCTCTGAAAATCGATGTAATCGGCTCTCCCCTGCCAAAATCTTTGGAACGCCTCCATTTCATGCCGGTTCTGTTCGAGAGACACGAAGCTTACTCTCAGGAGGGGAAGGCAGGTTCCAGCCTTGGCGCGTAGCTCCAGGAAAAGATCAATGTTTCCACGAACTCTATCCAGCTTCGCGCCCCGCACTTCTTGGTACACTTCCTGGCTCGCGGCATCGATGGAGACGTGTAATTTGGTGATTCGATGCTGGATCAACAACTCGGAGATTTCCCGCTTCAGTAGCAGGCCGTTGGTGGTGATGATGATATCGAGGATGTTGGCCTGAGCCGCATGAGCCACAACCTCCTTAAAGTTGTGCGCTAACAGAGGTTCGCCGAAGCTAAACCCGATCGACGGGACCTTCCACTCAGCGCATTCGTCTACAACGCGCTGGAACACCGACGTCTCTAGGGCGTCCCCTTTGTCGGTGCTGAAATTCCGATAACAAAAGACGCACTTGAGGTTGCACTGGTCCACCAGTTCAAAAGAGACGCAAAGCGGCCGGTCCGTAGGGGTGGTTGTCCCGGTGGTCGACTCCCACTGCTCGCGGTACAAGGCGAAATCATATCCTAGGATTCGGCTAAGTTTCTGATTCGGTTCTTCGCCAAAATAGGCCCGCTTCGCATGCTCGCGAAGCTCTACCTTGGGTTCATCACACGGACTGTTGGAAGATCTGTCAGCCATGCTTTCTCATCCATATCAGAGCTGAGATCGAGTGAAGTGAAAAAGTCCCATTAAGTCTTTAGCGCACTGGAAGCTAGGCCCGCTTGGAAGACCAGCTCCTGAAAGGTTTCCAAAATCCGTTCTAAGCCTTTCCCGTCAACCAACCGTTTCCCGGCAAGGCTCATCTCTTTCCGGCGGAAATAATCCTTCAACAGGGCCCCGACTACCTCGGCGATGGCATCCTCACGGACTTCAGGACCATAGCCGAGGTGGACCGTGGTACCCGCATTCGAAAATCGCTCCATGATCTCCGTTTGATGGCGGGCCTGGGAGAGAACCACGCTTGGAGTCCCCGTGACTGCGGTCTCATACTTCGTAAGACCACCCGCGGTAATAGCCAGGTCACACCCAAGCATCAACTCATGCATGTTGTCCGGGTCAACGAGCGTCACAGGAGGATGAGAAAATTGCGCAAGCGCATGAGACAGTTCCCGCTGGCTCCTATCAGTCAACCCAAGCACTATGTAAAGCTCCAGAGGCGGATCCATATCCAACCGGGCGAGGGCCTGGATCACTTTACCCGTCAGTCCAAGCATGTCGCAGCCTCCCATAGTGATCAGGATCCGGTTTGCCTTGGGGCGGATCTCCCGGGCCCGACTGGACGATGCGATAAACTCACTGCGAAAGGGAAAATATTTTTCCCCAAGGAGATAGCTTGCGCCCGCATGAGCCGCCGGAAGAATAGCGTCGGCCCCGTAGTTGGGATTGAGCACCACATCTGCAGGAGACATCCCCTCGTTGAAATCTACTATAGTCATGAGAAAAACTCCGCTCCGCCTAAGGCGCTCCACATAACTCCGATGGAACCCCGGCTCCTGCAAGATATCAGGATGGTAAAGATCCGTCACCACATGCCTTGCCCGATAGTGCTCCACACGCTTCAGG
>Ga0114945_10000596_pt1 | contig 23235 bp, 23 predicted proteins | sample OV2TP3_FD_87194 | JGI IMG/M metagenome (GOLD analysis project Ga0114945, IMG submission 87194) | Hot spring microbial communities from Beatty, Nevada to study Microbial Dark Matter (Phase II) - OV2 TP3 | ecosystem: Environmental > Aquatic > Thermal springs > Hot (42-90C) | place: USA: Beatty...
ACGACGTCCGGATGGACGGGACCCGCGAAGTAGCGGATCGGCAGGGAGACGTCCTCCGGATCGTATCGCGCCATCCGGGCCGGCCCTCCTATGTCGTCGTGGCCGACCGGGCGACCCGCTTTCCGCTCGCCTTCGAGGTTCGCAACGATGCCGGGACGCGGATTTTCGCGACCCGCTTCGAGGCGATCGAGTTCCCCGCGGCGTTCCCCGAGGATACGTTTCCCTCTCGCACCCCCACGCGACCTTCCTGGATTCGGGTGACGGAAGAATCCGCATCGGTGGACGCCCTCCCCTCCGATCTCGGTTTCCCGGTCTGGATCCCGCGCGACCCTCCTCAGGGATTCCAGCCGATGGGGGCCCGCTGCCTCCGAATCGCGACCACGCGTCCGATCCTCTTCAACAAAACGATCGACGTTCGCGTTCTTCATACGGCGTACACCGATGGGATGGCCCTGTTTTGGACCGTACAACTTTCGCGGGACAACGAGGTGTGGAAGCTGATCCGAAGCTGGCTGCCCGAGACGAAGAGTTCCGGCGGGATCCTGGCGCGAAAATTCACCTGCGCGACCGGAACCGCGCTCTTGATCGAGATGGACGAAACGGTCATTCTGCTTGCGGGCAACATCTCGAGCGGAGAACTCGAGGCCGCCGCCCGAAGCCTGGTTAGGAGACGGACATGAAAACCCTGGCGCTCGCGTTCCTCGCCCTCTGGCCCCAGGACGAAACCGAACGGAGGATCGACGGGTTCGTTCGCGGACTCCGCGATCAGCTCAAGCTCACGGAGGATCAAACCGCAAAGATCCGGGAGATGCTGATCCAATCCGAGAAAGAGCGTCAGGACAAGATCCGAGCTCTCCTGACCGACGAACAGAAGCCGGCCTTCGAGGAGTTCTTGAAGCACCCGCCGGGCCCGCGCGAAGGACGCGGTTTCGGCGGCCGGTTCCTCGATTTCGGCCTGGATCAGCTCAAAGACCAGCTCGGTCTCTCCGAGGAGCAGAACGGAAAGATCCGCGAAATCGTCGATCAGTTCCGCGAAGACATGCGCAAGAAGATGGAGGGCGGACGATTTAACTTCCGCGAGGAGATGCCCAAGCTGCTCGAGGAGATCGGCAATAAGATCAAGGAGCATCTCACCCCGGAACAGAAGGAGAAGTTCGACAAGCTCGTTCAGGAGCGCTTCCGCGGATTCGGAGAAAGGGGCGACCGTGGACCGCGACGTCCTCCGGTCGAAGAGCGCGCGAAAAGGACGGTCGAAGCGCTCAGGATCGCCGACGACAAGGAGCGCGGAACGGTACAAGAACTCGTGACGAAGACGCTGAAGGCGCGAGACGACGTCGAAGACTTCGAACGCGAATACCGCGACAAGGCGCGAGAGCTCTCGAAGAGCGAACTGAGCGAAGAGGCGCTCGAGGCGCGGCTCAACGAACTGCGCGAGGAGCGAAAGAAGCGGGACAAAGAGCTCGCCAACGTCCGCAAGGAGCTGGCCGAGGTCGTCACCTTCCGGCAGGAGCTCGTCCTCGTCGAGATGGGAATTCTTAAGTAGGAGTAACCGCAGGAACTTTCCGCGGGTTCCATCTCCATCCCCGGCAAACCGATATAATGAGGGGAACGGCCGGAGCGTTCTCCAAATGAGTTCGATGATCGGTGAGATTCTCGTCCAGCGCGGGATCGTCACCCGAGAACAGCTCGATCAGGCCCTCAAACAGAAGGAGGGGCGCGAGCGGCTCGGGCAGGCGGTCGTCCGCCTCGGATTCGCCCGAGAGGACGACGTCCTGACCGCCCTGGCCGACCAAACGCGGATCCCCTTCGTCGACCTTACCAAGATCGAGGTCGATTCCAGCCTCCTCTCGCAATCGGCGATGAAGACTGTCTTCCGCAAGCGCGTGCTGCCCATCGACCGCGCGAACGGGGAGTTGCGCGTGGCCGTCTCGGACCCGCTGGACCTCGAGGCCCTGGACGAACTGCGGATCCTCATCGGCTGCGAGGTCGTCCCCGTCGTCGCCCGGCCTTCGGAGATCGACCGGCTCATCAAGAAGCACTACGGGGTCGGCGCCGACGAGGTCGATCGCATGGTCGTCGCAGCCAGAGAGGAGATCGAAGTCCTCCGCGAGGACGGCGCCGGGGGCGAAGACGCGGTCAAGATGGCGGAGGACGCAGGCCTCATCAAGTTCGTGAACCAGATCTTCACCGAGGCCGTCCGCGATCGCGCGAGCGACATCCACGTCGAACCGATGGAGGAGGAACTCCGCATCCGCTATCGGATCGACGGCGTCCTCCACCGGATTCCTGTGCCGCCCCAGATCCGCCGCTTCCAGGCGGCCATCGTCTCGCGGATCAAGATCATGTCCAATCTCAACATCGCCGAAAAAAGGCTCCCCCAGGACGGCCGCATCAAGTTGAAGATGCTCGGCAAGGAGATCGACGTCCGCGTCTCCGTGATCCCGAACGTCTGGGGAGAGGGAATCTGCCTGCGGCTCCTGGACCGCGCGAACATGACGATCACCCTGGAAGACCTCGGGATGCCCGCGATCGTCCTCAAAGAGTTCAGACAGCTCATCACGGAACCGCACGGAATCCTCCTCGTCACGGGTCCGACGGGCTCCGGCAAGACCACGACGCTCTATGCGGGCCTGCAGAAGATCAACTCGCTCGAGGACAAGATCATCACCGTGGAAGATCCGGTCGAGTATCAGTTGCCGGGGATCAAGCAAATCCAGGTCAACCCCAAGATCGGACTGACGTTCGCCAACGGTCTGCGCGCGATCTTGCGCCACGACCCGGACATCGTGATGATCGGCGAGGTGCGAGATCTCGAAACCGCCGAGATCGCCGTCCAATCCGCGCTGACGGGCCATCTGGTTTTTTCGACGCTTCACACGAACGACGCGCCGAGCGCGGTGACGCGGCTCATCGACATGGGACTCGAGCCTTTCCTCGTGGCCAGCACGGTCGAAGGACTGATGGCCCAACGGCTCGTGCGACGGATCTGCAAGATCTGCCGACAGGAACTCGAGGTCCGAGGGGCGCCTCTCGAGGAGGTGATTCCCGAGGGGATTCACTCCTACTGGCGCGGGAAGGGATGCGACGACTGTCGAGGGACCGGATACCGAGGACGGCAGGGAGTCTTCGAGCTGGTGGTGGTCGACGACCCGATCCGCGAGATGATTCTCCATCGCGAGGGCGCCAACCGGATCAAGAAGTACTGCGTCGAGCGCGGGATGAAGACCCTTCGCGACCAGGGGTGGGAAGCGGTACGTACGGGAATCACGACGCCGGAAGAAGTCGTTCGGATCACGAAGGCGGATAAATTCTGATGCCGCAGTTTGCGTACAAAGCGAAGTCGGGAGACGGCACCGTCGTCACGGGGCTGCTTCAGGCGGACAACGAGCGGGGCGCCCTCGATTCCCTCGATCGCTTGGGAGTCTTTCCGCTCGAAATCCGCGCCGAAGCCGGAGAGGCCGCCGCGGCCGCGCCCCGGCGGGTGAAGCGCCGAATCCGAGCCGACGACGTGGCCCTCTTCACCCGGCAGCTCGGAGACCTCCTCAAGGCCGGCGTCCCCATCAACCGCGCGCTTGGGACGCTCGCGAATCAGACGTCCAACAAGGAACTTTCGGAGACGATCGCGGAAATCTCTCGGGACGTCTCCGCGGGTCGCGCCTTCCACGAGGCCTTCGCGAAGTCGCCGCACATCTTCAGTCCCCTCTATGTGAGCCTCGTAAAGGCGGGAGAGACGGGGGGATTCCTCGAAGACGTCCTTCACCGCCTGGCGGCGTTCATCGAGAAGGATCAGGAACTCAAGAGCCGCGTGCGGACGGCCCTGGCGTACCCGACGCTCCTGATCACGATCGGGTTCCTCGCCGTCGCGTTTCTGATGATCTACTTCATTCCGCGCTTCAGCGAAATCTTCAGGAAGATGGGGGGGAACCTGCCCGTCCCGACCCAGATCGTGATGACCGTGTCGTACTTCATGCGGGAATACTGGTTCGCCTTCTTCGGCGGTCTCGTCGCCTTGATCGTCTTGTGGAAACGCGCGGCGGAGACGGTGGCGGGCCGGGCCGCGCTCGACCGCCTGCGGCTCCGACTTCCCCTTTTCGGGGACATCGTGCGCAAGAACGCGATCTCGCGATTCACGCGGACGTTGGGGACGCTTCTGAAGAGCGGCGTCCCCATCCTGAGCGCGCTCTCCATCGCGAAAGAGGCGATGGGAAACGTCATTCTGATGAAGGACGTGGACGAAGCCTCCGCCGGCGTGAAGCAGGGAAGGAGCCTGGCCGAACTCCTGCGCCGCTCGCGGACGTTTCCCCCGATGGTCATCGACATGATCGCCGTGGGCGAGGAGGGCGGAAATCTCGACGAGGTCCTCGTAAACGTCGCGGACACCTACGACGCCCAAGTCGATCGCGCCGTGAAGGTGTTCGTCACCCTCTTCGAGCCGGCGCTGCTCGTCTTCATGGCCGCGATCGTCGGATTCATCGTCATTGCGATGCTTCTTCCGGTGTTTACTCTTTCGAGCTTGGTGAAATAGCGGGAGGTCGTCATGGACCGCAGTAGGATGAAGGCGGGGTTCACGCTCATCGAACTCCTCCTCGTGGTCGTCATCATCGGAATCCTCGCGGCGATCGTGGTGCCGAGCATCATCGGCCGCGCGGACGAGGCTCGCATCGAGGCGGCCCGGGCGGATCTCAAGGTCTTCTCGGACGCCCTCGACCAGTATCAGATGCACATCGGATCCTACCCCTCGAGCGACGAAGGCTTGGCGGCCCTCCTGGCGGCGCCGGCCGGGCTCAAAGATCCGACGAAGTGGAAAGGGCCCTATCTCAAGGCGACCAGCGTGCCGAAAGATCCCTGGGGGAGCGACTACATTTACGCGTTTCCCAGCGAACGGGGTCTGAAGTGGCCGGACGTGTATTCGGTCGGGCCGGACGGGCAGAAGAATTCCGAAGATGACGTATATAAGGAAAAGTAGACACCGGCGCGCGCGAGGCGTCACCCTGCTCGAGCTCGTCCTCGTGATGGTCCTGCTCTTCATCGTCATCGGGGTCGCCGCGCCGCGGTTCACCGACGTCCTTCCGGAGCTCCGCCTCCGCAAGGCGGGGGACCAGTTCTATGCCGGACTCCAGCGAGCCCGGAACGAGGCGACGACCTACGGCCTCCGGACGCGCTTCGCCGTGCACGCCGAGAACCGAACCTGGCGCGTGACGATCGAACCCCGTCCGCTCAAGGAGCCGGACAAGTTCGAATCCCTGAACCAGACGTGGGACACTACGGCCCTTCCCGACGGCGTGGAGATTCCCACCGTGAGCGGCTTCGAGAAGGACGCGTCGACGGGAGAGCAGTACGTCGAATTCCGGGCGGACGGAACCGCCGCGGCGGACGCGACGGTCGTACTCGAGAACGAAGCCGGAGACCAGCGCGCCTTGAAGGTGACCGCGGCGACGGGCCGGGCGACGTTCAGCGAGGAGAAGAAGGAGTGAACCGAGGATTCACCTTGCTCGAAGTCCTGCTGGCGCTCGTCATCGTCGTCGCGGCGGTCACGGTGATCGCCCAGGGATTCAGCGCCGGTACGCGCGCCGGGACCGAGGCACAGTCGGAGACGAAGGCCGTGATGCTGGCGGAGCGGACCATCGCGGATCTCGAAACCGGAGAGGCTTCACTCACGCGCGGAACGTCGGGGAAGTTCGACGACGACGAGAACTTCCGATACAAGGTGGACGTCGAGGCCGACGCGGCAATCTCGGGCCTCACCAAGGTCTCCGTAACGGTGTCGTGGGGAGAGGGAACCGAGGAGCGGTCGGTCGCGCTTCATCGTTTGATGCGCGAACGCCCGAAGTCGCAGTGAATCGTCGTGGCTTCTCCCTTCTCGAAGTCCTCGTCGCGACTGTCATCTTCGCGATCGTCATCGGCGCAGCCTATGCGCTCTTCGACTCCACCCGCTCGATGTCCGATCGGGCGGAATTCCACGCCTCCATGCGGCAGGAAGCCCGCACCGTTCTCGAGACCCTTCGCGGCGATCTCCGAGGGGCGTACGGGTCCGGGACGGTCTTCGATACCGGCCTCGTCGGAACTCAAGCGGGGAGCGAAGACGAGCCGCGGTGCAAGATCGACCTGGTCGCCGTCAACAACTACACCGGGCGCGCGACGTCGCCCGAAATCGACGTCACGCGTACGAACTACTACGTGTACGACGCCTCGTCCGCCGAGATCCGGGGACTCGTCCGGCGGAAACAGAAACAGCTCACGAACCTCACCACGGTCCTTCGAGAAGAGGAAGGACTGGAAGAGATCGGCCCCAACGTGGCCTACGTCCGCTTCCGCTACTGGGACGGCGCTTCCTGGGCCGAATCGTGGGATTCGACCCGCACGGGCACCCTGCCCAAGGCCGTCGAGGTCACCGTCCACATCAAAGGCACGTGGAAGGGCGAAGAGGTCATGGAGAAGTATTCGACGAAGATCTACCTCCCGATGGCGGCGGAGACGCCGCAGAGGAAGCCATGAGCCGTCGCGGCATCGCCTTGATCGTGGTGCTGTTCATCGCGGCGTTCCTGACGATCTTGCTCTACGCCTTTCTGATGGAGATGCAGTCCGAGGCGGCCCTCTCGGACGGCTACGCAAACCGGAAGAAGGCGGAACACCTCGCCCTCTCCGCCGTCGACAAGATGGCGGCCTTCCTGGCCGCCGATACGCGGACCCACATGACGCTCTCCGACGGCTGGTCTCACAGCGAAACGGAATGGTACGAGGTCGCGCTCGGGGAGGAGGGCGTATTCTCGGCGATCCACCCCGCCTACAAAGACGACAAGATCCGCTGGGGACTCGTGGACGAGGCCTCCAAGATCAACATCAACGTCGCTCCCAAGGAGTGGCTCCTCAAGCTTCCGGGAATGACCGAGGAGATCGCGGATTCGATTCTCGACTGGCGCGATCCGGACGACAACGCGAATACCAACGGCGCCGAATCGAGCTACTACGCGACGCTCCAGCCGGCCTATCAGTGCAAAAACGCCCCCTTCGAGACGATCGAAGAACTTCTCTTCGTGCGGGGCGTCACGGCGGCGCTCTTCTGGGGCGAAGATCGGAACCAAAACGGGATCTTGGATTCCGGCGAGGACCAAGATCTGGACGGGACCATGGATTGGGGCTTCTACCCATTCGTCACGGTTTGGAGCACGGAGAAAAACGTCCGCGCGGACGGCGCGCAGCGCCTCGACGTGAACACGGGGAGGGAGAACTTTCAGCGCGATCTCGGAGACGTTCTCGACGGCGCGACGATCCAGCGGATGCGGACGCAACCCCCGTATCAGAGCGTCGCTCACGTGCTGGACGTGCAAGGGATGTCGCCGGAGAAGTTCAAGAAGATCGTCGACCGGCTGAGCGTCGCCGCCGCCGCGACGGATCTTCCGGGTCTCGTCAACGTCAATACCGCGCCGAGGCCCGTCCTGATGTGCCTGCCGAACGTGAAGGAAGAATGGGTCGACGCCGCGCTCTCCTATCGAACTACCGAGGGGGTCGACCTGTCGAATATCGGATGGTTGCTCGATCTCTCGCTCGACGACGGCCTGAAACGGTCGCAGCTCAAGGAGATCGCCAACTTCATCACGGTCCGTTCGTATCAATTCTCCGTCCACGCGGTCGGCCGAATCGGAAGCCGGGTGGAAGGGACGTCGGAAGACGCGAAGCCGTTCGTCTTTCGTCGCTTCGTCGCCGTCTACGACAAGGCGGCACAACGGTTGGTCTACTTCAAGGACATGAGCTCGCTCGGCTTTCCCTACGATCCGTGGGAGAAGCCGCAGAGTCCGTGACGCATGAACGTTAGCGTTCTCGGGATCGACGAGAAAGAACTCACGCTCCTCTCGGCCCGCTCGGCCGGGAAAGGGGTGGAGATCCTGCGCTCCGAGACCGTTCCCGTAGAGGGAAGCGACCTTCGCGCCGCCCTCGGAAAGATCCAGAGTCCCGATCGGCATGTCATCCTCGTCGTCCCGCGCGCCCAGGCGATTCTCCGGGACTTCGAACTCCCGGCCGGATCGCCGGACGAGATCGTCCAAATGGTCCGGTTTCAGGTGGAAAAGGAACTCCCGCTGCCCCCGGACCAACTCCGCTATTCGTTCGTCGAAACGGATCGGGAAGACGGCCATGTTCGCGTCCAGGTCGCGGCGGTGCCGGTAGGGACGCTCCAGCCTGCGCTCGACGCCCTAGCGGCCTCGGGATTCCGCGTCGACGCCGTTACCGTGAGCACCTTCGGCCTGGCCAACCTCGTCGCGGGCCGCGGCCGGCCGGTCGTCGTCTTCTGCCCCTCGGCCCATGCCGCGGAGATTTTCGTCTTCGAGCGGGGCACGGTTTCTCTTTCGAGGAGCGCGTCGATTTCCTCCGAGGGGAGCGCCTCGGAGGTCGCAGAGACCGAGATCCAGCGGACCATTCTTGCTTGGCAAGCTCGCGGAGAAGATCGAGAGAAGCCCGACACCATCTTCGCGACCTCGCGGAAGAATCTCGGCCTCAACGGAGAACTTCTCTCGCGGGACGAAGTCGTGTGGGACTCCCGAACGCCGGCGCTGGCGGGCGTATGTCTCGGCGCCGTCGCCAAGTGGGCGCCCCTGCTCGATCTTCTGCACCCACCGCTCGCCGCCAAGCGGCTGAAGATCCCTCGCGCCTATCGAATCGCGGCGCTGGCCGTGATCACGGTCGCGCTCGCGGCGTTCTTTTCCCAGAAAATTCTCTCGGACAAGCGGAAGGAACTGGAGGGTCTCCGGAAAGAGCTCAAGAAGGTCGAGCCGGAAGTCAACCAGGTGAAGCGCAAAGACTCGAATACCCATCTCGCGCGGCAATGGCGGGAGAACCGTTTTCCGTGGGCCTACTTCTTTGTGGACTTGCACAAAACCAAGCTCAAGAAGGAACAGCTCAACCTGACCGGCGTAACCGTAGGGGATAAAGGCGGTGTTACAATCACGGGCAAGGCCAGCTCCCCGGAGATCTACGAATCCTTCCGGGAAGAGTTGGAACGGCTGCCGTATCTCCGGAACGTACGGTCCGGCGGACCGCTCACGCCCATCTCCGAGGGTCCGTACCGCAACAAGTTCACCCTCAAGGCGGAGTTGAAACAGGACTAGCCGTGGAACGAAGAACGCGGACTCTGATGATCGTCGCCGGCGCGGCGCTGGCGCTCTTCATCGTCTACCGAGTCGTGTGGCTGCCGTGGCTCGACAAGAAGAAGAAACTCGATTCGGATATCCTCAAGACGAAGCGCAGCTTGGGAGTGGCGAAGGCCTTCCTGGAGAAGCGATCGGACATCGACCGGGAATGGAGGAAAACGGAAACGGACGTTCGCGATCCGCAGCGTCCCGCGCTCAAATCGTCGCTCGAGAGCTACGTTCGGCAGGCCTTCACCGACGAGACCATCGGGGACAATGGCCGCTTGCCGAACGTGACGCCGAAAGATCAGGCGGAGCAGGTGGGCGATTTTCAGGAACGGATCGTCGAGGCCAAAGGAGCGCGATTCAAGGTCAAGGAGTTCGGCGATTTTCTCTACAAGGTTTACTCCGCCAAGGAGTTCGTGAAGATGCGGACCCTGAGCGTGACTGCGCGGGACGACGGCGAGCTCGTCGTGGACTTCAGCATGTCCACGATCGAGTGGGCCCCGGTCTCGACGCGGGGAAGATCGTAGGGGAGCCCTATGGAGTTCGTAACCGCGGCCTGGATCCTGCTGGCGCAAGAGAAGCGGAACGGGGACCTCAAACCCGAGGACATGAAAATCCTCCTCGAGCGCAACCTCTTCGCTCCCTACAAACCGGAGAAGAAGAAGGACGAGCGCAAGAAGGAGGAAAAAAAGGAAGAGCGCAAGGAAACTCCCTCGGCGCCGGTCGTCACGGGATTTCTAAAGTATCCGGAGGGGTTCCGAGTGCTGGTGACCGACCGCTCGAAGGGGGCCAGCTCGCAGCACGCCGTGGGGGAAAGATTGGCGGGCGGGACGATCGTGTCCATCGACAACACGAAAGCCGCCGTTCTGCTCCCGAACGGAACGAAAGAGCTTCGGCTTGGAGATCCCGTTACCGACGCTCCGATCGCCGGATCGAGCGTCGCCGAGATCGTAGGCAAGATCCAGGGGGCGCGGCGTGCCGAGCCGGGATCGGACGACGTCAAGAAGCGGATGCGCGACCGGATGCGCAAGCGGTGGCAGGGCGACGAAGACGAGGAAGAAACCCCGCGGAAGAGAAGACGCGGGGAAGGTCGATAATAGTGGCGTCAGCAACGAGGGCCGCATGAACATTCGGTGGTTGGGGATCCTGGCGCTCGCCGTCGCGGTGCACGCGCAAGAGAAGCAGGACGACGAGATCAAGCTCACCTTCAACTTCAAGGACGCCCGAGTCGAGGACGTCCTCGATTACGTCGCGAAGGTGTCGGGCTGGAAGCTCGTCTACGACAAGTCCAAAATCCCGGACAAGGCGACGATCACCGCCATCAGCGACGGACCGGTCTCCGCCGACCAAGCCCTCGTGATTCTGGATACGGCCCTCCGGCAGCACGGACTGGCCACGATCAACCCCTATGCCCCGCGGCTTCCCCGAAAGGGAGAGATGGTCAAGATCGTGAAGTCCGAAGATGCGGCGGCGATGACGATGGAGGTCCATTACGGAAACGACCCCGAGAAGATCGCTCCGACGGACAAGCTTCTCACCCAAATCATCGCGCTCAAAGGCGCCAACGTGGTCGACGTGCAGAAGGAGATGAAAGACACCATCGACAAAGCCCTGGGCTCCGAGGGCAAGTGGTCGGTCAATACCTATTCCAACAGTCTCATCCTCACCGGCCGCTCCGAAAACATCCGGCGGGTGGCCTTGATCCTCAAGGTCATCGACATCCAAGCCGCGGACAAGCTGATCACGAAGGTGTTCCCGCTCAAGAACGCCGACGCGACGGAAACGACGAAGGTCCTCACGGAGGTCTTCAAGAAGGAAACCCAGGCCTCCGACCGCAACGCCAACCCCTTCGGGCGGATGTTCGAGATGTTCGGAGGCGGTCGCCGGCAGGGCGAGCAGGGACCGTCCGCCAAGTCTCTCGCGGGCGAGCTCGTCCGCATCGTCGCCGACACGCGCACGAACTCGGTCGTCTGCGTCGCGACCGAGCAGAACATGGCGACGATCGAGGTCCTGGTCAAGCAGCTCGACGAGAAGTCCGTCGAGATCATGAAGCTCAAGGGCTATCCGCTCCAGTACGCGGACGCCACGGAGGCCGCCAAGGTCGTCACCGACATTTTCTCGGAGCAGGGCTCCTCGTCCTCGCAGCAGCAACGCCGGCAGGGAAACCCCTTCCGGCCCTTCTTCATGGGGCCCCAGCAGCAGCAGGGCGAGGATCAGAGCGCGGCCTCGCGGGAGGTTCGCGCCGTCGCCGATACCCGGACGAACACCGTCATCGTCGCCGCCAGCGAAAAGAATCTCGCCCTGATCGACGACCTCATGCGCACGATGGATCGCCAGGTCTCGGACATGCTCGTGGTGAAGATCTACGAGCTCAAGAACGGCGACGCGAAGGAAATGGCGTCGGTCCTCCAGAGCCTCTTCCGGCCCCAGGTGAACGCCACGCAATCCAGCGGTCGAACCACGGGGCAGAATCAGCAAGGCAACAACCGGCTCATGCAAATGATGGGCTTCGGCGGACAGAGCACGAGGAGCGGAGGACTTCCTCCGTCGCAGGAAGTCGAGATCACGAGCGACACGAGGACGAACTCGGTCGTCGTCAAGGCCTCGCCCGAATACATCAAGGTGATGGACGTGGTCGTCGATCAGTTGGACAAGAATCCGACCGAGTCGGTCTCGACCTATACGGTTCGCCTCCGGAACGCCGATGCGAGTTCCGTAGCTCAGGTCCTCCAGAACCTGCTCAAGAGCACCGGGTCGTCCTCGAGTACAAATCGGACGAATTCCCAGAACACGCCGTTCGGCGGGATGAATCTGAACCAGAACCAAGGAACGAACTCCAGCCGGCAGGGAGGCAACTCGTCGACCCGCAGCGGGAACAACCAATCGTCGACGCGACGGGGCGGAAACCTCGGGCCGCTCGAGAATCAGGACGAGCCGACCGCGCCCTTGCAGGACGACGAGGACCGGCAGCGCGGCATTCAGGGACAGGTCGACGTTCAGGCCGACCAAAACACGAACACCCTCGTCATCCGCACCTCGCCGCGGAACTACAAAGCGATCGAGGGGATCATCGCGGACCTGGACCGCCTCCGCCCGCAAGTTTTGATCAAGGTCCTCATCGCGGACGTCACCCTCACGGACAACATGCAGTTCGGTGTCGAAGCTTCGTTCCAGGACAAGTTCTCGTACGGGGGGCACAACAACAGCCATTCCATGGGAACGGACTTCGGCCTGGCGAGCAACGGCTTCACCTACTCGCTGACGGGGGACGACATCAGCGCGAAGCTGAACGCGATGGCGACGAATGGGACGCTCAAGATCCTCGCGACTCCGCGGATCCTGGTCTTGGACAACCAATCGGCGAACATCAACATCGGGAAGGAAGTGCCCGTCGTCTCCAATACCCAGGTGAATCAGCTCGGCAATACGGTGAACACGGTGCGGTACGAGAATGTCGGGATCCTCCTCCAGGTAACGCCCCACATCAACCCGGACGGGTTGGTGACGATGGTGGTGCACCCCGAAGTCTCGGACATCGCGTCCCAGGCGGAAAGCGTCAAGATCACCGAAGGCGTCAACTCCCCGACGTTCATCGTGAATTCCGCGGACACGACCGTCGCGGTGCGGAACGGCCAGACGGTGGTGATCGGCGGGCTCATCCGGGACCAGCTCGACGAGTCCACGGACGGAATTCCCTTCCTGAAGGACATCCCGATCCTGGGCTTTCTCTTCTCTACCACGACGAAGAAGAAAAGCAAACGGGAGCTCATGATCTTCCTCACGCCCTATGTCGCGTACACCACGACGGAACTCGAGGAACTGACGGAGCTCGAGAAGTCGAAATTGAAGCTGATGGACCAGAAGGACATCGAGGCGGAGATCGATACGTGGCTCGAACGCGTGCGACACTAATCCTCGTCCTCGTCTCGGGCTGCGCCGGAGGGGCCCCGAAAGTCGACCCGGAGAAGGCTCGCGGCTACTTCAACGAAGGAAGGACCGCGCAGGGAAAAGAAGAGCACGAGGAAGCGGTCGGCGCCTTCACCAACGCGATCAAATACAACCCCGCGTTCGCCGATGCCTACTATTTCCGCGCGTGGTCGTGGCTTCAGATGCGGAAAATGGAGAATCCGCCCAAACCGATGCGCGAACTGGTCGACCGGGCCTTTGCGGACTATTCGGCGGCCGTCCATGCGAATCCGACCTTCGCGGACGCGTACTTTTCGAGGGCGATGCTTTTCTGCAGCCGTGCGAACTACCATTCCGCCGTGGCCGATCTGCTCGTGTGCGCCCGATACAAGCCGAAGGATCCGGAACCCCATCTCATCCTGGGACAGATTTATGAGGAGAAGTTCGAGAATCAAATCGTTTTGGCGATGAAGCATTACGAGGAGTACACGAAGCTTGGCGGCACGAACGAGACGGTCCGCCAGAAAGTGGCGCTCTACAAGCAGCTCACGGCCAAACAGGACGTGCCGAAGAAGGAACCCACGGCGGAAGACGAGAAGAAGGCGCAGGAGCTCCACGAGAAGTTCAAGCAGCTCTATCCGACCGACGAGGCCGAGGCGTTCAAGGCCATCGAGGAGTTGGTGACGAAGTACAACCACACGAAATACTTCAAGCGATCCGCCGGGCCGCTGACGGCGCTCTACAACGGCCTCAAGGAGAAGCGGGGAGAGAAGAAGTAACCGATGGCGGCGCTCCTCATCCTGCTCGCGCAGTCGGAGGAGGAACTCCGTCGCCTCGAAGCGGAACGGATCTCCGCGAAGAAGCCGTTGACCGAATCGGAAAGCGCGGCCTATATGCGCCCGGCCGTCCCACGTCCGCAACGCCCCCTCCGGAGTCGAAGCCTGGCCGTCGTTTCCCTCTCTTTCACCGACGTCGCCTCCGCGGACGTCTCGGAGCTCTTCCTCCGCGATGTCCGGGAGTACTACGCGAAGTCGTCCGGCGGAATCTTCACGCTGGTAGGGAAATCGTATGGAACCGTGCCTTTAGGCTGCGTTCGGGAAGATCTTGCGAAGGTCTCGCTGCGATCCGCAGACGAACGGGCAAGGCTTTCTGCCGCTATCGAGGCCTGGATGCGGCGAGACGGGGTCGGGGTGTTGGCGGCCCACGACGCGGTCGCGTTCGTGCCCGGCGGTCGATTGGGGCCGAAGGATTCGGCTCTCTGGCCTCACGAGGGAACGCTGGAGATGGCCGAAGGGACGCTGCGGTATGTCGTCGTTCCCGCGGATGCCGGCGCGCACGCCCTCGGGATCGCCGCTCACGAGTTCGGACATCTCCTCGGGCTCGGCGACAAGTACGAGGCGGGGCCGTGGTGTCTGATGGCGATGGGATATGCCGAAACGCCGCCCGCTCCGCTGTGCGCCCCATGTCGCGTGAAGCTGGGTTGGTGGGGAGCGGCCAAATGGGATCCGGGGGTGGAGCGAATGATGCGAATGGAGGACGGCGACGTCGTGCGCCTTCCGGCGACTCCCGACGGTCGCGAACGCCTCCTCCTGGAGCTTCGGGGCTCGAAGATGCTCGTGTGGCACGAAGGTGGGGGAAAGGACATCGAGCTCGTGACAGTATTGCCGACGGGGATCTCGGATCGACTGACCCCGTTTTCGGCCCCACCGTTCCTCGGCCGTGGAGCGGGAGCTCGGGAAGTCTGGTTGACCGATCTGCGCGCGGAGAACGGTCGCGCGACCTTCGTTGTCGGCCCCACGGCGCCGCTCACTCCGGCAGAGGAGATTCGCCGAAGTCGAGTGGGAAAAACGCTGGGAAAGTGAATCCTAGCGTCGGTGAAGGATGAGGTACATGAAATCCGGCCAATCCGCCTTCATTTCGGCCCAGGTCCGCTCGTAGAGCCCGAAAATCGGGTGCGGGTCGTAGACCTTCAGCGTTGTATTCTCCTCGGACCCCTCGCCCCACATTCCAGCCAGGACGTACGCGTGTCCGTGGGGGACGCTTCCGCCGATATACAACGCACCGTGCTTGCACAAGAGATCGTACACCTCGTCGATCGTCCAGCGTTTCGAGCGGGGGAGCGCTTCGCGTAATCCCCAGTCTTGAGCAAAGAGACGAATGTTCTCGGGTTTGGTGTCCAGTCCTCCTTTGGGCCCGAGTGTTGCCCTTCCTAGGCCGACTGTCATGGGAACACCCAAGACCATCGTAGCCGCGACCGACCAGCACTCCGAAGCGATCTGGAAATGGTGCTGAACCGCGTAATCCACATGCATCGATTGATTTACCATGACGGAACCTCCTCGGTACCCTAAGCGCTATGCACGGATCAGGGTTCCCGCTCTTGAGTTTTCCTGAAAGCCCGGATGGAGGAGAGCGAATATCATACGAGATGCTCCCTACCGTGTGTCGACGGTGCGGTCTGGCAATCCCAAGTGGGGAAACGCGGTGCGATTGCGGCGCCAGAACCGGTATTCGCTGAAGCTGGGGTACAGCATCCGTCCTGGGAGGAACCCCCCTTCTCCAAACGCGCGCCCAGATCGGAACGAAAACACTGACGGAGCACGGCAAGTCTCCCGAGAAGAGGCTCCCGACCCATTCGGGTGCACGACCGATCAAGGGAGAAGCGGAGGAGTTCGCACGGCGATTGGAAAGAGAGATGCGGTCCGGCGACGCGAGACCGCTTGACGCGGCCATGGACTGGGATGACGTACAGGCGCGGGCGACCGAGGGGTGTGGGCTTTCCGAAAAAACACGACAGACGTTTTGCAAAGGAGCCCGCCAGTCTGCCGAAGATCTTGTGACCAAGATTGCGAAGCAAATCAGCAGCGGCACAACTTGGCGGTTCTTGCGTGTATTTGAAACGTCGGGAATCAAAACCGATCCCCTGTTCTATGATCTGGTTCGCTCTGAACCCTACCTGGCCTCGAAAGGTCGTGTACGGATAACGCTCGACAAGTAATTCTTCTCTCCCCACCCGGGCTCCCGTCGTACTATTATTGCTCCAATGGAAAACGTGCTACGCGCCCTCCTTGCCTTGACTCCGCTTTCCGACGAACTCCCTCCCATCGATCGGGACCTCCCCAAGAAAATCGAAACCGCGACCTTCGCGCTCGGCTGATTTTGGGGCTCCGACTCCCGGTTCGGGATCGTCCCCGGAGTCCTCCGCACCCGAGTCGGCTACTCGGGCGGCACACAGAAGGATCCGACGTACCAAAACCTCGGAGACCATACCGAGACGACGGAGATCGATTTCGATCCTGCACGGGTCACCTACAAGGAGTTGCTTGCGGTCTTCTGGGATTCCCACAACCCGTGCGCCGCAAAGGGGAGCCGCCAATATATGTCGGCCATCTTCTACCGCGACGAAACCCAAAGAAAGTTTGCGCTCGAAACGAAGGCCTCCGAAGAGAAGAAACGTGGAAGGCCGATCCAGACCGAAATCCTCGCCTTCACGCGGTTCTACTTTGCCGAGGATTACCATCAGAAGTACTACCTTCGCAACTCGCGCGAGCTGGCGCAGGAATTCCTCAAGATCTACCCGAAAGCACGCGATTTCGCGGATTCGACCGCCGTCGCCCGAGTCAATGCCTACCTGGGCCGGCACGGGTCGAAAGCGCAGCTCGAGAAGGAAATCGCCCTTCTCGGACTCTCCGACGCGGGCGTCAAGCGACTGAGGGCCGCCTTGGAATAGCGATGGCGGCGGACGTCGCACTCATCGGCGCCGGCATCATGAGCGCCACCCTGGGCACCTGGATTCGCGAAATCGAGCCGGGGATGTCCATCGTGGGATTCGAACGACTCGATCGGGGCGCGGCCGAAAGCTCGGACGCGTGGAACAACGCGGGGACCGGACACTCCGGCTTCTGCGAACTCAACTACACGCCCCCCGCGCCCGACGGTTCGGTAGACGTGAGCAGGGCAATCGCGATCGCCGAACAATTCGAGGTGAGCCGGCAACTGTGGGCCTCGCTCGTGGAGCGTGGGAGGCTGGCGGATCCCCGCGCCTTCCTACGCCCGATTCCGCACCTGAGTTTCGTGTGGGGCGACGGAGTCGCCTTCCTGAGCGCTCGCCATCGCGCCCTGCGCGAATCCCCCCTGTTCGAGGGCATGGAGTTCTCGGAAGATCCGGAGCGGATCGTCGAATGGATCCCTCTCGTCATGGATGGACGCGAGCCCGGCCCGGTGGCCGCGACCCGGATGAACGCGGGCACAGACGTGAACTTCGGAGCGCTGACGCGGACAATGCTCTCCCGCCTCGGCGTCGAGCTCCACCACGAGGTCCTCGGATTCGAGCGCCGAAACGGCCACTGGGCGATCGAAGTCCGCGATCTCGCCTCGGGAATCGTGCGGGAGCAACACGCCCGATTCGTTTTCATCGGCGCGGGAGGAGGATCTCTCTCGCTCCTGGAGCGAACGGGGACCCCCGAAGCGCGGCAGTACGGCGCGTTTCCGGTAAGCGGCCAATGGCTGAGGTGTACCAACCGCGAGGTCATCGAGCGTCATTCCGCCAAGGTGTACGGTCAAGCCGAAGTGGGTGCGCCGCCGATGTCCGTGCCACACCTGGACACGCGGTGGATCGAGGGAAAGCGCGAGCTGCTCTTCGGCCCGTACGCCGGATTTACCACGAAATTCCTGAAGCGAGGATCGTTCTTGGATCTCTTCCGGTCCCTGCGATTGGACAACGTCTTTTCGATGCTCGGCGTCGGGGCAGGACATCTCGACCTGACGCGATACCTCATGGGCCAATCGATGATGTCCCGGACCCGGCGCACCGCGGCGCTCCGTCGATACTGCCCGGCCGCACGGTCGGAGGACTGGGAGCCGCAGGTCGCCGGCCTTCGGGTGCAGATCATCAAATCCGATGGGGCCGGAGGCGGAGTCCTGAAGTTCGGCACCGAGGTCGTCACGAGTGCCGACGGGTCCGTTGCGGCCCTGCTCGGAGCGTCTCCGGGCGCGTCGACCGCCGCCTCGATCATGCTGGAAGTGCTCCGGACGTGCTTTCGGAACCGGTGGAAGAAGTGGGAGCCTCGGATTCGCGCACGGGCGCCGTCCTACGGTCGATCCCTGCACGCCACCCCCGCACTCTGCCGCGCGGTTCGAAAACGCACGGCGAAGATTCTGGGGCTGTGCGGCACGGCGTGACCCCCACCCTTCTGTGGCATCTGTGCCCCCCTTCAGTGTACTCTGTGTCTTCCCGAAGGGCCGGGATGGCGGAACTGGCAGACGCGTCGGTTTCAAAAACCGATGGGGGCAACTCCATGGGGGTTCGATTCCCCCTCCCGGCATTCATCAATGAGTCTTGAATCCCCCCCTTGGGACGCGCTGGCTCGAGACCTGGGGATACGCGCGGGCGAGCCGTTTAACTTGGGATCCATCGCGCTCCGAAAGCATCCCGAGTGGAACGAGGCCGCAGCGAAAGCGGCGGGACTGGTGCTCAACCTGGGCGTTCCCAAGGGAGATCGAATTCTCTTTTCCCTCCCACCCGGTCCCGAGCTTACCGCGGGACTCCTGGGATGCCTTCTTAGCGGGGTCCTGCCCTGCGTCCTGGCCCCAGGAAATCCCGAATTGCTCCTCGAGGGGATCCGCCGAACCGGAGCGCGAATGCTCGTTCTCGAAGATTCGATCAAGTCCAAAATCGATCCGCATCGGCGCGAGCTACCGGATCTCTGGCACGTAGTCGCGGTCACGAAATCGAAAGCGAGTCTTCGCATGGGAGCGGGAGATTTCTTGTGGGAGGACTACTTTCTTACGCCCCCCTCGGTTCTTCCCCCCGTACCGGGATCCCTACGAACGCCCGCGATTCTCCTACCGTCCGGGGTCATCCTTTCTCACGCGCTGGCTCTGGCCCTCGCGAACTCTCCGCAGCCGGAGGAGATCCCTTCTACGGCGATCGAAATCTGCGCTTCGCTCCTCGGCGCCCGATCGGGACGAGCCTGGCGCGATCCGGGAACGGGACTCGCGCTCCTCCTCCGGGACGACGCTCCCGAGGGATCGCTCGGCCGTCCCTTGCCCGGACTCGAATTGGACACACGATCCGAAACCGTCCGAGTTCGCGTCGGCCTCGGCTGGCCGGTGCTCGAGCCGCGGGGGGAATGGTACGAAACCGCTTTGCGCGCGCGAGCGGACGAGGAGGGTTGGTTTTGGCCCGCGTCTTGACCTTCTTCGCGCCCTTCGAATGGGTCATCCTGGCTCATATCGCGGGAGTAAGCGCGATCGTCATCGGGGGACGGGCGGAACACGCTCTCCTCTTTCTTGCCTACCATGCCGCAGCCGTTGCGATGCTCTCGATGGTGGGCTACGCGGAACGGCGTCATGGTGGGCGATTCTGGCGGTTCGTGCGGTACTGGCTTCCCCTGTTCATGATCCTCGCCGCCTTCCGCGAAATGTACTACCTGATTCCCGAGGTGCATCCGTTCGACGACCAAGCCTCCGATCTCGCCCTGGCGGAGCTCGACTGGAGACTGTTCGGCGACGTGTACGCCAAAGTGAAGCGGCTGTGGTGGCCGCCGCTCGTCGATTTCCTTCACTTTTGCTATTGGATGTATTTCCCGATGCCGATCGCGCTCTGTACGGTGCTGTACGCGCGGGGAAGACTCCAGGAATGCCGGCACGCGGGGACCGTATTGGTTCTTACCTTCCTGTCGGGATACCTGTTCTATGTGGTCGTTCCCGCCGTGGGGCCGCATCATTTCGAGCCTCGCACTCCGGCCCTCGATGGCGCGTGGTTAGGAGGCGTAATGCATCGGGTGCTCCTGGAAGTCGAATGGCGCATGCCGGACGCCTTCCCCAGCCTGCACACCGCCGTGGCCGCCGTTACGGTGATCCTGAGTCGCAAGTTCTCGCGCCGGTTGTTTTGGATCCTGCTCGTTCCGGCCGGAGGACTCATCACGGCGACCGTTGTGCTACGCTATCACTACCTGGTGGATGTCGTCGCCGCCCTCGCGCTGGCGCCCGTGATGGCAGTCGTGGGCGGTCGATGGGCCGAGGCGTGGGAACGAATCGACGAAGGGAGGCATCGATGAAGACGCTCGGGATTATCCTGGTGGGACTGATCATGGGGACGAACGAATCCCCGATCGGAAAGAATGTCGGGCGATGGCAGGCGCAGGGGAAAGACATCACGGAGAACGTCAAGAATGGGGTAGGGACGATCTCCGTACCCTGGGACCAAGACCACGCGCTGACAAAGAAGGAAGCGCTCGCCAAGCTCGATCAATTGTGGGACCAGCTTTCGGCCGATCAGAAGAAGAGCCGGGAGGGGGCCTATGCTGCGGCGAAGCGCTTCGTGCAAGGAGTGACGAACGCGGACGGGATGTCGCCGAAGGAGTTGTCCCCTACCGGCAAGAAAAGCTTCTACGATGAAGAGCCCAGCGGCGGTGAGATGCAGATCCGAATCGATGTTGAGATCCAAAGCGGTAAGGCCTTCGCCGCGGACGCGACCCAAGGAAAGGACGTCGGAACGATTACGGCGACCTGGGCGGACGATATCCAACTCAAGAAGGAAAAGGTAAAGGCGGAGTACAAGACCTCCGTCGGATGGAATCAAAACGATCCGCCAGATCGCACCAAAGGCAAGGCGCTCCTCGACGAGCTTGGGAAGGAGATCTCCGGGGACAATACGGTGGCGGACAAGGACGGGAAGATCAAGAAGTTCGACAAGGATCTTCCGAAGAAGCTGGACAAGGAGAACAAGGAAGCCTTCAAAGCCCTGATCGACGAAGCCAAGAAGTGGATCCAGGGCTCGTGTCCCGCGGTCGGAATGAACAACCCTCCGGGGACGAACAAGAAGAAGGTCTTTCAGGACAAGTCGGGCAAACGCAAGATCACGATCGAAGTGACGTCGGGGATCGCCTTTCCACAATAGAAAAAGGCCCGCAGGCGGACCTGCGGGCCTTGCGGAACTCGCCTACGACTTCGGTGGCTCGGGTTGCTTTCCCTCAGAAGGCGGGGCCACCGGCGGCGAGCCGGTCGGAGGCTCCACCGACTTCGGAGGAGCGATCGGCTCCGGCATCTTCTCCTCCTCTTCCGTCTCTTCGAAGACCTCGTTCATCTCGATGCCGTCGACCTTCTTCCGCAGGATGTAATAGATCATCGTCTGCTGGCTGAAGAAGTAGGCGATCGGATATCCGAGGGCCAGCCCCAGGATCACGATGAGCCACGCCGTGACGATGTACGCCGCGACCTTGTGACCCGCGGGATTGACGGCCGGAGGGGTGCTCTTCTCCTCCTCGCCCTTGACCGTTTTGCTCTCCTTGACCTTCTTGAGGGAGGCCTCCAGGTCCTTCCGCTTGGAAGGATCGTGGAGATAGACGATCGTGGCTGCCTTTTCGGCGACCGTCGGGTTGAGTTCCGGCGCCTCCATCGCCAACGCGAAGAGCTCGTTTAGTTTCTTCTTCTGGAGTTCGGCCTGCTTGCCCTTGTCCTTCTCGGACCTCCAGGTCTTCTCGAGATCATCCCATCTTCGGTCGAACGCCTTTCGGCGCGATTCGGTCGAGACGGGCGAGAACTCCCCGACATTGTCCATCGTGCAGCGCCAATCCGGACGAACGATCCGCGCGGAAAGGTGCTGGAGGCGGCCGTACGGTTCGCGAATGAGCGGGTCGCACGGAGTGCGCGCCAAACGCATGGGCAAGTTTCGTCCGTAGGTGACCGGATCCCAATTGTACCGGCGCTGCTGATGTTCCTTGGAGAGGATCATTCCCCAACTGGCGTCCGCGATGTGGTCGTACTGGTCGCGATGCCAGAACCCGAAGAGATCGAACCCCGCCCCTCCCGCCTTGAGGCCGATATGGCACATCGTGACGGCGAAGAGAATCACGAAGGCGATGCAGACGTATCCGTACACCGCCGACACTCCCTGATACCAAAGGTAATGCCAGGGCCGAGAGTACACGTAGCTGAACCCACGGCTGACGGCATCGAAGCTGTCCGTCCCCTCCGCCGCAACGGCCGGCGCGAACAGCGACGACCCTGCCAGCGTGCCGAGGAGAATCAGAGTCATGATGAAGCCGGAAAGGATCGCCAGCGGGAGAAGGATGGCCACGAGGGGCGCTCCGACGACGCCCGCGTAGGGAATGACGTCGAGAGCCTTCCCGATCAGGCCTCCGACGAAGTTGCAGAGGAAGAAGAATCCGAAGCCGATCGCACAAATCAGAGGGGCCCAGAAGAAGCTCCAGAACTTCTTCGAGGCGAAGCGCAACGCCTTGGCCGTCTCGATCCGCTCCCCGTCTTTGGCGATTTCGTACGCCGCGATCCGCGAGATGGCCCCGCCGAAGTAGGACCAGATCACGAGAAAGGCCAGAACCGCGAAGACCGAGTACGGTAGGTAAATCTTCCAATCGGCCGGATGGCCGTCGGTCCCCGAGAAGATGACGTGCCAGCTCTGGGCGACCGTTTGGTACATCGTGTGCAGATGGAATCCGTTGGGCCGGTGGACGAATTCCGGATCGATCGTGTTTCCGATGATCGCGGTGACCGCGCCGATCCCGAACACGGTGAAGACGATCCCGCAAAACGCCAAGAACATCTTCCGCAGATCCAGCGCGAGCATGAAACCATTAAAGAGGTCGCGCCAGTCCCCCTTGAGATCTCTCATTCGTTATGGCTCCGATTTCGATTCCTTTTTCGTTTCCTTCGTCTTGTCCCGGCGGGTGGTCTTCTTCTTAGGTTCCGAGCCCGCCGCGGACTTCTTGTAGTCGGTCGTATAGAACCCGCTGCCCTTGAAAATGATCCCGGCACCCGCGCCCGGCATCCGCTTCGCTTTCCCCTTCCGGCACTTGGGACAAGGCTTCGTGCCGCCTTCGCCTACCTTTTCGAACAATTCGAACCGGTGGCTGCAAGAGGAACACTCATAGTCGTACGTCGGCATTGGTGCGTTCCCCCCGAAGTCCGGCGGATTATAAGGACACGCGAAAATCGCTGTCAACAGATTTGGCCGCGGCCGTTGCCCCGCCTGCCGCGTTCTGCTACAATTATGAAGATTCGGGAACCCGAACCGGGCGCCCCGGCGTTTCCTAGTAAGGATTTCGGAGGTCTCCGTCATGCGTCGGTTCGTGATCGCGGCTGTCGGCATCTTGGGACTCGGCCTGAGCGCGTTCGGTCGGCAGGACGAAAAGGAGAAGGCCAAGGAGGCCGAAGAGAAACTCAAGGCGTTCAAGGAAGA
>Ga0114945_10000597_pt1 | contig 23214 bp, 22 predicted proteins | sample OV2TP3_FD_87194 | JGI IMG/M metagenome (GOLD analysis project Ga0114945, IMG submission 87194) | Hot spring microbial communities from Beatty, Nevada to study Microbial Dark Matter (Phase II) - OV2 TP3 | ecosystem: Environmental > Aquatic > Thermal springs > Hot (42-90C) | place: USA: Beatty...
CCCCGATGCTTCCGGATCGCGTTGTAGGCCGCCTTGAGGAAGTAGAGATTGGCGACTCCCGGAATCTCGACCGGATACTGGAATCCGAGGAAGACCCCTTCCCGCGCGCGATCCTCCGGCGGCATCGAGAGGAGTTCTTTCCCTTTCCAGAGGACGCTCCCTTGCGTCACCGCGTATCCCTCGCGACCCGCCAGGACGTAGGCCAGCGTGCTCTTCCCGGAGGCGTTGGGACCCATGATCGCGTGAACTTCTCCCGCTCCGACCGAGAGATCGATCCCCTTGAGCACCGGCCGGTCGCCCACCTTCGCGTGGAGGTTTCGGATCTCGAGCATCACCCGACGCTCCCTTCGAGGCTGACGGCGAGCAGTTTCTGACTCTCGACGGCGAATTCCATCGGCAACTCCTTGAACACGCGCTTGCAAAACCCGCTGACGATCATGTTCACGGCATCCTCCGTCGAAAGCCCGCGCTGCCGGCAGTAGAAGAGCTGGTCCTCGCCGATCTTCGACGTCGAGGCCTCGTGTTCCACCTGCGCGGTGGGGTTCTGAACGTCCATGTACGGAAACGTGTGCGCGCCGCACTTCTCGCCGAGGAGGAGCGAATCGCATTGCGAGTAGTTTCTCGCGTGGTGCGCGCTCGGGAGGATTTGGACGAGCCCGCGGTAGGTGTTCTGCCCTTGCCCCGCGGATATTCCCTTCGAGACGATCGTGCTCTTCGTGTTCTTCCCGATGTGGACCATCTTGGTCCCGGTATCCGCCTGCTGCCAGTGATTCGCCAACGCCACGGAGTAAAACTCGCCGACGGAATTCTCTCCCTGGAGGATGCAGCCCGGGTACTTCCAGGTGATCGCGGAACCCGTTTCTACCTGGGTCCACGAGATCCGCGAGTTCGCCCCCTTGCAGCGGCCGCGCTTCGTCACGAAATTGAAGATCCCCCCCTTCCCGTCCTTGTCGCCCGGATACCAGTTCTGGACCGTCGAGTAGCGGATCGTCGCGTTGTCGAGCGCCACCAGCTCGACGACCGCGGCGTGGAGCTGATTCGTATCCCGCATCGGAGCCGTGCATCCCTCGAGGTAGCTCACGGTCGAGCCCTCCTCGGCCACGATCAGCGTGCGCTCGAACTGTCCCGTGTCCTTGGCGTTGATTCGGAAATAGGTGGAGAGCTCCATGGGACATCGCACGCCCTTCGGGATGTAGCAGAAGGCTCCGTCGCTGAAGACGGCGGAATTGAGGGTCGCGAAGAAGTTGTCCGTGTAGGGGACGACCGTCCCGAGCCATTTCCGGACCGGCTCCGGATGCTCGCGAACCGCGTCCGAGAACGAGCAGAAGACGATCCCCATCTTCGCCAGCTTGTCCTTGAAGGTCGTCGCCACCGATACGCTGTCGAAAACGGCGTCGACCGCCACCCCGGAGAGTCGCTCTTGCTCCGCGAGAGGGATTCCCAGCTTTTCGTAGGTGCGGCGGATCTCGGGATCGACTTCCTCGAGGCTCTTCGGTTTGGTCTTCTGTTTCGGCGCGGAATAGTAGTAGAGGTCCTGATAGTCGATCTTCGGGTATCGAAGATTGGCCCAGCGCGGTTCCTTCATCGTCCGCCAGTGACGAAACGCCTTGAGCCGCCACTGGAGCATCCACTCGGGCTCTTGCTTCTTGAGGGAAATCTGCCGGACGACGTCTTCGTTGAGCCCCTTGGGAAAGGCCTCCGCCTCCACGGGGGAGACGAAGCCCCAGCGGTACTCGCGCGTCGTGACGTCGTGGATGGTCTTATCCGGCATGGATTCCCTCCAGTCGGAGCTCGACGGGGATTCCGCCCAAGTGCAGTTGCCGAGTCATCTCGGCCAGGGTGATTCCTCGAAGCGCGTCGAGCACGATCCGATTGATCTTCCTCCAATTCGTGCGGACGGGACACCAGGACTCCAGTCGGCATCGACCGTCGGGAGCGCTGCACTCGGTGATTCCGATCGGACCTTCCAAGGCCGCCAAGATGTCGGCCAAGGTGACCTTTTCGGCCTGACGCGCGAGACGAAAACCGCCCTTCACTCCCCGGTGCGCTTCCAGGATCCCATGGTGCGCGAGGGATTTCATCACCTTGCGCACCGTGGGCAACGGCAGATGCGCGTGGGTCGCAAGATCCCGCGCGGTCCTCATCGTCCTCGGCTCGCGCGCAAAATGGGTGAGGAGCATGACGGCATAGTCCGTCAACCGCGTCATCCGAATCATGCGGAAGCCATCCTACGAAAGGGGACCTAAGCGGTACCGTTTACAGTACCAAAGGGGAGGTGGGGTGTCAAGGAGGCGCTTGCAAGAAGACCGAATCAGTCCTGTTTCACGAGTTGCGGAACCGGTGCGGGATCCGGCCGGGCCTCGCCGCCGAAGAGGTATTCGCGGAGGCCGGGGTTTTCGGATCCGAATCTCCAGATCCAGGCGTCGAGAACGTAGTGCGTCGACTGGGGCAGGATGAGCAGCGGAACCAGGAGCGTCAGCGCCGGCTCGGGGAACTCGAGCGCGAGCGTCCATCCCCCGAACGCCGCGGCGTGCTCCTTCCAGACGAGCAGGTCCCAGATTCCTTCCTCCACGTAGGCCAAACCCAGGAGGAGGCCCACGAAGGCCAAGGCGGCGACCGGCCGGTGGATCCACTCCCGCCACGACGAATTCCCTTCCCACTTCCGCCGCCCGTACAGCCACACGAGCGCGCAGTACGGAACCCCGTGGGCGACAACATTCGTCACCGTGAACGCGAAGTCGGAATTCAGGAACACGATGCCGACGAACCACACGGCCGCCGTGGAGGCGACCACGCCGATCTTGCCCCAGGAAAGTGGATGCCCGCGGATCCGACGCTGGAGCTGCCTCGCCGCAAACAGCCCCAGCGCCGCCGTGTACAACCCGACCCCCACCGTCGCCGTCCACCCCGGAAGTCGCACGAAATCGCCGGCGGCGAACCAAACGAACACGCGGTCGGCCTCCGCGTGCCAGAAGACGAGCGGAAAGAGCATCGTCGCATAGATCGCGATCTTGTCGATCCGGGCGTCCCAGACGCCGCGCTCTCCGGCTCGGTGCCGGTACAACATCAGGAAGCCGTACTGTTGCCGCACGAAGTGAAACACCGCGAGATAGGCTAGCGCCCGCCAGAAGACGCCCGACCCGAAACCGTACAGGATCGCGCCGACGCCCCAGCAGACGAGCGGCGCCGCGATGTACCGCGAGCGTCGCCTCGCAAACTCCACGGGGTCGAGGTAGGTCCGATAGAGCGACGCGTAGACGTGCGCGACGTCGATGAAGACGACGAAGAGGACCCATCCCCACAGCGGAAGCGACGGCGCCCGAAGCGCGGGAACGGCGAGTACCAGCGCCACGGCCGCGATCGGCGGGCCCAGGAAGAAGGCCAGGTCGAATCGTGCGGAGGCGATCCAGCGCGTGCTCACACCGTGAGAGCTATCGGACCGCGACGCAGGGTTCCTTTACTTCTTGCAGTGGTGGACCCGGAAGTAGCCGTCGCAACACCGGTGATAGCTCCACGCCCCTTCGCACAAGTGCAGGCCGCGGTAGTAGTACCGGCACGAGGAACAGTAGCGATAGCGCGCGAGATCTTCCTCGCGCTCCTTCACGCGCCGCTCCCGCTCGGTCACTTCCGCCAATCTCCGTTCGACCTCTCTCAGGGTCGCTTCCGCTTTCGCCAGGAATTCCTTCGCGGATTTCTCGTTCTGAGCGACTGTGGCCTCGCGATCGTCCAGCTCTTTCTTCCGCTGATCCAGCTTCCACCCGCGTTCTTTGAGAATCAGGTCCCGCTCGGTGGGACTCACCCACTTTCCCTCGAATTTCACGTTGCCCTGAGCCGCTTGGAATTCCTCTTCGCTCAACCACTGATTCTGGTGTCGGCGGTATCCCAGTTCGCGCCGCGCCGTCTCGTTGTCCGGTTCGAGGGCGATCAGACGCCGCCAGAGCGGAGGCATCTCGGCTTCGAATCCCTTGTCGCGGCCCGTCTCCGCAATCGCCTGGATCCCCTTGGCGTCCGTAGTCGAATTGGCCAACTGGATGGCCCGATCGAGATTCGGCCTCACGAATCGCGTGGCCCTACTCTCCCGCGCCCACACCGCCAGCTCCAGGAACTCGATCGGTTGCAGGCTCTTTTCGATCCCCCTCGCCTTCTCGTAGTACCGCTCGAGGAGCGAAACGTGGTCGAAGTCGATGTCCACCACCTGTTCGGCCGGGATCGTCATCGTCCCCGTCAGGGTCTCGATGACGACCTTGTCTCCCTCTCTCTTGGCGATCCCCTCGATCTTCCCTTGGTTCTTGAGATGGACGATGTCGGCCCAGAACAACCCCAGAAGAATCAGCCCGCTCTTCATGGTTCACCCCCAGTTCCCGCTCGGGGTATATAAGACAGTCTGAGGAAAACGTTCCCCGTTTTCGGTATATTCTCGGCCCGTGATCCCGAATCCTCCGTTCCAGCTCGGCGTGACTCTGGCCTCGGGGCAGTTCTTCCGATGGCGGGCCGAGGGAGACGGATTCCTCGTGTCCACTCACGGGCGAACCTTCGCGGTCCGGGAGCGCCGCGATCGACTTGCGGTGAGCGGGATACGGCGCTCCTTCGCCGAACGGTTCTTTGCGTTGGATCACGACCTCCCCGGAATCCGAGGTCGTCTCCTCCGCGACCGCAGGCTCCGTCCCGCCGTCGAGGCCTACCCGGGTCTCCGGATCCTCCGCCAGGATCCCTGGGAGTGTCTTGTCTCCTTCGTCACCTCGTGCGCGTCGAACATCCCGCGGATCACGCGGAACTTGGAGTCCCTGTGCCGGGAGCTGGGACGCAAAGGGCTCGCGATGCCGCCGCCGGAGGCGATTTCCGACGAACGGGTCCTGCGACGCCTCGGGTTCGGATTCCGCGCTCGTCATCTCGTGCCGCTCGCCCGCGAGGTGGAGAGAGGCGCCCTGCGCGGCCTCGAGCGGCTGGCCACGGAGGAGGCCCGCGAGCGGCTCTGCGCGCTCCCGGGAGTCGGCGTGAAGGTCGCCGACTGCGTGCTCCTCTTCGCCTACGAGCGACTGGAATCGTTCCCGGTGGACGTGTGGATTCGCCGAGCCATGGCCGGACTCTTCGGCGGGCGACGCGATCCGAGGACCGTCGCCCTCGAACGATGGGGAGAACTCTCCGGCTACGCCCAGCAGTTTCTCTACGTGTGGTCGAGGAAGCGATGAGCCTCCACGAGGATTCGATCGTCGTCGATCTCCACGCCGATACGCTCATCCCCATGCGCGCGACGGGATATCGTTTCGCCGTACGCCACCGCAATCCGCTCCTGCAAAAGCTCGGCTTTTACCACACGGATCTCCCTCGGTTCCGGCAGGCGGGCATCACCGGGCAATTCTTCGGCCTGGTGACGTTCCCCTATCCCGAACGCGGATGCGCCGCGGCCGTGTTCCGCCAGATCGAGATGCTTCATGGCGAGTGCCGGACGCACGGATTGATCTTCGCCCGCACCTCGGAGGAAATCCGGCGGGCGAAGCGCGAAGGTCGGATGGCCGCGCTCCTCGGAATCGAGGGAGGACACAATCTCGAGGGCCGGATCGAAAACCTGCGCGCGTTCCACCGGGCGGGCGTGCGCTATCTCGGGCTGGTCCACTTCACTTCGAACGAACTCTGTACGCCCTCCGGGGGCGTCGGCGCCGACCGCGACGCCCCGCTCATGGAGTTCGGGAGGGAGGTGGTGACCGAGATGAATCGCCTGGGGATGATCGTCGATCTCGCCCATGTCGCTCGGCGCGCGTTCCTCGACGCGGCTCGGCTCGCCTCGCATCCCATCATCGTGAGCCACACCGGCATCGATGCGGCCCATCCGCTGTGGCGAAACATCGACGACGAGCAGATTCGAGCGGTCGCGGACACGGACGGCGTCGTCGGCATCATCTTCGCGTGGCGCTACCTGGGCTCGAAGCGCCGAGGCGTCGACATGCTGGCTCCCCATTTCGAGCACGTGCGGCGGCTGGTGGGAGCGCGCCACCTCGCGCTCGGAAGCGATTACGACGGCGCGGTCGAACCGCTGCGCGGACTCGAATCCGTCTCGGGGCTCCCCGCCGTCTCGGAGATGCTCTTGCATCGCGGGTGGAAAGAGGAGGAGGTCCGGGCCGTGCTCGGAGAAAACGTGCTTCGCGTGCTCGATGGGAATCCGGTGACGACATGAATTCGATTCCGGAATTGGCCGAGGCGCGAAAAGCCCTCACGGCCGGCGCGCGGCTTCGGGGCCTGACGAAGGCCGCCGAGGTCCTCCGCCATCGACTTTCCTCGGGGCCCCGAGCGGCCGCCTTCTGGGCGTTCGACCTCGCGACCTTTCCCTACCCGACCCGGTTCGGACTCTGGGGATGCGCGGCGGGGTTCGCGCGGATCTCCCCCTACCTTCTTCTTCTCCACCGAATGCACGCGGTGCGCTTCGCCGACCGCGACGGCACGCCTCGTACGCTCGTCATGAATCCCAGCGACATCGACGCCGCGATGGCCGCTCCGTTCTTCGACACCCTTATCCGCCGGTACGGCCGGACGCTGTCCGTACGGATGCTCTCCACGCGCTTCGGCCGCGCCGAGGATCAACTTCGCGCCGCGGGCCTCGATCCTCGGACCGTGGACTACATCACGTTCGACCATCTCCATGTGCAGGACCTGCGTCCGCTCCTGGGCGACCGCGGGATCTATCCGCGCGCCAAGCTCCTCGTTCAGCGGTCGGAATGGCAGTCGGTGTTCGATCTCCACCCCGTCCAACGCCACTGGTACGTGCCGAACGGATGCGACGGAATCCCCGAGGATCGCGTTGTCCAGATCGAAGGCGACGTGGATCTCGGAGGAGGCGTGGCGCTCGTCTTCACTCCGGGTCACACGGTCGGGAATCAGACGCTCGTCGTTCACACGGAAGCCGGGATTTTCTGCGTCGCGGAGAACGGCGTCTCGGCGGATTGTTACAGCCCGACCCGAAGCAGCATCGGCGGACTTGCGCGGCACGCGAAACACTACGGCCTCGAGGTGATCCTGAATGCGAATACCGTCCAAGGTTCCGAAGAGCAGTACACCTCGATGCTCCTCGAGAGGACGATCGCGGGGCGCAGCGCTCGGAATCCCGACTTCTACAACGTATGCCCCTCCTCGGAGCTGACGCGATGGGCGCTATCGCCGGGGACGGCCCCGACGTTTTCGCATGGACGGATCCGAGTGGGCCCGATTGCCGGTGCGGTCCCTTGAGATGAAGGGCTCCGAATGCGGCAAGGAATCCCGGCTTGAGGCTTCCTTCGCGATGCGAGCCGGGCCCGACCGGACTCCTATGGCGGTGTGCCCCGGATGCGTCGAGCGGACCCGGGACTCCGGTCACGGGCGCAGTCCGCTCTCTGCGCTCATGGGGACCATGCTCCTCGCAGTCGTCGCGGGAATCAGCGGAAGTAGACGGGCCTCTGCGAATTCCATGATCGGCATTGCCGTCTCCCTTGTCCTCCTTCCCCTCCATGAGCTGGGACATGTCCCGGCTACGAGAGTCGCGGGCGGCATCGAGGCCCTCGCCGTCCCCGACTCCGCGTTCGTCCTGGAGTGTCCGACGGGGATTGCGATGAATCGGCCGGCGGACCGAATTCGGACGTTCCCGGTCGAGATCGAGAGATGACCCTCGGATCATGATGTGCTATACTTGTACACATGCTCGAAATCAGCAGCGCGCGACTGAGAAGCCAGCTCGCCGCCGTTCTGGAGGCGGCCAGCAATGGGGAGCAGGTCGTCATCCGTCGCCACGGAACTCGGGTCGCCGTCCTCCTGGGCCTGGGGCCCAAGGCGCGGGGAGCGGCATCCCGGCAGGCCCTCGCGGGTCCCTCCAAGCTGCCCCGCGTGCAGGATACGGGACCGGTCCGGCCGGTACGGATCCGCGGGCGCCTGCGACGGTCCCCCAGCGAGGAACTCTGCCGGGAACGCGACTGATCGATGCTGCGCTACTTCGATTCCACCGGCCTCGTCAAGGCCCTGGTCCGGCAGGAGCGGGGCCACGGAGAGGCCGCTTCCCTCCTGTCGGAGCCGGGTCGCAAGGGTCTGTCCTTTGCGACCGCGCGAATCGCGGCCCTGGAGGCTCTCTCGAAAGTCTGGCGGGTCACTCGGGACCGGGGAGAGCTCAAAAAGCTGGAGTGTCATTTCGACAAGTTCGCCTTGTACGAGCTCGATGTCGACTACGCCCTCGCTCGCGATCTCGTCCTGAAGATGGGCCTGAAGGGTGCAGATGCGGGGATCCTCGCGGTGGCCGCAGGAGTCTCACGCCGGGAGCGCATCCTCGTGCAGTTCATCTCCGCCGATCAGAACCAGATCCGGGCGGCACGCGCTCTGGCACGACACGACAGGATCCGGGTCGTGTCCCTGCCCGCGGGTCTGGAATAGGCATCATCCCATCGATTCGAGAATCCGCCGAAACTTCCCGGCGAAAGGCGCGAACCCCCTTGCTTCCGCCAGTGCGAGTCCTCGTCGCGCGGCCTCGCGGTCCCCCATGGTCGCCGCGTCCTCGAGCACGGTGAGGAGCGCCCGCGGGCAGGTACCCGATCCGACCAGCTTGCGTGCCTCGTCGAGCGCCGCCCGGTCTCCCGTAAATCGCGCAAGCGTCGAGAGGGCCTCGCCGAGCGCGAAGGGGTTGCCCGTCCCCCGCGCCAGTTCCACGGCTTCTTCGGAATCGCGACGCCCGCGCTCGTCGTTTCGTTCCAGCCGGATCCGCGCCCGGAGACGGAGCGCGTCGGGCAAGATGATCGGCATCTCGGCGACTCGCGAAACCGTGATGCACTCGCGAAAGAATCTCTCTCCGTCGGCCCCGTGGAGAAGCCCCAGTCGCAATAGCGCCCTGGCCTGGGTCCACGGCCCGCCCGCGTCGCGCGCGACCTCGAGGAACCGTTCGAGAATGGGACGCGCTTCTCCGGTTTCCCCGCGATCCAGGTGGATCATTCCCAGGTCCCCGAGCGCCGTCGCCGCAGCTCCGTCCTCGCCCAGTTCCCGGATCGCCTCGCGAAGGCGCTCGATCGCCCGGTCGTGTTCGCCCTGTTCTCCCAGCGTCGCGCCGGCTCCCGCCAGGGCCAGCGCATGCATGCGGCGGTCCCCCAGCCGACACGCCTCTTCGAAGCAGTCCAGCGCCTCTGCGTATTTCCCGAGATCGAGATTCAGCCCGCCGAGACTGTAGAGGATCAGCGCCCGGTCCACCGGCTGACGCGCCAGCGCAAGCGCCGATTCGTAGCGCTCCGACGCGAGCGCGTGCTGACTCAGCGCGCGATGCGCCTGCGCCAGCCGCACGAGCGTGTTTCGTCGCGAGTCCGGATCAGAATGGAGCGCGAGCGCCCTTTCGTAGTGATCCCTCGCACGGGGATAGTTCCCGACCAGACCGTAGACCTCGCCGGCCGCGTCGAGGGTCCGCGCATCGATGGGAGACTTCACGAGAGCCGTTTCGATCGCCCGCAACGCCTCGTCGAATCGCCCCTCTCGCGCCAGTTGGACCGCATCCGCCATCAGCATGATGATACCTGATGCAACTCGCAGCGGCGGGGACCTGATCGCCAAGCAGGCCGGATTCGTTCTCTCGATCAACTATTCGAGGTGGACTGAAGCCTTCGCGGCGAACGCCGTGCCGGTCGGATCGGTGATTCCGGTGGGGTTCACGACCAGCGACGGCCAGGACTTCTCGCCGGCGTGCACGCTCTTCTGGATCCGAATCCGGCGTTCGGTCTGCGGAGGCTCGCGCCGAAGACGATGCCGGCGCAGATCCTGAAATCCGTGCAGGGAAGTCCGATGACCCTGTCGCGAAGAGGCCCGCTACCCCCGCGGCCGTCTCCCTTTTCTTGGGGGAGGCTCGGGCGGAGGGAGGGCGCGTTCCTTCCAGCGGTCGAGGATGGAGGTGACGGTGGCGATGAGCCCCGCGACCGCGTTGGCGATGGCTCCCGCGCCGCCGAGGGCCTGCGCGAAGCCCGACCAGACCTCGGCCACGGCCTTGTCCCGAATGCGGTGTCCTCGTTCGGTGGGCTGAACGGCCTCGTCGTCCTGGCTGAGGAGCCCTTTCTGCACGAGGGCACGCACGGCCTTCCGCGCAACGCCGGCCGTCATCGAGAGGGCGGAGGCGAGGGTGCCGACGGAGGATCCGGGTTGGCGCGAGGCCTCGGAGAGGACGGAGAGTTGCTCCGCGGAGAGTCCGGTCGCTCCGAGGGCGATCTTGCGGGCCTGGTCGTAGACGCGCGTCAGGCGTTCGAAAGCGCCGACGAAGTCCGTCGGGTTCATGGCGCGGGCATTGTGCCTTCCGCCTCCGGGGGTGGCAAGCTATAATGCCGCGCCCCATGAGGAACGGCGCCGCCCTCGACGAGTGCTGGGCGATCCTTCCCCGAGTCAGTCGCAGCTTCGCCCTGCCCATCCGCATTCTGCCGCGTCCGACGGGGGACGCGGTGATGGTGTCCTATCTCATCTTTCGAATCGCGGACACGATCGAGGACTGTTGTCCCGACGCCGCGCGCCGTGCGCGACTCTTCGAGCGGTTTCGCCGCCTCTTGGAGGGGGATTGCGCCGCCGTTCCGGAGCTCGTCGCCCTAGGTCCTCCGCCCTACGACGACTTGATGCGGCGGTCGAATTCCGTCGCCCAGGTATTCTCCGGTTTGCCCGTGGGCGTCCGCATCCCCATCCTCGAGCGAGTGGAGGAAATGTCTGCCGGAATGCAGGAGTGGTCGGCCCGCGAAGTACGGTCGATGGAAGAGTTGCACCACTATTGCTACTACGTCGCGGGGATCGTGGGGAAGCTGCTCACCCGAATCTTCCGCGTGTATGGGCACGTGGGCGAGGAGGCATTTCGAGAGCTCGACGCTCGGGCGGTGGAGTTCGGAATTGCCCTGCAGATGATCAACGTCATCCGGGACGTGCGAGCGGATGCGGCCGAGGGCCGGCGGTATTGGCCCAGCGTGCTCCTTCGAGAGCGAGCCTTGAAGTGGGAGGGCCTCTTCGACGTGGAGAACCGAATAGCGGCGCAGGAGGTCCTGCGAGCCCTCATACGGGACGCGCTCCGTCATTGCGATCGAGCGTTGGAGTATGTTCGGCATCTACCTTTCCACCAGGTACGCGTCCGCGCGTTCTGCCTGCTCCCGCTCCTGATGGCCGTGGCGACCCTTCGGGAGTGTCTTCGCGATCCGGCGTTATTCGAAGCGGGGCGCGCCGTCAAGATCGGGCGGCCCGAGACCCGCCGCATTCTCGTCGGCTCCCTGGCCCTCGCCCCCTTCGATCCCCTTCTCCGTTGCTGGTACCGCCGTCTCCGCCCGATGATATAGAAATAGCCAGGCTTCTTTTATATCATGATATAAAAGAAGCCTGGCTATTTCTATATCATCGGAATTCCGTTGACGGAGGGAGGGGGAGACGCGATTCTGGAAACGGAGGCCAAGCGATGGGGTGGGGCGGCTACGGGCGCACCGTGCGTGAAGTGGGCATCGTCGGGAGCGGCCAGATCGGGCCGGATATCGCCCTCTATTTCGCCAAGGTCCTCGCGCCCCATGGCGTGCGGATCGTCGTCCACGACGTCGCCCTGGCAGCGCTCGACGTGGGCCGCGCCAAGCTGAAGAAGAAGACGGACCGCGGCGTGGAGACCGGCGCCTTCAAGCCGGAGCAGGCGTGCGCCCTCATCGAGGCCGTTCGGTTCACGGCGAATCCCCAGGATCTTCGCGGAGCCGACCTGGTCATCGAGGCGGCCACCGAGAATCTCGCCGTCAAACGGCAAATCTTCTCCGACCTCGGGGAACGCTGCCCCGAGGCCATTCTGGCGTCCAATTCCTCCCATCTCGAACCCGAGGCGATTTTCGAGACTACGCCGCTCCCCGGACGCGCCCTCGTCCATCATTTCTTCTATCCGGCCGAGCGGAACCCGCTCGTCGAAGTCGTCCCCGGGAACAAGACCGACGCCGCCGTCACGGACTTCTGCCTGCGGTTCTACGAAGCGCTGGGAAAAGTGCCCATCCGGGTCGGGAGCCGATACGGATACGCCATCGACCCGATCTTCGAGGGCCTCTTCCTCGCGGCGCTCCTCATCGCCGACCGCGGAGTCGCCACTCCCCAGCAAATCGACGCCGTCGCCGTCCAGGCGCTCGGCCTCGGCGTCGGCCCTTTCACCGCCTTGAATCTCACCGGAGGAACCCCCCTCACCCGAATCGGCTTGGAGCACTATCACGAGAAGATCATGCGGTGGTTCCACGCCCCGGCCGGCATGGCCAAGCGGACCGACCCCTGGCCCATGGCCGCCCGCAACGAGAAGGTCTCCGTGGACCCTTCGACGTTCGAGCAGGTCTCCCGCCGACTCCAGGGCGCCTTCTTCGGACTGGTCGCGGAGGTGCTGGAAAGCGGCATCACCAACGTCGGAGACCTCGAGATGGGCGTCGAGCTCGGCCTCTCGATGAACCCTCCGTTCCAAGCGATGAACTCGATCGGAAATGCCGAGGCGCTCCGGCTCGTGGAAATGTACGCGACGGAGAATCCGGGATTCCGGGTCGCAGAGTGCCTTCGGCTCACCCAGCCGTGGTCGATCCCCTACGTGCTGCGCCAGGATGTCGAGGATGTCGCCGTCGTGACGATTCGCAGACCCAAGACCCTGAACGCGCTCAATCGCGAGATCTATCACCAGCTTCGCCGGACGTTCGAATCCATCCAAAAGGATCCCAGGATTCGTGCCGCCGTCCTGACCGGATTCGGCACGAAAGCCTTCGTCTCCGGCGCCGAGATCCAGATGCTGGCGGCGGTTCGATCCCCGGAAGAAGGCGCCGCGCTCTCCTGGGAAAGTCAGACGGCGCTCCTCGCCGTCGAGAACTGCGGCAAACCGGTCGTCGCCGCGCTCAACGGACTGGCCCTCGGCGGCGGAAGCGAACTGGCCATGGCCTGCACCGTCCGCCTGGCCCGGAAGGGGCTCCCGATCTGCTTCGGCCAGCCGGAGCCGAAGCTCGGCATCCTCCCCGGCTCGGGAGGAACACAGCGCCTTCCGCGGATCATCGGCTTCGAGAAGGCCTGGGATCTCCTGAGAACCGGTCGCCCCGTTTCCGCCGAGGAAGCGGAACGACTCGGATACGTCTCCGACTTGGTCGAGGGAGACCTCTTGGCCGAGTCCATCGAGATCGCGCGAAGTCTGAAGACCGACCGCTCGATCGAACGAGGGCCGATGCGCGTTCCTGAGATTCGGCCGAGTGTCGACCTCGGGCCGCTCAGTCGCAAGGTGGACGAGATTCTCCAGAAGGCGATCGTCGAGGGGTGCTCTCGAGATCTGGACGCGGGCTTGTGGTTCGAGTCGCGCTGTTTCGGCGAGGTCTGCGGAACGAAGGACATGCGCATCGGTCTGGAGAACTACCTGAAGACGGGACTCAAAGAACCGGCCAAGTTTTGCCACGCGTAGACTTCGATGACCGATCTCACCGGACGAATCCGGCGATGCACGGGGAAGCAGCCGACCTCCTTCGAACGAGTCCTGCGGGGATACACCCCCGCGCGAAGATGGATCGTCCGATTCGAAGACGGAACCTCCGCCTTCGTCAAAGAAGCCGCCGATGCCGATACCGCACGCTGGCTCCGGGAAGAAGTCCGAATCTATCGACAGCTTCAAGGGGATTTCCTGCCGAGTTTCCTGGGATGGGACGATTCCGAAGACGCGCCCATCCTCGTCCTCGAGGATTTGTCCCAAGCCTCTTGGCCTCCTCCCTGGAATCCTGCACGCGTCCAGGGTGTCCGGCAAGCCCTCGAGGAGCTTTGGGCGGTTGCGGCTCCTCTCGGACAAAAGCGCCTCTCGGAATATCGCGACGAACTTCAGGGCTGGACCAAGGTCGCCGCGGATCCGGCGCCCTTCCTCTCGCTGGGGTTCTGTTCGAGCTCGTGGCTCGATGCATGCTTGCCTTCGCTCCTGAAGGCGGAGGCCTCCGCGCCGCTCGACGGCCACTCGCTCCTTCATCTCGACGTCCGAAGCGACAATCTCTGTTTCGCCGGCGATCGCGCGGTGCTGGTGGACTGGAATTGGGCGGCCGTCGGAAATCCGGACTTCGATCTCGGGTTCTGGCTGCCGAGTCTCGAGGCGGAAGGGGGCCCGCCGCCGGATGCGATTCTCCCCAACGCCGGCCCGATCGCAGGAATCGTGAGCGGGTTTTTCGCGAGTCAGGCCGGACTCCCCCCGATTCCGAGCGCGCCTCGCGTCCGAGAAGTGCAGCGACTCCAACTCGCGACCGCCCTCCCCTGGGCCGCCCGAGCCCTGGGGCTCCCTTGTGGTGAGCCACACTTGATCTTGAGGGTTGCGGAGGCTCGGGGAACGAGGGCGGAGCAACCCCCAGAAACCGATGTGTCGAAACCCTAGAACAACTCCTTCACCGCCTCGCCGCCCTCCAGGATCTTGATCGGCCGCCCCCCCTGCGTGGTGAACTCCTTCCGCGGGTCGACGCCGAAGCAAGAGTACACGGTGGCGAAGAGATCGGGGACGGAGACGGGACGACTCCGAATCGCCATCCCCTGCTCGTCGGTCTCTCCGACGACCCTCGCGCCGGCAACGCCGCCGCCGGACAAGGCGACGCTCCACGCCCGCGTGAAATGATCGCGCCCCTCCGAACCGTTCACGGTCGGGGTCCGTCCGAATTCTCCCATCCAGAGGACGAGCGTTTCGTCGAGCATCCGCCGATCGGACAATTCTCCCACTAGGGCCGACCACGCGGGATCGAGCGTCTGAAGGAGTTTCTCGTGCCGGTTGAAATTGTCGGTGTGCGTGTCCCAATCGGCCAACATCACCTCGACGAATCGGACGTCCGCCTCGAGCAGCCGCCGCGCGATGACGCAGGCATCGCCGAACGGCGTGCGCCCATACTTGGCTCGCACCGCGTCCGACTCTTGAGCCACGTCGAAGGCCGAGACCCGCTTCGAAGTCAGCACGCGATAGGCCCGCTCGTACGCCCTCGTTCTCTCTTGCAAGGCCGTGCTTTCGTGATTTCGGACGAACGGCGACTCGAACTCCCGGAGGAGCTTCCATCTCTTTTCGAGACGCTCGCGCGAGACGCCTTTCGCCAGCTTCACATCCTCCGCCGGATTCTCGAGCTTGTCGAAAACGACGGGCCCGCTCTCGGAATCGAGGTAACTGGAGCCTGCCGGCGGGCTTCCGCCGATCACCACGCATCCGGGAAGGTCGCCGCGCCCCCCAAGCTCGTTGGCCAGGACGCTCGCGAAGTGGGGATGCGACGTGTCCGGCGCCTTGCGATACCCGGTATGGAGAAGATAGGTCGCGGTGTCGTGGTTCGGATCCTTGGAATGGACCGTGCGCACGAGCGAGATCTTCTTCATCCGCCGCGCGACCTTGGGCAAGTGTTCGGAGATCCGCACCCCCGAGACTTCCGTGTCGATCGCCTGAAACTTCCCGCATCCCGGTTTCGGATCCAGCGTCTCGAGTTGGCTCGGCGCCCCCGCCATCCAGAGGAGGATCATCCTCGTCGCGCGGGACGTTCGCGTCTCCTGGAGCGCCAGCGAGAGCGGCGCGAAGGCCGCCAAGGAACTCCCGATCGTCAGGCGGATAAAGTCCCGACGCCCGCAACCGCATTCAATGGACAAAGAGAAACTCCGCGGAATTCACCAACACCCAAAACACGTCCTCGTACCCCTTCTCCGGAAACGTGGCCGATTCGACGTGAGAGACGAATCGATCCAGTTCCGGCCGCTGGGGAAGCCTTCCGAGCAAGGTCAGGAAGAGGAGTTCGATCCGATCGGCCGGGCGGGACTTCTTCGAAAGCACGCGGCTCAGCGTTCCCCACCCCGAAATGACCATGCTCTGGATCTTGTCGTTGTTCATCAGCTTGAGGGCGAGCCTCACCGTCCCCGTGGAGTCCGTCGCCTCGGGATCCGCGCCCTTGGGAAAGACCATGTCCTTCGACCACTTGTGGAAGAAGAGCCTCATCACTTCACGGTCTTTGAAGATCTCGAGCGCCTTGGGATCCTTGATGGCCCGGCGGAACATCTCGTCGTGCCATCGATGTAGATCGAACGCGTCCGAAAACGAGTTCATGAACTGGACGAGATTCATCGCCTTGAAGGGACCCGCGAGATACGCCTCTCGGGCCGGACCCCCGCCCGCGGAAGAGAGTTGATAGGCTCGCGATCGAACGATGCGGCGCAGGAGGTGGCGGATGCGGCCGCCGTGCTTCTCCCAATCCTCCGCCAGCGCGGCGAGGAGTTTCGGCGGAATGGGGCGAGCCATGAGAAGTCGCCACATCCGTTCCACGATCGCGCGCGAGGCTTCCGGAGTCGAGAGCGTCAATCGCGCCAGCGCGTCTCCGATCCGCTCGTCCTTCTCCGGCAAGCGGCCGTCGAGAAACCGGGGGGCCACCCGCTTCTCGCCCATGTGGTCGGCGATCATCCCTCCGTACGATTGGTTTTCGCGCTCCTCCAGCCCGTACCCGGACGCGGCCAACGGTCGGAAGAACCCGAGGTAGCCCCAGAAGTGTTCCTGCTTGAACGACTCCACGAACGGATCGTCGTGGCATTGGGCGCAGCGGATGTCGCGACCGAGAAAGAGCCGCGCGGACATGACGGCGAGCTTCACCGGGGGTTCGCCGCGACGAACGTGCTTGAGCGCGAAGTTCACGGCGGGACGCTCTTTGCGATTTCCCCGGTCCGCCAAAAGCGCGCGGACGAACTCGCCGTACGGTCGGTCCTCTTGGAATTGCTTTTTCAGCCACGCGTGGAGGGCGCTGAAATCGACGGCGTAGAGGTCCCGAATCTCGAAGTCGTAGTCGAAGAGCCACTGCATCCAGAGATCCGCGAAATACGTGGCCGCATCCTCGCTCGAGAGCAGCCGGTCGACCTCCTTGGCGCGATCGCGGGACTTGAGGAACGCGCGGATCTCCTCCTCCCGGGGCAGGCGTCCCGCCAGATCCAGCGTGAGTCGGCGGAGAAAGACGGCGTCCTCCGCGGGGCCGGACGGCTTCCGCGGCCCCTCGGCCTCGAAGAAGAGATCGACGGGGTTCGAATCCTGCACGAGGGGCAGGAGAACGAAGATCCACCGCATCGACAACTAGACGGAAGAAGCCGTCATCTTCCCCAAATCTCGATCGGATTTCCGTCGGAGTCGCGCGTATAGGCGAACTTGCCGAGGCTGGTCTGTTCCAACCCGAGGATCTCGGCGCCCCGCGCGGCGAGGTCGCCCACGAAGCCGTCGAATTCCCGAACCGCATAGCTCAGGAGCACCGGGCGGGTGCCGGAGGCGATCGGCGTTTCGGAGGATTGAATCGAGAATTGGGCCGACCCCACGTTCCCCGCGAACTGCCCGCCCTCTTCCCGGAGCTCCGCCCCGAGCATCTCGGAATACCATCGCGCCAGGCGGCGCGCGTCGTTCGAGTACAAGACGACGCCCGTGAGACCGGCCACGCCCCCCGCCGCCGAGCGAACCGGTTCCACCTCGGCTTCGGGAGCTTCCGCCTCCGGAGGATGCGGAATCCGCTCGTCGTGGGTGGGTACGTCGGAGAGCCATTCGTCGCCGGGAAGATCCGCAAAGTCGCAGCGCTTCCGGAGGAATTGCGAGAGGATCAGGAAAGCCTCGTCGACTTCCTGGATGCGGCTCACGACGGCGCGCCGCGGGGGTCCGACCTCGCCGCACTCGACGATCACGTAGATGCGGCCGTGCATGGATTCGAAGAAGAAATGGACGCGCCGGTCGCCGGACCAGAAGGTGATGTTCGGCGACCAACCGTAGCCCCACTCGAACGACGCCGGCCCGCGAATCGCCCATCCCGCCTCGCGGCATCGTCGTCCCAGCGCGGCTCCCAATTCGTCGAGACTTTCGATTCCCATCGTTGCTCCTCCCACCGCGATGCTACTCCAGGAACGGGCCGTCTGTCCAACTTCGCGAAGGAGCCGTCGTTAAACCACTGTCCCCAATCGGAGGAAATCGCGATGTTCCTTCTCTTGTCTGCTCTTCTCGCCCTCCAAGACGAGGAGATTCGGGCCACGTTCCATTTCATCCGCGCGTCCTCCGACGAGCGCGCGCGGATCGACGGATCGCTCAAGGAGGTCGAAGGCGAGCTCAAGGAGCTGACTTCGTACAACTCCTTCGAGATCGTCGGATCCGCGATCGTCCGATTCTCTCCCACCTGCGAGGGGGTGGAGACTTCGCTGGCCGTCCGCGACGCCGGAGGACTCTACTTGCGCTTCAAGCCGCAACAGCCCTTCGGGGGCCGCATCTTCCTCTCCAACCTCTCGCTGTTGGAGCATCGTGCGCAGGAAGACGTGCAAGTCACGGGCACCGGAGGCACGCTTCGGACCGTTCGCCACGTGGGACACGAAGTCATGAAGACGAGCGTGGAAGCTCCGGAGGGAAAGCTCCGCATCGTAGGAACGGCCGTAATCACGGGCAAGGGCGGACCGACGACGGTCGTCGTCGCCGTGAGAGCGGCGATGGCGAAATAACGCTACAATCGGGCGCGATGCGCCGAACGCTGGCGGCCTTCCTGGAGATGATCCAGGTCCAGCACTCTCTGTTCGCGCTTCCGTGGGCCTTTGTCGGCGCGTTCGCCGCGGCGCGAGGGGTGCCGAAGGCGGACCGAATCGTGTGGATCCTGATCGCGATGATCAGCGCCCGCACGGCCGCGATGACGTTCAACCGAATCGCGGACGCGCGAATCGATGCCGCGAATCCCCGGACGAAGGAGCGCGCGATTCCGAAAGGCCTCATTCCGATCCCGCCGGCGGCGGGCGTCACGGCCATCATTATCGCGGTATTCGCTCTCTCCGCGGCGATGCTGAACACGCTCTGCCTCGCTCTCGCTCCCGTGGCACTCGCGGTGCTCTTGGGGTACTCCTACACGAAGCGGTTCACGGCGCTCTGCCATTTCGTCTTGGGACTCTCCCTCGCGATGGCCCCCATCGGCGCGTGGCTCGGGGTGAGGCCGGTGTGGAGCCCGCTTCCTCTCGTTCTCGGCACCGCCGTCCTCTTCTGGATCGCAGGGGCGGACATCCTGTACGCCTGCGAGGATTTCGAATTCGACCGGGCCCACGGGATCAGGTCTGTCCCGGCCGCACTCGGGATTTCTCGCGCGCTGGTCGCGGCGAGAATCTGCCATGGAGTCGCCTTGACGGCACTCGTGACGGCGGGCATCGTCGGCGGGCTCGGCTTCCTTTGGTATGTCGGCGTCTGTGCGATCGGACTACTCTTGGTGTACGAGCACTGGCTCGTGAAACCCGACGATTTGCGGCGAGTGAACCGCGCCTTCTTTCACGTCAACGCGGTCGTCAGTCTGGCGATTCTTGCGGCGTTTCTCGGGGATCTTTGGCAGCGCGGCCGGTTGTAGATTTCAGAGCTATTCGAGTCCTCTTCGGACCTTCGCTCGGGACGCGTCACAGAATGACCGGTGCCACCTCCCGGAAGACTTTTCGTATCCGAGTCCGTCGATTCCCGACATCCCTTCCAACCGCCGCCTGCATTATGCGGGCTCCGTCACCTTCGTGTCCCCGCCTCGAAGGGAACGGACATAGCGCTCGAGCGAATCCTCCCACTTCGGAATCGCCACACCCGCCTGCTTCGCCTTGGAGCAGTCGAGGACGGAGTACGGCGAGAGAAGCGACCTGGCCGAGGACATCTCCAGCGCCTCTACGGTGGCGGTGGGACGGAGGAGAGAGACGAGCTTTTTCGCGACATCGAATTCGCTCGCCTCGCCTTGGGGAGCGACATGAAACGTGCCGGTCTGACTTCGCGAGAGGAGCGCCTCCATCGCTTCGAGAAGATCCTCGCACCACGTCGGCTGGCGCAACGATTGGCGGCCTCCGAATACAAAATCCTCGGCCCGAAGACGCTCCATGACGGCCGACACGAAGCCGCGATAATGAGCGCCGTAGAGCCAACCGGTCCGAAGGATGAGATGTCGAGGAAGATGGGTCATGACCGCCAGTTCCCCCGCCAGCTTCGTATCGGCGAAGATATTCACGGGCGAAGGAGGATCTTCCTCGCGGTAGGGCAGACGCCGAACGCCGTCGAAGAGGAGATCGGTACTGAAGTAGACCATCGCGGCCCCGACCCGCGCGCAAGAGCGCGCCGCTTGGTCGGCCCCGTCGCGGTTAATGAGGTAGGCCTCCCACTTGTTCCACTCGCACACGTTGACATCGGTGAGCCCGGCGGCGTAGACGACCACCTCGGGCCGGTGTCCCTGGAGGGCGCGATCTACGTCGGCGTACGAAGAAACGTTTAGCTGGCCGCGGCTGAGGGAGACCACCTCGATCGGTCCCGGGAAGGCCGGCTCGACCCGGATCCGTCCCTCTCGGGCGCGTTCCGCAAGGGTACGGCCGAGGGGGCCCCCTCCGCCCAGGACGAGAATCTTGGCCATTGGGTCGCGCGAGCCTATAATAGGGGGCACAGGACCCTCCGGCGATGAAAATCTATATCCTCGGTGCCGGGTATCGCTTGGCGGAAATGGCCTCGGCCCTTTCCCCGAGGCGTGAGGACGTGCTCGTCGTGACCTCCGACGAGCCGAGCCAGCGACTCTGCCTCGAACGTCACCTCCCGCTGCGACTCTTGGACGCCGCAGGATTTCGATTTACGGACCAGGGAATCGACTTTCGTGTCGAGGACATCGCCCTCGTTTCGGACTATGACGAGGACCGGCTCCGCACCATCCTGGAAGGATTGAACTCGCAAGGGCTGAAGGGTCAGGTTCTCGCCTTCACGCCCGAGTCCAGTCGCATGCTGGCGCGCCAGTTCCCCCACTTCGTCTTCAAGAGCCATCGGGCGATCTACCGGAACGAGCTTCGGGAACTCCACCGGCGGGTCAGCACCATCCAGAAGGTGAACGCCATCCTCCGCATCGTGCGGGAACGGCGACGGGTGCTGACCCTCATCTGGGGAAACCCCGATCCCGACGCGATCGGCTCGGCGCGGGCGCTCCAGGAGCTACTCGCGGACGAAGTGGAGGACTTTCGCATCGCCTACACCGGGCAATTCACCCGCCAAGAGAACCTCGCGATGGTCCATACCCTCAAGATCCCCATGACCCCGTGGGACCCGTCGCTGGTCTCGCCCGACCCCATCGTCGCCACGGTGGACGCGCAACCTTCCTTCTTTCACCCCAACGGCCGGCACCGCTTCGACATCATCATCGACCACCATCCGCTTGCCGATCTCGGGCCGCACCGATTCGCCGACGTACGGACGAGCTACGGCGCGACCTCGACCATCCTGACGGAGTACTTCCTCGACACCGGTCGCAAGATGTCGCGCAACGTCGCGACCGCGCTCTTTTACGGACTCAAGATCGACACGAACAATCTCACGCGCAACGTCAGCGACGCCGATGTCGACGCCTTCCGATATCTGCGTCTTCGGGCCGACGAGAACGTGATTCGGACCATCGAACTCTCCCAAATGCCGCTGAACACTCTCGATTATTTCTCGATCGCGATTTCCAACAAGAAGATCGCCCGCGACGTCGCCTTTTCCTTTCTCGGCCGCGTCAACAATCCGGACGTCGGGGTGCACGTCGCCGATTTTTTCCTGAAACTGAGCGGAATCTCCTGGGTCATCGTGGCGGTTCGAACGGAGGAGAAGCTCATCGTCGTCTTCCGAACGGACGGACTTCGACGTCATGCGGGCCGGGTCGCCGAGGCGCTCTTCCTCACTTATGGGACCGCGGGCGGTCATCGGACCATGGCTCGAGCCGAGCTGCTCCTAGCGCGCCTCCAGGAGGAGGGGACGGAGCTGTCCGACGTCGCCCTGGAGCGGTGGCTGCTCCAGCGGCTATCGCACAAGCTCAAGGCGCTGTCCAACGTCAAGTGAGCCGGGCCGGAACTCGCCCCCCCTTCCGCGGCGCCTACTCCAACTCCCGGATCTGCCGCTCCACCTCGGTCCGTCGGGGCCAGTCGGGCGGGGCGCATTGAAGGGCCCGGCGGAAGTCCTCGAGGGCTAAGACGCGGTTCCCCTTGGCAACATTGACGACCCCTCGGGCGTAGTGCGCATCGGCGTAGTCTTTCTTGATACCGATGGCGCGATCGAAATCGTCGAGGGAACTCTCGAGATACCTCTCGTCGCGCGTGGCCCCCCACTTGTTGAACTTGGCCACCCCTCGCCAGTAGTACGCTTCGGCAAAGTCCTTCTTGAAATAGATGGCCCGGCCAAAGTCTGCGATGGCGCGGCCGAGATCATTCTTGCGCGCATAGGCCATCCCCCGGTTGAAGAACACATGGGCGCCATCCTTCCCGAGTCTGATGGCGGTGTCGAAGTCGGCGATAGCGTCGTCGTCATTCTGCCTGGTCGCCTGGAGAAGCCCCCGTTGGTAGTATGCTTCGGCGAGATCTCTATTGAGTTTGATGGCGCGGTTGCAGTCGTCCATCGCGCCGTCGAGATCCTTCATGGCCCCCCTGGCTATTGCGCGGTTGACGTACGCTTCGGCGAAATCCTTCTTGATTCCGATGGCCCAGGAATAATCGAGAATGGCGTAGGCGAATTCCCCTCGGGCCCTCCGGGCATTTCCCCTGTTGTAGTACGCTTTGGCATCGCCTCCGTCGAGTTCGATGGCGCGGGTGTAGGCGACGATAGCGCCACAGTGATCCTTGTTGGCCGCCTTGGCGCCACCCAGGATTCTCCAGTGCTGGGCGCAGTCACCTTCGAGTTGGGTGGCGCGGGCATAATCGCGAATGGCGTTCGCATAATCCTTCTGGACCATGTAGACGTTCCCCCGGTTGACGAGGGCACCGACGTGATCTCCCCTGAGGTCGATGACGAGGGTATAATCGCGGATGGCGTACTCGTAGTTCTTTCTGGCTTCGTTGGCGACCCCTCGCACGAAATAGGCCTGGAAATACCCTCTCGCCTGCCCTATGGCCCGGCACACCCAGACGATCACCTCTTCCCAATTGTCGCTCAACTGTCCCCTCAGAAGGGCGTATTCCTCAAACTGTCCCTTCTGCCAGTGTTCCTCCAGGAATTCGCATGCCCTCGCCCGCTGCCCCTCGATGTGGGCGAGGCGCATCGCTTCCGCCACCCGCTCCAGAACCTCTTCCTCCCGCGTCCGGGGCAACTCCCAGCGCTCATCGTCCTCTCCCCCACTCCGCTGCCCCCTCGCGAAGGCGCGGCCGGCCTCCTCCAGCAAGGGCACCGATTCCTTTTTCGTTTTCTCAAACCACTTTGTAGGGACAAGTGAAATCCTCTGGCTGTACTCCTCCAGCTTGATCATTCCCAACAGGGTCCACGCCGCTCGAAAGCCGGGTGACTTTGCCAGA
>Ga0114945_10000599_pt1 | contig 23162 bp, 19 predicted proteins | sample OV2TP3_FD_87194 | JGI IMG/M metagenome (GOLD analysis project Ga0114945, IMG submission 87194) | Hot spring microbial communities from Beatty, Nevada to study Microbial Dark Matter (Phase II) - OV2 TP3 | ecosystem: Environmental > Aquatic > Thermal springs > Hot (42-90C) | place: USA: Beatty...
ACAAGTATCTCGGAGACGGCATCCTCGCCCTCTTCGGGATCTCCGAGGGCACGCCGGAGCAGGCGGCCATGGATGCGTGCCGGACAGCGATTCGGGCGCAGGAGCGGCTCAAGGAGTTCCGGAAGCGACAGGAGGGGTTGAGCCATCCGCTGCAGGAGACCCGCTTCGGAATCGCCTCGGGAATGGCGGTGGTGGGGAACGTCGGCATGGAGCGGAAACTGAACTTCACCGCCATCGGCGACGCCGTAAACGTGGCGGCGCGCCTGCAGATCCTGAACAAGAAACTGAAGACGCTCGTCCTCATCGACGAATCGACATACCGTCGCGTCGCCGACAACGTCGCTACCCGCGGGCTCGGGCCGCATGAAATCGAAGGGCGCGAGAAGCCCGTGTGCATCTACGAGCTCGAGGGATTGAGAGCGCAGGGCGGGACGGAGTTCCGTCGGCGGTGACTACCGAGAGGTCTTTTCCTCGAGCTCTTGAAGAAAGTCGATCCTTCTTCGGACCTCGGCGACATATTCGAGGGCCCCGGCGCGATCGCCGGCAAGAAGATCGAGCACCAGCTTGGCGCGATCGTCGGCCACGGCGAGGACGGTGAAGAGGACCTCGTCGTCGTCCGCGAGCCCGCGGAGGTCGGCGCCGCGGTACGGGGTGAGCACGGCGTCGCTGCAAATCGCTCGGATGGCCGCGGCGGATTCGGCCCAGGCGGGGGCGCACTCCTCGATGATCCGGAGGGCGTCCTCGTGGGGCGCGGGGTCGTCCTGGGATCGGACGCCGCGCACCATCGCGTCGCGCACGTTCGCTTCCTGAAGCAGGATGGCGCGCGCGATGCGCCAGGCAGGGATGCGTCCCCGGAGTTCCGGGAAGACGTCGAGGGCGACGCCGGCCATGCGCAGGGCGTCGAGGGCGGATCCGACCTGCTCCATGAGGTCGTCCCGGGAGGAGTCGACGATGACGTAGGCCGTGGGAGAGTTTTGTTGCAGCTCGGAGAACGCCTCCTGTCGCTTCCGCCGCATGTAGTCGAGCCCATCATGGATGAGCGTGTCGAGGCAGTCGGCCAGGAACCGACGCGGCTCGGGATCGAGGCACGCCATGATCTTCACGCTCATCTGGATGATCTGCTGGCGTCGCTCGGGGAGAGCCAGGATGGCCGACAGCGCGTCTAGGGCGTCCTCCTTGGTGCGAAGGTACATACCGACACCATTCTACCCCGTTTCGCGAGAGGGCGCGGGAAGATCCTCAGACCTGCGGTCCCTCCAGAGCTCGGACGGTTGCCGTCCATTCCTGGAGCTTTCGCACGATCCCCACGGCCTTCGCAGGATGCCGGTCCAGGGCCTCGAGAAAGGGCAGGGCGCGTTCGTCGGTGACCGCGATGGCGGCGAAGATCGTTTCCGGATCGCCTTCGAGCTCGAGACTCCGCAGCGTGTCCCGGCACGCTCGCCGCATCCGGTCGGCCCTTCCGCTCCATACGGGGCGATGGGTTTCGATGATGGCGGCGGTTCTCTCGCGGAGCCGGTCGACCTCGCCGCTTCCGGACTCCTGACGCAGCCGGAGGGCTTCGATGACGATCTCTCGGAGAATCTCCTCCTGCGCCGCGAGCGCGCGCGCGATTTCCCAGCGGTCGAAGCGGTTCCGAAGTTCGGGGAAGACGGCATGAACGACTCCCGCGAATCGAAGCGCGTCGGTCGCGCCGGCCAGAGCCTCGAGCGGGCCGTCCTCTTCCGGATCGACGACCGCGACGACCTCCGACTCCTGGAGTTCCAAGATGGCCTCGTGACGCTTGGATTTCAGGGCGTCGAGCCCGCCTTCCAAGAGCATCGTCTGGCAATCGGCCATGAAGCGACGGGACTCGGGATCCAGGCACTGCATGATGGCGACCGTACATCGGATGATCTGCTCGCGCCGTTCCGGAAGGACCACGATCGCGCCGAGCGCGTCCAAGGCCTCGTCGCGGTTCCGGAGAAACACGCGCCCATTGTATCGACAGGAGGGCGGGGGAACTAGGCTACGTTTCGAATCTCGGGAGTCCCGGCCTCCTTTTCCATCGCGCGGAGGGCCACGGTGAGTTCGTGGAAGCGACCGACGACGGCGACGGCTCCGGCGGGGTCTCGATCCAATCGTTCGACGAGCGGCAAGGCTCGAGTGTCGCTCGCGGCGATGACGGAGAAGAGCATCTCGGCCTCGGTCGCGGCCTCGGCGCGGTCCGTGAGGCCGTCCTCTTTCACGACCGCGAGGCAGGCGCGTCGCATCTCTTCGGCGCGCGAACGCCATTCCGGAAGGTGGGAGACGACCAGGGCTTCGATTCCGCGGAGGGCCTCCTCATAGGCGGCGGGGTCGCCGCTTCGGGACTTGAGGGCCGCAATGATCTGGCCCTGCACCGAGGCTTCCGATCCGATGAGAGCGCGGGCCACCTCCCACGGCTGGTACCGGGTGGTGAGCGCCGGGAAGACCTCCCGAACGACGTCGGAGAGTCGCAGGGCGTCGAAGGCGGAGGCGATCGCCTCGAACTCCGCGTTCTCCTCGGGGTCGATGACGACGACGAGGTCGTTGTCCTCCAGTTGGTCGAAGAGCTCCCGACGCTTCTGGCGCAACGCGTCCAGGCCGCCCGTGATGACCATGACCTGGCAATCCGCCAGGAAGTCTCGGGGATCGGCGTCGAGGCATTGCATGATGGAGACGGTGGATCGGATGATCTGCGAGCGCCGCTCGGGCAGCTCGAGGATTTCGGCGACGGCGTCCAAGGCGTCTTCTCGAGTCCGGATGTACATGGGACCTCCGAGGATTTCACCGGATACGGTACACCCATTAAATATGACTGTCAAGTATAATAGATGTATCCGGGAATCGCGAACTTTTTTCCGTCCCTGCCTGTCCCGAGAGAAAAGGATCGGTTCGGGAGGATTCATGGCGTACCCCGTCGCGGCGCTCCTCGGTTTTCTCTTCTCCTCGTCCCTCGCGCAAAGGGAAGACGTCCGAACGGCGAAGGCCTATCTCCGGGAGGTGAAGAAGCACCTTCTGGAGTCGTACGTCGACCGAAATCGCCTCTCGGAGGAACAGCTCACGAAGGCGGGCTTGCGGGGGTTGGCCGACGCTTCGGTGGAAAAGGGGGTTGCGGAGAGGGTCCGGAAGGCGGAGTCGCTGGACCAGGCCTTGTCCGCCGTCGCGGAACAAGCGGAGGAGGGGTTCGACTTTCTCGCCTTCGCGGACCACGCCGCGCGGGCCATGGTCCGGGAGACGGGGGATCCCTACTCTCGGATCCTGACCCAGGAGGAGTTCAACAAGCTCCTGCGAATGATGCAGGGCGGCGCGCGCGAGGAGAGCGCGGGGATCTCGGTGCGGGCCGGGAACGGAGAAGTCGCGTATATTCAGTACGGGTATCCCGCCTACGAGGAAGGGATCGAGATCGGCGATCTCGTCCTCGAGGTCGGCGGAAGAGCCGTGGCGGGATTGAGTCAGGAATCGCTCAACGAGCTCCTCCGCCTCCGGACGGGAACGGAGATCCCGGTCAAGATCCGCCGCCCGGGTCATCGGGATCCCTACGTCTTCATGCTTCGCTCCCGCAAGACCCCGGTTCGGGACGTCCGTTCCGAGTATTTCGGGGAGGGAATCGGATACCTCCGCCTGACGATCTTCGACTTGCGGCTTTCGAGCGAGGTCAAGAAGGCCCTGGAGGGACTCCAGAAGCAGGGGATGAAGACGCTCATCCTAGACCTACGGCACAATCCAGGCGGAGCGCTTCCGGCCGCGACCGCCGTCGCGGATCTTTTCCTGCCCCAAGGTTTGGTGATCACGACGACCCAATCCAACTACAAGCCGAACCTGTTCGGGATCCGGATTCCCGGTGCGGGCGGCGATCAGGAGTTCAAGACCAAAGTCCGGACCGATTTCGAGGAGATGCCCCTCCTGGTGCTCGTGAATCGGGCAAGCGCGAGCGCCTCCGAACTCCTCTCCGGCGCGCTCCAGGACCACAAGCGCGCGACGATCGTCGGCGAAACCACGTACGGCAAAGGAGTGGGACAGGCGCCGATCTTCCTTACGTCCGTCTTCCAGAAGCGCTACCTCTATCTGACGGTGATGACGTACAAGCTTCCGAGCGGTCGGTCCATCCATCACCAGGGCGTGGTCCCGGACATCGAGTACCGGCAGGCTCGTCCTTCGGCGGAAAAGTTCGCCGAGATCTGGCGCGTTCGCACGGGAGGCCGTCTGGAAAAATACTTGGACGAATCCTGGCCGCGCCATGGGGATCGACTCCGACAACTCGCGAAGAACGACGGCTTCGAGTGGGACCGCTACCCGGATTTCGAACGCCTCTATTCGTCCTTGGACACGACCCTCACCAAGGACGAGGCGCGCGAAGAGGTGCGCCGAACTCTGCGGCGTCGCCTGGAGCGCACGGAGGATGCGGTTTGGGTCTCCGATCTCGAGACGGATCTGCAGCTTCAACGCGCGTTCGTGCAGCTCCTGGACCGATAGGCTAGAATGAGCCACCGATGGCGCAATCGATCGACACGGCCATCGGCGGCTCGAACGCGGAGTTTCCCCCCACGTCGTGGCACCTCGTGCGACGGGCTCATGACGGGGGAGACCGAGAGGACGCGATCCGGAGACTCTGCGAGCGGTACTGGAAACCCACCTACGTCTTTCTCCGAAAGATCCGACCGCTGGAGCCGGAGGACGCGAAAGATCTCACCCAGGATTTTTTCCTTCATTTGATCGAGGGACGTTTTCTCGAGAGATTCGAGCCCGAGCGCGGGAGCCTTCGGAAGTACTTGAAGGGAGCCCTTCGCCTCTTCGCCCTCCAGAAACATGAGTCCGAGTCGCGACAGAAGCGTGGTGGGGGCGAGCCCAGGTTTTCGCTGGGACCGGAAAACGCGGAGGTCTTGCCCGACCCGAAGGCGGAGAGTCCCGAGGAAGCCTTCGATCGCCAATGGGCCCGGTCCGTCTTGGACCAGGCCCTAGGCCGCCTTCGTGAGGATCTCCTTCGCTCTGGACAGGAGCGCCGTCTTCAGGTTTTCGAGGCGTATGCGAGGGGACCGCAGCGCCGCACTCAGGCTGAAGTGGCCGCCGAATTCGGGCTTCAGGATTGGGAGGTCAAGGAAATCCTGTCCGTTTGCTATCAGGAAATCCGAGAGAATGTCCTCGACGCGGTGCGGGATTATGTCGGCGGCGAACGAGAGGCGACCGCCGAACTCGCGTGGCTCCTTCTCGGAACTCCCGGGACGGCTTGAGATCTTGGGCGGTCAGGGAGTGGGCAGGGCCCAGATGGTCGAAGCGGAGACGGGCGCGGAGTCGCCGCTGACTCCCAAGACGTACACCCGACCATTCCCCCCCAGCACGCAGCGACGGGCTTGGAAGTCATGAACCCCCGGCAGATCGCTCTCCGGGACAAACAGGCCGTCGTTGCCGAAGGACGGATTCGATTCATCTCCGTCTCCTCTACGAAGCGGCCTCCCGGTGACTGCTCTCTCGTGTCGGAGGAGAATCGGAGTCGGAAATGTAGGCCGGTGTTACTTGCGGGGGAGCTTCTTCAGCCCTCGGAGAATCTCGTCCCGAAGTGTGGAGGGGTCGGCGGCGTACTTCAACGCCTTCTCGAAGTCCGCCCGGGCCCCTTCGGGATCTCCCTGCATGAGCCTTACAGCGCCGCGCTGATAGAGAAGCTGCGGGTGAGTCGGATCAATCCGGAGACCGGCGTCGAAATCATCGAAGGCCTTGTTCAGCTCCATCTTGACCATGTAGATCGTCCCGCGAAAAGTGCGAGCGGGGATGTTCTTCGGATCGGCTTGGATTGCCGCGGAGCAGTCCTGTATCGCTCCTTGCACGTCCTTCATTTGCTTCCATCGAAGCCAGGCTCGGGTCGTCCAGAAGCTGGCGTGGTCGGGTTCGAGCGCTATGGCGTGGGTGTAGTCTATAAAGGCCCGAGGGAATTCCCCTTTTGAGATGAAGCGGGAGCCTCTCCCGTGCCACGCATGAGCGTTGGTCGGATCCAACTCCAGGGATCGGGTGAAGTCCGCAATCGCGCCCTCGTCGTCTCCCACCCTGGCGCGGAATCCCGCACGAAGCGCGAGCGTCTTCGCATCATCCCCCCGGAGTCTCAGTACCTGATCGCAGTCGACGACAGCGCCGTCGAGGTCTTGCCCATGCCATCGGATGACCGCTCGCAAGAGGTGAGCGGCTCCGGCCCAGGGGTTGAGATCAATGGCGCGAGCCAGATCGCCAAGGGACGCATCCTTGTGCTCCTTGGAGTAGCGTGCTTGGCCGAGGAGGAGATACGCCAGCCAGGAGTTCGGCTTCCGCCGCACCGCCGATTCGCAGGCCGCAATCCGTCGAGGGATGTCTTGCGTCGCCAGCGCTTCCAAGAGATACAGTTCCTCGGTTCCAGGACGATTCTCGAAGATCCGCCTGCCTGCGACGCATCGTTCGCGCACGACTTCGCACCCGGCGCCGTCGAGGAAGTAGAGCGTCGTTTCCAGGACGAACTGGTCCAATTCCGGATCCAGGAGTCCTCCCGCGACCCCGGCCCGGAGGAAATCCCGAGCCTCCTTCAGGGTCTCCTGATGTTTCGCCTTGTCCTGAATCCCGTGGGGGGCGAATTCGTGGGTGATCAGAAACGTGCCTTCGAACACTCGCTCCAAGAGGGTCCGCCCGAGGAAGTAGCGCGTCTGCATGTCGGTAGGGTCGAAGAGGTGCGCGCGCCTCAGCGCGGATTCCGCGCGTCTCCCGTCTCCCAGAAGATGGCGCCCGATTCCCACGAGTTTCCAGAGCTCGGCATTCTCTTGAACTTCCCGGCTGTCGGCGAGTTGCTCGAGACGATCGGTCTCCTCCTCCAACCGGCCGAGCATTCGCTTGATCGGGCTTCCCTCGATGTAGAAGCTCGGATTCGTTTCGGAAATCCGCGCCAGGAACGGCTTGATCGTCTCTTCCTGGAGTCGGCGATTCCGCTCGTGCCGTATTGCCTCTTCCGCGATGTTCTGCCGACATTCCTCGGCCAACCGCGCCAGCTTGGCGTCGTGCCGCACCTCGAGCCCCGATTCGCAGCTCGCCAGCGCGCGCGGCCAGTCCCGCTTCTCGAAATGGCGCCGGGCTTGGACGAGGAACTGCTCCACCTTTCGATTCCGTTCGCGGAACCACAAAGTCGTTCCCAAGAGCGAGAGGACAAGCGCCATCGCCGCCGCTCCTACGACCCACTTGTGTCTCCCAACCCAACGCCGTGCCCGCCGCACCTTCCACCATCTTCGGCGGGGTAGGGGCTCGCCCCGACGTACCTGCATGAGGTCCTTCGCGAACTCCTCCGCGGACGGGTATCGTTCTTTCCGACGCTTCGCCAGAGCTCGGAAGCAGATCTCTTCGTAGTCGAGCGGAATGTCGTTCCGGACGGACCGAGGCGATCGAGGCTCCGCCGTCCGGATCTTGTCGAAGAGCTCCGCCGCCGTCGCGCATCGAAACGGCGGCGCCCCCGTCAGGATCTCGTACAGGATCACCCCCAGGGCGTACACGTCCGTCCGATCGTCGATCTGACCGGCGTGTCCTTCGACTTGCTCCGGCGCCATGTACTCCGGCGTTCCCATCAGCATTCCGGAGATCGTGAGATTCGAGGGAGTCCGCTCCCGTAACCGCGCCAATCCGAAGTCGATGAGGACGACGCGACCCGTCGATTCGACCAAGATGTTCGAGGGCTTGAGATCCCGGTGGATCACTCCCTTGGAATGCGCGAACGCAACGGCTCGGGCGGTGTCGGCGAGCACGCGCAACGCCTCCGTACGCTCCTCCGGCGCGGAGCGAAGGAGCCCGGCCAAAGAGGTCCCCTCGATGTACTCCATCGCGATGGCCATCGTGGGCTCCGCGCGAGAGGGGAGGGCGGTGAGCACCTCGTGGATCGCAACGATGTTGGGATGGCGGAGCCGCGCGAGAACTCGCGCCTCCTGTCGGAATCGGTCCTGGTCCTCGCGGGAGGCCTTCATCACGCTCATGAGCTTGAGCGCGACGCGCCGGCCGAGCTCGGGGTCCTCGGCCTCGTACACGATTCCCATTCCTCCTTGGGCGATTTTTCGTCGCAGGAGGTATTTCCCGATGCGTTCCGGAACAGGCTCGCACTCGGCCTGTTTCATGGCCTCGAGGTATTGGGCGGCGGAAAGGTGTCCCTTTTCCAAGAGCACCCAGGCGAGCGGTTAATCTGCGCGCTCGTGGGCGCATTCCTCGAGGACGGAGGGCGCCATCCATCCGCGTGCGATCAAGAAGTCGCGGACACGTCCGTCGACGGAGGAATCCCGTCGGCCCCCGAAGGCTTCGTGCAGGAGTCCAGAAAGATCAGGTACATCGACCATACCAGGAGTCTTCCCCGCCTTCATTATGACCGCGGACCTCGCCTCGGGGGCCCCATTTTGCTCGTGTTGCGGCGGGGAGGAGGGTAGACTTCCCGCTCATGAACAACGCTTGGATCTTCGTGCTCTGGGGCCTGGCGCAGGAGAATCCCGCCGACTCGATTCGCAAGGAGGACCTCCGTCGCCACATCGAGTTCTTGGCTTCTCCCGAGCTGAAGGGGCGGAACAACCAGACGCCGGAAGGGGAGAAGGCGGCTCGATACGTCGCGGACGAGTTCAAGAAGATCCGACTTGCGCCCGGAGGATCGGAGGGCTACTTCCACTCCTTCAAGACCAGCCGAGCTCGGGGAGGATCCGTCGGCGAGTTCGGAGGGACCAACGTTCTCGGCATTCTCGAGGGCACGGATCTCAAGCACGAATTCGTGGTGATCAACGCGCACCATGACCACCTCGGAGTCGTGAACGGCTCGGTCCGTGCCGGCGCCGACGACAATGCCTCCGGTGTCGCGATGGTGTTGGAGCTGGCCGAGGCGTTCGCGAAGAAACCGCCCCGGCGAAGCCTCCTCATGGTCTCCTTCGATTGCGAAGAAGACGGACTCGTGGGATCGCGCGAATTCGTGGATTCGAAACTCTTCGCGTCGTACCGAATCGTTGCGGACGTCTGCTTCGATCTCATCGGAGGAGATTTCTATCCTTGGGAGAATCGGACGATCTATGCGCTGGGGTCGGAGTATTCGGCGGAGATCGCGGAGATCGTGTCCCGATATCGCAGGGATCCGCTTCAGGTCCGTCAGGCGGGGGCGTATCTGATCGAGCAGATGGGGTGGGCGCGGAGCGACTACGGAAACTTCCGCGCCAAGAAGATCCCGTTCGTCTTCTTCTCGACGGGGACGCCGTGGTATTACCATTCCTCGCACGACACTCCGGACAAGATCAATTGGGAGAAGATCGAACTGGCCGGGCGCTACTGCTACGAAGTGGTCGCCGGGATCGCCAATCTGGAGAAGTCGCCTTCGTTCCGGGGAAAGCCCGCTCCCTCCAAGTCGGATGCGGAGATGATGCTTTCGGCGATCGAGAAGGTCCTGGAGAACAAGGGGGAGGTCGTCGTCACCGACGATCAGAGGGAAAAAGGGAAGAAGGCTGCGGACGTACTTCGAAATCTCCTGAAGAAGCCGGAACTCGCGGCCTCGGATGAGTATGGGATTCAACAGACGATGATCTGGCTCTTCATGGTCCAGGCTTCTCAGCTCAAGCACAAGACCAAGTAGGCCCCCTCGCGCGATTCCCCAGTTGCTTTGGGAAGTCGTCCAGGAGATCCTGCCGCGTCGTTCCTCATCGAAATTCTTCGAGATTCATGCGAACGGAATCGGGTCGAAGTCTCGCCGATCGGCGACGAGTCCCATCACCTGGGGGAATCCCGTCGCCACGGGACGGACGGTGACGCTGAGCAGTGCCGGCGACCTGAGCGGCATCATCCGGGTGAAGTGGTTCGAGCAGAAGGTGCAAAGGGTGGGAGCGGACATCAAGGCGACTCGCGCGCCGCTCGTGCCTCTGGGAGAGGGGTTGTCGGTCACCGTGACCCTCGCTCCAGGAAGGCGGATGATCGTCGCCTACGCCCGGGAGGACCTCCTCGCGGTGGACGAGATTTCCGTCGAGGTGCGATGACGGTGCCGAAAACACTTGCGCCCGAATCCGCGGGGAGTACCATCTTCCCCGTGCTCACCTACGTGGAAGACCTCCAGAAGCACGTCGGCCAGGAGGTCGAGATCCGCGGTTGGATCTACAACCGCCGAGTGAAGGGGAAGATCGCCTTCGTCCTCGTACGCGACGGGTCGGGAGTCGTGCAATGCGTGGGCGTCCGCGGCGAACTGGGAGAAGAGAAGTTCGCGATCTGCGACCGGGCGCCGCAGGAGTCGTCGGTCGCGGTCGTCGGCGCCGTCCGCGCGGACGAGCGTTCGCCCGGGGGCGTGGAACTCGGGATTCGCGACATTCGCATCGTGGCCGAGGCGGCCGCAAACTATCCCATCCAAATCCAGGACACGGCCCCCGAGGTCGGTTTCCTGATGCAAAACCGCCACCTCTGGCTTCGATCGCGCAAGCAGGCGGCCCTCCTGCGCATCCGAGCCGAGGTGATCCGCGCGATCCAGGAGTTCTTCGACACGCGCGGTTTCGTGCGGGTGGACTCCCCGATCATCACGCCGGCCGCCTGCGAAGGGACGACGAGTCTTTTCGAGATCCAATACTTCGACGAGAAGGCCTATCTCACCCAAAGCGGACAGCTCTATGCGGAGGCGGCGGCGATGGCGCTGGGCCGCGTCTACTGCTTCGGGCCGACCTTCCGCGCGGAGAAGTCGAAGACGCGGAAGCATCTCACGGAATTCTGGATGGTGGAGCCCGAGGTCGCCTTCCTCGAGCTCGACGGACTGATGGAACTCGCGGAACAGTTCGTGAGCCATCTCGTGCAGAGTTGCCTGGAGCGGAGGAAAGAAGAGCTCAAGGTCCTGGAGCGCGACACGAAGCCGCTCGAGAAGATCGTTCCGCCGTTCCACCGGATGCACTACAACGACGCGGTGGAGAAGATCCGCAAAGAAGGGGTCGAATTCCCGTGGGGCGAGGATTTCGGCGCGCCGCACGAGGAGGCGATCACGAAGGGACTCGACAAACCGGTCCTGGTGCATCGATACCCTGCGGGAGTGAAGGCCTTCTATATGCAGCCCGACCCGCAGGATCCGAAGCACGCCCTGTGCGTGGACATGCTCGCGCCCGAAGGCTACGGAGAGATCATCGGCGGATCCCAGCGCGTCCACGATTACGCCCTCTTGGAAAAGCGCATCGCGGATCACCAACTGCCCCGCGAGCCGTTCGAGTGGTATCTCGATTTGCGCAAGTACGGCACCGTCCCTCACGCGGGTTTCGGTCTGGGCGTGGAACGCACGGTGGCGTGGATCGCGGGCACCGAGCACATCCGGGAGTGCATCCCGTTCCCGCGGATGCTCTATCGCATCTATCCGTAGTCGAGGACGAACCGGCGGGGTTTGCTGTCGAGGCGGCCCGTCGCGGGGATGGCGTTCGGTTCTCGGGTATGCTCGCCGCGGGAGAATACTGCGGGTACCTGCCGACAGAACATGAAGAAACCAGCCCTCATGCCGCCGTGCGGCATGAGGACGGGTTTCCTGATGAAGAATCTTCGCGCCGCACGAGGAATCTCAGGAGGGGTAGCCCAGGACATCTTCTTCGTGGTCTCGGTGGCCTCGGTGTTTTGATCTTCTCTCCGCCGGCAAGGAAGTCAGACTACGCTCGTGGGGAGAAACCGGTCAGGGCGCCAGACGCGCGTAGAGCCGTCTCAACATCGCGTCGACTTGGGTCGTGTTCCCGCGGTCGGCGACGATTCTCTCGCGGGCCTGCTCGAGATCGAGGATGGCCGTGCCGATGCGCCCCTGCCGCCGGTGAAGCGCGCTGCGAGTCGCGTACGGCTCCCATCGCTCCGGCATGGACCGGATCGCCTCGCCGAGTTTCGCTTCGAGGGGTTCCGGTACGGGGGCGGTGCTCCGGGTGAGCACCTCGATCAATAACTGATACGCACGCCCGTTTCGAGGCTCGACGCGCAAGGCCTCGAGGGCGTACTCCATTCCTTTCGTCGCCTGGCCGCAGCCGAAGGACTGCCATGCGAGCGCCTCCCAGCCCAGCCAGAAATCGGGAGCGGTGCGGACCGCGCGAAGCATGTCCGTCTCGCGTCGTTTCATGTCCATCCAGCAGGTCATTCCCCGCATGCAGTAGGCGAGGGCATAGTGGGGGCGCTTCTTGATCGCGGCGTCGAACGCGGCGCGGCCTTCCTCCCTCCGCCCGGTCCAAATCATGAACTCCCCCAGAGCCAAGTAGACGATCTCGTGATGGGGGGGCCGCTCCGAGATCTCTCGGAGCCTCTCGGCGCCGGCCTTCTTGTCGCGTTCCCCGACGATCATCGCTTCCGCGAGGTCGGGTTCCCACGAGACGTTGGCGCCTTGCGCCCGCGCCGTCTCGAGATCGCGCCGAACCTCCTCCAGCTTCGGGGGATCACCGAGGAGGCTCGCCCGGCGGGTGCAGTCGGCGCACTTCTGGGATCGATTGGATTCGTGCCCCTGAAAGGCCATCGTGATGAAGAACCGCCACTCGAAGGTCATGCGCGCTCGAGCCACGAGCAGTTCTCCGTTCGACGGATGGAGCCGAAGTCCTTCGCCATACGATCGCAGGGCGGTCGCGAAGTCGCCCCGAATTTCCGCGATGCGCGCGCGAGCGTAGTAGAGATCGGCGTCGTCGGAAGCCGCGCGGTCCAAGAGCGCAGAGACGGCCTTCAGCTCGCGATGGAGCTCGTCGAGACTGTCCGCCCCCTCCTGGTAGAGATAGGAATTGCAGGCCTTCTCGAGTCGGCGCACGGCCTCCCGCAAGTCCTTCTGCGAGTCCAGGCGCCGCCGATCGACTTCGGCTCCTCGATGCGCCTCTTCCCGCTCCAGGCGGAGGCGCTCCTCGGTCTTGCGGGCCTGGGCCTTCGTCTTGAGGAAGATCGTCGCTCCTCCTCCGCCGACGAGGAGGATGGCCAGCAGCGCGAAGCCGACCGGGGCGCGCTTGCGGGCGCGGCGCAAGACACGAGTCATCGCCGAGGGACCGTGTGCGCGAACCGGCTCTCCCGCCAAGAAGAGGCGGAGGTCGTCCGCGAATTCCTTCGCGTTGCCATACCGCCGCCTCGGCTCCTTTTCCATGGCCTTGAGACAGACCGCCTCGAGATCCGCCGGAACCGTGGAGCCGAGTCTCCTCGGCGGGATGGGCTCGGACTCGAGGATCTTGCGAAGGACGAGCGCGGGATCGTCCGCCACGAACGGGATCTGTCCCGCGAGCAACTCGTAGAGGATGACGCCGAGGGCGTAGACGTCGGATCGCTCGTCCGCCGGTTCTCCCCGCGCCTGCTCCGGACTCATGTAGGCGACTGTTCCCAGGAGCATCCCCGGGGTCGTGAGGCGATGTTCCGTTCCCTTGACATGGGCGAGTCCGAAATCGGCGACGATGGGGTGCCCTCGCGAGTCCAGGAGGATGTTGCCGGGTTTGACATCGCGGTGGATGACCCCTTGGGAGTGCGCGAAGCCGATCGCGTCGGCGACGCGCCGGAGGATCTCGAGTTTCTCGCGTCGCGAGCGGTCGCTGACCTTCATCAGATGCTGGAGCGTTCCCCCGTCGTGGTAGTCCATGGCGATGTACACGAGATCGTCCTGCACTCCGACCTCGTGGACCCCGATGATGCCGGGGTGGCGGAGCCGCGCGGCGGTGACGGCCTCGCGGTGGAAGCGCTGCATGATCTCCGATCCCGGCTCGGCATGGACGACCTTGAGGGCGACCTCTCGCTCGAGCTCGGAGTCGCGGGCGAGGTAGACGTTGGCCATCCCGCCGGATCCGAGCGACCTCACGAGTTCGAAGTGGCCGATCCGCGCTGGAGCCGCGCCCACGCCGGGATTCCGCGATTCGCGAAGCTGATCCTGGGTCAGCCATCCCCGCGACATGAGGAGCATCTCGAGCCGGACGGTGTCGTCGGATCGGTCTTGGATGCAAGTCTCAAGTTGTTGCGGCGTTACCCAACCTCGGAGAAGAGCCGTCCGTGCGAGGACCTGATCCTCGGGACGCGTGAAGGCATCCTGGAAGTCTCGGAGCACGCTCTCATCCAAAGGTGCGCCACCTCCGTCTATCCAAAGTATACAACATAATAAATGCAACGCACGGCGAAGCGTAACGCTTGCGCGCCGGCGATCGTTGTGCGACGGTACCTTGACCATGGAATCGCGTTGGGGGGTGTACGTTCATGTCCCGTTCTGCGTACGGCGATGTCCGTATTGCGCCTTCGTCTTGATCGAGTCGGACGGGAGTCTCCACGATCGCTTCGTCGAGAGGGTCTGCCGCGAGATCGCCGATTCGCCTCAACGTCCTCCCGAAGTCGCGACGCTTTTCTTCGGAGGCGGGACTCCATCGATGCTGACTCCGGCACAGATCGAGACCGTCGTCCAGCGCGTCTCCTCGGTCCTGGGAGCGCCTCTCGGAGAGGTGGCCCTCGAGGCCAACCCGGAGCACGTAACGGAAGATCGGGTGGAGGGTTGGCGAAACGCGGGCATCAACCGAGTCAGCCTCGGCATCCAGTCCTTGGAAGACGAGGATCTTCGACGACTGGGCCGGGAGCATTCGGCTGCGGAGGCCGAACGGGCGTTCTCCATCGCCCGAGGCGCGTTCGATAACGTGAGCGTAGACTTGATCTTCGGACTCCCCGGTCAGGACTTCGCGAGGAGTCTGGATCCACTGATACGCTGGGACCCGCCGCACGTTTCACTCTACGGCCTCACCTACGAACCCGGAACCGACTTTACCCGTCGGCGGGATGCGGGGGAGCTTCGGCCGGTCGAACAGGAACGCGAGGCCGAGATGTATGACGGGGCCATCGATCGTCTGACCGCGGCGGGATACCGGCACTACGAACTCTCCAACTTCGCCAAGCCCGGATTCGAATCGCAGCACAATCTGGGATACTGGGACGGCCGCCCGTATCTCGGTTTCGGCCCGGGGGCGCACTCGTACGTCCCGCACCGTCGCTGGTGGAATGTGTCCAACGTAAGGCACTATCTGGATTCGCCGGATCCGGTGATGAGGACGGAGGAATTGACGGAAGGACAGCGGATGTTGGAGCGGATCTTTCTGGGTCTTCGCCGCGACGTGGGCGTGGACCTCCTGGCATTTCAGGAGGAATTCGGAGTCGGTCTCCTCACTCGATACCGGCCTCAGCTCGCGGAGCTCACTTCGTCGAGCGTGCTCGAAATCGCGGAGGGACGCCTCCGACTGACGCGCAAAGGAAAGCGCGTGGCCGACGAAGTGGTATCCAGGTTCGCGTAGGCCGACGGCCTACTTGTCGCCCCCTCATCAGCCTCCGGTGTTCCTGGGGGTCTCCTTCGCGACCCGGCTGGTCTCGACCCGAGTCAGCTCCATCTGGCAGGCGGTGCACTTGCCTGGGAGCGCTGCGGCATGGTCGAGATGGATCCGACACATGTATCTCACGCCGTCCTTCTGCGGTGCGAAGGCGAAATCCGTGACGGAGAGTGCGCCGCGGAGCTGGTCGAGGGTCGGAAGTTTCGGCCCCACGAAGAGCGGCGCGACCACCTGCTCGTGTACCTGTACTCCCTTGAAGGAGGAAAGCTCCGAGAGTTTCCTGGTTGCTTCGGTCTTGTCCAGGGAGTCCTTGACGAGCACGTAGTGGAGGATTTCGACCGTCGCTCCTCCGTCCACTTCGTACTTGGTGCCCATCTTCGCGCCCATGTCCCGATTGGCCGGTTCCAAGGCCTTGTCGATTTCGGTCAGCTTCAGAACCGAACCCACTTTAAGGCGCACTTCGGCACGATACGACTTTCCATCCAAAACGACCGTGACCGCCTCGACGGAAGGGAGGGAGGCGAGGGCCTTCCGCACGGGCTCTTCGCAGCACCGTGCGGTGAGTCCGCGAAGGGGGAGCACCACGACTTGATCCTTGTCGTCGACAGGGGATGGAGCCAGGGCGCTCAACACGGCGGCGGTAAGCAGTCCGTTCATCAAGATCCTCCTCGGAGAGCCGGAGTATTAACGACATGAGGGCCGACCGGATTCCAGGAAAACGAGCGCGGCGTCGCAGGACGTGGAGATCCCTCCATCAGTCCAGGATCGCGCGGATTCGGGAATCCTTCCTCCGATTCTCGCGCCCGAACCGATTGAGACGGCTCAGGAAGCGATCGATGAGGAACTTCGCGTACGTCTGGGTTCTCTTGGTGGCGTGCGGGGGAGGGTCATCGGGGAGCCGCTCCCAAGACGAGACTCCGGCTCCGATGGAGGCCTTCGCCGTGAACGAGTACTACGTAGCCCCGGAACTGGCCGCGGCGCGGGGAATCGATACCCCGGACGAACTGCGCGCCTTCTTGGAGACGGAGCGAATCCCCGGCCTGGTCGATCTCGGCGTTCGCTGGACCCGAGTCCACCCCGACGCCTTCGGGTCCTTCTCCTGGGGATCGGTGGACCCGGACCGAGACGGAAGCGACTTCGAGTTTCGGTACACCGACGTCTATCTCCTGACCGCGCAGAAAGCGGGCATTCGAGTGCTGCCTTCCCTTGGCCCACTCAAGCCCGGGGAGTGGAGCGATGATTCCGTCGAGAGCTTCGTTCCACGGGATCTCGCTCCCTATCGTGAATACGTTCGGGCTCTGGTCGAGAGGTACGACGGAGATGGCGTGGAGGACATGCCCGGACTTCTTTCTCCGATTCGGGACTGGCAACTGGACAATGAGGCCGATCTCCGCAACGAGCTCCGGAACGGCGGCTACTCCGGGTTCGAGAGCCCGGCCGAGTATGCGCAGGTCCTTTCGGCGACTCGGGACGCCCTCCGGGCCGCCGACCCCGAGTCGGGAGTCATGGTGAGTCTGGCATGGGTGGGACGAGGGGCGTATGGGTTGGAGTACTTCGATCGATTCCTCGGCGAGGGGATCGACTTCGATTCTCTCTCCTACCACATCTATCCGGACACCTATTCGATGGATCTTCTCGAAGCGACGCTGTCCTCGGTTCGATCTCGCCTGGGGGATCGAGCGATCTGGATCACGGAGATCGGGGTACCGAGCGCGCCCGTCCCCGGATTCGGGGATACCGCGTCCGAGATCGAGCAGGCGGAGTGGCTCGTCAAGGCGTTCGTTACCCATGTGTCCAACGGCGTTCGCCGACTGTTTTGGCTCAGTGTGATGGACATGAACCCCGAATTGGGGATCGGCGTCTTCAGCTTCGACGGTCTCGTGAGCTACGGCCCGCCCGCGCGGGAGAAGGCGGCCTACGGCTCGTTCCAGCGGTTGGCGGGAGAATTGTCGGACGCGCAAGAGGCGCGGTCGGAGGGAGAGGGGATCATTGGTTTCCGATTCTCGAACGGCGATCGGAAGGTGGTCGCCTGGGCGCAGGCGAACGACACGATCGATCTCCGCAAGGAATTCGGCGACACGGTGGTTTCCGTCACGCGCCTGCTGGATGGCGGCGTCGAATCGGTCGCTTCGGATCGGGTCCCGGTCTCGACTTCGCCCGTCCTCGTGAAGCTTCCCTGATCGAGTCCTGCTGCCGGACGTATAATCTCCAGGATGCTTACCGCCGTGCTTCTCGGTCTCCTCGCCCAGGGCGCCAAGGAGCGCTACCAGCAGAAGATCGGCGAGATGAGCGACTACTTTTGGAAGGAGCGCCTTCGCCTCGCCGAATGGGCGAAGTCCTCGGGACTGAATCGCGAGGCGCGCGGCCTTCTCGAGTTCATGGTCAAGAACATCCAGGGCACGCATCCGTACAAGACTCGCGCCGACACCCTGCTCTGGGGACCCTGGAAGCGACAACCGAACTCGGCCACCACCGCGAAGCAGAAGGAGTACCTCCGGAGGCTCGAGAGCTACTATCGGGCGACGGCGGATCGATGCTTCGAAGCCTACCGCATCGCGAAGGCGGCGTCGATGAAGGAGGAGACGGTGACGGCTCTCCAGAAGACGATCGAGTTCTACCACGATCACGAGGGAGCCCGAAAGGAGCGCGGAGAGGAAAAGGTCGACGGATTCGGATGGATTGCCAAAGCGGACGCGGAATTCGTTCGCGCTTCGTGCTTCGACGCGGACTCGCGGTCCGTCGAGGATCTCGAGAAGTCCGACGGCGAGCACGAAACGTGGGCTTCGGCCTGGGTGGTGCGATCGAAGCACTACGTTCTGCGGACGGATCTGCCCGTGCGTCGAGCCTTGGCGGCGTTGGAGCTGCTCGAAAAGCTCCACGCCGTGCTCCTCGAGTGGTGCGAAGGGTCCTTCACGGAGCCCCCCGAGAGGATGGGGGTGTATTTCTTCCGCCGGCTCGCCGATCTCGAGGCCGAACGCGCGAAGCTGCCGAACACTCCCGCGGCCGTGGCGTTTTACCATGCACTGACCAACGTCGTGTACGTCCGATCCTTCGACAGCGCGCGGGAGAACGGGGGCGGAGTCGGTCGGAGCGACCAGGAGTTTCTCCTCCACGAGGCGACGCATCAGCTCCTCGACCGGGGGGCGGAACAGCGGGTCGTATCGATCTTCCAGCAATCGAATCAGCGATTGGACGCCGTGGACAACTATTGGATCGTGGAGGGCGCCGCGACGTGGTTTTCCACTCTCCGATTCGAGGGGGGAGAAGCGAAGCTGGGCTCGGATGCTTGGAGGATCGGGGCGGTTCGCGGGCTTGCGACCCAGGGGAAGCTCCCGACGCTCCGTTCCTTCCTGGAACTGAGCTACGACGAGTTCCTGAAGGGGAGCCACGCAAACTACGCGATCAGCTACGCCCTGACCGCGTTTCTCGTCGAGAAATACAAGAAGCCGTTCGTCACGTTCCTCCGAGAGTACTATCTCGGAAACGGCTCTCTTCCCAGCTTCGAGAAGACGGTCTCGGGAATCGACAAGCTCGATCGCGAATTCCGAGTCTGGCTGGGGGAGAAGTAGCCTCCTATTTTTTCGTGCGGGTCACCGAGTCCGATGATTCCACGTCGGCGGCAGGATCGTACTCCAGCCCGCTCTTGCTCGCGCCGAGGACCGAGAGAGTGAAGGTGCCGCCGTTCTTGACGGTTCCCGAAGAAAAATACGCCCATCCCCTGGAATCCGTGGTCGCGGACTGAGATCGAGTAGTGGCGCCGCTCCAAGACGCCTGCACCTGTACTCCGGATACCGGCAGCCCATCTTCCCCGACGATCCTCACCAGACCGGAGGCTCCGACATATCCGCCTTTGAGCCACGTGCTGCTCATCACGATCTCGCTCACGTGGATGCGAGGCCATCGGACGGTGACGAAAAGGCGATCTTCCGCCGAAGCCCCGTCCGCGTCTACTACTCGAAGGCGCACGGAGTAGACCCCGGCGACGGAATAGACGTGATCGGCGATGGCCCCAGCTACGACTCCGGAACCGTCTCCGAAATCCCATTCGTGGGCGAGCGCATTTCCGTCGGGATCGAACGACGCGGTCCCATCGAACGTCAGCGAGTCGCCGGCTTTGGCGATTTGGTCCGGCCCTGCCGAGGCGATGGGCGATTGGTTTGCCCTTACGGTGACCAACGCGGAGTCCTGACTCGTGTACCCTTCCGGGTCGCGGACTTTAAGAAGAACCAGATACGTGCCCGGGGCCGCATAGGCGTGGGCGACGGCGACTTGGCTTACCGTGGGCGATCCGTCGCCGAAGTCCCAGGTGAAAAAGAGCGGGGCGCCCTCCGGATCTGACGAAGCCGAACCGTCGAAGAGGAGGGAGTCACGCACACGGACGTTTCGATCCGGTCCCGCGACGGCCACGGGTGTGACCAGATCGACGCTGGAATCGGCATAGACCGGCGGTGTCTTCGGACTTCGGTTTCCCGATCCGTCCAGCGCTTCGACGACATACCCATAAGTGCCGATCCGTACTTTGGCGTCCTGATACGACGCCGAGGAGGTCCAGGCGATCAAGTCCATCGCACCGTCCACCCCCCAACGGGACGGGCCGCGCCAGACGAGGTAGCCGGAGACATCGAGGTCGGGGGAGGCGATCCAACGTAGGAGGATTCCATCGGGCCCTGGAGTTGCCGTCAGGCCGGTGGGAGTCGAGGGGGGAATCAGATCGAGCGGTCGCGCAGGAACTTCCGAGGACAGGGGACTTTCGAGTCCCTGCGCGTCGACGGCGCTGATCCTGTAGAAGTACGTCGTGCCGAGGGTCGGACAGGTGTCGGCGAACTGAGAGAGGGAGGAGGTGCCCACGACGGAGTAGCTCCGATTCGATTCCGTCGATCGATAGACGCGATACCCGATCACGTCGGTCTCGGGAGAAGGCGACCAAGTCAGCACGACGAGGCGGCTTCCGTCGGTGGTCGACTGAGCCGAGACACCCGACGGCGCCGCCGGGGAGTCCGGGGACACCACCTGCACCGTCCAGCGCGCGGTACCCCGAAGGAGCCCCTCGGGGTCCGCCAGGGCGAGGTTCGTCGGATCCAGGACGGTGACCACGATTTCGTGCCGGCCGATTCCGAATCGAGTGGAGTCCAACAGGAAGTCCGTCCGGTCGGATTGCGCGGTGCCGTCCACGGTCCACAGTACGGTGAGGGGGGTGCCGGCGGGCTGCATCGGAGTGACGGAGAAGATCATCGAGTCGCCGAGGGCGACCACGGGCATCGGATCGAGCGGGGAAAAGGCGTCGATCGGATCCACCCTGCGATAGATTCGTAGGACACCGGCTTCACGGCAGACGCTGCAATAGGATGGGCTGCCCGGTTTCTTCATGCGGCAGCCGTCCTCGGTCGGTCTGTAGTAGTTGAGATAAATGCCGGGCTGAAACGCGCCGATCGCAGGATCGACGCCGATCCAACGTTGCCATTTTGGGGACGCGCCGTTCGTGTCCGCATTGGGCGCGGGATTCTCGAGAAAGCCCGACGACTGGGAGACCAGGTACTCGTCCACGACCCCGAAGATGGTATGGCCGAGTTCATGGGCCGCGACCGCGAGGTTGCTGCAGGCGACCAACGCGATGTAACTCTCCGCGTACCCTCCGACGCCGCTCTCGTTCATCAGGACGATGACTCCGTCGAGTCCCGGGGCGGACCGTGCGGCCGTGGTGACCTTGTGCGCATGGACGGAGAGTCGACCGCTGAAGGCCCCATCCAGCGCGGTGTCCCGGTAGATCCCCTGAGCGGGGCGGTCGATCCCCGACTCGTTGGAAATCAGATTGACTCGATGTACGTTGAAGTAGCTTCGATATCGGAGAAACGGCTCCGTGTCGTTTGTCCCCGAGAACAGGTAATCGGTGAGCGCCTGAGCGTCGTTGTCGAATTTCTCCTGTTCGGCCGCCGTGTAGCCGTCCCCGAGGATGACGAGGTCGAAGCGATTGGCGGGATCGCCCGACTGCTGAAGCGTGAGCGATTCTTGGGCCCAGGCAGGAACGGCGGCCAGGAGTACGGCCGAGAATACCTTCATCGAATCACCTCTCCGTTCCCGGGGAGACTTTGTCCGAAACGCTCAGGCACCCCACGATTCTCCCGGAGTCGCGAGGTCCCTCGTAGATCAAGAGTCGGTGGGCTTCCGGAGGGAGGGGGATCTCCAGCCGAATCGAGCTTAGGGGAATTGAGGATCCGCCGCAGGACGGCGCCCCCAGATCGAAACGCCCGCTCGAAAGAGCTCGGCCCTGAGAGTCCTCCACCTCGACGCGATACTTCCCTTCGTTCCGCATTCGTCTCGGGCGAGTCGCGGCCATGGGAGGGGACCATGTCCTTTCGATCGCAACGAATCGACCGTCCTCGAGTCGGAGTTCGAGGAGCAGGCGCACGCTCTCGGTTCCCGCGATCGCGGTGGGTTGGAGAACGGCGATTTCCGCCGAATACGGCGACGATCGTTCCGGCTTCGGTGAGTCGGAGGGGCGCGGAGCGGCTTCGCCGGCGGTGCGAAGCGAAGAGAGAAAACGAACCGATGGGGAATTCTCCCTTCTCGCCCAGAGAAGGGCCAGTACCACTCCCAAGACGGGAAGAGAACGGAAGGCCGTCCGAGCAAGCACCTGCGATCCCCCTGAGAAATACTTTTTGAGAATCCGGTCTCTTTTCCGGATTTGCTGCGTATCCTCCGCGGGAAAATGCACAACGACGATACGAGTTTGGGAGCGGGGCGTGGGGCTTTTCCCGATACCACGGGGGGACTGATCGGCAGACTGGGGAATTCGGATCCGTCCTCCCGAACCGCCGCCCTCGAGACTCTCTCGCGCCGATATTGGCGGCCCGTGTATCGATACGTGAGGCTCGCCTGGAACAAATCTAATGAAGACGCCAAGGATTTGACTCAGGCCTTCTTCCTCTGGCTCATGGAGGGGGAGGCGCTGGGAAAATACCGCTCGGATCGGGGCAGTTTTCGGGGATATCTCAAGGTCCTCCTGCGCGGATTCTCGGCGCATCACGAGGAGGCGCTCCGGTGCCTGAAGCGAGGGGGCGGAGTGCGATTTCTGTCGTTCGACGAGGATCGAGAAGCGCTCGTCGTCTCGAGCGGGCCGGATCCGGAGCGGGCGTTCGACGCCGTTTGGGCGAGCGACATGGCGCGGAGGGCCATCGAGCGGGTCCGCGCGAAGCTGGCGGAGGAAGGACGCGATAAGGCGATGCGGACGTACGACGAATACGTCCTATCTCCGAGCGAGGAAGCCCCAACGTATACGAGCGTGGGAGAGCGGCTTGGACTCAAGGAGGACCAAGTGAGGCATCTCTTGTCGGATGTGCGAGAAGAGATTCGCGGCGAAATCCGTAAGGAACTTCTGGAGTCGGTCCGAAGCGAAGAGGAACTCCGGGAGGAAATGAATGCCATCTTCGGCCGGTGAAGGATGGTTCGGTCGATTCCAGCGCGACATGAAGGACGCGCCCCCCGAGCTCGAAACGGGTCCCCGGATCGCTCGATATGCCATCGTGGAGTCCCTTGGGGAGGGGGCGGCGGCTCGCGTGTATCGGGCGAAGGACCTCGAGTTGGGGAGGGAGGTCGCCCTCAAGGTGCTTCGAAAGGAAGTTCGCGCCCACGCGGTCGCCTCCGAGCGGTTTCATCGGGAAGCGCGCATCCTGGCGCAGGTCAGCCATCCGAACATCGTGACCGTTCACGACGCCGGCGTCGCCGACGGGTGGATGTATCTCGTCATGGAACTCGTTCCCGGACGGACTCTGGCGAGAATGTTCTGGGATCGTACCCACGACCTGCCCGCCCGGATTCATCTGCTGGAAAAAGCGGCCCGAGGCGTTGCGGCGGCTCACGAGAAAGGGGTAGTTCATCGCGATCTCAAGCCGGCCAACATCCTGGTGACGCCGG
>Ga0114945_10000601_pt1 | contig 23124 bp, 24 predicted proteins | sample OV2TP3_FD_87194 | JGI IMG/M metagenome (GOLD analysis project Ga0114945, IMG submission 87194) | Hot spring microbial communities from Beatty, Nevada to study Microbial Dark Matter (Phase II) - OV2 TP3 | ecosystem: Environmental > Aquatic > Thermal springs > Hot (42-90C) | place: USA: Beatty...
TCAGAACAAATAGCCAGATTATGCAGGAAGAAAGAAGCCACGGGCTTTAGCCCGTGGAGTTTCATTTTGTAAATTTCTTTAATGAAAGGTTGAAACCTATGGACAAACTTGTCATCGAGGGAGGGCATCCATTAAAGGGAGAGGTTAAAGTCAGCGGTTCCAAAAATGCCACGCTACCGATCTTAGCCGCCACCTTATTGACTGATGAAACGTGTGTTATTCACAACGTACCGAGATTGCGGGATACGATGACGATGATTAAACTTTTACGCTCACTAGGAAAAATGGCAAGTATGGAGGGGGAGACAGTGACCGTTTATAGTAAAGGGAAAATCGATTTTGTAGCGGATTATAAACTTGTTTCAACGATGCGTGGTTCCTTTTGTGTCTTAGGACCCCTTTTGGGGAAATTGAAGAAAGCCAAGGTCTCCTTGCCGGGTGGTTGCGTGATTGGCGTCAGACCTGTTGACTTACATATTAAAGGAATTCAGACATTGGGCGCTAAGACGCAAATTGAAGGTGGCTATGTGATTGCCAAGGCCAAACAATTGAAGGGAACCAATGTTTATTTAGGTGGTGTTTTGGGGTCTTCGGTTTTAGCCACAGCCAATGTGATGATGGCGGCCGTATTAGCTCAAGGACAGACTGTCATCGAATCCGTGTCGTGCGAACCAGAGATTGAAGAACTAGCTAATTTTCTAAATAAAATGGGAGCAAAAATTCAAGGACAGGGTTCACCGCGGATTGTGATTACTGGTGTGAAGCGATTACACGGTGCTGAATATGAAGTCGGCCCTGATCGTATTGAGGCTGGAACATTTATTTTGTTGGCGGTGACGACACGTAGCGAATTGCTCATTAAGAATATTCACTATTCTCAACTTTTGGCGTTGATTGATAAGCTAGAAGAGACAGGCGTTCAGTTTCAGAAGAGAGAAAATTCCATTAAAGTTTTGCCTTCCCGACATCTTAAGCCCACCAATGTCACAACATACCCCTATCCAGGATTTCCAACAGATTTGCAGGCCCAGTTTATGGCCTTGATGGCGATGACCCCTGGCGTAAGCGTGATTTCGGACAAAGTTTTCCCTGATCGGTTCATGCATATTGCTGAATTAAACCGTATGGGCGCGAATATTCAACGGGAAGGTATGAGTGCGATTGTTCAAGGCGTGAAGACATTGTATGGCGCACCGGTCATGGCCTCTGACCTGCGGGCCTCCGCCGCTTTAGTGATTGCAGGCTTAGCGGCGAAGGGGAAGACAGAAATCAATCGTATCTATCATTTGGAGCGTGGTTACGAAAAGATTGACGAAAAACTAAAAAGGTTAGGGGCCAAGGTACATAGGGAAAAGGAATAGAAGCCAGACATTAGAAGAAAGAAGTCAGAAGTTTCTGGTATCTGACCTCTCATTTTTTGCTTCTTATATTCAATATGTTATTAATCATCGACAATTACGATTCTTTTACTTACAATCTCGTTCAGTATTTTGGGGAATTGAAGGCGGATATGAAAGTTTACCGTAACGATGCAGTCACGATCGGCGATATAAAAAAGATGAAGCCTAAACAGATTGTGATTTCACCCGGGCCTGGTCGTCCCGAAGATGCGGGGGTGTCGGTGGCCATCATCCGCCAATTAGGAGGAAAGATTCCTATCTTAGGGGTGTGTTTAGGGCATCAGGCGATTGGATATGCGTATGGTGGAAAAATTGTCCATGCCAAAGAGCTTATGCATGGTAAGACCTCTTTGATTGCGCATAATAAAAAAGATTTATTTGCGGGAATTAAGAGTCCCTTTGAGGCCACACGCTATCATTCTTTAGTGATTGAACGCAGGTCACTTCCAGAATGTTTGGAGATTACTGCGTGGACAAAAGATGAGGAAATCATGGCGGTACGTCATACAACTTTTCCGTTATGGGGCGTGCAATTTCATCCGGAATCGGTTTTGACCACTGAGGGAAAAGGCATCTTGAAAAATTTTCTTAAATTATCGAATTAGTCTGTGGTGAAAATTCGTTCTTTAGATAGCATGAAACATTATATTGAACAGATTAGAAAGAGACAAAATTTAAGTCGACCAGAAATAGAAAACGTGATGCAGTCAATGATGTCAGGTCAAGCCGCGAATGAGGATATCGCGGCTTTTTTGTTAGCCCTTAATGAAAAGGGTCCAACGATTGATGAAATCACCGGCGCCGCGTTGATCATGCGTCGATTTTGTACAGAAGTGAAAACTAAGCAGGAGGTAGTGTTGGATACCTGTGGGACAGGTGGCGATCAGATGAATACGTTTAATATTTCAACAGTAACAGCGTTTGTGGTTGCAGGAGCGGGCGTCGTTGTCGCCAAACATGGGAATCGTTCTGTCTCGAGTCAGTGCGGGAGCGCCGATATCTTGGAAGCATTGGGTGTCAATATCATGAAGGACGAGAAGTACTTAAGTCAATGTTTAGATGAGGTGGGTATGGCCTTTCTTTTTGCTCAACGTCTTCATCCAGCCATGAAAAATGTGGCCTCGGTGCGAAAACAACTGGGCGTTAAAACGATCTTTAATATTTTAGGTCCTTTGACGAATCCGGCCAAGGCGACACACCAAATGATGGGGGTTTATCATCGTGATCTGGTCGAACCCCTGACGCACGTTTTAAAAAATTTAGGTTTGCGACGGGCATTGGTCGTTTATGGCAATGACGGTTTAGATGAAATCACCACCACCACTACCACATTCGTCGGTGAGTTTAATGGCCGTGAAGTCATCACCTATACGGTTGACCCTTTAGAATTAGGGATTAAAAGAGCCAAACCAGAGGACTTAAAAGGCGGAGATTTAAAAACAAATGTCCGTATCGTCAATGATATTTTAGAGGGGAAAGACGGCCTTAAACGCGATATCGTGCTTCTTAATGCTGCGTACGCCTTGTATATTGCCCAAAAAGCAGACAGTGTTCAGCGAGGTTTGGAATTAGCCAGGCGTTCCCTTGATTCGGGTAGTGCCAAGAAAAAACTTGAACAATTAAAGGAATTCACGACACATGTCCGATAATTTTTTGCAAGAAATTTTAGCCTATAAGCGTCAGGTTAATGAGGAGAAAAAAGAATATTATGCTGAGCTCAAACGCAAACTCTCGCGTGAGCGGTTAACGCGCTATCATATTTTCAAACAGGCGATTGCCAAGCCCGATCAGCTTAATTTGATTGCGGAAATTAAGAAGGCCTCTCCATCGCGTGGGCTTATTTGCGATGATTTTGATGTTCTAAAGGTGGCACGGATTTATGTGGAGAATGGCGCGGCTGCGATTTCGATTCTAACGGAGGATAAGTTTTTTCTCGGTAAGCCGCTCTACATCACAAGGGTCAGTGAACACTTCAGTATTCCTTTATTAACGAAAGATTTTATCCTTGAGGAAGGACAGATTTATGAAACGATTGTGTGTGGGACGAGCGCCGTCCTTTTGATCATGGCCATTTTAGAGGACCGTCAAGTTAAACATTTAATGGACGTAGCCCATCAATTTGATTTGGATTGTTTGGTCGAAGTGCATGATGAGAAAGAATTGGAACGCGCCTTAAAATGCAGGGCAGAGATGATAGGTGTCAACAATCGGGATTTACGGACTCTCCAAATCGATATGGCCATATGTGAGCGTCTCATTCCCAAGATTCCTAAAGATAAAATCATTGTGGCGGAAAGCGGTGTGGATTCCCATGAGCAGATTGTCAGATTTAAGGGATTAGGGTGTCATGCGGTCTTGATCGGTGAGACCTTTATGAAAGCTTCCAATATCGCGCAAAAAATGAAAGAGATTATGCATGCCTAAAGTCATCATTGATATCGAAACCGTTGGTTGTGACTTCGAACTTTTGGATGATATTTCGAAAGAATATCTTCTCAAATTTGCGGAGACAGAAAAGGATATTGAAGAGGCTAAGAACAGTCTCAATTTTTATCCGGTCACGGCGCAGGTGGTGGCGATTGGTATGCTCGATGTGGACACGGACAAGGCAATAGTTTTCTTTCAAAACGGCAAGGGGTCTCAGGAGAAAATGAGTGAAGGGAATGTGACGTATATTTCGGGAACCGAGTCGGATATCTTGAATAATTTTTGGAGCCAATTGAACCGATATGATACTTTTATCACCTTTAATGGGCGTATGTTTGATAGTCCTTTTTTAATGATTCGTTCCGCGATTCACAAAATTCGCGCCACCAAGAATTTGGTTCCGTATCGCTATAGTACTGGGCCACATGTTGATCTTGCGGATCAGTTAAGTTTTTATGATGCCATGCGAAGAAAGTTTAGTCTTCATCTGTGGTGTAAGGCTTTTGGGATTGAGAGTCCCAAGACGGCAGAAATGAGTGGTTTACAAGTTAAAGACTTTTTTAAGGCTGGAAAATATAAGGAGATAGCCAGGTATTGTTTTGGAGACCTACGGGCAACTAAAGAACTTTACCTCTATTGGGACCGCTACTTGAAATTTTAGCCTTTTTATTAGAGTCAAGGTTAGATTAGAAGCATAACTATTTGATAATAATATAGTTATGTAAATGTCAGGCCTTGCTTACAAAATAAGTATATGGTATATTTTTCTTAGCCGATAAAGGCAAACCCGGGGAAACCCGGGGGCGCAAAGCCAACAGACCTAACTTGTCTCAAAACCGGGAAGGCCTTGGCCCTCCGTGGGGGCACAGGCATATAAAGACATGGCTTGGGGATGAGGGACAATATGGTGGCTGGGTTGCCGAAGTGGGAACGTTGGTCAGATGTGATCGCGTTTCCAGCCTCGTGACCGTTTGGTTACGCGGCGAATGGGTTAAATCCCTGTCTTTATCGGCTTTTCTTTTTTGCCGATCCTTTTAAAATCCCTCCAGTCCTCCAGGAATTAATTCTCGTGAAAATTGTGAAAATCCGATGGGTGCTTCGTAGCTCTTATGTTATAATTAGCACCTAATGAATGAAAAATATTTTCGAATTTACAAAAAATTAAATTTCGATGATGTGCGGGAGCATCTTTTGATCTATGGAGATTTATCAGCCAGTTGTTCTAAGTGCAAGGCCCTCGATATCAAACTGGATGCGACCCAATGCCCTAGTTGTCAGACACCGTTTAAATATATTGCTTTTCGCAATGTGAAACAACATTGGCCAAAGTTGTCAAGGATTATGGAAGCACGTCCTGAGGTTTTTTTAGTGGACTTTGATGATTACATGCGGATTATGGGACAAGTGAAGGCGGAGGAGTTCCTTAAATAAGGTAACCAAGAGACCAAGCGACCTAGCGACCAAACAAAATCAAAATCTTTTATTGGTTACTTGGTCACTTGGTCACGTGGTCGCTTTTTATATGATTAACAAAACCCGACTCGTTAAACTCACCCAGAAGGTTATTCAATTTAATTCTGTCAATCCGCCTGGTAACGAGCTAGCCTTATCCAATTTTATTGAGAGGGATATGCGTTCGTTGGGATTGGAGGTGAAGACCTATTCCTTTGTGAAAAATCGTCCCAATGTGATTGCTACACTTAAAGGAACACTTCCGGCTCGGCAAGCGGCTGCCGAGGCCGTGCTACTTACACCGCATTTTGATACGGTCCCCATCGGGACGGGTTGGAAATTCAATCCCTTCGGAGGACAGATTCATAAGGGACGAATTTACGGCCGTGGGGCCTCTGATGATAAAGGGAATCTGGCGTGTTGCATGGAGGTGATGCGCAGCCTTGTTGAGGATAGGGTTCGTTTGAAAAGGGACATCATTATGGCAGCGACCGTTGATGAGGAAACAGGAAGTCATCATGGCATCATCCCTCTTTTGGATAAAAAGATATTGAAACCTCAAGTGGCTTTGATCTTAGATTCTGATGAATTCGATGCGATTGTCGCGCAGAAGGGATTAATCCATATGCGGATTCAGATTTTCGGTAAAAAGGCCCATGGGGCCTATAATTGGCGCGGGGTCAATGCTATTGAACAAGCTGCCAAAGTCATTGAAAAATTAAAAGAACATCAATTTTCCTTTAAAAGGCATCGGCTACTTCGACCACCAACAAAAAATATTGGCACCATCAAAGGGGGAGATAAAGTCAATATTGTTGCGGATTTCTGCGAGTTTTCTTTGGATATGCGTTTTTTGCCCACCATGAAGGATAAATATGTTTTGGAGACTATCAAATCGATCGTCGGTTCCGTCACTAAGCGATTTAAAATTATCATTGATGATTTGCAGCAACCTTATGAGATTAATAGCCACCATCCCTTTGTTAGGACATATCTTCGCACGGCGCATCAATTGGCTTATAAGACTTACCTTAAAGGAAGCGATGGAGCCACTGTGATCACTTTTTTTCGAAAGCATGGGATTCCAGCCTTCGCCACAGGTTATGCCTCACGGGGCACGGCACACATCACTGATGAGTATGTGACCATCAAGAATTTATATCACGGGGCAAAGTTGTTAGAGCAATTTTTAAAGGATTATGATGCGTTATGAGTCCCGTGAGTCATGTGATTATTTCAGCGGCAACCAGCGGCATCTTTTGGTCTTTTATACCATCGTGGTCGGGAACACTGGCCTGTTTTTTAAGTGGCATCTTTCTCGATCTTGACCATCATTTCGATTATTATCTCAATAAAAAGGCAATTCCGTTAAGCTATAAAAAATTGTTGTCGTTTTCGGAAAAGGAGAAGGCTGGCAAGCCGTACCTCTTTCTACACTCGTATGAATTGTTGGCCTTATTTTGGTTTTCGATTTTTTATTTTCAGTGGGGGCCTTTGTGGGGTGGGTTGGCTGTTGGCATAACCGTGCATATCATCGCCGACCAGCTTTGTAATCCCGTCAGGCCATTAAGTTATTTTCTTCTCTATAGGATAAAACATGAATTCCATCGTGGAAAGCTTCTTACAGAAAAGCATTACCAGACGCTTCAAGAATGACTTAGGATTAATCGTTTTTTGTTCGATTTTAATTTTTGGTCTTTCTCAAAAAACTTGGGCCCAAGAGAACTTTCGTTCCATATCCTTAGGAGAAACTTTTCGCTATGCTATTAAAAAATTTGGCATGAAGGCTGGCGAGGCGAGTTTAACATTGAATCGGGAGAAATTGGATAATCGAGACTTTTATCTTATTACTTTTCGGGCCAAGGCTCCCAATTTTTTCGATGAGGAAAAGATTTATTTAGATCCACAATCCTTTTATCCGGTAATCGTAAAACGCGATTTAAATATTTTCGGCAAAAAGGAAAAGATTACCGAGATTTACGATAAACAGAAAGGACAAATCCTCATTCGTAAAGAACTGAAAGGTGAAGTCAAAGAGCAAACGCTTCATCGCCAAGGCCCCATTGACAATATTTACTGTTTTCTCTACCGTTTGCGCAGGGGAAAAGCGATTGCCATCGGGGATTCCTTTAGTATGAACTTACCGACAAGAACCGTAAAGATTAAGGTGGTGGAGGAGACTAAGCTTAAAGTTCTCAATAAGGCTTTCCAGGCCTTCTATTTAGAGAGCGATCCCCAACAATATAAGATCTGGTTTGATACGAGTCCGCAGAGAATCCCTTTAAGGATTGATGGGGCGATGGGTTTAATCAGTACCTCGCTGGTTTTAAGTGATTTCCAGCCTTAACCATTCCCTTTTGACAGAGATTCCAAATTGTGATTTAATGGTTCGACGCGCTGCGCGCGCTCACCACAAATTTATAGCGTCGAACCATCCCGAGCGAGAGAAACGAGTCGAGGGATTACCTTACTCGGTTTATTTAGTGAATGCCGTTTTCACCTATTCTTTAAAAGGAAAAAATAAATGAGCTTACCGGATAAACAAGGCCACTTTGGAGAATTCGGGGGAAAATTTGTTCCTGAAACCTTGATGTCAGCCATTGATGAATTAGACAAGGTTTTTAAGAAACTCATCAAGGATAAGACCTTTAAGGAAGAATTGAACCGTTATCTTGTTGAATACGCGGGACGCCCTACCAATTTGTATTGGGCGAGTCGTTTGAGTGAATATCTACGCACATTGAAGGTCTATCTTAAACGCGAAGATTTATTACATACGGGCGCGCATAAGATCAATAATACCTTGGGTCAAATATTGGTGGCCATACGGATGGGCAAAAAACGTATTATCGCTGAGACAGGGGCAGGCCAGCATGGGGTGGCGACCGCGACGGCCGCTGCTTTATTTGGATTAAAATGTGTTGTCTACATGGGGACGGAAGATATCAAGCGCCAGGCCTTAAATGTCTTTCGTATGCGCTTACTTGGGGCACAGGTGGTGCCAGTGAGTAGTGGTTCGTGCACCCTCAAGGATGCCATGAACGAGGCCATTCGTGATTGGGTGACCAATGTGCGAGACACATTTTACGTGATTGGTTCGGTGGCAGGCCCTCATCCATATCCCTTGATGGTACGTGAATTTCAAGCCGTTATTGGACGGGAAGCCCGACGGCAATTTTTACAAAAAGAGCATAAACTGCCGGATTATCTGGTGGCCTGTGTGGGTGGTGGTAGTAACGCCATGGGCCTGTTCCATCCCTTTTTTCGTGAAAAAAAAGTGAGGATGATTGGGGTGGAGGCGGCTGGGCTGGGATTAGCGAGTGGTCATCATGCGGCTGCTTTGGCAACTGGTCAAGTCGGGGTGTTGCATGGCAGCAAAAGTCATCTTCTACAAACCAAGGATGGTCAAGTGAAAATTGCCCATTCCATTGCCGCTGGGTTAGATTATCCGGGTGTTGGTCCTGAGCATGCCTATTACCAAAAAATCGGTCGCGCGCAATATGTCTCGGTTACTGACAAGGAGGCCATTAAAGGCTTAAAATTGCTTTCTGAAACCGAAGGGATCATCCCTGCTTTGGAAACTGTGCATGCCTTTGCCTATTTAGAGAAATTGGCCCGTCGTGTAAAAACGAAAGCCACAGTGATTGTCTGTCTTTCAGGCCGTGGGGATAAGGATGTGGGCATCATAAAAAATTTAATATAGGTCACAAAGTCACAGAGTCACAGGTCACATGTAAAACCTGACTTGCGACCTTGTGATATGGTGACATTGTGACTTTACAATATGAATCGCATTGACCAAACGTTTCAACAATTAAGAAAAAAAGGTAAGAAGGCCTTCATTGCCTTTCTTACCAGTGGTGATCCAAGTCTGAAAATCACCGAGCAATTGGTTTTAGCCTTTGCCAAGAATGGGGTCGACATTATCGAACTCGGTGTACCATTTTCCGATCCGTTAGCCGATGGTCCAACGATTCAAGCGGCCTCACAGCGGGCGCTTAATCATCACGTGACTGTGTCAAAAATTTTTGATTTAGTAAAGCGTATTCGCGCTCATTCTTTGATTCCCATCGTTCTTATGACCTATTACAATCCTGTTTTTCATTTCGGCGAAGAAAAATTTTTTCAAAAAGCAAAGCAGGTCGGCATCGATGGGGTCATTGTTCCTGATCTTCCGCCCGAAGAGGGAAAAAGATTAATTCGTTTTGGTAAAAAATATGACTTAGCAACGATTTTCTTTTTGTCGCCCACGACGACTTTGGAGCGATTAAAGCGAATCGTTCAGGCTTCGACAGGATTTATTTATTATGTTTCAGTGACCGGTGTCACGGGGGAGCGTAAGAGGCTACCACTTGAAATTCGCGATGATGTGAGTCGAGCCAAACGATGGACAAGGAAGCCTATTTGTGTTGGTTTTGGCGTTTCCACACCCCAACAGGTGCGCTCGATTTCTCAAATGGCTGATGGCGTGATTGTAGGAAGTACGATTATCAAAGAAATTGTTAAGAATAAAGGCAAAAGGGATTTAGTGAATAATGTGGCCCAGTATGTTCAACGGCTGGCCAAGGGGTTGAACCAACGATGATCTATCAAAAAACAAAATTGCCCAATGGGTTACGCATCGTCACGCATGAGATGAAAGATCGTGACAGTATCGCCCTTGGTTTTTGGATTGGGACGGGCGGTCGTTATGAGGAAGATCGTCTAAAAGGAGCCGCTCATTTCCTAGAGCACGTTCTTTTTAAGGGAAGCAAAAAATATAGCTGTGAGGAAATCAAAGAGAAAATTGAAGGGATTGGAGGAACGCTCAATGCCTTTACCTCTGAAGAACAGACGTGTTATTATGCCAAGATCCCGGCCAAGCATTTAGCCGTCACCTTTGATGTTTTATCCGATATGATCTTTCATCCCTTACTTGCCACGAAAGATGTCTCCAAAGAAGGTCTGGTGATTATTGAAGAAATCAAGATGTATCATGATCTCCCGCAATATTATGTCGTGGAACTTTTAGATGAGCTGATGTGGCCCAACCATCCCTTAGGAAAGAATTTGGTGGGCACCCCTGAGACGATTGCCGCGATGACACAGAAGGATTTACGGCTTTTCCATGAAGAATTTTATTCGCCATCCAATATTGTGATTGCCGCCTGTGGGCGATTGAAACATGACTCATTTGTCGGTATGGTTGAAAGGCAAGTTAAGCCCAGTAGACCACATCCTTGCAAAAATTTTTTGAAAGCCGACAACTCTCAAAAGAAACCACGCACACATCTTCATCCCAAAGAAGTGGAACAGATGCATTTAGCGTTGGGCATGTTGGGTTTGCCGGAAGGGCACAAGGATCGCTATGTTCTGACTCTTTTAAATGTTATTCTGGGTGGTAATATGTCCAGTCGTTTATTTAATGAAATTCGGGAAAAACAGGGGTTGGCCTATTCGATTGGCAGCAGCGCAAAATCATTTAAAGATACCGGTGTCTTGACGGTGCGCGCCGGTGTCGACAATCAGAAGTTAGTTGAGGCCATTGAATTGATTCTGGCAGAATTAACCAAAATGAAAAGGAAAGAGGTCAGCAAGAGTGAATTTATACGGGCTAAGGATTATGCGTTGGGGCAACTTTTGTTAAGCATGGAAGAGACCATGGAGCATATGCTTTGGATTGGGGAAGAAACGATTTGTTATGATCGGATTCGAACACTCAAAGAAGTGATTACGTACGTTAACAAAGTAACCATGGACGATATCCGTCGGTTAGCCAATGATATTTTTAAAGAAAATCGCTATAATCTTGCGATTGTCGGACCCGTGAGTGAGGTACAACAAGATCAACTCAAAAAAATTATGAATGCAGTCTAATTTACTTTAAATTTTAAATTGACAAGCCATTAAATATCGGATAGACTGTCGTTAATCTTTTAATCCATTTTTTAAAGGAGGAGCTCATGCAAGAACTGTCATTCTACGATGTCAAGACCAAATCAAAATTTAAAAGCAGTGATTATCAAGTCAGACAGAAGAGCGGCCGTTTTTTTGCGGTGACGAAATCCAAAGCCGGCACGCATGAATGTTGGCGCGTTTTAGGAAAAGACGAAGCTGCCAAATTGAAGAAATAGTCTCGAGGTTTTGTTAGCCATTAAGAGTCAGTCGTTAACATCCCGTAATATAGCCAAACTAATCGCAGAATTCGCTTCCGAAAAAAAAGCCTTTGACATTTTGATCTTAGATATGCGGAAGCTGGTTAATTTTTGCGATTATTTTGTTATCTGCAGTGGAAATACAGATCGTCAGGTAATAGCGATCGCCGAGGGCATCCAAGAAGGCGTGGAAAAAAAGAATATGAGGGTTCCCCATTTGCAAGGGGCCCGTGACGCGCGATGGGTGGTGATGGATTTCGGTAGTGTCATTGTCCATATCTTTGAGAAACAGACAAGAGAATTTTACGGTTTAGATTACCTTTGGCAAGAGGCAAAGAAGGTTGAGTGGCCTTAAAAGAGTACCACGATGAGATGTGTCATTAAACTCCATGCTAATGATATTCGAAGAGGAGCTCAAAGATTTAATTCAAAAATCCCTCCAGACGTGTTTTAAAGTTAAAAAAGATTCCCCTCCCATTATTATTGAAATTCCCAAAGAGAAGAAGTACGGTGAGTTTACAAGTAACGTGGCGATGCAGTTAACAAAAGTTTTACGTAAACCTCCCTTTGAGCTAGCCACCCAATTATCCGAGAAAATAAAAATGGACCTTCCGCGAGGGCCATTGAAGGATAAAATTCAGAAGGTGGAAGTGGTACACCCTGGTTTTATTAATTTTTATTTATCGCCTGACGCCCGCTATGATTTATTGGTCCATGTTCTCAAAGAGAAAGAAAATTTTGGGCGTTCCACGTTTGGTCAGAAAAAGAAAGTCCAGATTGAATTTGTCAGTGCGAATCCCACAGGGCCTTTGAGTGTGGCCCACGGTCGCCAGGCCGCAGTCGGTGATGCCTTGGCGAATATTATGAATTTTGTTGGCTTCCACGTGACAAAAGAATTTTATGTGAATGACGAAGGCAATCAAATTAATCTCTTGGGTCGGTCCATTGAATTTCGAACACGCGAGATATTAGGAGAAGAGATACAATTCCCTGCCGAAGGCTATCAGGGTGATTATATTTCTGAAATGGCCAAAATCTTCCTTGAAAAGAATAAAATCTCCAGTGTGAAAAATTTGGAAGGAAAGACCGCGGCCATACAACAATTTGGCGTTGATTATTTGTTAGAGGTCATTAAAAAAGAGCTGGATGATTTTGGAGTACATTTTGATATTTGGTCGTATCAATCTAAGATTGCCACCAAACAAAATATAGAATCGGTTTTAGATTTTTTGGGTGAAAAGGGCTTTCTCTACGAGAAGGAGGGGGCTTTATGGTTTAAATCCACTGATTTCGGTGATGACAAAGATCGCGTGGTCGAGAAAAGTGATGGGAGCCATACGTATCTCACACCAGATATTGTTTATCATCGGGATAAATTTAAGCGAGGATTTGATAAAGTGATTAACATATGGGGACCGGATCACCACGGTTATATTTTACGGCTGAAAGCGGCGGTGGAGGCGCTGGGCTATGAGCAAGATGATTTAGTTGTGCTTATCGTTCAGTTGGCGACCATTTATCGTCATGGACAGCCGATTTCCATGTCGACCCGTCGAGGACAGTACATCAGTTTAAGAGAAGTGATGGAGGAGGTGGGGGTGGATGCGGCCCGATTTTTCTTTTTGATGCGACGGATCAGCGCCCATTTGGATTTCGACCTCGAATTGGCGAAAAAACAAACCCCTGAAAATCCTGTTTATTATATTCAATATGCGCATGCACGGGTATATAGTATCTTTGAGAAGGCCAAAGAGACTTCTTTAAGTTTAAAAAATTCTCATTTTAGTCGTTTAAAAGAAGTTGAAGAATTCGACTTACTGGATAAGATTGCACAGTTCCCTGAGATTTTGGTCGCGTGTACCCAACAGTATAATCCATTTCCTTTAGTGAGTTATTTGCAAGAGGTGGCTATCCTCTTTCATAAATTTTATGAGAAGCACCGTGTTCTCAACGAGGAAGATAAAGATTTATCGGCCGAGCGTTTAGCCTTGATTGAAGCCACTTGCATTGTTTTGGCCAATGGGCTGCGACTCGTAGGAGTCAGTGCGCCAAAGAAAATGTAGGGCTTAGCTTTCAGCTAGCAGTCTTCAGCTGAAGGCTGAAAGCTGATGCCTGAGAGCTCAAAAATATGTCTTTGTTTCCTTCAAAACGTTGGTTCATCAGAGATCCTAATCCCGAACGACAAGTCCTTTTAAGTAATGCCTTGGATATTCATCCTATCGTTGCGCAATTGCTGATTAATCGTGGCATACAAACGATCGAAGAGGCCCAACAATTTTTATCAGCGGACTTGCGGCATCTTCATGACCCATTTTTATTAACGGATATGTCAGCAGCCGTAGAGCGGATTTATCAGGCACGTGATAATAATGAGATTGTTATGGTCTTTGGTGATTATGATGTGGATGGCGTGACATCCTCTGTGATCTTGAATCGACTTCTTAGACGTTTGGATATTCGTGTCATTCATTATATTCCTCATCGGATTCATGAAGGTTATGGTTTAAACCATGAGATTGCCCCTTTCGCGAAAGAGCAAGGTGTTTCACTTCTCATTGCCGTAGATTGTGGGATTACGGCCCATCGTGAGGTTGAGACTCTCAAAGAAGCAGGCATTGATGTGATTATCTTTGACCACCATGAACCTTTGGCTGAGAATTTACCTAAGGCTAAGGCGGTGGTTAATCCCAAACGCTTGGATTGTCCTTATCCTTTTAAAAATTTAGCTTCGGTTGGACTTATGGCGAAATTGGCCCACGCTATCTTAGGGGGGCTCCATGATGATTTTTTGGATCTCGTGACATTGGGGACCATTGCCGATGTTGTTCCTTTGCAAGGAGAAAACCGCATTTTTGTCAAACATGGGCTTCCCAAAATTAATGAGACGCAAAATATCGGTCTTTGTGCTTTGTTGGATGTGGCGCGGATCAGGGGGCGTCCCATGCAGCCCTATTATGTGGGCTTCATCTTAGGACCGCGTATTAATGCAACCGGCCGCATGGATTCCGCCCAAAAATCCTTACAATTATTATTAAGCGAACGAGAAGAAGAGGCCTATGCCTTAGCACAACTTTTGGAAGAACAAAATAGTTTGCGACAAAAAATGCAAAAATATGTCCTCGAAGAGGCCCTAGAGATAGTGAATCATGAAATTAATTTTAAACATGACCGTGTGATTGTGGTAGCTAAGGAGGGATGGCACAAGGGCGTTTTAGGTATTGTGGCTTCACAAATTATGGAGATGTATTATCGTCCCACGATTGTCATTTCCTTAGAGGAGGGTCTTGGAACAGCCTCAGCCCGCTCGATCGATGGTTTTCATCTGCATGAGGCCTTAACCCATTGCGCTACTCTTTTAGAAGGATATGGTGGACATAAGTTAGCCGCGGGCTTAACCATTCGCGAAGAAAATATTGAGACCTTTACAAGGCATATCAATGAGTTCGCCTCTACGCACATTCAAGAAGAAGATCTTATGCCGACTCTTAAAATTGATAGTGAGATTCCCCTATCTAACTTGAATCTGGAATTAGTGAAGACGATAAATATTCTTGAACCATATGGCGAAGAAAATCCTGCTCCTGTTTTCTGTTCACGTAATCTGATGATTAAAGGTCCAGCTGCTGTTGTTGGCAAAGAAACGATTAAGTTTTGGGTAAGTGATGGCCAAAGCACGTTGTCGGTGGTTGGTTTTGGAATGGCTAAATATCGTGAGGCGATGAGCTTAGGACAGAAAATAGATCTTGCCTACCAACCGGTCATTGATGATTGGAATAAAGAGCCTATCGTGCAGTTAAAATTGAAAGATATTCGGGAGAGTTAATTAAGCCTTAAGGACTTTTCCGCCTTTGATACAGTCGGTACAGACTAGAGCCTTACGGACGACACCATGAAGATTGATCCGTATGCGTTGAAGATTCGGAAGGAAACGCCGGAGTGTCTTTCCGACAATTTTTGAACCGGCCCCGCCTTTACGTTTCACCATGCCGCGTCGCTTGTATTTGATACCGGGGATAGATGTTTTTCCACAAATAACACAGGCTCGCATAGGCTTCCTTTAATTTCTTATTTCTTACTTCTTGTCTCTTTGAGGAATACGAGTATAATGGAAAACGATATTTTGTCAAGAAAATAGTAGGAGGATTCTTATGCCGACAACCGTCGATGAATTAAAGATAGCTCAATTACCACCCTATCAGAAGCGTTCTTTTGTCCCTGAAAAGGCAGATTTAAGCAATAAAGAGGAGGCGGTAAAATTATATCAACAGCTTCTCAATCGCTCCATTCAATCCAAAGAAGAATTAGAACAATGGTTAATGGACCGTTCAGAGTTGGAGGCCTGTCTTGATCAGGAAGGGGCGATCCTTTACATCCATATGACATGTCAGACGGACGATCCTCAAAAGGCTAACGCTTATCGGCATTTTATTGAAACGGTTGTTCCTGCGGTGAAACCCCTTGAGGATCAATGCAATCAGAAATATTTAAAAGAGCGCAAACGATTTCCCTTGGATAGAGATTTTTATCAGATTTACGATAGAACAGTCCAGGTGGATATTGACCTATTTAGAAATGAAAACGTACCGTTGCAAACAAAAGTGGCGCTTCTCGCTCAGAAATATCAAGAGATTTTCGGAACGATGATGGTGAACTTTGAAGGTCAAGAATATACCTTACCGCAAATGGCCAAATTTCTTCTCTCAGAAGATCGCTCGATACGCGAACAGGCCTGGCGTGCCACTGCGAAGCGTCGTTTGAAAGAGCATAAAAGGCTAGATGATGTATTTGAGGAAATGCTCCGTTTACGACACAAGATTGCCGTGAATGCCGGTTTCAGGAATTTTTGTGAATATCAGTTTATGGCGTATCATCGTTTTGACTATACACAAAAGGATTGTCGCAAATATCATGAGGCGGTGGAGGATTTGGTTGTGCCATTGTGGAAGAAAATTTTGGCTCGACGAAGATCGCAAATGAAGTTGGCTAGCTTAAGACCTTGGGATTTGGATGTGGATCCCTTGGGTCGTCCTGCGCTTGCGCCATTTACAAAGGCGGAGGAACTCGTCGAAGGCGTTAAAACTATATTCGAACACTTGAATAAGGAATTAGGAGAACAGTTTCAGCAAATAATGGAGCTTGGTCTCTTAGAGTTACCGAGTCGCAAGGGGAAGGCGCCAGGCGGTTATCAGGCCATCCTGGCAGAGGTCCGTAAGCCTTTTATTTTTATGAATGCGGTGGGCCTAGACGACGATGTACGTACCCTTCTCCATGAAGGGGGACATGCCTTTCATGCGTTAGCAAGCGCTTCTCAGAAATTATTTGCCTACCGGCATGCGCCCATGGAATTTTGTGAGGTTGCCTCGATGAGTATGGAATTGTTGGGCGGAGAACATTTGTTTCCCTTTTATAATACAGAAGATCAAGAACGCTCCTGCCTGCGACATTTGGAAGACGTCGTTTATACGCTTCTATGGGTCGCCACCATCGATACTCTTCAAGAATGGATTTATATACATCCAGACCATAGCTCTGAAGAGCGCGCTCAGGCATGGCTAAAAGTTCATCAACGCTTTGGCTCAGAATTTTTGGATTGGAGGGACTTAGAAGAAGAGCATAAATTTTTTTGGCATCGCCAGCTACATATTTTTGAGGCACCTTTTTATTATATTGAATATGGGATCGCGCAATTAGGCGCGTTACAAATATGGCTTAGCACCAAAAAGAATTTGTCCCAAGCCATGTCAAAATACCGGCACGCCTTGACACTTGGTCGTTCACGCCCCTTGCCGGACTTATTTGCCACGGCCGGTTTGAAGTTTGACTTCTCAGCAAAAACGATCGTCCCTCTGGTAAAATTGTTATCACAAGAATTGAAGATAATTTGACTTGTCCACGGCGCAGGGGACGGTTAAAATAAAAATAAAGACGTTAAACGACTATTAGAAAGAGAGGGATTCTTTTATGGCCATTAGAAAAATTAGTTTATTTATTGTGATGTTTTCTGTTTTGATTTTTACCTCAAACGCAACAGCTCAATCCACAAAGGAATTACAGGAGCAGATGGATAATCTCCAGGCTCGCGTTCGTCAACTAGAGGATTATCTTGTGAGTCTTCAAACAAAGATCAATGACTTTCATGAACAAATGCGCAACAGCTATAATAATTTTCAAGATAGCACGCAGACGAGCTTACAAGATTTTTCGCTCCGATTCCAAAACAATTTACAAGAACGGATGAAGGCCCTTGATGAGCGTGTTGTTATTCTGGACATCGTGTCGAAGGAATATCGTAAAATCGATACCAATTCCGGCCATTTCTTGATAACCATTAAAAAGGTGCAGCCGGCTGTCTTGGAGGGATACTATCGCTTAACGTTTAATATCGGGAATCCTAATTATGCCAGTTATAGTGGCATTAAACTTAATTTGCGTTGGGGCGAGAGTTTTAAAGGAGGAGTTCAGACCTATGAGCAGTGGCAAAATACTTTGGTGTCCTCAAAGTATAGCTATAACGCCAAAATACCGCCGGGTTCTTGGATTGAGTTTTTTGTGGATGTCCCCGTGCAGTCGACCAAAGAGCTAGAATATATGGAATGTTCTATGGGTGTTGAGACCATTGAGCTGAATCTCAAGAATCCTCTTTAGGAGAACAGAATAATGAAGAGAACATTTTTTATATGTCTGATGTTGACATTCGTTTTAGGAGTCATAGATACCGTTTTAGCCGTCGAAGAGCCCAAATGGTTTTTAAATAGCAAAATGAGTTACGATATTTATTTGGGCAGTTATCAGGATAACTTCTCGGTGATTGCGGATGTGGAAATATTGCGTATCGAAGAAATCTATGGCCGAAGATTTTTGGTGATTCGGCCTGCCGAATTTACATTAAACGTGACCGAAGGTTTTGTTTTATTTGAGGCCGTAAAAGCGATCCTCCCTAACCGTCAGTTAAGGATTCAAAACACCAATAAGATCAAGGTAAGATACTAACGAGTACCTTCGTCCAGTATTTCCCATTTGAGAAATATATTTTCGATGCTGATGAGAAAATGTTTAAGAGATTTTTTTCTTCCGATAGGACTCATCCTACTTTTAAATGCCTGCCAAACTATTTCGACCACCAGCAATATCCCTGCCAAATATAATTGGAATAAAAGTAATCGTAGTCTTGTTATTGGCAAAGTGAAATTTGTGGATATCGCGGGGGATTTTAAAGATGCGATTCTCACATTTGTGGATGAGGTAACAGCTAAGGTTTATCCTATCAAACTAGGATCACCTCGAAGGCAGATACCAGCAGGGAACAATAAAGTCGTTGCCGAATATTATTATTTTACGGCCTTACCAGCGGGACATTATTCGATTGGTGAGCTTGTGGCGGCCCATAGTAAGTTTTCAAGCCTCTGGACAACTTTATTGAATGCGAATTTGACAATCGAGGAAAATTCGATAGTATATGTAGGGACGATCTTCGTGCGTGGTTTAGGCCGAAGCTTGGATGACATCGGTCCCATCACAGAAGCCGAAATCATTGACGAACACGTAGAGGTGATCGATACCTTCAAAAAGCAGTATCCTCAGTTTCAAGATGCTAATGTTCGTATTCAAGTGATCGATCGGTATCGTTGGTTCAAGGGGGATCATATTGAAACTAATTTTGAGAATGTCTATTAATAGATTGTCGTTATAAAAAAGGAGTGTGATTTCACATGATTGATCTTGCGAAAATTTTAGGAAAGGATGCAAAAAATTTATTAGAACATAAATGTACCACTATCCCTAAAGAAAAGTTGACACTACCAGGCCCGGATTTCGTCGACCGTATTTTCGTTGATTCGGATCGTCCGAACAGTGTCTTAAAGCATCTCAATTGGTTGTATCATCACGGACGGTTGGCTGGTACAGGCTACTTGTCGATTTTACCTGTTGATCAGGGGGTGGAACATTCGGCCGGGGCTTCTTTTGCGCCTAATCCTATTTATTTTGATCCAGAGAATATTGTTAAACTGGCCATTGAGGGAGGATGTAATGCCGTTGCCTCGACCGTTGGAGTCTTAGGATTGGTTTCACGCAAATATGCCCATAAAATTCCTTTTATTGTCAAGATAAACCATAACGAATTCTTAACCTATCCCAATAAATATGACCAAATCTTTTTTGGGTCGGTAAAGCAGGCCTTTGAGATGGGCGCGGCGGCGGTAGGAGCCACAGTGTATTATGGCTCTGAGGAATCCTCGCGTCAGATCCAAGAGATTTCCCAGGCCTTTGAGCGCGCGCATCAATTAGGGATGTTTACGGTTCTTTGGTGCTATACGCGCAATGCCGCCTTTAAACAAGGGGATAAGGATTATCATACCGCGGCGGATTTAACGGGTCAGGCTAATCATTTAGGAGTGACCATTCAAGCAGATCTCATTAAACAGAAACTCCCGACCTGCAACGGTGGTTATACCGCCCTAAAATTCGGAAAGACTCACAAATTGGTGTATGAAAAATTGACTTCGGATCATCCTATTGATTTAACCCGTTATCAGGTCGCGAATTGCTATATGGGGAAAATTGGTCTGATTAATTCGGGGGGGGCCTCGGCCGGTGAAGGTGATTTGCAAGAGGCCGTGGCGACAGCCGTTATCAATAAGCGCGCGGGTGGTACGGGATTAATTTCAGGACGAAAGGCGTTTCAACGGTCGATGAAAGAGGGCATTGCCCTTCTTAATGCCATTCAGGACGTCTATCTTTCAAAGGATGTCACGATTGCTTAGGCAAAATCGATGAATAAAGTGACCCCGCTGCTTTGCCTGCCAATTATCAGACAGGCTTTAAACAAAGCAGCGGGGTTTTTTGTTACAAAGTTGTTTCTAATTTCTTTATGGTCATCCTAAGCACGGTCAATTTCCTCGCAGCCTTTTTATTGTTCCAATTGGAATTAATCGTAGCTAAGTTGTTTTTACCCGCCTATGGAGGAAGTTATAGTGTCTGGGGGGCCTGTGTTGTTTTTTTTCAAGCGACATTATTGTTGGGGTATGTGTATGTGCATTGGATAACGAAAACTTTTCCTTTCTATAAATATGCCCGTTGGCATTTCCTTTTGTTTTCTCTGTCTCTACTAGGTTTTCCACGCCGACTGCTTGTTTTTGATGCCTCTGGCTCATTTTTTCCTTTCGTTATAGATGTTTTTCTTAAATTATCTTTCACTATTGGTCCTGTTTTTTTTGTTCTTTCCACGATGAGCGTTTTTTCGCAGAGATGGCTTATGTCGTCTCGCTTAGCCGCCGCTTCCGATCCGTATCGGCTATATGCTTATTCGAATTTTGGTTCTTTTGCCGCTCTGTTAAGTTATCCTTTTTTCTTTGAATATTATTTTGATTTGAAGACCCAGCAGATGATCTGGCGAGGGCTTTATATTCTTTTGGTTGTTGTATATGCGCTGGCCTATTTTCGTATTCCTCTTCAGAAACAGAAGAAGGAGGAAGAAGAAAAGGACTCTATGTCCTTGTATGAAGTTAGCCGATGTTTTTTGTTAGCCGCCGCTGGCGTTATGGCCTTTTTGGCAGTAACAAATATTTTAACCTACGAAGTGGGGCCTATTCCTTTATTATGGATTGTTCCGTTAGGTATTTACTTATTGAGTTTTGTGTTAAATTTCAAGAAGAGATGCTGGTGCCCGCGATGGATTTCTTCAAAACTTCACATAACTTTGGCCTTAAGTCTTTTATTATTCTTTTTTTTACGTCACAAAAGCTTTCCTTTGTTTCTGCAGCTATTGGGGCTTTGTTTTCTCTTATTTATTCTCTGCATGTATTGTCAGAATCAGCTAATTAATCACAAACCCCAAACCAAGAGTGGTCTAACCAAATTTTATGTCACGATTTCTTTAGGAAGTTTCCTTGGAGGCGTGGTTGTTTCTTGGATTATTCCGGTTTTATTTTTTTCTTATATTGAATTTCCATTATCTTTGTTTATTATCGTCTTTACGATGATGATGCAGGAGATAGAAACAGGAGTAAAGAGAATAAGGATAATGGAAATCTTTTATATCATCGTGGTAGCCCTGACACTTCTTATCTGGCCGACTATCTTTAAGCACTACCATGCGTTGGCCTTTCTATTTTTAGTGGTTTTTATCTGCTTGCTCTTTATACCATTGAACAGAAATCGACGAGCCTTGGCGATGATTTTTTCGGTTGTCATTGTTTTGATGCCTTATTTGGAATCGGCGTGGACCGGCTATCATTATATCGACCGTGTGCGAAACTATTACGGGATTTATGAAGTCATTTATGAGGGTGGTATCAAGGCCCTCAATCATGGACAAACGCTTCACGGAATGCAGTCGATGTATCCTCCTTTAAGTCGACATCCCCTGGGTTATTATGGCCATTCCTCATCGGTGGGGGAGGTTTTAAGATCAGAACATTTTCAATTTAAAAATATTGGGGCCATTGGGTTAGGAGTGGGGACATTTGCACCTTATCTTAAATCTTTTCAGACCATGGATTTTTTTGAATTAGATAAGGATGTCTATAAAATAGCCAAGAAATATTTCACTTATCTTGATGAAGCCGAAGGTCAAATCAATTATTTTATAGGAGATGCGCGTCTCACATTGGATAAAATGGATAAACGTTATGATCTGATTATAGCGGACGCCTTTAGCTCTGATGCGGTTCCTTTTCATTTGTTAACCGCGGAAATGATGTTGAAATACCGAGCCCATTTAATGGAAAAAGGATTGGTGGCCTTTCATATCAGCAATCGCTATTTGAACTTCGTGCCGGTTTTAGCCAATACCGCCTACGTCGTGGGAGCTAAAAATTGTTTTAAGTATACCGAGGGGGGAGGGAATTTCTTGAATTCACATTGGTTCGCCATAACATGGAATGAAGAGACTTTTCGTATTCTTACGACTGAATTAAAGTGGGTGGCTTCTGATCCCCAAAAGGTGAAATTGTATCGTCCCTGGACCGATCAATATTCGAATGTTCTAAAGATTGTGAAGACAGATGAGCTATTAAACACTATCAAAAATTTCAATTATTTTTCTATGAAATGAGATTTAAAGGAGGGAAAAGAAAGGGTGACAGTCCCCCGCTACTATAGGAGTTTAATTTTTTTATTAGGGTTAACCATAGCGGCCTGCACACCTGTAAATAATGGAAAGGTTATCACGCCGACCCATATCTTGAGGGAAATCGAATGGACACCAGAAGAATTGGTTCAGGATGTGGCTCATCGAATTTTAAATAAGACTCAAGAAGCTAGTTTTCATTTGATTCGTCTTAAAGGGGCGGAGGAGCCTCATATCCATGAAACACATGATTTGACGGTATTTGTTGTGTCGGGATATGGCTATGTGCATTTTAAGGATAGGTCGGAAAAGATAAAAGTCGGTGATGTGATTTATATTCCGCGTGGCGTCATTCACTGGGGCGAAAATCTGTCGCCAAATGGAACCGAGGTGTATGTGGTATTTACCCCACCGTTTGATGGCACAGATGTGAAAGTGGTTGAAGAAGATCAAGCGGAAAATAGAAGCCAGAAGTAAGAAGCCAGAGGTTAAAAACATCTATTTCTTGCTTCTTGTTTGTGACTTCTTAGGTCTATTATTACTATTATAAAAATTTGCCTTTTTAGTAAATATATGTTATCTTTTCACTACCTTACTTTGGGCACCCTAAGGTGCTAGTAGGGAGAAAACCCGCCACTGAAGA
>Ga0114945_10000603_pt1 | contig 23121 bp, 30 predicted proteins | sample OV2TP3_FD_87194 | JGI IMG/M metagenome (GOLD analysis project Ga0114945, IMG submission 87194) | Hot spring microbial communities from Beatty, Nevada to study Microbial Dark Matter (Phase II) - OV2 TP3 | ecosystem: Environmental > Aquatic > Thermal springs > Hot (42-90C) | place: USA: Beatty...
CGTTGCGGCCCTTGGGCCCCAGCGTCACTTTCACGGCGTCGGCAAGGATATTCATGCCGTGAAACATCTTGGCGCGCGCCCCTTCGTGAAAACGTACTTCTTTGGCAGGCATTGCTGTTTCTCCTAGTTCAAAATTGGCGGGCTGCGCTTACGCGCCTTCGATTACGCCCATGATGTCTTCCTCGCGCATTACGAGGAGCTCCTCGCCCTTCACCTTCACGGTCTGGCCGGAGTACTTGCCGAACAGCACGCGGTCGCCGACCTTGACGTCGATGGGAATGAGCTTCCCGTTGTCGTCTTTCTTGCCCTTGCCTACGGCGAGGATTTCGCCCTGCTCGGGCTTCTCGGCTGCGGTGTCGGGAATGACGATGCCCCCGGCGGATTTCTTTTCCTCTTCGATGCGCTTGACGATCACCCGGTCATGCAACGGACGGATTTTCATGATGAGATCGCCTCCTTAAAGGGCATCTGGTCCTATGAACTGCAAATACTGAGCCTCGGTAATCGGCCAGGGCCTACTGCCCGCCGGCCATCCAATTGGTGAGCGCCCTGGTGCCGGCGACCTCGATTCCAACGCGCCGGTCGGACTGCAGGCAGGCGATGACTTTCGCGTTCTTACCGGCGGCGCATTCGCCGGGCTTCGTGACCGGCTGCCTGGCACCCCTGCCTTCGGCGTGCACCCGGTCGGGCTTGATGCCTTTGCTGACCAGATAGGCTTTCACCGCTGCGGCGCGGTCTTCGGAAAGGATCTGTTGGTATTCCTCCACGCGGTCGGCGTGACCGACGGCCCTGATCATCCCGAGGGTAGTGCCCTTCAGCCTGCCGAGGAAGTCATCCAGCGCAGCGCGGCCCTCGGGTCGCAGCTGGTAGGCGTCGAAATCGAACAGGGCATCGGCATCCAGCCAGACTTTTTCTATCTCGGACTCAGATGCGCGCAGCGGCAACAATGCAGCGCCCTTGGCAGGCGGTGTCAATGTCGGCGGAAACTGCCACTTTGCCGGGGTTTCCTTGAGCGGGGACTGCGCAAGCGGCGCTCCGCACGCAACGCCCAGCGCCAGGGCGCAGGCGGCGGCGCGCCCAATGTGCACGCAGCGGCGACGATACTGACCGGTCACTACCAGAAACATGTGCTACGATACTGACCGGTCACTCACACGTCAAGCGGAATATTCATAGCCAAGACGCCTCAGACAGACGGACCGTTCGCCCGCCGGGTGCGGGATGCCGATCGCCCGAGCGCCCGCAAGCACATCTTCGACACCGCGTCGGGGCTCTTCTACCTCAAGGGAATTCGCGCGGTCGGGTTGGAAACGATTGCAGAAGAAGCCAAGACCACCAAGATGAGCCTATACCGGAGCTTCCCCTCCAAGGACGAGCTGGTGGCCGCTTCCTGCCGGCATTTGCCTATGCGGCGTTGATGTTGCCGAGCAGATCCAGCCAGGCCTCGGATTAACAGTCAGCGGGAACGACCGCTTTGGGGTGGCGGGTTGATAGACAACTGCTACGCACTCGACTCCCCGTCAGTACCCGCCCTTGCGCATGCTCTCGGGCAGCCCCGCGACCTTGCCCGCCTGCTTGGAGGGGTTTCCCGGAAAGAGGTCGAACAGCGTCTTGTTGTCGACCTTCCGATCGGACCACTTCTCCTGCATGGCCTTGAGGATGGCGCGGTTGTTCGGCTGCTCGCTGTTGTGGTTTGAACCAGGCGTCGCGCAGGTACTCGATCACCTCCCAGTGGTCCTAGCTGAGCGTGAGGCCATCGGCCGCGGCGATCGCCTGCGCGACGTCCTTGTCCCAGTCGTCGTGGTTCACCAGGTAGCCGTTGTCGGTGGCCTCGAGCGTCCTGCCGTTCACTTCGTACGTCATGGTCCTGTCTCCTGAAACCGGGGCAAAATGGAGTTGTCGAAAGACTCTTTTACTTACGGAGCAAGCTGATGTTCGAGCCGATCACGCTGCCGTTCGGCGCCAAGATGCTGTTCAACACCGTGAAGCTCAAGCCCGGCGTCAAGTTCGAGGACGTCGAGCTGGCGGTCGGCGAGATGTGCAACGTCGTCAAGGAGACCTACGGCGGCGACAAGGGCGGATTCATCGCCGGGCAGGTGTTCAAGTTCTCCGGCTTCGTGTCCGACCAGGGCTCGCTCAACGCCACGCGCACCGCGGACGAGCACTACGTCATCGTTACGTACTGGCGCTCCTTCGAGGAGCACGAGCGCTCGCACGCCGACGCCACCTTCACCAGCAAGTTCGAGGCGCTGGCGAAGATGTGCACGGAGACCAAGGAGCTGGGCTACGACATGCTCTGGCAGGGCGAGCCGGAGGGCCAAGGCTAGTCTCGACGTGGCGGGTACCCGCCACGGCGTAAGCCGCGGAACGACGCACCGGCGCGCTCAGACGGGCGCGAGATCGAGCTCGTAGCCCCGCCACGCCGCGTCCGCGGAAACGGCCCGCAATTTTTCCACGCGCGCCTGCGCGATCAGCATCCGGTCGAAGGGGTCGTCGTGGTGGAGCGGCAAGGCGGCGGTTTCGACGGCATGCGTATCGGACACCATCAGCAACTCGGCGCCGGCCGCGATCATGCGATCGCGAAACAGCGCCGGCGCGACGGACAGCTTGCCGAGGCGGTGCTTGATGGCGATTTCCCAGACGCTGGCCGCCGAGAACACGCAGGCTGATCCGGCGAGCAGCTTGCGCGCCGGGCCGCCGAGCCGGCGGCTGCCGACGAGCCACCAGATCGCGACCTGCGTATCGAGCAGCAGCGTCACGCGTGGCCGCGAAACAACCGCGCGACCTCGCGCTCGGCGGCGGGCGTGAACGCCTTGTCGACATCGCCGCGAACGGATTTCAACGAACCGAAGCCCTTGAGTCCGGCGGCTGCCGCGATGGGCACGAGCCGCACCATCGGCTGTCCGTTCTTCGCGATCACGACTTCCTTGCCGGCACGTGCGGCGCGCACCAGCTCGGACAACCGGTTCTTCGCTTCCAGTATGTTGAGACGCATGCTGGTCTCCGTGGCTCGTGCGCCCAGTATACGCATGTCTGGCCAGTCTGGCCAGAATGGCGAAGCGCGGCGGATCGTCAGTACCCGCCCTTGCGCAGGCTCTCGGGCAGCCCCGCGATCTTGCCCGCCTGCTTGGACGGGTTGCCCGGGAAGAGGTCGAACAGCGTCTTGTTGTCCACCTTGCGCCCGGCCCACTTGTCCTGCATCGCCTTGAGGATGGCGCGGTTGTTCGGCTGCTCGCCGTTGTGGTTGAACCAGGCATCGCGCAGGTACTCGATCACGTCCCAGTGATCCTGGGTGAGTGCAAGGCCTTCCGCGGCGGCGATCGCCTGCGCGACGTCCTTGTCCCAGTCGTCCTGGTTCGCCAGGTAGCCGTTCCCGGTCGCCTCGAGCGTCTTGCCGTTCACTTCGTACGTCATGGTCTCCTCTCTTGCGATCAATCCGATCTGGAGCGCAGGTCGCCCACGTCCTTGTGGGGGATGAACAGGCCGCAGCCGAGCTTGCGCGCCTCGCCCAGCCCGTGGCGCTGCAGCTCGACCGACTGCGCGGGCGCGGCCACCGTGACCATCAGGCTGCGCGTGCGGTAGGTACCTTCCGGCGTGGCGAGGGTCACCTCGCGCCCGCAGAGCATGGTCGTGGTTTCCACGCCGAGCGCGCGCAGCCCCTCGAGCGCGGCGGCGACGAACGCCGCCTCGTCGGCCGCACCCTCGAAGATCACGCCGCGCGAGAAGAGCGAAGCGATGCGCACGAGCGGGCGCGCAGAGAGCCGCCCCACGCGCATCGGCCAGCCGGCGATGTCCAGCGTCCGCCCGCTGAGCGCCGCCGCGTCCTCCAGGCGATGCTCGGGCAGCCGCAGCACGAGCTTGGTGCGCCGGGAAAGCTGCAGCAGCGCGTCCTCGCCCTCGGGCCGCATCCAGCCGCTCGCCGAGGACGCGCCATGGATCGTGTGCAGACCGGCCTGCGGCTCGTCCGCGAACCAGGGCAGCGCCGTCTGGATCGCTTCGGACAGCGCCCAGGCATGGTCGACCGGCAGGCTGCGGCACTCGATCGCGAACACCGCGTCCACGACCTCGTCCATGGCTCTCAGTCCGCGGGCAGCGCCGCCTGCAAGGCGTCGCGGTCGAACCACCACTCGTCCTGCACCAGCACGTCGACCACGTTCCGCAGGCGCGGCAGGAACGCCGCCGGGTCGTTCAGCTCCATGTCCTCGATCCAGCGGTTGAATGCCTCCTGGCCGTCCACGCCGCTGTGCCGGCGCGCGACCGTCGCCAGCAGCTGGTTGGTGAAAAGGAGCAGGTGCTCGCGCTGCGGCTCGCGCGCGCGCAGGTCCACGAGGTAGTGCGCGGTCACCGCCGCCACCGCCGCGCCGTCGGCGTCGGGCGGCGTCTCGTCGACCACGTGCTGCAGCAGCGCGACGCTCAGCTCGGGGTCCACGGGGTAGGTCACCGCCAGCCAGATGCCCATGCCGAGGGCGGCGAGCGACTGCGGCTCGCCGGCGAGGAACAGGATGTCGCAGGCCTGCGCCGCGCCCTCGCGCGCCTGCTCGGCCATATACAGGTCGAACGCCTCGCGCGCCGCGGCCCAGGCTTCGGCGCCCTGCTCGAGCCGCACCAGCGCGCGGCCGAGCTGCAGCAGCAGGTCCGCGCGGCGCAGCGGATCGGCGCCGGGGGAGAGCGCGTAGAGCTCCTCGCGCACGCCGGCCACCAGGCGCTTGAGCTTGCCGGTCTCCTCGGCGGCGTCGGTGCTGTCGTCGGCGTTGCCGACGCCGGGGTCTTCCCTGATGTACTTGAGCGGGATGGTCTTCATGCCGGGCCGATGCGGTCGGCGTAGCGCGCCCGGTACACGAGGCGGCCGGCGCCGGGCGCGTCCGTGAACTCGCTGCGATCGTGCAGCACGTTGTTGCACACCAGGCCCTGTCCGCCCTGCAGGCGCAGCCTGAAGACGTAGGGGGAGTCGGAGTCGAGGATCTGCCTGAGGTGGCGCACCGCGGCCTGCGTGACCTCGTCCGGCCGCCACTCGATGCTGCGCGTGCGCGCGGTGTAGCGCATGTGCAGCGCTCCGTCTTCAAAGGAGAAAACGGGACCCGCCTGCGCGCCGCGCTGCGCTGCGGGATCCTCTTCGTTGGCCGGGATGGTCATGGCGTCGGGCGCGGAGAGCGCCGCTGCGTAGCGCGGGTCGGCGTCGCGCAGGAGGAGGTAGGCGATCTCGGGATCGAGCAGCCGGTTCTCGCCGCCTGCGGCGGCCGGCCGCACGCAGTGCAGGATGAAGGCGCGGATGCGGCTCTCGGGCGGGTTGTAGTAGCCGTCGGTGTGCCACAGCAGCCGCCGGTTGGAGTACGGGATGTAGCCGCGGCCGGATTTCGCCGCCGCGACCTCGAGCGAGCTGATGCCGTCTTCGTCGGCGAGCGGATTGGCCTGCAGGCGCGCGAGCCCGAGGCGCTCGCCGAGGCGCCGCGGGATGTCCTTGTCCGCCAGGTCCGCGAGCGGGCTGGCGTAGACGGCCATGTTGGCCGCGGCGCAGACGCGGCGGATCTGCGCCGCCTCGCTGTCGCTCAGGTTGCGCGGATCGCGCACTTCGACGACGAGATCCTCCGCGCGCCGCGGATAGCGCGCGAGCTTGCGCTCGCGCCAGCGCAGGTAGGGAGATTCGTTATCCAGGACGGCGATCAAGGCGCGGACACGCTACCCCATTTGCCGCCGCTTGGGTCATAAGCAACCCCTATATCTCCAAAGGGGGAGGCGGAGCCGCGCGGCCTATCCCCAAATGTAAGCCAGTGCTGCCGGCGCGGTCATTACACTTGGGAGGCTCGATGGCACCCCGAGGAGGGAAGCGATGTCCGACGCCCGCACGCCGCCGAAAGACCCGGCACGCCACAGCACGTACCTGCCCAAGGAGAAGAAGTCCACCAAGGCCTTCCATCCGACGCCGATGCTCGACCAGCTCGAGAGCGGCCCCTGGCCGAGCTTCGTCACCGGCCTGAAGCGCCTCGCGCACGAGAACAACATGATGGTCGACCTGCTCGGGCAGCTCGAGCACTCGTACAAGACGCGCCTGGGCTACTGGAAGGGCGGCACGGTCTCGGTGTTCGGCTACGGCGGGGGCATCATCCCGCGGTTTTCCGAAGTCGCCTCGATGTTCCCGGAGTCCAAGGAGTTCCACACGCTGCGCGTGCAGCCGCCCGCGGGCAACCACTACACCACCAAGCTGCTGCGGCAGCTGTCGAGCTCGTGGAGCAAGTGGGGCTCGGGGCTGATCGCCTTCCACGGCCAGACCGGCAACATCATGTTCATCGGCTCGACGACCGAGAACACGCAGCACTTCTTCGACGAGATCAACGAGTACGGCTTCGACCTGGGCGGCGCGGGGCCGTGCGTGCGCACCGCGATGTCCTGCGTAGGCGCGGCGCGCTGCGAGCAGTCCTGCGCCAACGAGCACCGCATCCACCGCACGCTCGTCAACAACTTCATCGACGACATGCACCGCCCGGCGCTGCCCTACAAGTTCAAGTTCAAGGTCTCGGGCTGCCCGAACGACTGCATGAACTCGATCCAGCGCGCCGACTTCGCCGTCATCGGCACCTGGCGCGACGACATGCAGGTCGACCAGAAGGGCGTGAAGGACTACATCGAGAGCCACGGCCGCAAGTACACGATCGACAACGTCATCACGCGCTGCCCGACGAAAGCGCTCTCGCTCAACGACGACGACACGCTGGAAGTGGACAACAAGAGCTGCGTGCGCTGCATGCACTGCATCAACGTCATGACCAAGGCATTGAAGCCCGGCAAGGACCGCGGCATCACGCTGCTGATCGGCGGCAAGAGAACGCTCAAGATCGGCGACACCATGGGCACGGTGATCGTGCCGTTCATGAAGATGGAGACCGACGAGGACTACGAGAAGCTGCGCGAGCTGGCCGCCACGGTGATCGATTTCTGGGCCGAGAACGGCCTCGAGCACGAGCGCTGCGGCGAGATGATCGAGAGGATCGGCCTGGCGAGCTTCCTCGAGGGCATCGGCGTAGAGGTCGACCCGAACATGATCGCCCACCCGCGCACCAGCTCCTACGTGCGCATGGACGACTGGGACCAGGAAGCGCAGAAGTGGGTCGAGCGTCACAAGCAGCAGGCAGCCTGACCTAGGAGATCGCTGTGGCACAAGCACAGGCGGTAGAGAAGAAGCAGATGCGCACGCCGATCGAGAGCGGGTGTCCCGACGGCATGCAGTACATGCATCCGCTGATGGTGAAGAACTTCGGCAACTGGAAGTACCACGACCGGCCGCGCCCCGGCGTGCTGCACCACGTCGCCTACTCGGGCGACGAGATCTGGACGGTGCGCGTAGGGACCCAGCGCCAGCTCGGGCCCTACGAGATCAACCTGCTGTGCGACATCGTCGACCAGTACGGCGAGGGCCACGTGCGCTTCACCATCCGTTCGAACCTCGAGGTGATGGTATCGAAGTGGGAGAAGGTCGGTCCCCTGATCCAGGCGTTCAACGACGCGGGCTACCCGGTCGGCGGCACCGGCAACTCGGTGACCATGATCTCGCACACGCAGGGGTGGCTGCACTGCGACATCCCCGGCACCGACGCTTCCGGCGTGGTGAAGTCCCTGATGGACGAGCTCTACGAGGAGTTCGTCAGGGAGGAGATGCCCAACCGCGTGCACATCACCACCTCCTGCTGCCAGATCAACTGCGGCGGCCAGGGCGACATCGCGATCAACGTGCAGCACACCAAGCCGCCGAAGATCAACCACGACCTGGTGGCCAACGTCTGCGAGCGTCCGTCGGTGGTGGCGCGCTGCCCGGTGGCGGCGATCCGCCCGGCGATGGTGAACGGCAAGCCCTCGCTCGAGGTGGACGAGAAGAAGTGCATCTGCTGCGGCGCCTGCTACCCGCCGTGCCCGCCGATGCAGATCAACGACCCGGTGCATTCCAAGCTGGCGATCTGGGTGGGCGGCAAGAACTCCAATGCGCGCTCCAAGCCCATGTTCCAGAAGCTGGTGGCGGCGGGGCTGCCCAACAACCCGCCGCGCTGGCCGGAAGTCGCCGCGGTGGTGAAGAAGATCCTCTATACCTACAAGCAGGACGCGCGCCATTGGGAGCGCGTAGGCGACTGGGTGGAGCGCATCGGCTGGCCGCGGTTCTTCGAGCTGACCGGGCTGCCGTTCACCAAGTTCCACATCGACAACTGGCGCGGGGCGCGCAACAGCCTGAACGCCTCGGCCCACATCCGCTTCTGAGCGCCGCCCGGATGAAATTTGGCGTCCTGGTCAACGAGGGGCCCTACACGCACCAGGCCTCGGACACCGCCTACCAGTTCGTGCGCGCGGCGCTCGCCAGGGGGCACGAGATCTACCGCGTGTTCTTCTACCACGACGGCGTGAACAACGGCACGCGGCTCACCGTCCCGCCGCAGGACGAGCGCAACGTCGTCAAGCGCTGGAGCGAGCTGGCCGCCGAGCACAAGCTCGACCTCGTGGTGTGCGTCGCAGCCGCGCAGCGCCGCGGCCTGATGGACGCCGCCGAGGCGAAGCGCAACGGAAAGGACGCCGACAACCTGGCGCCGGGATTCCGCATCTCGGGCCTCGGCCAGCTGATCGAGGCCGGCATCCAGGCCGATCGCCTGGTGGTCTTCGGCGACTGAGGGGGCGCATGGACGAGCCGAGCCGGGGCGGCGTGGCGAAGAGATTCCTGTACGTGAACCGCAGGGCGCCCTACGGCACCATCTACGCGCTCGAGTCGCTCGAGGTGGTGCTGATCGGCGCCGCATTCGAGCAGGACGTGAGCCTCGCGTTCCTGGGCGACGGCGTCTACCAGCTGGCGAAGGGCCAGGACAGCAAGGGGCTGGAGATGAAGAACTTCTCGCCGACGTTCCGCGCCCTGGAGGACTACGACGTGACCAAGCTCTACGTGGAGCAGGAGGCGCTCGAGGCGCGCGGGCTGCGCGAGGCCGACCTGGTGGTGCCCGTCCAGGTGGTGAGCGCGGCGCGCATGGCCGAGATCATGGAGGCGCAGGACGTGGTCCTGAGCTTCTGAGGCGAGCGCCATGCTGCATACCGTCAACAAGTCGCCGTTCGAGCACCGGACGCTCGAGACCTGCCTCAGGTTCGCGCGGCGCGGCAGCGCCGTGCTGCTCATCGAGGACGGGGTGTACGCGGCGGCCCGCGACACCGCCGTCTCCGGGCAGCTGCAGGCGGTCCTGGCGACCGTATCGATCTATGCGCTCAAGCCCGACGTCGAGGCGCGAGGCATGCAGAGCCGGGTGATGGACGGCGTTCGCCTGGTGGACTACGCGGGGTTCGTGGACCTCGTGGCGGAGCACAACGCCGTGCAATCCTGGCTTTGAACCCCTGGAGGAACCCAGAAGATGTCCATCGAGATGCAGGGCAAGACCATTGAAACCGACGAGGAAGGCTACCTCGCCGACCGGGCCGACTGGAACGAGGAGGTGGCGAAGGAAATGGCGCGCCTCGACAACTGCGAGCTGGGCGAGAACCACTGGGAAGTGATCAACTTCCTGCGCGAGTACTACGACGAGTACCAGATCGCCCCGGCGGTGCGCGTGCTCACCAAGGCGATCGGCAAGAAGCTCGGCGCCGACAAGGGCAACAGCAAGTACCTCTACGAGCTGTTCCCGTACGGCCCCGCCAAGCAGGCCTGCAAGTACGCCGGGCTGCCCAAGCCGACCGGCTGCGTGTGAAAAATGGGGTCAGGCCCCTTTCTTTCGTGTCGGCGCTGACCGTCCTCTACGCGCTGCTCTTCTACGTCGCCGCCGCGGCGCTCGCCGGCGGCGTGGCTTGGAAGTGCTGGGTGTATGCGCGCACGCCGCAGCCCCTGAAGATCCCGATCCCGCCGGCGCCGACCACGCGCCGGGGCGTCGCGCTGCGCCTGCTGCTCGAGGCCGCGCTGTTCCGCAGCCTGTACCGCTCCAACAAGTGGATCTGGCTGTTCGGCTGGATGTTCCACGTGGCGCTGCTCGCGGTGCTCCTGCGCCACCTGCGCTATTTCACCGAGCCGGTGTGGTTCTGGGTGGACCTCGTCCAGCCGTTCGGCCTGTACGCGGCGTTCGCCATGCTCGCCGGCCTCGCGGGCCTCTGGGCGCGGCGCTTCGTCGTCGATCGCGTGCGCTACATCAGCAGCCCGTCCGACCACCTGATGCTCGCGCTGCTCGCCGCCATCGCCGCGAGCGGGCTCGCCATGAAATACGCCGCGCGCGCCGACATCGTCGCGCTGAAGGCGTTCTTCCTCGGCCTGATGGCGTTCGACTGGCGGGAGCTGCCCGCCGACCCGGCGCTGCTCGTCCATCTCGCGCTGGTGGCGCTGCTGATGATCGTCTTCCCGGTGTCGAAGCTCCTGCACGCGCCGGGCGTGTTCTTCAGCCCGAGTTTCAACCAGGTGGACGACGCGCGCGAGCGGCGCCACGTGGCAGGCTGGTCGGCGCGGTCGGGCTGACATGGCGACCGCTTTCGAAACGCCGAAGCTGGGCGAGTATCCCGTGATCCCGCTGGTGCGCGAGGGGGCGATGGCGCACTCCCGGCCGTTCGTCGCCAAGGCCGAGCACCAGGCGCCGCTCGGCTTTCCCGGGGCGCTGGTGCCCGACTGGGAAAAGGTCGCCGTGACGCGCCTCGGCCAGCTCGTATCGGAATCGCGCGCGCTGCAGGTGTTCCTCGACTCCTGCGTCAAGTGCGGCGCCTGCACCGACAAGTGCCACTACTATCTGGGCACCGCCGATCCCAAGAACATGCCGGTGGCGCGCCAGGACCTGCTGCGCTCGGTGTACCGGCGTTACTACACCCTCCCCGGGAAGCTCTTCCCGAAGCTCGTCGGCGCGCGCGACATGACGAAGGACGTGCTCGACGAGTGGTACAGCTATTTCCACCAGTGCTCGCAGTGCCGGCGCTGCTCGGTGTTCTGCCCCTACGGCATCGACACCGCCGAGGTGTCGATGGCGGCGCGCGACATCATGGACAGCGTCGGCCTGGGGCAGAAGTACTCCAACGAGATCATCGGCAAGGTGCACAGGATCGGCAACAACCTCGGCCTGCCGGGCCCGGCGCTGCGCGACACGCTCGACGGGCTGGAAGAGGACGTGAAGGAAGCGACCGGGGTGGACGTCAAGTTCCCGCTCGACGAGAAGGGGGCGCAAGTGCTGCTCATCACCCCGAGCGCCGACTTCTTCGCCGAGCCGCACATCGACGGCCTGATCGGCTATGCCAAGGTGTTCCACGCGGCGGGCATCTCGTGGACCCTCTCCACGCACGCCTCCGAGGCGGCGAATTTCTCGCTCTTCATCGGCAACCACGACAACCTGCAGAAGGTGGCCGGGCGCATCCGCGAGGCGGCGCTCGAGCTGGGCGCGAGGCGCATCGTGGTGGGCGAGTGCGGCCATGCCTGGCGCGTCGCCTACAGCTTCTGGAACACGCTCATCGGGCCGTTCGATTTTCTCGACGCGCGCTACCCGGCGCCGCAGCACATCTGCGAGGTGACCTGGGACCTGATCCGGCGCGGCGCGCTGACGCTCGACAAGAGCGCCAACGCCGGCAAGGTGGTGACCTTTCACGACTCGTGCAACGTGTCGCGCGGCTCGCGCATGGGCGACCTGCCGGGGGGGCAGTTCGTCATCCCGCGCGACATCATCCGCGCCTGCGTGGAGCGCTTCGTCGACATGGCGCCGGAAACCATCGGCGAGTCCACGTTCTGCTGCGGCGGGGGCGGTGGCCTCTTGACCGACGACCTGGTCGAGCTGCGCGTTAAGGGCGCGCTGCCGCGCATGCAGGCGCTGCGGCAGGTGGTGGAGAAGCACGGCGTCAACTACCTGGCCGCGATCTGCGCCATCTGCAAGAGCCAGTTCACCAAGGTCCTGCCCTACTACCAGCACCCCATGGACATGATCGGCAGCGTGCACGGGCTGGTCGGCAACGCCATCGTATTCAGTCGGAGATAGCCATGTCAGCGCCAGCGAAGAGCGGGCACACCTTCCGCAAGTTCAGGGACGGCGACCACGAGTGGGGCTCGCTGCAGGAGCGGATCTTCGCCGGCGACGAGTCCGACAAGTGCCCGACCTACGTGCACAAGACGCCGCCCTGCCAGGCGAGCTGCCCCTCGGGCGAAGACATCCGGGGGTGGCTGAACATCGTGCGCGGGGTGGAGAAGGCACCCAAGGGAACGAGCATGCAGGAGTACGCGTTCCGGCGCTCGACCGACGCCAATCCCTTCCCCTCGATGATGGGGCGCGTGTGCCCGGCACCCTGCCAGGCGGGCTGCAACCGCAACAAGGTGGAGGACACCGTCGGCATCAACGCGGTCGAGCAGTACATCGGCGACTATGCGCTGGCGCAGAAATTCGCTTTCCGGGCCGGACCGGACACCGGCAAGCACGTCGCCGTCGTGGGCGGCGGCCCGGCGGGCCTGTCCGCGGCCTATCAACTGCGCCGCAAGGGCCACGCCGTGACACTGTTCGACGATCACGCCGAGCTCGGCGGCATGGCGAAGTACGGCGTGCCGGGCTACCGCCTGCCGCGCACGCACCTCGACGGCGAGATCAACCGCATCATCGACATGGGCGTGGAGGTGCGCCTCGACACGCGCATCGGCACCGACGTGCCGCTGCAGGACCTGGAAGCGCGATTCGACGCGGTGCTCATCGCGATCGGCTGCAAGGCGGGGCGGGCGCTGCCGGTGCCCGGCGCGGACGCCCCCAACTGCATCAGCGGGGTGGCGTTCCTCGAGGCCTTCAACCAGGGGCGGCTGAAGGCGGTTGCCGGCCGTGTGGTGGTGATCGGCGGGGGCGACACCTCGGTGGACGTGGTGTCGGTGGCGCGGCGCCTGGGCTATGTAGAGGATGCAGCGGAGACCGAGCGCCCGGAGCATGTGGTCATGGGCCACACCGCGCACGACGTCTCGACGCTCGCCGCGCGCCAGGGCGCCGACGTGATGCTCACCTCGATGCAGCCGATCGAGCAGATGAACGCCGCCAAGCACGAGATCGAGGACGCGCAGCGCGAGGGCGTGAAGATCCAGGGCAATCTCCTGCCCAAGAAGGTGATCGTCGACGAGCGTAGCGCTCGCGCCAAGGCGCTGCGCGTGGTCGAGGTCGAGTGGGTCAAGGGCAAGCCGGTGGAGAAGCCCGGCACCGAGATGGACCTCGAGGCCGATCTCATCGTGGTCGCCATCGGCCAGCAGGGCGACCTGCGCGGCATGGAGGACCTGGACAACGGCCGCGGCCAGATCGCCGCCGACAAGCATTACCAGCTGCCCCGGCGCCCCGGTGTCTTCGCCTGCGGCGACATCATCCGCCCGCACCTGCTCACCACGGTCATCGGCCAGGGGTCGATCGCCGCAGACAGCATCGACCGCTACCTCGGCAGCAGGGAGATGGCGAAGCGGCCGAAGGTCGACGTGCACCACTTCAACCTGCTCGACAAGCTGCGCGAAGTGAACCTCGAGCCCAGGCCGTTCAAGCCCTCCGAGGAGGGCGAGCTGCGCGAGATCGATCGGGGGCTGCGCGGCACCTCGCTCGCGGGCAAGGCGGTGGGCGGATTCGCGATCCACAACTACGAGGACCGCAGCGCCGCGGAAGTCTGCAAGGCCGAGGAGCTGTTCCTCGGCCACTTCGCCTACCAGGAGCGCATCAGGCGCACCGAGATCGGGCCTTCGGCCGAAGAGGTGCTCGGGCACTTCGCCGAGCGCATGGTGGGCTTGAGCGACAAGCAGGCGGTGGACGAGGCCAAGCGCTGCATGAGCTGCGGCATGTGCTTCGAGTGCGACAACTGCGTCATCTACTGCCCGCAGACCGCGGTCAAGCGCACCCCAAAGGCGGAGGCCACGATGGGCCGCTACGTCTACACCGACTACGACCTGTGCATCGGCTGCCACATCTGCGCCGACGTCTGCCCCACCGGCTACATCAAGATGGGCCTGGGCGATCACTGAGCCCGTGCGCCTGCGTCTTGCCGCCGCGCTGCTTGCCGCCCTGCTGGGCGCGGCGGCGCTCGCCGGCTCGGGCGAGCGGAGCGCCGGCCGCGTCGCGCTGCCGGTGGTGAAAATCGAGCGGGGCGAAGCCTGCGTCGCGCCCGTAGAGGAAATGCGGCGCAACCACATGCAGATGCTCTTTCACCAGCGCGACCGCACGCTGCGCGAGGGCATCCGCACGACGCGCTTCAGCCTCAAGAACTGCGTCGAGTGCCACGCGGGCCGAAACACCGGGAGCGTGCTCGGCGAGGAGGGCTTCTGCTCGAGCTGCCACGCCTACGCCGCGGTGAAAATCGACTGCTTCGAGTGCCATACGCCGATGCGCCAGGCACGCGCCGCGGAGGCGGCGCGATGACGCCCGAGCGCCGCCGGTTCCTCGGCTGGAGCGCGGCCGCCGCCGCGGGCGCGGCGCTCGCCCCGGGCCTGCGCCTCGTGGAGCTCGCGCTCGCGCGCTCGCCCGAGGAGGCGGCCTCCGCGCTGCAGCGCTGGGGACTGCTCGTCGACATCGCGCGGTGCGCGGATTGCGACGTGTGCGTCACCGCGTGCCGTGAGGAAAACGGCTGGACCGGCAGCGGGCGGCCGGCGACCGACGCGCAGTGGATCCGCAAGGTGAGCCTGCGCGACCGCGGCACCGGCCACGCACAGACCCTGCCGCTCATGTGCCAGCACTGCGAGCACCCGCCCTGCGTGGACGTGTGCCCTACGGGCGCCTCGTTCAGGCGCGCCGACGGCATCGTGCTCGTGGACAAGCACACCTGCATCGGCTGCCGCTACTGCGTGCTGGCCTGCCCGTTCGGCGCGCGCTCCTTCATCCACGAGCCGGTCGTCGGCCAGAAGCCCGACGTGCCGCGCGGCAAGGGCACGGTCGAGTCCTGCACCCTGTGCGTGCATCGCGTGGACCGCGGCCAGACGCCGGCGTGCGCGGAGGCGTGCAACCGCGACGGCGGCGCGGCGATGGCCTTCGGCGACCTGAACGACGCGTCGGCCGAGATCCACCGTCGCCTGAAGAGCGAGCCCTCGAGCCAGATCCGCGCCGACCTCGCGCTCAACACCGGCGTGCGCTACCAGGGCCTCTAGGCATGGCGAGCATCGAGTACCGCGAGATCGAGGGACGAAGCGCCGGCTTCTACGGCCTGCTCGGGGTGCTCGCGCTGGTCATCGCGGCGGGCCTCGCCGCGGCCTGGGCGATGGAGCACCAGGGCCACGTCATCACCGGCATGACCAACCGCATCGTGTGGGGCACGCCGCACGTGTTCGCGGTGTTCCTGATCGTGGCGGCCTCGGGCGCGCTCAACGTCGCCTCGGTCGCCTCGGTGTTCGGCCGCGAGCGCTACCAGCCGCTCGCGCGCCTCTCCGGCCTGCTCGCGGTGGCGCTGCTCGCGGGCGGGCTCGCGGTGCTGGTGCTCGACCTGGGGCGCCCCGAGCGCCTGGTGGTGGCGATGACGCACTACAACTTCAAATCGATCTTCGCCTGGAACATCTTTCTCTACACCGGGTTCTTCGCCGTGGTGGCGCTGTACCTGTGGACGATGTTCGAGCGGCGCATGAACGGCTACAGCGGCCGCGCGGGCATGCTCGCGTTCCTGTGGCGGCTCGTGCTCACCACCGGCACGGGCTCGATCTTCGGCTTTCTCGTCGCGCGCGAGCCCTACGACAGCGCGCTGCTTGCGCCGCTGTTCATCGTCATGTCGTTCTCCCTCGGCACGGCGGCGTTCGTGCTGGTGCTGATGGCGGCGTGCCGCTGGAGCGGCCGGCCGCTGGGCGACGCGCTGCTTGCGCGCCTCGGTAGCCTGCTCGGCATCTTCGTCGCCGCGGTGCTCTATTTCGTCGCCGTGCATCACCTCACCAACCTGTACATCGCGCGCCGGCTCGACCTGGAACGCTTCCTGCTCTGGGACGGCGGGGTGCATACGGCGCTCTTCTGGATCGGGCAGGTCCTCGCGGGCAGCGTCGTGCCGCTCGCGCTCATCTTCGCGGTGCGCACGCGCGCCGCGCTCGCCGCGGCCGCCGCGTGCGTCATCGCGGGCGGCCTCGCGCAGCTCTACGTCCTCATCATCGGCGGGCAGGCCTATCCGCAGCAAATCTTCCCCGGGAAGGATGTCTCGAGCAGCTTCTTCGACGGTGTGGTGGCGAGCTACGCGCCGAGCCTGCCGGAGGCGGCCCTCGGCGCGGGCGGCGTGGCGCTCGCGCTCGCGCTCACGGTCGTGGGGCTCAAGCTGCTGCCCTTCCTGCCGCGCAGCCTCGCGGACGGCGAGCCGGCGGAGGCATGAACCGCCTCTTCATCTCGGCGGCGCACAAGTCCTCGGGCAAGACGACGCTGTGCGTCGGTCTCGCCGCGGCGCTGCGCGCACGCGGCGAGGCGGTGCAGCCCTTCAAGAAGGGCCCCGACTACATCGATCCGCTGTGGCTCGGGCTCGCCGCCGGGCGGCCCTGCTACAACCTCGACCCGTACCTGAGCGGGGCGGAGGAGCTGCGCGCCGAGTTCGCGCAGCGAATGCGCGGCGCCACGCTCGGCCTGGTGGAGGGCAACAAGGGCCTGTACGACGGGCTCGCGCTCGACGGCAGCAACAGCAACGCCGCGCTCGCGGCGATGCTCGGCGCGCCCGTGGTGCTGGTGATCGACGCGCGCGGCATGACGCGCGGCATCGCGCCCCTGATCCTCGGCTACCAGGCGTTCGACCCGGGGATCCGCATCGCGGGGGTCATTCTCAACCAGCTCGGCGGTGCGCGCCACGAGGCGAAGCTGCGCGCCGTGATCGCGCACTATACGGGCGTGCCGGTGCTCGGCGCCGTGCAGTACGACGAGCAGCTGACGATCGTAGAGCGCCACCTCGGGCTGGTGCCGAGCAACGAGGCGCAAGGCGCGCGCGCGCGCGTCGAGGAGATCGCCGCGCGCGTCGCCGCGCAAGTGGACCTCGAGGCGCTCCTGGCGGTCGCGCGCTCGGCGAGTGCCCTGGGCGCGCGTGCGGCGCCGGCGCCGGCGCGCGCGGGCGGCGCGCCGCTGCGCCTCGGCATCGCGCGCGACTCGGCGTTCGGCTTCTACTACCCGGGCGACCTCGAGGCGCTGCGCGCTGCCGGGGCGGAGCTCGTGCCGTTCGATGCGCTGCGCGACCGGCGCCTGCCGCGCGTGGACGCGCTGTTCATCGGCGGCGGGTTTCCCGAGACGCACATGCAGGCGCTGTCGGCGAACGCGGAGCTGCGCGCCGGGGTGCGCGAGGCCATCGAGGCCGGCATGCCCGCGTACGCCGAGTGCGGGGGGCTGATGTACCTCGCGCGCTCGATCGAATGGAACGGGCGGCGCGCCGAGATGGCGGGCGTGCTTGCGGCGGACATCGTGATGCGCGCGCGGCCGGTGGGCCGCGGCTACGTGCACCTGCGCGAAACCGGCCGCGCGCCGTGGCCCGCGCGCCCGGCGGGCGCGCCCGCCCTCATCCGCGCGCACGAGTTCCACTACTCGAGCGTGGAGAACCTCGCGCCGGGGCTCGCGTTCGCCTACGAAGTCGAGCGCGGCTACGGCATCGACGGCCGCCGCGACGGCATCGTGCACCGGAACCTGGTCGCCTCCTACGCGCATCTGCGCGACGTGGCCGAGCACCGCTGGGCGCGGCGCTTCGTCGAGTTCGCGCGCCGCGCGGCAGCACAACGCGCCGCCACCGCGGAGACCCACGCCTGATGGCGACGCAACGCACGCCACCCGTTCTCGCCTGGAGCACCGGCTGATGGTCACCGTCACGCCGCAGGCCGCAGACCAGATCGCCAGATCGGCGCAGCAGGCCGGCGGCGGATGCCTGCGCCTGGCCGCCCGCCTGGACGCCAAGGGCGTGGTCGAGTATGGCATGGGCTTCGACGAGCGGGCCGAAGGCGACGCCGAAGTGGTCTCGGGCGGCGTCACGCTCCTCGTCTCGCCGGGCAGCGTGGAGCTGCTGACCGGCGCTACGCTGGACTTCGTCGAGATCAACCCCGGCGAATGGCGCTTCATCTTCATCAACCCGAACGATCCCTCGCACCAGCCGCCGCGGCCCGCGCGCTGACGTGCTAGTCTGAGTCGCGGTATGGCAGAGCCCGCTCACCCGAAGCCGGCGCAGACGGCGGCGGTACGCCTCGCGCGCAAGACCCAGTCGCTCGACATCCTGTACGAGATCGCCACCGGCTTGAGCCAGCCCGGCAGCCTCGAGCAGCTGCTCGACGGCTTCCTCGACACTTTCATCGAGCTGGTGGACGCGCGCGCGGCGAGCGTGCGGCTCGCCACGGGCGACGGCCACACGCGGATGATCGCGAGCCGCGGGCTCGCCCCGGAAGTGGTCGAGCGCGACCGGCTGATGCCGGCGGGCGGCTGCCCGTGCGGCTGGGCGACGAGCGAAGGTGGAATGCGCATCCAGCAAGGCAGCGCGCGCTGCGCGGCGCTCGTCGGCCGGCCGATGCTCGAGCCCGACTGCGTCGAGTTCGTGGCGGTGCCGGTGCAGTACCAGGACCGCATCCTCGGGGTCTACAACCTGTTCCTCGACCGGCCGCTCGCCGCCATGGGCGAGGACATGCCCGACCTGCTGATCAGCGTCGGCCGCCACCTCGGCCTCGCCATCGAAAAAGCGCGCCTGGAGAGCGAGGCGCGCCGCCTCGCCATCCTGGAAGAGCGCAACCTCATCGGCAACGAGCTGCACGATTCCCTGGCGCAGTCGCTGATCGGCATGCGCCTGCAACTGAAGCTGCTCGGCGAGTCCCTGGAGCGCAAGGACTTCGGCGGCGCGCAGTACGAGGCGAACCGCCTGCGCCGCGCGATGGCGCAGGCGAACGACGACCTGCGCGAGCTGCTCACCAACTACCGGTTGAAGATCGACGAAGCGGGGCTCGCGCAGACGCTCGCCAGCCTGGTGGATCGCTTCGCCCGGGACACCGGCATCGCGGTGTTCTTCCAGAACGAATGCCGCTCGCTGCCGCTCACGCCGGCGCAGGAAATCCAGGTCTTCTTCATCATTCAGGAGGCGCTCGCCAACATCCGCAAGCACAGCGGCGCACGCAACGTGCGCATCATGCTCGCCAACGAGGGCGACCTGTACACGGTGCTCATCGAGGACGACGGCCTGGGCATGGCCGATGCCGGCGCGGGCGTGGCGGGAGAGCACGCGGGCCTCGCCATCATGCGCGAGCGCACCGAGCGGCTGCACGGCCAGATCGTGATCGAGAGCGAGCCCGGCGAGGGCACGCGCATCGTGCTCATGTTCAACGCGCCCCCGGGCCCCGGCGCGGAGCCACGCTGACATGCGGGTGCTGCTGATCGACGACCACGCGCTGGTGCGCAAGGGCATCGAGGAGCTGCTGCAGAGCCGCGGCGTCCAGGTGGTGGCCGCGGTCGGCTCGGGCGAGGAGGGCGTGCGGCGCGCGCGCGAGCTGCCCGCCGACCTGATCCTGCTCGACGTCAAGATGCCGGGCATGAGCGGCGTCGAGACCCTGAAGGCGCTGCGCGCGGGCGGCGTCGGCGCGCCGGTAGTGATGCTCACCATGAGCCGCGAGGACGCCGATCTGAGCGCCGCGCTGCGCGCCGGCGCGCAGGGCTATCTGCTGAAGGACATCGAGCCGGAGGAGCTGGTGCCGGCGCTCGAGGCGGCGCTGCACGGCAACAACATCGTCGCGCGCGAGCTGGTCGGCAGCCTGGCGCGCCTGGTGCGCGGCAACGCCGGCCCGGAGCCGGCGGCGCGGCGCCCGGCGGCGCCCTTCGCCGAGCTCACGCCGCGCGAGCTGGAGATCCTGGGGTGCATCGCCGACGGCCTGAGCAACAAGATGATCGCGCGCGCCCTGGACATCGCCGACGGCACCGTCAAGCTGCACGTCAAGGCGATCCTGCGCAAGCTCGGCATGCGCTCGCGCGTGGAGGCGGCGGTGGCCGCCGTAGAGCGCGGCCTGGGCAGGAGCCGGCGCAAGTCCGCGCTCCCGCCCGGCGCATGATTGACGTGGATCAATCCGGCCCCGGGCGCGGCCGGAACAATGCGCGGACGGAGATGCAGCGATGAATCTGCCCGCAGCCGAAGGTGCACGGAAGGTGCTCGACGCGGTCAAAGCGCCCGATGCGCGGCGCGCGGCGCGGGAGTTCGTCGCCCAGGCGGGCCGCGATGCCGCGTTCCAGCTCGAGGCCTGCGTGCACTGCGGGCAGTGCGCCGATGCCTGCCACTTCCATCGGGCCACCGGCGATGCGCGCCATACGCCGGTCTACAAGCTGCGGCCGATGCTCAAGGCGTACCAGCGCGAGGCGGCGCCCTTCGCTTCGCTGAGGAAGCTGCTCGGGCTGGCGCCGCCGGGACTCACGGCGCAGGAGCTGCACCAGTGGTCGGAGCTGGTCTACGACTCCTGCAACCTGTGCGGCCGCTGCACGCTCGTGTGCCCGATGGGCATCGACATCGCGGGCCTGGTGCGCCGGGCGCGCGAGGGCATGGCGGCGGGCGGCTTTGCGCCCGCCGACCTGTACAAGGCCGCGCAGCGGGCCCTGGACACCGGCAGCCCCATCGGCGTGCGCTGGCCGGCGCTCAAGCGGCAGATCGAGCTGCAGGAGCAGGAGACGGGACTGCGGGTGCCGATCGACGCCGGGGGCGCCGAGTACATGGTGGTGCTGACCTCGATCGAGATCATGGGCTTTCCCGAGGCGATCGGCGCGCTGGCGCGCATCTTCCGCCAGGCGGGCGCATCCTGGACCATTCCGAGCGCCGGCTTCGAGGCGACCAACGTCGGCGTGCAGATGGGCTCGCGCGAGGTGGCGGCGGCGCTGCTCGCGCGCATCGTAGAGGCCGCCGAGCGGCTGAAGGTGAAATGCGTCATCAGCCCCGAGTGCGGCCACGCCTACTCGGCGCTGCGCTGGGAAGGCCCCGATCTCCTCGGCCGGCGCTACGGCTTCGACGTGGTGCAGATCGCCGAGCTGCTCGACCGGTTCGTGCGCGAGGGTCGCCTGCGCCTGCGCGGCAAGGACACGCGCCGCCTGACGTTCCACGACCCCTGCCAGCTCGTGCGCCGCGGCGGGATCACCGAGGCGCCGCGCCGGCTGCTGCACGGGGTGAGCGCGAACCTGGCGGAGATGCCGGGGTCGGGCGCGGCGAGCTTCTGCTGCGGCGGGGGCGGCGGCGTGAGCGCGATCCACCGCGCCGAGCCGCTGCGCTTCGCCGCGTTCCAGAGCAAGAAGCAGCAGATCGACGCCACCGGCGCGGAGGCGCTGGTCACCGCGTGCGGCAATTGCCGCAACGTGCTGGAGGAGGCGATCGAGCACTACGGCATGACGCTGCCGGTGCTCGGGCTGACCGAGCTGGTGGCGCAGTACCTCGAACCGGAAGCGCCCGGCGGATGACGGCCGCGGCGCTCCTGGATTTCGCGCGCGGGCCGGCGCTCTGGATCTCGCTCGCGGTGCTGGTCGCGGGCAGCCTGTGGCGGATCGCCGGCATCCTGCGGCTCGGCGGCACGCCGGAGCTCTCCGAGCCGCGCAGCACTCGGCTGCTCGCCGGAGCGATGCGCGGCATCTTCGGGCGCATGGTGCCGAGAGCGGGGTTCCGGGAGCGGGGTGCGCTCGGGGTCTGGAACGGCTACCTGTATCACGTCGGCCTGGCCGTGATCGTGTTCGGCTACCTGCCGCACATCCTGTTCGTGGAACGCCTGACGGGCCTCGCCTGGCCGGCGCTCCCCGGGCCGGTGGTGTACGTGACCGCGGGCCTCACCTTCGTGTCGCTGTTCATCGCGCTCATGGAGCGTCTCACCGACCCGGTGCGGCGCCTGCTGTCGGGCGGCGACGACTATTTCAGCTGGCTCGTGGTCGTGCTGCCTCTCGCCACCGGCATGATCGTGACCCAGCAGTCGTACGCGCCGGGCGCCGCGCCGCCGCTCGATCCGCTGCCGCTCGCGGTGCACCTGCTGAGCGTGGAGCTGCTGTTCCTGTGGCTGCCGTTCGGCAAGCTGGCGCACGCGTTCCTGGTATTCGCGTCGCGCGGCGTCACGGGGGCTGCGCTCGCCCGCAAGGGCGCGCCCCTGTGATCAGGGCTCCAGCGCCTCGACGCGCAGCTGCGCGCGCGGCAGGCCGTGCTCGAGCAACTGGAGCCCGGCCGCGTTGGCCCACGGCGCGGGTCCCGCGACGTAGACACCGCACTCGCCCAGCCGCGGATGATCCCGCAGCACCTGCCGCAGCGCAGTCTCGTCGCCGGCGAGGGCGCCCTTCGCCGTCAAGGGGGTGTAGCGGAAGTCGTCCAGGGCGTCGGCCCAGGAGCGGCAGAGGTTGTCGAGATAGTGGCCGCCCTCGCCGGAGGCGATCCAGACCAGGTGCAGCGTTTCGGCCGCATCGAGCGCCATGGCCTGCTCGATCAGGCTCTTGATGGGCGCAAAGCCGGACTCGGCCGCGATGAAGACCAGCGGGCGGTGCGATTCCTCGTCCAGCACGAACGCCCCGCGCGGTCCGGTGACGCGTACGGCGTCCACGCCCTTCAGCCCGCCGAACACGCGCTCGGCGAAGGCATCGCCGGCATGCCGCCGCACGTGAAATTGCAGGTTGCGGTCGTCGCAGGGGCAGCTTGCCACGGGCAGCGACGCGCCGGTGCCGTCGGCAAGCGAGAGCGAGGCCGACTGCCCGGCGAGAAAGCGCAGCCGGTTGCTGCGCGGCGTCTGCAGGTGCAGCAGCCGCACGTCCTCGCCCAGCGGGCTCACGGACCTGACCCTGGCGTCGATGCTCTGCAGGGGCATGTCCGCCGCGCCGTGCGCCTCGCGCGCCTCGATCACGAGGTCGGTGAGGGCGCTGTTGCAGCACATGAGCGCGACCCCGGCATGCTTCTCCGCCGCGGTGAGGGCGTAGTCGGAATGGCGCGTGCGGTGCACCTGGCCGGAAACGATCCTGGCCTTGCATTTTCCGCAGCTGCCGATGCTGCAGCCGTAGTCGAGCGACAGCCCGGAGCGCAGCGCCGCCTCCAGCAGGCTGTCGTTGCCGTCGACGAAGAACTCGCGGCCGCTCGGCTCCACCCTGACGCGCGCGGTCACGATCCTCATGTAAGGAGCCGGGGCATGCAGTTACGAACTTATCTATCATAGCGAGGACGCCGCGCGCGGCCGCGCGCGCGGCAGGCCATGGACTTCCTGCCGATCTTCTTCGACATCCGCGAGCAGCCCTGCCTGGTGGTGGGCGGCGGCGAGGTGGC
>Ga0114945_10000604_pt1 | contig 23104 bp, 23 predicted proteins | sample OV2TP3_FD_87194 | JGI IMG/M metagenome (GOLD analysis project Ga0114945, IMG submission 87194) | Hot spring microbial communities from Beatty, Nevada to study Microbial Dark Matter (Phase II) - OV2 TP3 | ecosystem: Environmental > Aquatic > Thermal springs > Hot (42-90C) | place: USA: Beatty...
CTCTAACCGCTACAGAGGACAAGGAGTTATGCGAAAGTTGTGGCTTGGGTCATATGGATGTCAGATGAACGAGCGGGATTGCTGATGCCGAAGCGGCCCGACCTGCACAAGATCCTCATCATCGGTTCGGGGCCGATTGTCATCTCGCAGGCCTGTGAGTTCGACTATTCGGGCACGCAGGCCTGCAAGGCGCTGCGGGAGGAGGGGTTTTCTGTCGTCCTGGTGAACTCCAACCCCGCGACCATCATGACCGATCCGGACATGGCCGACCGCACGTACATCGAGCCGATCACCGCCGACGTCGTGGAGCAGGTCATCGAGGCTGAGCGGCCGGACGCGCTGCTGCCGACGCTGGGCGGGCAAACGGCGCTCAACGTGACGGTGCAGGTCGCCGAGCGGGGTGTGTTGGAGCGGTACAAGGTCGAGCTGATCGGGGCGAACCTGGAGGCGATCCAGCGCGCCGAGGACCGGGAGCGCTTCAAAGAGACGATGGAGTCGGTGGGGCTGGAGGTTCCCCGCGCCGGCTACGCGCGCAGCCTCGAAGAGGGCCGGGCCGTCGCGGAGGCCATCGGCTTTCCCTGCGTGATTCGGCCCAGCTTCACGCTGGGCGGCACCGGGGGCGGGGTCGCGTACAATGCCGAGGAGTTCGAGCGGGTCGTCAAGCTCGGCTTAGCGCTCTCGATGATCCGTGAGGTGTCCGTTGAGGAATCGGTGCTCGGCTGGAAGGAGTTCGAGCTGGAGGTGATGCGGGACCGGGCCGACAACGTCGTCATCATCTGCTCCATCGAGAACGTTGATCCGATGGGCGTGCACACGGGCGACTCGATCACCGTGGCGCCCGCCCAGACCCTGACCGACCGCGAGTACCAGGAGATGCGCGATGCCGCGATCAAGGTCATCCGGGCGATCGGGGTGGAGACGGGCGGCTCCAACATCCAGTTCGCCGTCCACCCGGACTCGGGCCGGCTGCTCGTCATCGAGATGAACCCGCGCGTGTCCCGCTCCTCGGCGCTGGCGTCGAAGGCGACCGGATTTCCCATCGCCAAGATTGCGGCGAAGCTCGCGGTCGGCTACACCCTGAACGAACTCGCGAATGACATCACCAGGCAGACCCCGGCGAGCTTCGAGCCGACGATCGATTACGTGGTGGTGAAAGCGCCCCGGTTCGCGTTCGAGAAGTTCGCCGGGGCGGACCCGACGCTGACGATCCAGATGAAGTCCGTGGGCGAGACGATGGCGATCGGGCGGACCTTCACCGAAGCGCTGCAGAAGGCGCTGCGGGGCCTGGAGATCCGGAAGGACGGGTGGGAAGCCGCTGGCCCCACGCCGCCCGATGTCCTGCGGCAAAAGCTGGCGGTGCCGACCGCGGAGCGGATTTTCTCCTTGAAGGAAGCGCTCGCGGGCGGGATGTCGCTGGATGAGCTGTTCCAGTTGACCAAGATCGATCGCTGGTTCCTCCGGCAGCTCTACACGCTGGTCGTGGAGGAGGAGGCGCTCAAGGCGGCCGGGGAGACCGTGCGCTCGTGCGCGGAGGCGCCGGAGGGCAGCGCGCTCCACGCGAGCGGGACGGAGGTGCTGCGCCGCGCCAAGCAGTCCGGCTTCAGCGACCGGCAGCTCGCCAAGCTGTGGCAGCTCGATGAAGCGACGATCCGAGGGTGGCGCCTGCGATGGAACCTCCAGCCCTCCTATTACCTCGTCGACACCTGCGCGGCCGAGTTCGAAGCCCGCACTCCCTACTACTATTCGACGTACGAACACCCCCCCGTGCAGCTTAGCTCGGGGCTCGGGGCTCGGGGCTCGGGGCAATTGCCCACAGCCCAGAGCCCCCAGCCACGAGCCAAGGCGCGGAAGGTCATGGTGCTGGGTGGCGGACCGAACCGCATCGGGCAGGGGATCGAATTCGACTACTGCTGCGTCCACGCGGCCTTCGCGCTGCGGGAGCTCGGCATCCATGTCATCATGGTCAACTCCAACCCGGAGACCGTCTCGACGGACTACGATACCTCGGATGCGCTGTACTTCGAGCCGGTGACGCTTGAGGATGTGCTGAACATCGTGCGCCGCGAGCAGCCGGAGGGGGTCATCGTGCAATTCGGCGGGCAGACACCGCTGAACCTCAGCGTGGGGCTGGCCAAGGCCGGCGTGCCGATCCTGGGGACCAACGCCGAGACGATTGACATCGCGGAGGACCGCGAGAAATTCAAGCGGCTGCTCGACGAGCTCGGCTTGCGGCAGCCCCCGAGCGGCACCGCCATGACGGTGGAGGAGGCTCGCCTGACGGCGTGCGCCATCAGCTACCCGTGCCTCGTGCGCCCGTCGTACGTCCTGGGCGGCCGGGCGATGGAGATCGTCTACGATGACGAACAGCTCAAGCCGTTTGCGCAGCGCGCGTTCGACGCCTCCCCCGGCTTCCCGGTCCTCATCGACAAGTTCCTGGAGGAGGCGATCGAGGTGGACGTAGACCTGGTCGGCGACGGGGAGGCGTTCGTCATCGGCGGCCTCCTCGAGCACATCGAGGAGGCCGGCATCCACTCCGGCGACAGCGCAATGGTGCTGCCGCCCCACACGCTGAGCGATGAGACGCTGGAGGAAATCCGCATCGCCGCCTACAAGCTCGCAAGGGCGCTGGGTGTCGTCGGGCTGATGAACGTGCAGTTCGCGGTCAAGGACGATGCCGTCTACGTCTTGGAAGTGAACCCCCGCGCCTCGCGCACGGTGCCCTTCATCTCGAAGGCGGTGGGCCTGCCGCTGGCGAAGGTGGCGACGCGGGCCATGCTCGGCATGAGCCTCAGGGAGCAGGGTATCGCCGGGGAGATCATCCCGCCGTTTCTCGCGGTCAAGGAGTCGGTGTTCCCGTTCTCACGCTTTGCCGGCGTGGACATCCTGCTCGGGCCGGAGATGAAATCCACAGGGGAGGTCATGGGCCTCGACGAGGATTTCGGCCTGGCGTTCGTGAAGTCGCAGATCGCCGCGGGGCAGCTGTTGCCGAAATCCGGCACGGTCTTCGTCAGCGTGAAGAACCGCGACAAGCGCGCGGTCGTCCTCGTCGCGGAGCGGCTGGAGGAGCTCGGATTTGCGCTTGTGGCGACGTCCGGCACCGCGAAGGCGCTGCAGCGCTACGGCCTGCACGCCAAGCCGGTGAAGAAGGTCCACGAGGGCCGGCCGAACGTCCTCGATCTGCTCAAGAGCGGTCAGATCCAGCTCGTGATTAACACGCCGTCCGGGCGGCTGCCGCGGGCGGACGAGGTGCTCATTCGCTCTGCGGCCTCGACGCTCGGCATTCCCTGCATCACGACGATCGCCGGGGCCCAGGCGTCGGTCAACGGGATCGCCGCGCTGCTGAAGCGCCAGTTGACGGTGAAGCCCATTCAGCAGTATCACGAGCTGCTGCGCGTGCGATGATCCCATCTATGAAGGGCTGCGCCGCAGGCGGAGCCGTCCAGCCATGAGGGTGGGATCCATCGGGGGGCTGGACCCCGCCAGTGGCGGGACAGCCAGGGTGTGGGATGACGCCTGCTGAGGGCCACGAGCAGCGCGGCAGCCCGCGCGTGGCGCATTCCATCATGGTGCGGTACCGCTGCCCGGAGCGGGGCGAGATGCAGTGGGGTATTTCTCCCCTGCGCGACCTCAGCGTGGGCGGCGCGCGGTTTTTCTCTGAGCGGCCCTTCAGCGCCGGCACGGCCCTGGATTTGCACCTGATGCTGCCGGTGGCGAAACAGCCGGTGGTGTTGACTGGGCGGATCGCCTGGGCCAGGCCGGGGCGATTGGGGATGACGGAGCTAGGCGTGACGTTTGAACCCAGCGACCCCGACACCCGGGCCAAGGTGGAGCTGGCGGTAGCGCACTTCCTCGGCAAGCAAGGGAAGGGATGATCCCACACCCTGGGCGGCCCCGCCGGTGGCGGGGCGGGTCGCCCCCACGAGTTTCTGACAGGCGCCGCGACCCCGGGCCGGTTCGGTCCCAGCGCCCAGGCCTCGTCGACCCGGCCCACGCCCAGGGTGTGGGATGACGCGCGAGCGACGGCATTTTCCTCGCATCCCGCAGGCGTTTGACGCGCGATCCCGCCCGAGCGGGGAGTTCGGCTCCGGGTGGGAGACCATCACCGTCGTCAATCTTGGCGCGGGCGGGATCCGGTTCCGCAGCCAAGACGCCCGGCTGGCTCTCGGGAGCCTGCTGGATATCTCGCTGTCCATTCCCGGCCTCCAGGAGGCGCTGGTCCTGGAGGGGCGGGTCGCGTGGAGTGACATGCAGGCCTCCGGCGTGACGGAGCACGGAGTCGAGTTCATCCGCCTCAGCCCGAAGCACCAGGCGCAGATCGACCAGCTCGTCGGCTTCCTCAAGGGACGCGTGTAGGAGCGGCGGATGGGGAAGGAGCAGCGGCAGTTTCAGCGCATCCCGGAATCGTTCAACGTCACCTGCCGTCGCTCCGGGGCGCTCACCGAGACGTGGCGGCATGTGGCCACGAAGGATTTAAGCGCCGGCGGGATCAGCTTTGAGAGCGAGCTCTTCTATGAGCTGGCCGACGCCCTGGAAATCCAAGTCGCGCTCCCCGGGTTCCACGAACCCCTGGTGCTGCGTGGGCGCATCGTGCGGGAGCAACCGCTGCCATCCGGGGTGGTGGACTACGCCGTGGCATTCATGGACGTGACGCCGGACCAGCAGCTCGCCATCGACGAGATGGTCAAGTTTCTCAGCAAGCCCCCCGACGCCGCCTGATGCCGCATGCCTGACCTGCGCGTCCGCGTTGGTTCCCTCACCCTGCCGAACCCGGTGTTGGTTGCTGCCGGCACCTTCGGCTATGGCGTGGAGTTTGCCAAGGCCGTTCGGCTGGATGCGCTGGGCGGCCTCATCACCAAGACGCTCACGCGCACCCCGCGCGATGGCCACCCGCCCCCCCGCCTTGTCGAGACCCCCGCTGGGATGCTGAACGCAGTCGGGTTGGCCAACATCGGCCTTGATGCGTTCCTGCGCGAGAAGCTGCCGGCGCTGTCGGCCTTCCGCATGCCGCTCATCGTCAGCGTCCTCGGCGAGTCGCTGGAGGAGCTGGCGGAGCTGGTGCGGCGGCTCGACGAGGTTCAGCGCGTGGAGGCCATCGAACTCAACCTGTCATGCCCGAACCTCGCCAGTCCCGGTACCTGGTCCCATTTCGCTTCCGAGACAGGTGGCGAAATGGGACCAGGTACCGAATTGAAGATGGTGGCGCAGGATCCCGAGGCGACGCTGGCGATGGTGCAGGCGGCGCGCCGGACGACCCGCAAGCCGCTCATTGCGAAGCTCAGCCCGGACGTCACTGACCTCACCCCGATGGCGCAGGCAGCCGAGCGGGCCGGAGCCGACGCGGTCTCGGTGGGCAATACCTTCACCGGCATGAGCCTCGATCCGCAGACGCGGCGCTCGCGCCTCGGCACGACGACCGGCGGCCTCAGCGGGCCGGCGATTCGGCCGCTCGCCGTCTACCGCGTGTGGTATACTGCTCGGTCTATCCGCCTGCCGGTGATCGGCGTCGGCGGGATCGTGCGGGCAGAGGACGCGGTGGAGTTTTTCCTCGCCGGCGCCACCGCCGTCGCGGTGGGCACCGCGCTCTTCGCTGATCCCCGCGCGCCGCTGCGCGTGCTCCGGGGCCTGGAGCGCTACCTGCGGCGGCACCAGGTGCCGTCGGTCGACGCGCTGCGCGGGGCGCTGCAATGACACACGCGGATCGGCTGATCGTGGCGCTGGATGCGGACCGCCTTCCTCAGGCGGTGGCCTTGGCCAGACAACTGCAGGGGCTTGTGCGCACGGTGAAGGTGGGCAGCAGCCTGTTTACGGCCTGTGGCCCGGCGGCGGTGTCGCGGATGCGCGCGCTGGGCTTCCGGGTCATGCTGGATCTGAAGTTTTTTGACATCCCCTCGACGGTGGAAGCGAGTTGCCGCGCCGCCGCGCGGCTGCGGGTGGCGATGCTGACCGTGCACGCGGCCGGCGGGCTCGCGATGCTCCAGGCTGCGGTCCGCGGCGCGAGGGCGGAAGCCGCTCGGCTGCGGATCGTGCGTCCGCGGGTGCTGGCGGTGACCGTGCTGACCAGCGTCGTCGATGGCCGCGCCACCCGCGCCCGCGTGCTCGCGTTGGCCGCCGCCGCCGCCCGGGCCGGGTGTGACGGCGTCGTGGCCTCGGCCCAGGAAGCGCCCGCGCTGTGGGCGCGCTTCGGGCGTAGGCTGGCGGTCATCTGCCCGGGCATCCGGCCGTCATGGACGTCACGTCATGACCAGGCGCGCGTCTGCATGCCGGCCAGCGCGTTGAACGCCGGGGCTTCGGCGCTGGTGATCGGCCGGCCCATCACCGCCGCACGCCGACCGCGGGCGGCCGCCCGACGCATCCTTGAGGAAATGGAGGACACCTGCCGATGTTGACGAAAGAGCAGCTCCTGGGGATCTTCCGGAAGAGCAAGGCGCTGCAGCGCGGGCATTTCGAGCTCTCGTCAGGGTTGCACAGCGGCCACTACTTCCAATGCGCCCAGGTGCTGCAGCAGCCCCGCCAGGCGACGGCGATCTGCCGGGAGCTGGCGCGGCGGTTTCGCGCCTCGCGCCCAACCGTCGTCATCGGACCGGCGGTTGGCGGCATCCTCGTCGCCTTCGAGGTCGCGCGGGCCCTCGGCGTGCGGGCGATGTACGCGGAGCGCGTCGATGCCGAAATGCAGCTGCGCCGGGGCTTCACGGTGACGAAGAAAGACCGGGTCCTTATTGTGGAGGACGCGATTACCACCGGCGAGTCGGCGCGGAAAGTCGCCGCGCTGGTGGAAGGCTTCGGCGCCAGAGTCGTCGGGATTGGGACAGTCGTGGACCGCTCCGGCGGACGGGTCAAGTTCCCCGGGTATCGGTTCGTCCGCATGCTCTCCCTCGCGTTTGAGACGTTCCCGCCGCACGACTGCCCGCTGTGCAGTGAGCAGATCCCCGTCACCCGTCCTGGCCGGGTGCGGAGCCGCATGTTATGATTGCCGGACGGACCGTTGCTATTTTCCTGCCTGCCTGCCTGCCGGCAGGCAGGCCGATGGGCTGTGGGAAAATAGCAGCGGTCCGCCCCCTGCGCTCACTGTCACGATGTTAACGCTGGTTTTCTCCCTGCTCGCGGCGCTGGTCTTGGTCAGCGCCTTCTGGGTCGTCACCCTGCGCAATCTCTTCCGTGCCGCCCTCAGCTTGGGCCTCGCGTTGCTGGGCGTCGCGGGGCTGTTTATCCTCTTGGAAGCGGAGTTCCTCGCGTTCGTGCAGATCCTCATCTACGTCGGGGCGATCCTGACGCTGCTCGTCTTTGCGATCATGCTCACCGCCAACCTGCGGACGTCCCCCGCGTCCCCGGCCAGCCGCCAGTCGGCCCCGGCGGCAGCCGGCGCGCTGGCGCTGTTCGGCCTGCTGGTGTCGGCGACCCACGCGCTGCGATGGCCGCAGCCGGCCGCCGTCGAACCGATCGCGCTCGCGACGCTCGGCCAGCAGCTCGTCACGACGTTCGTCCTGCCGTTTGAGGTGATCTCGCTCGTCTTCGTGGCGGCGATGGTCGGGGCCATCGCGATCGCCGCTATCCCGAAGCGGGGGTAGATGCCACTCCACCCGGTCTTGTGGCTCAGTCACGCGCTGTTCTGCCTCGGCGTCTACGGGATCCTCACCCGCCGCCACGCGATTGGGATGCTGCTGGCCATCGAGCTCATCCTCAATGCGGCGGCGTTGAACTTCGTGCTCTTTGCCCGCGCGTTCGGGCAGGTTGGTGGCCAGGTGTTCGCGCTGTTCATCGTCGCGCTGGCCGCCTGCGAGGCCGTGGTGGGGCTGGCCATCATCATCAGCCTCGCGCGGACGGCCAAGACGGTTTTCGCCGACTACGCGGATTCGTTAAAAGGCTAGCGAGGTAAGCGGAACAACCGGACCGCTAGCGCAACAGCCGGACCACTTCTATTTTCCTGCAGTTGATCGACCTGCCTGCCGGCAGGCAGGTAGGAAAATAGAAATGGTCCGAGACAGAGAAGTAACGTAGGGATTCGCGCATGGTACCGGAACTACTCTGGATCCCCGGGCTGCCGGTGGCGGCGTTTGCCCTCCTCATCCTTGTCGGGCGGCGGCTGGGGACGGCGAGCGCAGGGGTGGCGGTCGGCGCGTTGGCCGGCTCGTGTGCGGCGACGCTGGCGATCGCCGAGCCGGTGCTGCACGGCCACCGGCTTGCGCTGCAGTGGGCGTGGAGTTTCGCTGAGGCCCGCTGGCTGCTCGGCTTTGGGGTGGACGGGCTGGGCTGGGTCATGCTCCTCGTTGTCACCGGCATCGGCACGATGATCACGCTCTACTCGATCGGCTACATGCGCGGCGATCCGCGCTTCTCGCGGTTCTTCGCCTACCTCTGCCTGTTCTGCGCCTCCATGCTGACGCTCGTCCTGGCCGACCACTTCGTGCTGCTGTATGCCGGCTGGGAGCTCGTCGGGCTCTGCTCGTATCTGCTCATCAGCTTCTGGTTCGAGAAGCCCGCGGCGGCCGAGGCCGGCCGCAAGGCGTTCCTCACCACCCGCATCGGCGACACCGGGCTTCTGCTCGGGATCCTGACGCTGGCGTGGGCCGGCGGCTCACTGCACTTCACCCAGTTGAGCCAGACCGGCGCCCAGCTTGGTCCCCGCCTGCTCACCGTGGTCAGCCTGCTGATCTTTCTGGGCGCGGTAGGCAAATCCGCGCAAGTGCCGCTGCATGTGTGGCTGCCGGACGCCATGGAGGGCCCCACGCCGGTCTCCGCGCTCATCCATGCCGCAACGATGGTGGCGGCCGGGGTCTACCTGGTAGCGCGGACGATGCCGCTCTTTACACCGGAGAGCCTGGCCGTCGTGCTGGGCATTGGGCTGGCCACGCACCTGTTCGCCGGCACGGTGGCCTTGACGCAGACCGACATCAAGCGCATCCTCGCCTACTCGACGATCAGCCAGCTCGGGCTGATGATGGCGGCCCTTGGGCTGGGGGCCTCGGCGCTAGCCATGTTCCATCTCGGCACGCACGCCTTCTTCAAAGCGCTGTTGTTCCTGGCCGCCGGCAGCGTCATCCACGCCACCCACCAGCAGGACCTGGCCCGCCTCGGTGGGCTGCGGAAGGCGTTGCCGTGGACGGCGGGCCTGTTCCTGGTCGCGGCCCTGTCCATGAGCGGGCTGTTTCCGCTGGCAGGCTTCTGGAGCAAAGACGCGATGCTGCTTGAGGCAGGCCGTCACGCGCCGTGGCTGTTCTGGGCGCTGCTGCTGGGTGCGGTGATGACCAGCGGCTACATCATCCGGCTCTACCTGCGTTGCTTTGAGGGCCGCGCGGTGCGCGCCGGCGGCCACCACCCGCACGAATCCCCGGCGGTGATGGTCGCGCCGATGACGGTCCTGGGCGTCGGCGCGGTCCTCGCGGGGCTGGCGGGCTCGCCGTGGCTGCGCCATCCGTTCTTTCACTGGCTGGGCGTGGGCGTGGTCGAGACGCACCAAGACCTTGATGTTCCGGTGCTGCTGCTGTCGACATTGGCGGTTGGCGCCGGGGCGGCGCTCGCGTGGGTCGTCGGCGTGCAACGCCGCCGCCTGCTGCCGGCTGGGCTTGCGCCGCTCGGCGCGCGGCTCTACGCGTGGGCGGCCAACACGTACTACGTGGACGAGGCGTATGCGCGATGGATCCTCGCGCCGTTTGCAGCCGCCACCGAGCGGCTGGCCGCGTTCGACCGGCGGGTCATCGACGGCGCGGTGGATGGCGCCGGCGCCGCGGGCTGGTTCGTGGGCCAGTGGAAAGAGCGGTTTGATCGGCTCATCGTCGACCGGATCGTCAACGGGCTCGCGCAGGCCGTCCGCGGCCTGGGGGCGGCGCTGCGGTGGGCGCAGACGGGCATCGTCCACCAGTACCTGCTCGTCGTCGTGCTCTCGGTCGTCGTGCTGTCCGTCATCCTTCGCTACAAATAAGGGACCGTTTCTATTTTTCTGGCGCGATCTGTAGAAAAATAGCAGCGGTCCCGGAAGCCTTGCAGGGACAGTCGCATGCTGAGTCTTCTGCTCGCCTGCCCGCTGATCGGGATGCTGCTCGTGCTGGCGCTGCCGCGGAGGGCGGTCAACGCCATCCGGAACATTGCCTTGTTGGCCACCGGCGCGGCCCTGCTGGTCGCGCTGCAGGCGGCGGGCGGGTTTGACCCCTCCTCGACAGCCATTCAGTTCCGGGAGCACCTGTCGTGGATCCCGCCACTCAACATCTTCTACCACCTCGGCATCGACGGCGTCAGCCTGCCGATGGTGCTGTTGACGGCACTCCTGTCGTTCCTGGCCTGCATCGGCTCCGCCTCGATCACCGAACGGCAGAAGGAGTACTACGCGCTCTACCTGCTGCTTGAGGTCGGGATGCTGGGCACGTTCCTGGCGCTCGATCTCTTTCTCTTCTACATCTTCTGGGAGATCGTCCTGGTGCCGATGTACTTCCTCATCGGCATCTGGGGCGGCGGCCGGCGCGAATACTCGGCGTTCAAGTTCTTCGTCTACACGCTCGCGGGCAGCCTCTTCATGCTGCTGGCGATCTTGGCGCTGTCCTTCAACACCCAGCCGCATACCTTCGACCTGCTGGCGCTGCGCGAGACGGGCCCGACCCTGTCGCTGCCGCTGCAGCAGTGGGTGTTCCTCGGGTTCTTCCTGGGGTTCGCGATCAAGGTGCCGATCTTCCCGTTCCACACGTGGTTGCCGGACGCGCACGTCGACGCCCCGACGCCGGCCAGCGTCCTGCTGGCCGGCGTGCTGCTGAAGATGGGCGGCTACGGCTTCTTCCGGATCAGCTACCCGATCCTGCCCGACGCGGCGCAGTGGTTCAGTTGGACGATGGGGCTCTTGGGCATGATCAATATCGTCTACGGCGCGTTCGTCGCGATGGCGCAGACCGACTTCAAGCGGCTCGTGGCCTACTCATCGGTGTCGCACATGGGCTTCGTCCTGCTGGGGCTGGCCAGCCTGCGGCCGGAGGGCCTCAACGGCGCGATGCTCCAGATGTTCAGCCACGGCCTGATCACCGGAGCGATGTTCTTGCTCGTCGGCGTGCTGTACGACCGGGCGCACACGCGGGAGCTGGAGGCGTTCGGCGGCCTGGGAGCCCGCGCGCCGGTCTACGGCGGCTTCCTCATCTTCTTCAGCCTCGGCTCGCTGGGGCTGCCGGGCCTCAGCGGGTTTGTGGCGGAGTTCCTCTCGCTCGTCGGCGCGTTCCAGGTGGAGCGGCTGCAGGTGCTCACGATGCTGTCGGTGCTCGGCATCGTGATCGCCGCGGCCTACAACCTGAAGGTGATCCGGCAGGTGCTCCTCGGCCCCCTGAACACGCGGTGGCAGTCGCTGGCCGATCTGGACCTGCGCGAGAAGCTGAGCCTGACGCCGCTGTTGGTGTTGACGCTGGCGGTCGGACTGTATCCGCTGCTGATTCTTCGGTTGCAGGACGGCGCACTGCGCCAGCTCATCGCGTCCATCACCGGCCAATAAATGGGACAGTATGACTGCAGTCTTGCTTGACAGCCTCCGGGGTTGGTGGCCTGAGACGATCCTGAGCGCCGGCGCTTTGCTCGTGGTGCTCCTCGGCGCATGGGCGAAGCGGCCGGCAGCGTCCGTGGCGGCGAGCTGGGTGATCCTGGCCGGCGCCGCGCTCGCCCTGTGGACGGCGCCGCTGCAACACCTGTTCTTCGGCCTGATCGTCGTCGACCCCTTCAGCCAGGCGTTCCGGTGGATCGCGCTCGGCACCCTGGCCGTGGTCCTGCTGCTCATCACCGCCTCGCGCGAGATCCACCCGTCGCTGCGCGGGGAAGGGCTGGGGCTCTTGCTGCTCATCGGGGTCGGGCTGATGCTGATGGCCGAAGCCGATCACCTGCTCATGGCCTACCTGTCGATGGAGCTGGTCAGCCTCAGCGCGTACCTCCTCGTCGGGTTCCTGCGCGAGCCGCGCTCCGCCGAGGCGGCGCTGAAGTACCTCCTCTTCGGCGCGCTCTCCTCCGGCATCATGCTCTTCGGCATGTCGCTCCTCTTCGGGCTGACCGGCCAGTTGGGCTTTGCGGAGCTGCGGGCGGGCGTCGGCGGGATGGCCGAGCCGATGGCCGGCGCGCTGCTGCTGGCGACGGCGCTGATGCTGGCCGGGTTGGCGTTCAAGATCTCCATGGTGCCGTTTCATATGTGGACGCCGGACGCGTATGAGGGCGCGCCGGTGCCGGTGGCGGCGCTGTTGTCCGTCGGGCCCAAGGCGGCGGGTTTGGCGCTTTTGCTGCGCATCCTGACGGCGCTGGAGCCGGTCTGGCCGATGGTGGCACCGGTCGTGCTGGCGCTGACCGTCCTCACGATGACCCTGGGCAATGTCGTCGCGCTCGTGCAGACCAACGTCAAGCGCCTGCTCGCCTACTCGACGATCGGGCAGGTGGGCTACCTCCTCATCGGGGTGGCGGTGCACACGCGCCTGAGCGTCGAGGCGCTCGTGCTCTACCTGGCGGCGTACCTCTTCATGAACCTCGGGGCGTTCGCCTGCGTCGTCGCGGTCGTCAACGAGACCGGCAGCGAATCGCTCGAGGCCTTTCGCGGGCTGTCCCGGCGCGCGCCGGCGCTGGCGCTGGTCATGACGCTGCTGCTGTTGTCGCTGGCCGGCATCCCGCCGCTGTTCGGGTTCATTGGCAAGTTCCTGCTCTTCGGCGCGGCGATCGAGGCCGAGGTCGAGTGGCTGGCGGTCGCCGGCGTGATCAACAGCGCGGTCGCGCTCTACTACTACGTCCAGTTCATCCGGCTCATGTACTTCGCCGAGGCCGCCCCGGAGACGGCGGGCGCGCGCCTCCACCCAGCCCTGGCCCTGCGCGTGGCCCTCGGCGTCTGCACGGCCCCCACGCTCCTGCTCGGGCTGTTTCCCGGACCGATCCTTCAACTGATCCAGGCCGGTATGTTATAATCCCACCACCTGTCGCCCAGCCGTTCCAACTCCTTCGGTGTTCAGGGCAAGGGAACGGCTGGTATGCAGGGTGCGTGAGGGATGCTGTGGAGGCGCACGGCTCCGCCGCAGGCGGAGCCGGGACAGGTGGTAGGATAATGCGCGACGCGCAACGCCCTGACCCCCCCCACCTGTCTGGCCCGCCACCGACGGGTCCAGCGAGGCGAACCCCGGTTACCGGTCCCGCCTCGGGCGGGACCGGAGGACAGGTGGGGGGGTGGCTTCGGCAAGCCGGCCTGCTGACCGCCATTCCAGCGGTGCTCTTTGCGGGTCCCGCGCTCGGCTACACCCTCGGCACCGCCCTGGACCGTCGATGGGCCTTCGCGCCGTGGGGGATGGTCGGAGGCATCGTGCTGGGCTTGGTGGCCAGCGCTCGTGTCACCGCGCAGATGATCCGCCAATCCAGCGAGAGGAATGGCCACCGCTAATGCCGCCTGATCGCCTGGCACCCATGTGGGGCGCGGCTGCGGCGACCGTCGCGGCTGTTGCGGCGCTCGCGTGGCTCTGGAGCCCTGCCGCCTCGCGGGGGGTCCTGGCCGGCGGCGCGTGGAACCTCGCCAGCCTCGCGTGCCTGTCGCGGCTGGTGTCCGCCTGGCTGCGTGAGACCCCCTCCGCCTGGCGCGTGACCGGCTGGCTGCTGCTGAAATTCCCCCTCCTGTATATCCTCGCCTTCGTGGTCCTGCGCGCGCCGGGGATGTCGCTCGGGGGGTTCGGGATCGGCTTCTCTCTCGTCTTGGCCGTCGTGGCGAGCTGGCTGGCGGTGGCGGCCAGGCGCGCGGCGGCAGTCCACCCCCATGGCCGCTGAATCAGCCCACGAGGGCATCCCCGAGCTTCCCAATGTCATCACTGTGCTCAGCGAGCGCTGGCACGACAACCTTCTCGTGTCCTGGCTGCATCATTGGGAAAACCTCGTCTTCTCGGCGGGCATCGGCCTTGCGCTCGGCCTCATCGCCTGGCGCTACGCGCGCAAGCCGGCCATCATCCCCAGCGGCGCCCAGAACCTGCTGGAGCTGTTCGTCGGCGGCGTCGACCGCTTCGTGCAGAGCATCCTGGGCCCGGCGGGCCGGCGCTACACCCCGTTCGTCGGCACCCTCTTCCTCTATATCTGGTGCATGAACCTGGCGGGGCTCGTGCCGGGCCTGAAGTCCTCCACCGCCAACCTGAACACGACGGCCGCGCTGGCGCTGGTCGTCTTCAGCTACGTCCAGTGGACCGGCATCCGCCACCTGGGCCTGCTGGGCTACCTCGACCATCTCGCGGGCCAGCCGCGCGACCTGGTCGGCTGGCTGCTGGTGCCGCTCCTGCTGCCGATCCACATCCTGGGCGAGTGCATCAAGCCGCTGAGCCTGAGCATGCGGTTGTGCTTCAACGTCTTCGCGGAGGACGTGCTCCTGGCGGTCATGGTCGGGCTGGGCCTCGCGCTGGCCGTGGCGATGCGCCTGCCGCTCGGCCTGCCGCTGCAGCTGTTCGTCGTCCCGCTCGTGGTGATCTTCAGCACGGTGCAGGCGCTGGTGTTCAGCCTGCTGAGCACGGTGTACATCGGCCTTATGCTCCCGCATGAGGAGCATCATTAAAGAGGAGGGCAGATGCCGTCGGATTACCGGACGATGTTGGCGATGACGGTCCCGCTCGCGCTGGGGATCGCCGCCGTGGCGTCGGCGTTCGGCTTGGGCCGGGCGGTGAGCGCCGCGATGGAAGCGATCGCGAGGCAGCCGGAGGCGGGCGCGCGGATCCAGCTGGCCATGATCATCGGCTGCGCGCTCATCGAGGCGCTGACGATCTACGTCCTCGTGACCGTGTTCATCTTCCAGGGCCGCATCAGCGGCGCGTAGCCCCGCGGCATGCTGCAGCTTGACCTGCAACAGGTCCTCTCCCAGACCGTCAGCTTCGTCATCCTGCTCTGGCTCCTTTCGCGCTTCGCGTGGAAGCCGCTGCTGGCGCTGTTGGACGAGCGGCGCGAGCGGATCGAGCGCGAGCTCGGCGAGGTGGCCCGGCGCAAGGCCGAGATGGAGCGGCTGCAGGCCGAGTACAGCCGGCACCTCGAGCGGATCAACGACGAGGCGCGCACCAGAATCCAGCAGGCGATCCTGGAGGGCAAGCGCATCGCCGCCGAGATCCAGGAGCAGGCCAGGGCGCAGGGGACCGCGCTCGTGCAGAAGTCGAAGGAGACGATCGAGCTCGAGCTGGCGAAAGCGAAAGTGACGCTGCGGGATGAGATCGCGTCGATGGCGATGGGTGCGGTCGAGCGCATCCTGCGGCAGAAGGTGGACGTGAAGACCGATCGCCAGCTCGTCGACGACGTCTTGAAGGAGCTCGAGGCGGGCGCCCCCCCGCCCCGGAGCTGACATGGCCGTTGATCCAGTCGCCAGCCGCTACGCCCAGGCGCTGTTTGAATCCGCGAAAGCTGAGGGGCGGCTCGACGAGGCCTTAGCGCACATGCAGGGGCTCGCGCAGTTGCTGATCAAGGTGGCTGACCTGCATCAGTTCATCCTCAACCCGGATGTGGATCCCCCGCAGAAACTTGGTGTGTTGGATCGCGCGCTCAACGGCGCGTGGTCGCCGCTGGTGAAGGCGTTCGTCGAGTTGACCATCCGCGCGGGGCGCGCGGAGCTCTTCGGTGGGATCACGGAAGCGTTGGAGGCGCTGGTGGATGACGACCGCGGCCGCATGCGGGCCACGGTGCGCTCGGCGCATCCGCTGGAGGCCGCGCAGGTGAAACGGCTGCAACTGGCGCTCGAACGGCGGGAGGCCAAAGCCGTGGCGCTCGCAGTCGAAGTGGACCCGGAGCTGATCGGCGGGGTGCAGGTCCGGCTGGACCACCGGCTCATCGACGGCTCGGTCCGGCGGCAGCTGGCCGACCTTCGGGACCGCCTGAAAAGTGCCAGGCACTTCGCCGGTTCGAATTCCTGACAAGCTGTGGAAAACTCCTGATGGCATCGCGATTACGTCCTGAGGAAGTGTCGCTCGCGCTCAAGCAAGAGCTGGAGCGCTACAAAAGCCAGGTGAAGCTGGACTCGGTCGGCCGCGTCATCCAGGTCGGCGACGGCATCGCCAGACTCTACGGCCTTGATGACGCGATGGCCGGCGAGCTCCTAGAGTTCCCGGGCCAGACGATGGGCATGGTCTTCAACCTGGAGGAGCACCATGTCGGCGCGGTCATCCTGGGCGACGACGCGCACATCAAAGACGGGGATGTGGTCACGCGCACCAACCGCATCATCTCGGTGCCGGTGGGGCCAGCGCTCCTGGGCCGCGTGGTGGATGCGCTCGGCCGGCCGATCGACGGCAAGGGCCCGATCGTCACCGAGCAGTTCCGCCCGGTCGAGGGCCGCGCGCCCAACGTGGTCCAGCGCCAGCCGGTGAAGGAACCGGTGCAGACGGGCCTGAAGGCCATCGACGCCATGATCCCGATCGGGCGGGGCCAGCGCGAGCTCATCCTGGGCGACCGGCAGATCGGCAAGACCGCCCTCCTCGTCGATACCATCCTCAACCAGAAGGACAAGGACCTCTTCTGCATCTACGTGGCCATCGGCCAGAAGCTCTCCAGCGTCGTGGCGGTCGTTGAGACGCTGCAGCAGCACGGCGCGATGGACTACACCATCGTCGTGGTGGCCGCGGCTGAGGAACCGGCGCCGCTGCAGTACCTGGCGCCGTACGCCGGCTGCGCGATGGGCGAGGCGTTCATGGCCAACGGCCAGCACGCGCTGTGCATGTACGATGACCTGTCGAAGCACGCGCAGGCCTACCGGCAGCTCTCACTGCTGCTGCGTCGGCCGCCGGGGCGCGAAGCGTATCCCGGCGACGTCTTCTACCTGCACTCGCGCCTGCTCGAGCGCGCGGCCAAGCTGCGCGATGACCTGGGCGGTGGCAGCCTCACCGCCATCCCCGTCATCGAAACGCAGGCCGGCGATGTCTCCGCCTACATCCCCACCAACGTCATCTCGATCACCGATGGGCAGATCTACCTCGAGGGCGACCTCTTCTACGCTGGCGTCCGTCCCGCCATCAACGTCGGCCTCTCCGTCTCCCGTGTGGGCGGCAACGCCCAGACCAAGGCGATGAAGAAGGTGGCCGGCCGCCTTCGCCTGAGCCTCGCGCAGTATCGGGAGCTTGTGGCGTTCACCCAGTTCGGCTCCGAGCTCGATAAGGCCACCCAGGCGCAGCTCACCCGCGGCGAGCGCATGGTCGAGATCCTCAAACAGGACCAGTACCAGCCGATGAGCCTGGGCCACATGGTGGCCATCCTCTATCTCGGCGGCCAGGGCTACCTTGATGAGCTGCCCAAAGACCAGGTCAAGCCGTTCAAAACCTTCTTCCACACCTTTCTCGATGAGCGCTACCCGGATGTGATCCACGAGATCGAAAAGACGAAGGACCTCCCGGAGGCAATCGCCAAGCGGCTCGATGAAGCCGCCACGGTGTGCAAGGAGCAGTTCCGTGAAAAAAGTGCCAGGCACTTCGCCGGTTAGAATTTTAACTTCCCTGTGGAAAACTTGGGTTTTCCACAACATTGGCGGAATTCGAAGCAGCAAAGTGCCAGGCACTTTGTAACATGGCGTCGTTGCGGCAGATCCGAGGCCGGCTGCGCAGCATCAGCAGCACCAAGCAGATCATGCGCGCGATGCAGCTCGTCTCCGCCTCGAAGCTGAAGCGCTCGCAGGCGCGGCTCATGCAGACGCGCGCGGTGCTGGGATTTTTGGATGGCTTGCTCGCGCGCGTGCTGGCGGCCGCGCCTGGGCTGGCCCATCCCACCACCCGGCTGGAGCTGCCGAAGGCAGCTCGTCTGCCACCATCTGGAGGCCGACCGATAGGTGGTGGCAGACAGGCCCTTCGGGCCACAGCCAGGTGGTGGGACCATCCGCTCGCGACCCCGCGCGAAGGGTCGGAGGTCTTGGTCATTTTCACATCGGATGCCGGCCTCTGCGGCGCCTACAACACGAACCTGATCCAGCTCGCGGAAGCGCATCTGCGCCGGGACACCGCCCGGCAGACCGACGTGATGTTTATCGGCAAAAAGGGGCACCGCTACTTCACCAAGCGCGGCTACCAGGCGGTCGGCTCCTACCTTGATCTGGCCGGGCGCACCAACCTGAAGAAGGCGGAGGCCATCGGCCGGTCGCTGATGGAGCGGTTCCTGAGCGGCAAGGCCGGCTCAGTGCGGCTGCTCTACTCGTACTTCAAATCCTCTGCCGCCTCCCGGCCGACGATCCTCCAATGGCTGCCCATCCAATTACCAGTAACCGATCACCATGGACCAGCTGCCGAGTACATTTTTGAGCCTTCGGCGAGGCGGGTCTTCGACGACCTGCTGCCACGCTGGGCGCTGGCGACCTTCACGCTCGTCATGCTGGAAGCCTTCACGTCGGAGCACAGCGCGCGCATGATCGCGATGAAGAACGCCACCGACAACGCCGAGGAAATCCTCAAAGCGCTCACCCTGCAGCGCAACAAGACCCGGCAGGCGGCGATTACCCGCGAGATCAGCGAGATCGTCGGCACAACCGACGCCCTGAGATAGAGGAGGGTCATGAGCGAAAACTCCGGAGAGGTCGTGCAGATCATTGGGCCGAGCGTGGACATCCGGTTTCCGGCCGACCGGCTGCCGAGCATCCTCAACGCGATCACCATCGACCAGCCGGACGCTTCCGGGGACGGGAAAGGCGTCGCGCGGGGCCGCGGGATCCACCTCACCCTCGAGGTGGCCCAGCACGTCGGCAACAACACCGTCCGCTGCATCGCACTCGACTCCACGGACGGGCTCGTGCGCGGCATGAAGGCGCTGGATACCGGCGGGCCCATCACCGTGCCCATCGGCAAGCAGACGCTCGGCCGCATCTTCAACCTGCTCGGCGAGCCCATCGATGAGAAAGGGACGCTGGCCGAGCCGAAGCGGCGCGCGCCCATCCACCACGCGCCGCCCTCGTTTGAAGACCAGCTTCCAGTGAGCACGATCTTCGAGACCGGCATCAAGGTCATCGATCTGCTCGCCCCTTACCCCAAGGGCGGCAAGGTCGGGCTCTTCGGCGGCGCCGGGGTGGGCAAGACCGTCATCCTCATGGAGCTCATCCGCAACATCGCCACCGAGCACGGCGGCGTCTCCGCGTTCGCCGGCGTGGGCGAGCGCACCCGCGAAGGGAACGACCTGTGGCTCGAGCTCAACGAGTCCGGCGTCGTCAAGAAGACCACGCTCGTCTTCGGCCAGATGAACGAGCCGCCTGGCGCGCGCCTGCGCGTGGGGCTCTCCGCGCTCACCATGGCCGAGTACTTCCGGGACGAGGAAGGGCAGGACGTGCTCCTGTTCATCGACAACATCTTCCGCTACGTGCAGGCCGGCTCCGAGGTCTCCACGCTGCTCGGCCGCATGCCCTCGGCGGTCGGCTACCAGCCCAACCTCGGCACCGAGCTGGCGCAGTTGCAGGAGCGCATCACGTCGACGAAGCGCGGCTCGATCACCTCGGTGCAGGCGATCTACGTGCCGGCCGACGACCTCACCGATCCGGCGCCGGCCACCACCTTCTCGCACCTGGACGCCACCACCGTGCTCTCACGACAGATCGCGGAGCTGGGCCTCTACCCGGCGGTCGATCCGCTCGAGTCCACGTCGCGCATCCTCGACCCGCGCATCGTCGGCCAGGAGCACTACGAGGTGGCCCGGTCCGTCCAGCGCATCCTCCAGCGGTACAAGGAGCTGCGCGACATCATCGCGATCCTGGGGATGGACGAGCTCACCGACGAGGACAAGACCGTCGTCTACCGGGCGCGCAAGATCCAGCGGTTCCTCTCGCAGCCCTTCTTTGTGGCTGAAGCGTTCACCGGCCAGAGCGGCAAGTACGTCAAGCGGGAGGAGACGGTCAAAGGCTTCAAGATGATCATCGACGGCCAGCTTGACCATCTCCCCGAGCAGTTGTTCTACATGAAGGGTCAGGTGGACGAAGTCATCGAGGAAGGGCAGCGGCTCGCGGCCAAAGCATGACGAAGGCGATTGCGCTTAAGGTGTTGACCCAGGAAGGCGTGGCGCTGGAGGAGCAGGCGGTGTCCGTCATCGCGCCGGGCGAGCCGGGCTACCTGGGCATCCTGCGCGACCACGCCCCGCTCGTCACCACGCTCACGCCCGGCACGCTGACCTGGCGCCGGCCTTCGGGCGAACGGTTGACTGCCAGCGTAGGCGCTGGGCTGCTTGAAGTCGCCAAGAACCACGTGACCATCCTCACCGACGCCATCTCCATGCCGCAGTTCACTGAGCGGGACCGGATCGCCGCATGATCCCACCTGCCGGAGGCGGCGCATGCCGGACATCCCGGCCAAGGCGCCGCCGGGCCAGCGGCGTCGCGGGCAACTGTGGGGGCTGGCCGTCCCGCCCCGCCATTGGCGGGGCCGGACGGCGGCAGGTGGTGGGATGATCGGCGACCTCGTGTCCAACAAGCGCGACGGGTTCTGGTACGTCCTCTGCCTGATCGCGACCCCGCTCCTGCTCGCGCGGCTGGGTCTCTCCCCGGCGCAGACCCTGGCCGTCGCCGGCTTCTGCATCGTCCTCTACGGCGCCATCTTCTTCTGGAAGTACCGGCTCGCCTTCGCCTGCTTCGGGATCTTCCTGCTGCTCGCCACCGGCCTGCTCGACGTGCCGCACCTCATCGAGTTTGCCGGGCTTGACATCATCCTCTTCCTCATCGCGATGATGACGATCATCGGCTTCCTCGAGGAGCACCATTTCTTCGAATGGGTCATCGACCACCTGCTGCTCGTCGTTGGGCCGCACCCGCGGCGGATCATGGTGGTCATGATGGCGCTCGCCGCGGTCTCGGCCGCGCTGGTGGACGAGGTGACCTCCATCCTCTTCATCGTGGCCGCCATGCTCAACCTGCTCGGCCGCGCCAAGGTCAACCCCATCCCGTTTATCCTGATGCTCGTCTTTACCACCAACATCGGCTCCAGCGCCACCGTTGTCGGCAACCCGGTCGGCGTCATCATCGCGCTGCGCAGCGGGCTGACATTTCTCGATTTCATCCGCTGGGCCACCCCCATCTCCATCGTGTGCCTGAGCCTCACCATCTGGATCTGCCTGGCGCTCTTCGCCAAGGACATCCGCAAGCTCAAGCCCATCCTCACCGGCCAGAAAGGGGAGCGGCGCCTGGAGGCGATGGCGGAGGAAGACCGGCTCACCCGCCGCTGGGTGCGGATCTGCGGCTGGCTCTTCGGCGGCGTGATCCTCGGCCTGGTCTTCCATCACCCCGCGGAGCACGCGCTGGGGCTGGCCCGCAACACCATGCTCCTCGGGATCGCGCTGCTGGGGGCCGGCGTGGCGCTTGCCATCAGCGGCGAGAAGGCGCGCGTGCTGGTGGAGAAGCGCGTGGACTGGTGGACGCTGGCGTTTTTCCTGCTACTGTTCGCCTCGGTCGGCACGCTCAAGCAGACCGGGGTCACCCAAGTCCTCGCCGCGCGCCTCATCGAGCTCTCCGGCGGCAGCGTGCCGCTGCTCACCAGCCTCTTTGGTTGGAGCTCCTGGCTGCTCACGGCGGTGATGGACAACGTCCCCGCCGTCGCCACCTTCGTCCCGATCGTCAACGACGTGGCCGCCGCGGGCCTGTCAACCTTCCCGCTCTGGTGGGCGATGCTCATGGGCGGCACCCTCGGCGGCAACGCCACCCTCATCGGCTCCACCGCCAACATCGTCGCCGCCGGCGTGCTCGAGCGCCGCGAGCTTGGCGCCATCACCTTCGCCCAGTGGCTCAAACCCGGCCTCATCGTCGCCATCACGACGATGCTCCTGGCCACCCTCCTCATCCTGGCCCAGCTCTCCCTCATGCCCGCCGCCGTGTCCCCCTCGGCCCTCCACTAGGATTGGCTCGGCCCGCGCTCGTCGGGTATAATAGCGACGCGGTCACCAGGGGCGATTAGCTCAGTCGGCTAGAGCGCTTCTCTTACACAGAAGAGGTCCCTGGTTCGAGCCCAGGATCGCCCAGTGCTTGCGAAAGGGAGGCAAGGGCCGTTCGAGTCTCCGCAAGGTCGACAGGGGCGCGGCACACTACCGCAAGTTTGTCGACGTCACGTTCTTTGATACCTGGTCGGCGCCGATGGCGTAGGTGCTCGGCTACTTCGCCGCGGACGGCTCGATGTACGTGAAGAGTCGCGGCTCAACATACGTCGCCTTCGTCTCGACCGATTGGCAGATCCTTGAACAGGTCAAAGGGCTCCTAGGATCAGCACACACGATCGCCCTTCGCAAGCGAAGGCTTTCCGAAGCGCACTGGAAACCTATCTATCGACTCCAGATCGGCGGAGGTGCGCTCTTTAGAGCGCTGGAGCAACTCGGGTTCACGCCGAACAAAGACTGCACGATGCAATTCCCAAAAGTCCCAGGCGAACTCGTCGCAGATTTCGCCCGAGGCTACTTTGACGGAGACGGATGCATCAGTTTTGGGTGGCAGCAACGATCGGATCGGCGCAGTCCCTCACGCTGGATGCAGCTGTGCTTTGGATCGGGATCGTACGTGTTTTTGCAGTCACTCAAAAATCGCCGGATGCCGCCCCCTTTAGGGGGCGGAGTATCACTCGATCTGGCCCTCCAGTCCGCAGCAGGGGTCGCTGCGGGATATACTTAAGGCGACGTCCACGTGGGGTCTTCTTGTATTATTATCAGCGCCGTGGAGACATTCGCCGGTTGTACGATTTTTTCTATCCGGCAGGCATCCCCCACGAACGATTCTTGCTGCGCAAGCGCACACATTTTGTCAAGGCTCTGGAATTCATGGGGGCGTAGCTCAATTGGTTAGAGTGGCGGATTGTCGATCCGTAGGTTGCGGGTTCGAGCCCCGTCGCCCCCGCCAATTCTTCAATAGAGGCCCTTCAGCGAAGAAGCTGAAGGGCTTTCTGTATGTTGGGGAGGGAGTTACATCGAGGAGGGTGCAGTTCGAAAGTAAAAGGCCGAGCATCCGGCGCTTCTGTTCGGCTGTCGCCCGAACAAATTGCGCCCCAATGTCTTTGGCAAGTTCGAGAATTTTGACCCCCCGCTCAAGGTAATTCTGGTCGGCTTGCTGGTGCCGGCCAAGTTGCTCCTGCACGCGGGTCTGCTCCTCGCGCCACACCGCCGTCCTAGAGCGCCAAAAGTCCTCCGTAACGTTCCCATCCAACTTATCGAGGTAGATTTCCTCGATGCGGCGCTGAAGGCGGTC
>Ga0114945_10000605_pt1 | contig 23101 bp, 25 predicted proteins | sample OV2TP3_FD_87194 | JGI IMG/M metagenome (GOLD analysis project Ga0114945, IMG submission 87194) | Hot spring microbial communities from Beatty, Nevada to study Microbial Dark Matter (Phase II) - OV2 TP3 | ecosystem: Environmental > Aquatic > Thermal springs > Hot (42-90C) | place: USA: Beatty...
GCACCGGCCTGGCATCCGCGGTTCCGCGCGGCGCTGCCCCGCATCCGCCTGACGCTCCTCGTCGGCCAGTACGCGCAGGCCTATTACCTGGGTGCGCGGCGCAAGAAGTCCCTCGCCGCCACCGTTCACGCCTTCCGCGAATACCTTCCGGAGTACTTCCCGCTGCCGCACCCCAGCCCGCGCAACCAGCGCTGGCTCAAGGCGAACCCCTGGTTCAAAAAGTTTGTCATCCCGGCGCTGCGCAGGCAGCTCGGCTCGTTATAATCCGCCGCCGCCATGAAGCTGCTCGGCTCCGTTCCCAGCCCCTACACCCGCAAGGTGCGCGTGGTGCTCGCCGAAAAGCGCATCGAGTGCGAGTTCGAGACGGTGGACGTCAGCCCGGCCGAGAACCCGGTCAACGCGCACAACCCGCTCGGCAAGGTGCCGACGCTGCTGCTCGATGACGGCACGGCGCTGTTCGACTCGCGTGTCATCGTCGAATTCCTCGACAGCGTCTCGCCCATCTCCCGGCTCATCCCCGAGGACAACCGCGAGCGCGTGGCGGTGCGCCGCTGGGAGGCGCTCGCCGACGGGTCGCTCGACGCGGGCCTGCTCATCCGCTACGAGTCGCTGCGCCCGAAGAAGGAGCAGAGCAGGGCCTGGAGCGAGAAGCAGGCGGGCAAGCTCGAGCGCGGGCTCGCCATGATGGCGGGCGAGCTGGGCGACCGTCCCTGGTGCCACAACGACCGCTACACCCTCGCCGACATCGCGGTGGGCTGCTGCCTGGGCTGGGTCGAATTCAGGAAGCCGGGCGGCGTCGAGTGGCGCTCGCGCTACGCCAACCTGGCGCGGCACTACGACAAGCTCATGGAGCGCGCGGCGTTCGCCGAGACGGCGCCGAGGGCATAGCGCGCGCCGCGGGTCCTGCCCGGGGCCGTCTCACTACGCCGCGCGAGCGCGGCCGCCGTCATTCCGCAGCAATGCCGTGGCCTGCTCGACCGGCACCGGCTTGCTGAAGAGGTATCCCTGCGCCTCTTCGCACGCCTGGTCGGCGAGGAAGGAAAACTGGGCCTCGGTCTCGATGCCCTCGGCGACGACCTTCAATCCCAGATTCTTGCCCAGGGTGATGATCGCCTTGGTGATCGCGACGTCGTCGGCCGCGCCCGGGATCCCGCGCACGAAGCACTGGTCGATCTTGAGGTAGTCGAGCGGGAACTGCTTCAGGTAGCCGAGGGACGAATACTCGGTACCGAAATCGTCGAGCGCCACCGCGACCCCGACCGCACGCAGCTCCTTCAGCAGGTACACGGTTCTTGCCGGATCCTCCATCACGGCGCTCTCGGTGATCTCGAGCTCCAGATGGCGCGGGTCCAGGCCGATCTCCTCGAGGATGGTCGCGATCCGCCGATGCAGGTCGGCGCGGCGCAGCTGCCGCACCGACAGGTTCACCGCCATCCGCGACGGTGCGAGCCCGTGCCGCAACCAGGACGCCTGCTGCGCGCACGCCGTGCGCAGCACCCATTCGCCGATCTCCTCGATCATGCCCGCCTGCTCGGCGATCGGGATGAACTTGTTCGGCGGGACCATGCCGAGCTCGGGGTGTTTCCAGCGCAGCAGCGCCTCCACCGCGGTGATCCCCCGCGACGAAACGGCGATCCGCGGTTGATAGTTGAGCGACAGCTCGTCGCGCTGGATGGCGTGCCGCAGCTGGTTGCGGAGATTCAGCGCCTCGATCGCGATCACCTGCAGCTCCGGCGAATAGAAGCTGAAGCCGTTGCGCCCCTGTTCCTTGGCGACGCGCTTGGCGGTCTCGGCATTGCGCAGCAGCGTCTGCGCATCGTCCCCGTTCTGCGGATAGCAGCTGACCCCCGCGCTCGCCGTCACGTCCACCTCCCGCCCCTCGATCGCGAAGGGACGCGCAAGCCGCAGGAGGATGTCCTGTGCGGCGTCCGCAAGCGCGGTGCCGCTCGGCAGATCCTCCAGCAGCACGGCGAACTCGTCCTCGCCGAGGCGCGCGAGAACGTCGAGCTCGTGCAGCGATGCGCGGATGCGGTCGGCCACCTCGCACAGCAACCGGTCGCCGGCGCCGTAGCCGAGCGATTCGTTGACGCTTCGGAAATGGTCGATGTCGACATACAGGACGCCCACGCTCGTGCCGCGGCGCTGCGCGCGCAGGATCGCCGTGCGGCAGCTCTCCTGGAACAGCGCCCGGTTGGGCAGCCGCGTCAGCATGTCGTGCTGAGTGAGAAAATTCGTCGCCCGCAGGCGCCGCACCGTGACCTTCGCGATCTCCAGCGCCACGTCGGGCTGCTCGCGCACCAGCCTGAGCAGCGAGTCCCGGTCCACCGCGACGATGGTGCAGTCGCTCAGCGCAACGGCGCTGGCGCTGCGCGCGTGCTCCTCGTCGTCGAGCAGCGCCATTTCGCCGAGGATGCCGCCCCGCGCGATGGTCTCGAAGACGACGTCGCCGATCTTGACCTGCGCTTCACCCTCGAGCAGGACATACAGGACGTCGCCCGCTTCTCCCATGGCGAAGATGACTTCCCCCGCCCTGCAGGTCCGCGGACTGCCCAGCTTCGACTGCAGCACGGAAAAATCGAAATGCACGTCTCCCTCTGACGACCCGGCCCGAACTCATCATACGCCGGAAGCGCGGGGAAATCAGGCTGCTTGCCCGGTCACGCGATCACTGCGCCGCCGAGGCAAATCTCGCGCTCGTACAGCACCACCGACTGCCCCGGCGTCACCGCCCACTGCGGCTGGGCGAACTCCACCCCGATCGCGTCGTCTCCGGATTTCGTCACCACGCAGTCAAAATCCGCTTGCCGGTAGCGCGTCTTGGCCGAATGGGCCGTGCCCGCCGCCGGCGCCATCCCGGACACCCAGGCGGGATCCTGTGCCGCCAGTGCGCGACTCATCAGCAGCGGATGGTCGTGCCCCTGCACGACGACCAGCGTGTTTGCCGCGAGATCCTTGCGCGCGACGTACCACGCCTCGCCCTCGCCGCCGATGCCGATCCCCTTGCGCTGCCCGATGGTGTAGAACGCAAGCCCGATGTGCTCGCCGACGCGCCTGCCTTCGGGCGTGACCATCGGCCCGGGCTCGCGCGGCAGGTAGCGGTTGAGGAACTCGCGGAACGGCCGCTCGCCGATGAAGCAGATGCCGGTCGAGTCCTTCTTGGCGTGGTTGGGCAGGCCCGCCTCCTGCGCGATGCGCCGCACCTCGCTCTTCTTCAGGGCGCCCACCGGGAACAGCACGCGCGCGAGCTGCGCCTGCGACAGACGGTGCAGGAAGTAGCTCTGGTCCTTCGCTTCGTCCGCGCCGCGCAGCAATTCGACCAGGCCGTCGCGCGGCCTCAGTTGCGCGTAATGTCCGGTGGCGATCTTCGCCGCGCCCAGACGCATCGCGTGGTCGAGGAAGGCCTTGAACTTGATCTCGGCGTTGCACAGCACGTCCGGGTTGGGCGTGCGCCCCGCGCGGTACTCGCGCAGGAACTCCGCGAACACCCGCTCCTTGTACTCGGCGGAGAAGTTCACCGCCTCGAGCTCGATGCCGATGACGTCCGCCGCCGCCGCCGCGTCGACCAGGTCCTGGCGCGTCGAGCAGTACGCGTCCGAGTCGTCGTCCTCCCAGTTCTTCATGAACAGGCCGACGACGTCGTACCCGGCACGCTTGAGCAGCAGCGCCGCGGCGGCGGAGTCCACCCCTCCGGACATGCCTACGACGACGCGCTCGCTCATGGGAAGTGCTTCGACAGCACCTCAAGCGGAAAGTGCCGGCCCGCGAGATGGTCCTCGACGCAGCGCATGACCAGCGGCGAGCGGTGCATGGCCTGCCGCGCGCGCAGCTCCGCTGGCGTCAGCCAGTGCAGCGCGAGGATCTCCTTGTCGAGCGCGCGACCGGGCTCCTGCGCCGAGACCGCGCCGGCGAAGCAGAAGCGCAGGAAGGTGACGTCCTCCTTGTCGTACCGCCAGCGGTAGATGCCGACGAGCCCGGCCAGGGTGAAGCGGTGCGCGGTCTCCTCCAGCACCTCGCGCGCGACCGCCTGGGCGAGCGACTCTCCGGGATCGAGGTGGCCCGCGGGCTGGTTCAGCACCCGCCGGCCGTTGGCCTCCTCCTCGACGAGCAGGAAGCGCCCGTCGCGCTCGATGACGGCGGCCACGGTGACACTGGGCTTCCAGCGGCTCATGCCAAATCTTACCCGCGGGGCTGCTTGACATCAAGGCATCAGCATTATTATGCTTTGATGCCATGAGAACGACGCTGAGCCTGGACAAGGACGTCGCCGCCGCGCTGGAGCGGCTGCGCCGGGCGCGCAAGGCCCCCTTCAAGCAGGTGGTGAACGAAGCGCTGCGCCGCGGCCTGGGTCAGATGGCCGCCCCTCCCCCCGGGCCACGGCGGGCCTTCCGGACCCGGTCCGTTTCCCTCGGCCGTTGTCGCGTGGGCAACGTCGACAACGTGTCGGAAATCCTTGCGCTCGCCGAAGGCGAGACCTTCAAGTGATCCTGGTCGACGCCAATCTCCTCATCTACGCCCACACCGAGTCGTTCCCCCAGCATGCCGGCGCGCGCCGCTGGCTCGACGAGCGGCTGAACGGCGCCGCCCCGGTCGGCCTGCCTTGGGAGAGCCTGCTCGGTTTCCTGCGAATCACCACCAACCCGCGCATCTTCGAGCGGCCGGCAGCGGTCCCGGGTGCATGGCGGCAGGTGCTTGACTGGCTTGGCTGCGAGCGGGCGTGGGTGCCGCAGCCCACCGAGCGTCACCGCGAAGTGCTCGCCGAATTCCTCGCCGCCCCCGGCGTCCAAGCCAATCTGGTTCAGGATGCGCATCTTGCGGCGCTCGCCGTCGAGCACGGGCTGATCCTGTGCTCCACGGACGGCGACTTCGCCCGATTTCCCGGCCTGCGCTGGGAGAACCCGCTGCTGACTACGCCGCCTTGAGCGTGTTCCTGCGGATGAAATCCGCCATGCGCGCCACGCCCGCCTCGATCGCCTCCCTGGAGGCGGCGTAGGAGAAACGCAGGTGCTGCCCCTCGCCGGGCACGCGGGCGCCGAAGTGGACGTCGGCGAGGATCGCGACGCCGGCCTCGTGCAGCAGGCGCTTGCGGAACTCCTCGGAGTCCGCGGCGCCGATCCTGCGGCAGGCCTCCGTCACGTTGGGCCAGGCGTAGAACGCGCCTCCCGGCGTGCGGCAGGTCACGCCGGGGACCTGGTTGAGAAGCCCGACGATCAGGTCGCGCCGCTCGAGGAAGCTCGCGCGCATCGCCGCGGCCGCTTCCTGCGGCCCGGTGACCGCCTCGAGCGCCGCCCACTGCGAGATCTGGGAGGCGCAGGAGTCGGTGTTCGTGACCCAGCGCGTGAACACCGGCGCGAGCAGCGGGTTGGACGCGAAGCCGATGCGCCAGCCGGTCATGGCCCAAGTCTTGGAGGCGCCGTCCGAGATGATGGTGCGCTCGTACATCCCGGGCAGCTGCGCGATCGAGAAGAACTCGCCCGCGTAGACCAGGCGCGAGTAGATCTCGTCGGCGTAGACCCAGATCTGCGGATGGCGGCGCAGGATCGCGGCGATCGGCTCGAGCTCGCTGCGGCCGAGCAGCCCGCCGGTCGGGTTGTGGGGGGTGTTGAGGATCAGCAGCCGGGTGCGCGGCGTGACGAGGGGCTCGAGCTCCGCCGGGTCGAACGAGAGGTCGCGCGCCTCGCGCAGGTGGATCGGCACCGGCTTCGCGCCGCAGGCGAGGATCTGCGACTCGTAGATCGGGAACCCCGGGTTCGGGTAGATGACCTCGTCGCCCGCGCCGTGGTCGGTGCACGAAAGAATGGCGTAGGCGATGAAGGGCTTGGCGCCCGCGCCCACCACCACGTCCTCGGGCCGGATCGGCAGGCCGCCGCGCATCGCGCCCAGGTACGTCGCCGCGGCCTCGCGCAGCGGGTCGATCCCCGCCGAGGGCGTGTAGCCGTGCCTGCCCTCGCGGATCGCGCGCACCGCCGCCTCCTGCACGTTCGGCGGCGCGGGGAAGTCCGGCTGCCCGATGCAGAAGCTGACGATGTCCTTGCCCTTGCGCGCGAGCTCGCTCACCTCGGCGAGCACCACGAAGGCGTTCTCGGTGCCGAGGGACTGCGCGCGGCGGCTGATCTGCGGCATGGGCCGTATTCTAGCTAGGCGGGCACCGCCCGATAGCGCCCGGCCTCGAGCTGCAGGCGGCGGATCGTGCCGCCCAGCACGTCCGGCGACGGATGGCGCGGGTCGCCCGGCAGCGAGATGTAGGCCCGCCCGTCCTCGCTCCATACCACCGGCATCGCCACCGGCGGCGCGCGGCGCCCGGCGGCGGCGAGCGCCTCGGCCACGGACCTGAAGGCGCACAACTGGTCGATGCTCTTGGCGGTCGCGGGCGCGAGCTGCATCGTGCCCTCCCCCCAGCGCCCGAGCGCCTCCCGCGGGCCGATCCACAGCCCCTCGGTCGCTTCGCGCCCGTCCACCTGCGGATCCTGGTTCTCGGGCGCGCGGGCGAGGAAGAAGCGCGCGTCGAAGCGCTTGGGCGAGACCTCCGGCGTCACCCAGCGCACCCAGGGCACCAGCGTCTGCGCGTCGAGCCGCGCGACCAGCGTGGTGAAGAGCGCTCCCCCGGCGACCGCGCGCCGCGCGCTCTCCAGGCTCCAGCCGGGCGCGAGCGAGCCCAGCAGCAGTCCCGCCTCCTCGAAAGTCTCGCGGATCGCGGCGACGAAAAGCCCCGCGGCCCGCGCCGGGGTGAGCGCCTCGCCCAGGCGCTCGTGCAGCGCCGCGACCTCCGTGCCGAGCAGGGCGAAGGCCGAAGGCGCCGCGTCGGCCGCCTTGTCGAGCCGCCCGCCGGGAAACACGTGGGCGCCGGCCATGAAATCCAGCGTGCGGCTGCGCTTGACGAGGTAGACCTCGAGCCCCGGATCGGCGTCGCGCAGCAGCACCACGGTGGCGGCGTCGCGGGGCGGGGCTGGGGTCGTCATCGCGACCCCATTGTATGATCTCCCATGCTCATCAATTGCGTCGCCTACCAGGAAGGCCGCAAGCTCGCCGACATCACGCCGGCGGAGATCCACGACTATCTGAAGCGGCCGGGCTGCTTCGTCTGGGTGGCGCTCAAGGACCCGGACGCCGGGGAGCTCGAGGCGATGCGGCAGGAGTTCGACCTGCACGAGCTCGCGGTCGAGGACGCGCGCAAGGGGCACCAGCGCCCCAAGATCGAGGAGTACGGCGACGAGCTGTTCGTGGTGCTGCACATGATCGAGCCGGCGGGCGAGGAGCTGCAGGTGGGCGAGGTCGCCGTGTTCACCGGGCCCAACTACGTGCTCTCGGTGCGCAGCCGCAGCGAGCAGGGCTTCCTCGGCGTGCGCGCGCGCTGCGAGCGCGAGCCCGAGCTGCTGCGCCACGGCTCGGGCTACGTGCTGTACGCGCTGATGGACGCGATCGTGGACCGCTACTTCCCGGCGCTCGACGCGGTCGAGGCCGAGCTCGAGTCGCTCGAGGCGAGAATCTTCTCGGGCAAGTCGCCGCGCGACAACATCGAGTCACTGTACTACGTGAAGCAGAAGCTCGTGACCCTCAAGCACGCGGCGGGGCCGCTGCTCGAGGCGGCGAGCAAGCTCCACGGCGGGCGCGTGCCCCAGGTATGCGCGGGCATGGGCGAGTACTTCCGCGACGTCTACGACCACCTGGTGCGGCTCAACCAGTCGATCGACTCGCAGCGCGACACCGTGAGCACCGCCATCCAGACCAGCCTCGCCATGCTGCAGATCGGCGAGAGCGAGGTCACCAAGCGCTTCGCCGCCTACGCCGCGCTGGTCGCGGTGCCGACCATGATCGCCGGCGTCTACGGCATGAACTTCGACCACATGCCGGAGCTGAAGTGGGACTACGGCTATTACGTCGTGGTCGGCACCATGGTGCTGCTCGACGCGGTGCTTTTCTGGCGCTTTCGCAGGGCGGGCTGGCTGTGAGGCGCAGGCTCCTGCTCGCTGCGCTGGCCGCCGCGGCACTGCCCGCGCTCGCCCAGCACGACCAGCGGCGCTTCGAGGACGCCGAGAGGTGGTCGAAGGTCTTCGACGACCCGTCGCGCGACGCCTGGCAGAAGCCCGCCGAGGTGATCCGCGCGCTCGGGCTCGCGCCGCAGGCGGCGGTGGCCGACCTGGGCTCGGGCACCGGCTACTTCGCGGTGCGCCTGGCGCGCGCGCTGCCCGCAGGACGCGTCTACGGGGCCGATCTCGAGCCCGACATGGTGCGCTTCCTCGAGCAGCGCGCCGCGAAGGAGGGCCTCGTCAATCTTTCCTCGCACCTCGCCGCCGCGGATGATCCCAGGCTGCCCGTGGCGGTGGACCTCGTGCTGGTCGTGGACACCTATCACCACATCGCGGCGCGGGTTGGCTACTTCGGGCGCCTGCGCGCCTCGCTCAAGCCGGGCGGGCGCGTCGCGATCATCGACTTCGGGCCCGATTCGCCTGCCGGCCCGCCGGCACGCCATCGGGTCGCGCGCGAGCGCGTTCTCGAGGAGATGGGACGCGCCGGCTACGCGCTCGCCGCGGCGCACGATTTCCTGCCTTACCAGTACTTCCTCGTGTTCCAGCCGCGCTAGGGCTCGAGGCGCAGCTCCGCGCGCACCGCGTCCCAGGGCACCTGCACCCGGCCATCGGCGCCTCGCCCGATCAACCCGAGCTCGAGCAGCCGGGCGACATCGGTATGCACGTTCTTGTAGTCGCGTCCGAGCTCGCGCGCGAGGGCGAGCACCGTGAGCGGTCCCCTGGCGCGCAGCCGCCCGAGCAGCTGCCAGCGCGCCGGGCTGAGGGCCGCGATCAGCTGCGGCAGGCCGGCGAAGGACAGTACCGCCGCAGGCGACGGCTCCCGCCCGGCGGCGGCGAGGTTCCAGGCATCCTCGAAGCGATCGAGCGCCGCGGCGGCATCGCCGATGCGCAGCTCAAGCGTCCGCTTCGGCATCGCGCTCGAAGTCGTAGCGCAACTGCTCCACGGAGCGGAACTCGTAGGCGCTCTCGCGGCCGTCGATCGCGCGCCGGTGGCCCCGGCCCTCGAGGTTGTGGTAGCAGACCCGCCAGTCGCCGGGGCGCCCCCGGCGCAGCCGGTAGCGCGGGCCCGGCTCGAGCGCGAGCTCGAGCATCGCGCCGTCGGGCAGCAGCACGCGCTCGTGGTACAGCATATGGCTTAGGATACCATAGCCTGTGCGGTAGAATCTGCCGCGATGGCCTCCCGCGACGAGTTCTTCAACCTCTACCGCCACGGCTTCGCGCGCGTCGCGGTGGCGACGCCGCGGGTGCGCGTCGGCGACCCGGCGCACAACGCCCGGGCGACGCTCGAGCTGATGCGCGAGGCGGCCGCGCGCAGGGCGCTGGTCTGCGTCTTCCCCGAGCTCGGGCTTTCGGCCTACAGCTGCGAGGACCTGTTCCACCAGCAGGCGCTGCTCGAGGGCGCGGAGCGCGCGCTCGCGCAGCTGCTCGAGCAGAGCCGCGCGCTGCCGCTCGCGGCGTTTGTCGGGCTGCCCGTGGCGGTGGATGGCCTGCTCTACAACTGCGCGGCGCTCCTGTGCCGCGGACGGCTCGTCGGGGTCGTGCCCAAGACCTACCTGCCCAACTACCGCGAGTTCTACGAGCTGCGCCAGTTCACGAGCGGCGAGGCGGCGCGCCAGGCGACGCTGCGGCTCGCCGGGCAGGCCGCACCCTTCGGCGCGGACCTCCTCTTCCGGCACGCCGAGCAGCCGAAGCTCGCCCTGTTCGCCGAGGTCTGCGAGGACCTGTGGGTGCCCGCGCCGCCCTCCTCGTTCGCCGCGCTCGCCGGCGCCACCGTGATCGCCAATCTCTCGGCCTCCAACGTGGTGGTCGGCAAGGACGCCTACCGCCGCGAGCTCGCCGGCAACCAGTCGGCGCGCTGCATCGCCGCCTACCTTTACAGCGCCGCCGGCGCCGGCGAGTCGACCACCGACCTCGCCTGGGACGGCCACGCCATGGTGCACGAGAACGGCAGCCTGCTCGCCGAGTCGCGCCGCTTCTCGGACGCGCCGCAGCTCACCTGCGCCGACGTCGACCTCGACCGCCTGCTCGCGGACCGCATGCGCCAGGGCTCGTTCGCGCAGTCGGCGCGGCGCCACGCCGCCGAGACCGCGCGCTTTCGCCCGATCGCGTTCTCGCTGCCGCTGCCCGCGGGGCGGCTGCCGCTCGAGCGGCGCGTGGCGCGCTTTCCCTACGTGCCCGAGCACGCCGCCACGCGCGATGCGCGCTGCGAGGAGGTCTACCGCATCCAGGTGCAGGGGCTCGCGACGCGCATGCGCGCCACCGGCACGCGCAAGCTGGTGATCGGCGTCTCCGGGGGGCTGGACTCCTCGCACGCCCTGCTGGTGTGCGCGCGCGCCATGGACGAGCTCGGGCTGCCGCGCGCCGGGATCCTCGCCTACACCATGCCCGGGTTCGCCACCTCGACGCGCACGCGCTCCACCGCGTGGCAGCTGATGCGGGCCCTCGGCGCCGCTGCCGAGGAGATCGACATCCGGCCCTCCTGCCTGCAGATGCTGAAGGACCTGCGCCACCCCTACGCGCGCGGGCGCAGGCTCTACGACGTCACGTTCGAGAACGTGCAGGCGGGCGAGCGCACCAGCCACCTGTTCCGCCTCGCCAACCTGCACGGCGGCCTGGTGGTCGGCACCGGCGACCTCTCCGAGCTGGCGCTCGGCTGGTGCACTTATGGCGTCGGAGACCATATGTCACACTACCACGTCAACGCGAGCGTCCCCAAGACGCTGATCCAGTACCTGATCGGCTGGGTGGCGGAATCGGGCCAGTTCGACGCCGCGGTGAAGAAGGCGCTCGAGCGGGTCCTCGCCACCGACATCAGCCCGGAGCTGGTGCCGGGCAAGCAGCGCACCGAGGACACCGTGGGACCCTACGCGCTGCAGGACTTCCACCTCTACTACACGCTGCGCTTCGGCTACGCCCCCGCCAAGGTCGCGTTCCTCGCCTGGAGCGCCTGGCAGGGGAAGGACGGCTATACGCTCGCCGCCATCCGCGGCTGGCTGCGGGTGTTCCTGGAGCGCTTCTTCGCCGCCAGCCAGTTCAAGCGCAGCGCGCTGCCCAACGGCCCCAAGGTGGGCTCGGGGGGCTCGCTCTCGCCGCGCGGGGACTGGCGCGCGCCCTCGGACGGCAACGCCGCGGCCTGGCTCGCCGACCTCGCGCGCGTGCCCGCGCTCAGCGCCACCAGCGCAGCAGCAGGACGAGCGGCAGCACGACGAGCGAGGTGAGCACGAAGAACCAGAACGCGTCGAGGTAGCCGATCATCGCGGCCTGGCGCTCGAGCTCGCGCGCGAGCCGCGCGAGCGCGCCGGCCTCGTCGAGGCGCCAGGCGCCGGTCGCCCAGGGGAGCGCGAGCGTCTCGTTGTAGGGCGAGAGCTGCGGCGCCATCTCCGCGTAGTGCACGCGCGTCTGGCGCACCACGAGCGCGGTGCTGAGCGAGATGTGGATGCTCGAGCCGATGTTGCGCAGCATGTGGTAGATGGCGGTGCCCTCGGCGACGCTGCCGGGCGGCAGGGTGGCGAAGGTCACCATCGTGATCGGCACCCACAGGATGCCGACGCCGAAGCCCTGCAGCGCCATCGGCCAGAACACGTCGGCGGTGGAGAGGTTCACGTCCAGCTGCGCCAGCTGCCAGCCGGCGAGCGCCTGCAGCAGGAAGCCGAGCACGATCATGGCGCGCGGGTCGAGGCGGCTGGCGAAGATCATGAGGAAGAACGCCACCAGCGTCCCCGAGCCGCGCGCCCCGAGCACGAAGCCGATCACCGAATCGGGATAGCCGCTCACGTTCTGCAGCAGCGGCGGCAGCAGCGTCATGGGCGTGAAGTTGAGCATGCCGAAGACGAACACCAGGGTGATGCCGATCGCGAAGTTGCGATCGCCCAGCAGCCCCGGGTTGAGGAACGGCCGCGCCGCGGTCGCGGTGTGGGCGATGAAGAGGTACAGCCCGAGCGCGGCGAGCGCGCCATAGGCGGTGATCTCGGCCGAGCTGAACCAGTCGGCGCGCTCGCCGCGGTCGAGCGCGAGCTGCAGGCAGCCGAGCGCGACCGCGAGGGTGAGGAACCCGGTCCAGTCCAGGCGCACGCGCGCGGTCGCGCCGCGGTCGCGGATGAAGAGCCAGGTGGCCGCGAGCGCGAGCAGGCTGAAGGGCGCGATCATGTGGAACACCCAGCGCCAGCCGTAGACCTCGCTCAGCACGCCGCCCGCCACCGGCCCTACGATCGGCCCCAGCACCGCCCCCATGCCGTAGATCGCGATCACCGCGCCGTGGTGGCGGCGCGCATAGGTGTCGAGCACGATGGCCTGCGACACCGGCACCAGCGGCGCGCCGAACGCGCCCTGCAGCGCGCGGAACAGCACCAGCGTCTCGAGCGAGTTGGCGAAGCCGCAGCCGGCCGAGGCCGCGGCGAAGGCGAGCACGCAGGCGAGGCACAGCCGCCGCCAGCCGAAGCGCGACACCAGCCACCCCGCCATCGGCGTGACGATCGCGGTGGCGACGATGTTGGAGGTCACCACCCAGGCGATCTGGTCCTGCGTCGCCGAGAGCGCGCCCTGCATCTGCGGCAGGGAGACGTTGGCGATGGTGACCGTCATGGCGTAGAGGAAGGTCACCGCGGTGCAGGTGGCGAGCACCAGCGCGCGCCTGAGCGCGGCCCCGGGCGCAGGGTCCTCGGCCAGCGGCAGGGCGGGTGCGGTCATTGCCTTGCTCATTGTAAGCCAGGCAACTATCATGGCGCATGTTCCGCGAGGACCTGTCGCGCAACTTCGGCTTCCTGCTGAACGACGTCGCGCGGCTGCTGCGCACGGAGTACGACCGGCGCGTGCGCAGCATGGGCCTGACGCGCTCGCAGTGGTGGGTGGTGAACCACCTGTTCCGCAACGACGGCGCGACGCAGTCGGAGCTCGCCGAGATCCTCGAGATCGAGCGGCCGACGCTGGGGCGCCTGCTCGACCGGCTGGAGGCGAAGGGCTGGGTGCGGCGCGAGCACGACGCCCGCGACCGGCGCGCCTGGCGCATCCACCTGAGCGACGCCGTGGAGCCGGCGATGCGCACCCTGCGCAGCGCGGCGGCGGAGCTGCGCCGCGACGCGCTCGCCGGCATGAGCGCGCAGGAGCGCGAGCGCTTCGTCGACGCGCTGCTCGCCATCAAGGCGAACCTCGCCCGGCTCGACGAGGGCCGCAGCCCCTGATGGTCGCCCAGGCGAGCCGCTCGCGCGCCCCGGGCCGGCGGCTGCTGCGCGCGCTGCTGCTGGTGGTCGTGCCGGCTGCGCTCGCGGCCGCGGCGCTCGCGCTCTGGCTCCAGGGCGGGCGCTACGAGGAGACCGAGAACGCCTACGTCAAGGCGCACATCATCGCCGTGAGCGCGGACGTGGCCGGCCGCGTGGTCGCAGTGAGCGTGCGCGACCACGAGCGTGTGGCCGCAGGCGCGCCGCTCTTCCGCGTCGACCCGGCGCCCTTCGAGCTCGCGCTGGCAAGGACCGAGGCGCAGCTGGCGGTGGTGCGCACCGACGTCGCGGCACTGCGCGCCGAGCACCGCGTGGCGCTCGCCGAGGCCGCCGAGGCCGAGGAGCGCATCCGGTTCCTGCGCGTGCAGCTCGGCCGCCAGGAGCGGCTGCGCGAGCGGGGCATGGCGCTCGAGGCGAGCTACGACGAGGCGCGCCACAACCTCGAGGCCGCCCAGCGCAAGCTCGAGGGCGCGCGCGAGCGCGCCGCGCGCGTGCTCGCGAGCCTGGGGGGCGACACCCGCCTCCCGGTCGAGCAGCACCCGCGCTTTCGCGAGGCGCTCGCCGCGCGCGACACGGCGCGCCTCGATCTCGAGCGCACCCGCGTCGTCGCGCCGGCGGCCGGCGTGGTGAGCAACATGCGGCTGCAGGCGGGTGAGCGCGTCGAGCGCGGCGTGCCGGTCTTCAGCCTCATCGAGGACCGCCCGGCGTGGGTCGAGGCCAACTACAAGGAGACCCAGCTCACCCACATGCGCGTGGGGCAGGCGGCCACCGTCGTCGCCGACGCCTATCCCGGAATCGAGTGGCGCGCGCGCATCTCGGCCATCGCACCGGCGACCGGCGCGGAGTTCGCCGTGCTGCCGCCGCAGAACGCGAGCGGCAACTGGGTCAAGGTGGTGCAGCGGGTGCCGGTGATCGTGAGCCTGGAGCCCGCCGCCGGGCGCGAGCGGCTGCGCGCCGGGATGACCGTCGCGGTGCGGGTGGACACCGGGCGGGAGCGCAGCCTCGGGGGGCTGCTGCAGGCGCTCGCGCGCTGACCGCTCAGGGCGCGACCGGCGTCGGCGCCGGCAGCGCCATTGCGCTCCCTGCCAGTACTTTTCTCCCGATGTCCGGCCGGTCGGTGATCAGGCCGTCCACGCCGAGCTCGATCACCGCGCGCATCTGCTCCGGGTCGTTCACGGTCCAGGGCAGCACCTTCAGCCCGAGCGACCGGGCCTCGGCGACCGAGGCGCGGTCGATCTCGCGGAAGAACGGCGACCAGGTGCCGCAGCCCGCGGCCTTCACCATGCGCGGGATCGAGCCGTGCTCCTTGAGCTGGAACCCGGCGACCCAGGGCGAGCCTTCCGACTGCCCGGCAAGAATGTTGTTCATCCACGACTGCTGCGCCGTGAGGCAGGAGGTTTCGACCTGCGGCGCGACCCGCTGCGCGGCCTTGAGCGTCCGCCAGTCGAACGACTGCAGCGTGACGCGCGACTCCATGCCCTCGGCGCGCACCACCTCGAGCAGCGCCTTCGCGAAAGCCTCGGGATCGAGCGTTTCGTCGGGCGCGAGCGGCGAAAGCTTGGTCTCGATGTTGAAGCGCACCGTCGCGTTGCCGGACTTCCTCAGCAGCGCAAAAAGATCCGCGAGCCGCGGCATGCGCGTGCCGTCCGCGGGCTTCTGCTCCGGATAGCGTGCGGCGTAGTCGATGCCCGGGCGGATCCGCCCCACGTCGTAGGCCTGGATCTCGGCGTAGCTGAGCGACCTCACCGTCGGCGCGGGGTGCTCGAGCCAGCGCCCCGAGGGGTCGCGCGTGATGTCCGGATTGAGCCGCCGGTCGTGCGCGATCACCACCACCCCGTCGCGCGTGACGCCGACGTCGAGCTCGAGCGTAGAGACACCGACCGAGAGCGCCGCAGCGAACGCGGGCAGCGTGTTCTCGGGCGCGAGGCCGCGCGCACCGCGGTGCCCCTGCAGGTCGAAGGCGGCGGCGCTCAATGGGACCAGTGTCGCAACGAGCGCACTCGGGAGCCTGCGCAAGCTACTGCGGCCTGATGCCGCCGGCGCGCACCACGCGCTGACAGGGCTCGATCTCCCCGGCGAGGAGCGCCCAGAAGAGTCCTGTTTTCGCGTTCATTTTCTCCTCCTCCCGAAAAGCCCGGAGTCTACGCTACCGCTCCTGCGCCCCGTCGCGGATGCGAACGGCGCGATCGAGTTCGGTGACGAAAATCTTGCCGTCGCCGGCCTTGCCGCTCACGGCAGCCTTGCGGATCGCCTCGATCACCTCCGGCAGCATCGCGGCGCTCACCGCCATCTCGATCCGGGTCCGGGACGGCAGCCCCGGAGGCGGCGGCGAGTCGGGAAAGGTTCGCTCGGGCGGGCCTGTCCTGCCCACCCCTTTCACCTCCGTGACCGTCAGCCTGTCGACGCCGATCGCGGCGAGAGCATCGACGACGTCGTCCAGGCGCAGGGGCTGGATGACGGCGGTCACCAGCTTCATTCAGATATCGAAGTAGAGGTAGAACTCCCATGGGTGCGGACGCAACCTCACCGGATCGACCTCGCGCTTCCACTTGTACTCGAGCCAGGTATCGATCAGGTCCTTGGTGAACACGTCGCCGCGCGTCAGGAACGCGTGGTCCTTCTCGAGCGCCCGCAACGACTCCTCGAGCGACCCCGGCACCTTCTGGATTCCCTGCGCCTCCTCGGGCGGCAGGTCGTAGATGTTCTTGTCGAGCGGCTCCCCGGGATCCGTCTTGTTGGCGACGCCGTCGAGGCCCGCCATCAGCATCGCGGCAAACGCGAGGTATGCGTTTGCCGACGGGTCCGGACAGCGGAACTCGACCCGTTTCGCGCTCGGTGACTCCGAGTACATCGGGATCCGGGCTGCGGCCGAACGGTTGCGCTGCGACATCGCCAGGTTCACCGGCGCCTCGTAGCCCGGCACCAGCCTGCGGTACGAGTTGGTGGTCGGCGCGCACCACGCCATCAGCGCGTGCGCGTGCTTGAGCAGGCCGCCGATGTACCAGCGGCAGAGCTCCGAGGTCAGCGCATAGCCGCGCGGGTCGTAGAACAGGTTCTTGCCCGCCTTCCACAAGCTCTGGTGGCAGTGCATCCCGCTCGCATTGTCGGCGAAGATCGGCTTGGGCATGAAGGTGGCGACCTTGCCGTGCTTGCGTGCTACGTTCTTCACGAAGTACTTGTACATCATCACGCTGTCGGCCATGCGCACCAGCGGCGAGAACTTCATGTCGATCTCGTTCTGCCCCGCGGTCGCCACCTCGTGGTGGTGCACCTCGACCTGCACGCCCGCATTCATCAGCGCAAGCACGATCTCGGAGCGGATGTCCTGCAGCGTGTCGTGCGGGGGTACCGGGAAATAGCCCTCCTTGTACCTCGGCTTGTAGCCGAGGTTGCCGCCGCCGAAGGCGCCTTCGTCCCGGCCCGAGTTCCAATCGCCCTCGGCCGAATCGACGAAGTAATAGCCGCAGTGGGCGTTCTGCTCGAAGCGTATCGAGTCGAAGATGAAGAATTCGAGCTCGGGTCCGAAGTAGCACGTTTCCGCAACCTTGGAGCTGCGCAGGTAGGCCTCGGCCTTTTTCGCCACGTGGCGCGGATCGCGCGAGTACGGCAGCTTCAGGATCGGGTCTACCACGTCGCAGGTGATCGACAGCGTCGGCACGCTGCACACCGGGTCGACGAAGGCCGTCGCCGGGTCGGGCTTGAGCAGCATGTCCGACTCGTGGATCTCCTGGAAGCCGCGGATCGACGAGCCGTCGAAGCCGATGCCGTCCTCGAACAGCTCGTCGCTCACCTCCGGCAGCCCGATCGAGAAGTGCTGCCACAACCCCGGCAGGTCGGTGAACTTGAGATCGACGATCTGGATCGCGTTCTCCTTGATCATGTCGATCACGTCCTGCGAGCTTTGCGGCGGGTTCGTCTCGAAGCTGCCGGGCTCGAACTGGGCGAACGGGCGCTTGGCGGTTGCCATTCTCTCTTCCCCTCTATGTTAGGTGTGTGGCGACGACCTCCTGCGATCGAATGGTTCCCTCGGGCTCTACTGTAGACCCGGCGCCACGCCGCCGTCGAGGGGGAACGCGGCGACCCGGTCAGGCTGATCAGGGGCCGGATCGGGCGGAATGGATGACCAGATCGGTCTCGGGATCGATCAGGTGCATGTGCATCATGTCGGCGCTGAGGCTCAGCCGCGCGCCGCGGCGCGCCGACGAGGTTCCCGGCAGGCGCGCGCACAGCTCGGTGCCGCCGACGCGCCCGATCGCCATGGTCTCGATTCCCTGCGGCTCGAGCACCTCGACCTCGATCGAGAGCGCCGCGTCGGCCTTCAGCCCCGGCGGCTGCTCGGCGAGATGCTCGGGCCGCAGGCCGAAGATGAGTCGCCGCCCGGCATGCGGCCGGTAGGCGAGCTCGAGTGAGCTCGGAACCGGAAGCAGCGCGCCGCCCTCGATCTCCACCGCGAGGCCGGCGCCGTTCGTCCTGAGGAGGCAGGGCACGAGGTTCATCGCCGGCGAGCCGATGAAGCCGGCGACGAAGCGCGTCGCGGGGTGCGAATAGAGCTCGACGGGCGCGCCGATCTGCTCGATGCGCCCGGCGTTCATCACCACGATGCGAGAGGCGAGGGTCATCGCCTCGACCTGGTCGTGCGTCACGTAGACCGTGGTCGCGCCGAGGTTGTGGTGCAGGCGCTTGATCTCGGTGCGCATCTGCGTCCGCAGCTTCGCGTCGAGGTTCGACAGCGGCTCGTCGAAGAGGAACAGCTGCGGCTGGCGCACGATCGCGCGGCCCATCGCCACGCGCTGGCGCTGGCCGCCCGAGAGCTGCGCCGGGCGCCGCCCGAGCAGCTCGGCGATGCCAAGCAGACGCGCGGCCGCCTCGACCCTGCGGCGCACCTCGTCCCGCGGGGCGCCGCGCATGCGCAGGCCGAAGGCCATGTTGTCGAAGACCTTCATGTGGGGGTAAAGGGCGTAGTTCTGGAACACGACCGCAACGTCGCGGTCCTTCGGCGCGACGCCGTTCACCATGCGGCCGCCGATCCAGACCTCGCCCTCGGTCACGTCCTCGAGCCCGGCGATGATCCTCAGCGTCGTGGTCTTGCCGCAGCCCGAGGGCCCGACCAGGACGAGCAACTCGCCGTCCACGACCTCGAGGTCCATTTCGCAGACCGCGTCCCGCTCCTGTTCCTCGAAGCGCTTGCGCACGCCGCGCAGCATGAGCTTCGCCATCGCGCGCCTAGCCCTTTATGCCGCCCGCGCCCCAGCCGGCGACGAGGTAGCGCTGCACGATCAGGAACACCACGAGCACCGGGATCAGCACCAGCATGCCCGCCGACATGATCATGCCCCAGTCCACCACCGAGGCGTTGTACAGGTCGGCGATGCCCACCGGCAGCGTCTTCAGCTCGTCCGCGCTGAGCAGCACGCGCGCAAAGATGTAGTCGTTCCACGCCAGGATGAACGTAAAGGTCCCGGTCGCCACCACGCCGGGCAGCGCGAGCGGCAGCAACACGCGCAGCACCGTCTGCACGCGGCTCGCGCCGTCGGTCATCGCGGCTTCCTCCAGCTCGAGCGGAATGCTCTGGAAGAAGGTGCGCAGCAGCCAGAGCGCGAAGGGCAGGCAGAATGCCGTGTACGCGAGTACCAGGCCGGCGTGGGTGTTGACGAGCTCGAGCGCGCGCATCAGCACGTAGAACGGGATGATGATCATGATCGGCGCGAACATGTAGGTGAAGAGGATCGTCGCCGAGATCGCGTCTCGCCCGCGCCAGCGGTAGCGCGTCAGGCCGTAGGCACCCGGCACCGCCACGGCGAGCGTGAGCAGCATCGTGCTCGAGGCAACGAGCACGCTGTTCGCGAGATAGACGCCGAAGCGGGTCTGCTGGAACAGGTGCGCGAGGTTGTCCAGGGTGTAGCTGCGCGGGAAGAACACCGGCGGCGAGACGAAGATCTCGTTCGAGGGCTTGAACGCGGTGGTGATCATCCACGCGAACGGGAAGGCGACGAAGAAGAGCAGCGCCGCGACGCCGCACGCGAGCGCCGCGCGCCTCACAGCCGCTCCTCCCGGCGCCAGAGGTGGAAATACAGCGCGGCGGCGGCGGCGAGCATCAGGAACATGAGCACCGCCATCGTCGAGCCGCGCCCGGCCTCGTACCAGGCGAAGGTACGCTGGTAAGTGTAGATCGGCAGCGTCCGGATATAGATCTCGGCACCGCCGCCCAGGATCATCAGCCAGGGCGTATCGAACTTGGTGAACATCCAGATCGAGCGCAACAGCACCACCACGAAGAGCACGCTCGCGAGCTGCGGCAGCGTGACGTGCAGGAAGCGCCGCAAGGCGTTGGCGCCGTCCACCTTCGCCGCCTCGTAGAGCTCGGGCGGGATGGTCTGCAGGCGCGCGAGCACCGCGAGCACGACGAAGGGAAAGAACTGCCACACGCTGACGAGGATCAGCGAGACCATGATCCAGTCGCGCCCCATCCAGCTGATCGGCTCGTTGATCGCGCCCGCGGACTCGAGCGCGTAGTTCACCAGCCCGAACTGGTTGTTCAGCAGCCACTTCCAGATCACGACCGCGACCACCGTCGGGATCACGTACGGGAAGATGGTGATCGCGCGCACCAGGCCCCGGCCTGGAAACGCCTCGTGCAGCAGCAGTGCGGCACCCACTCCCAACGCGAGCTGGAGCGCGATGGTGCTGAGCGAGTAGACGAGCCCGAGCTTGAGCGAGCGCCAGAACTCGTCGTCGGCGAAGACCGCCAGATAGTTGGCGAGTCCGATGAACTGCTGCTCGGGGAAAAACGAGTGCTTGCTGAAAAAGCTGATCCAGATCCCGTAGGCGACCGGATACAGCGTCAGCGCACCGAGCAGAAGCAGCGCGGGCAGGACGAGGAGGATCCCCGTCCCGCCGCCGGATCCGCGCCTCACCGCTAAGCGCCTCCTACTTCAGATAGCCCTTGGACCTGAGCAGATCCTCGAGCCGCTTCTGCGCGCGCGCCGAGGCGTCCTGCGCCGGCTTCTTCTCCAGCACCACGTCCATGACCATGTCGCGCAGGATGCCGCTGCCAAGCACTTCCATCAGGTAGGGCTTGCTGTTCATGTCGTCCCAGTCGATCACCAGCGTCGGCTTGCCCTGGTCCTTGTTCAGGTAGTGCTCCTGCACCTCGATCCAGCTCTTCCAGCGCTGGATCATCGGCGTCGCCTGATAGTCCTTGTCGCCGCGCAGCGATTTCGTGATCGGGAAGAAATGGATCGGCACGGTCTGGATGTACTCCAGGTAGTTTTCCTTCTGGTAGAAGAACTTCAGAAACGCGATTGCCTCTTTCGGGTTCTTCGCACCCTTGAACAGCATCCACGGCTCCTCGTCCACCTGCGCCGCCGGCTGCTTGCCGCTCGGGCCGCGCGGCTTGAGCCAGACGTCGAAGATCTCGGCGTTCGCCATCTCCTTGGGCGCGCCCTTCTCGATGAGCGAGGCGCCGCGGCCGTAGCCCTGATACATCATCGCCGCTTTCTGGCCGTAGAGGTTGGTGAAGGTCTCGAGGTAGCCGTGGCCCTCCCATCCCGGCGGCGCGTAGCGCGTAAGCTGCTTGATGAATTCGAGCGTCTCCAGCATCTGCTTCGAGGTGACCTGCGGGCGATTCTGCTTGTCGAACAGGATGCCGCCGTTCGCCTTCATCAGCTCGCCGAGCAAGATGTTGACGAAGAGGTTATCCCCCGGGATGGTGATGCCGTAAATGTCGGGCTTGCCGTCGTTGTTGGTGTCGAGGGTGAGCGCCTTCGCGTTCGCGAGGAGGTCCGCCCAGGTCTTGGGCGCCTTCAGGCCGAGCTTCTTCGCCAGGTCCTTGCGGTAGATGAGCAGCGACGTGCCCGCTGCGTGCACCAGCCCGTACTGCTTGCCGGCGGCGCGGCAAACGCGCTTCACCTGGTCCCAGATATTCGCCTCGCCGAGCGCCTTGACGACCTCGTCGAGCGGCAGCAGCAGGCCCTTCGCCTGCAGCGCGGCGCAGGTGATCGGCTGGCCGTGCGAGAGCTCGGGCGGAGTGCCCGCGGCGAGCGAGGCCATGATTCTCGGCTCGAGGTCGCCCCAGGCGAGCGCCTCGACTTCGACCTTGACACCCGGGTTCTTCGCCTCGAAGCGTTTGGCGATGTTGCGCACCGCTTCCTGCGAGTTCGGTTGCGTCTCGGTGTGCCAGACGCGGATGACCTTCTGCGCGTACGCCGCTGGGCCTGCTGCGCCCACGGCGAGCGCGATCAATGATGCCGCAATTGCCGTGCGTAGCATGGGATCCTCCTCAATCTCGAAATTACACCCCTTCGACGAAGACGAGCTTTGAGCGCGACGCGCGCTGCCGGATCTCCCGCGCCGCCGCATATTCTGGCGAATCATAGAAGCGGCGCAGCGCGGCCATGTCGCGGAACTCGATCACGGCCAGCCGCTTCGGCGCCCAGCCGCCTTCCTTGGACTCCACCGCCCCGCCGCGCACCAGGATCCTGGCGCCGTATTTCTGCAGCGCAGCAGTCGCTTTGGGCTTGTACTGCTCGTAGGCGGCCGGATCGGTGATCTCGATGTCGGCGACGATGTAGGCGGCCATGCGTCCCCTCCTTCACCTCACGCCTATGCTACGCCCTCCAGCGGGGAGCGCGTGAAGATGGCGAACGTCACCCGGCCTGGGGGAGCGGCTGCAGGAGATTCGCCAGGATCGGCCGGATATCGACTCTGACCCCATTTTCACCGGGGCCGGTCCCCGCCGTCCGTCAGCCGATGTCGCGCCGCGCCTCGGCGACCACGCGGGCGAGATCCTCGGGCCGCGCCGTTTCGTTCGCAGCGGATTCGGCCGCGGGCAGGTCCTTCGGCGGCGCAATCAGGTTGTGCCGCCCGATGGCCCAGATCAGGGCGATGAGGGTGATCGCGCCGGTCGCCCACACCAGCGTGTCGTTCGGATGGAACAAGGTCGCCAACGCGAGCAGCGCGATGAGCAGACGCACGAGGACATCGCCCCTCCAATCCGCGACGCAGCGCCCGAACATCGCGAAAGCGACGCCGCAGGTGCCTGCGGTCACCACGAGGACGTCGCCGATCTGCCCCCAGCCGGGCTTCACCGCCATCGCCGAGCGGGTGAAGATCGCGAACGTCATGAGCGTGATCGGCAGGCAGATCTTCAGCGCCTCCCACATGGTGCGCATGAACGACGTGTTCGCGATGCGCGCCGACACCGCCGCCGTGAGCGAGGTCGGCGGCGAGAGCTCGCCCCACACCGAGAGGAAGAAGACGAAGAAATGCGCGACCCAGGGATTGATGCCGAGCTTGGTCATCGGCGGCACGATGATCACCGCGCCGATGATGTAGGTGGCGGTCGGCGGCAGTCCGGTGCCGAGCAGCCAGCCGAACACCCAGGCCATCAGGATCATGGCGACGATGTTCCAGGCGCCGACCTCGAGCAGCATCGCGCCCATCCGGTTGATGAAGCCCGTGACCGTGAACAGGCCGATCATGATGCCGAGGGTGGCGAGCAGCAGCGTCAGGTAGGAGGTCATCTCGGCGTGCGTCTCGATCGCGCGCCGGATGCTGCCGAACAGCGTCTCGCCCTCGAGGAAGGGGTCCCTGCGCCGGTACTTGAACCAGAGAAAGACCGCGACCAGCACCGCGAACATCAGGCTCGCGGTATCGACCGCGGCGCGCAGCTCGCCCTTGCCGACAAAGCCGAGCAGATAGATGAGATAGGCCACCGCGCCGAAGAAGATGCCGGTCGTCACCTTCTCGTAGAGCGGCACCTGCGGCTTTTCGATGGCGCCGGTCGGCATCAGGCGCACCGACAGGAGGTAGATCGCCACGCCGATCGAGAAATAGTAGATGAAGCCGAAGCCGAAGCCGCGCAGC
>Ga0114945_10000606_pt1 | contig 23075 bp, 21 predicted proteins | sample OV2TP3_FD_87194 | JGI IMG/M metagenome (GOLD analysis project Ga0114945, IMG submission 87194) | Hot spring microbial communities from Beatty, Nevada to study Microbial Dark Matter (Phase II) - OV2 TP3 | ecosystem: Environmental > Aquatic > Thermal springs > Hot (42-90C) | place: USA: Beatty...
CTCCTTCGCGGCGATGTGACCGAACTCTTTTGTCCAAGCGGTATCGACATCCCAGCGGCGAGTTGCCTGCCCCATGGCCCTTCCGAAAAGCTCTTGTCCTTCACGGGACAGAAGCCAATTGACATAAACCTTGGTGGCATTGGGATGGGGGGCGTTCTTGAGAATGACCAGATTGCCGCTTCCCGAGCTCGCATATAGACCTTCTTTGGGGGCTGGAAGCGGCTTCAGAGAGATTCCAGCTTTTAGGAAAGGGAGAAAGGTGTAGTACGAAAGACCAATGGAAAGGGCTGCTTTTCCTCTTGCAAGGGTTTCCGCAAGTTGACGTTGATTGCGCCCCAGGATTAGGTCCTGGGCGACTAATTTCTTTAGGAACTCCTCTCCTTTTATTCTCCAGAGAAAACTCCAGGTCGATTCTCCTGACCCCGGGGTACGGGGATCCAGCATAGCGATCTTTCCTTTCCACTTTGGCTTCAAAAGGTCATCATATTTGGAGACCTCCTCTGGTCTCATCTCCTTGGGATTGTACCAGAGTGTCTCGGTGAGATAGGCGAGAAACGTGTAGATATGCTGACGCGACCTATCAGCCCAGATATGTCCGCCCCACCAGTTGTTGGCATTCTTGACCTCTGGCAGGATCATCCAGGGTTCCACGGGTTCCAGTATCCCTTCTGCTAATAGGCCGGTCACAATTGAGCTTGTACCGCCAATGTGCAAATCAAAGTAGCGAACTCCGGCCTTGAATTCTTCGACCATCCTCCGCACCGCTTCAGACCCGCGCGCCGGGAAAAGCTCCAGGCTGATGCCATGGCGCTTGGTAAACGTTTCTTCCATCACCTTCCTCAGCTCGGCGCTGGCAGGTATCGAGACAACGACCTTCCCTTCCTTTTTTGCTCCCTCCAAGACTTTTTCCCACTCCGCCTGCCGCGCGGGCTTGGACGACTGCGCCGGAGCCGGGAGAGGAAGAAGAACGGCTCCGGCTAAAACGAGGCTGACGATCATCGATGAGCGCGACATGAAACCCTCCGTCTAGTCTTGCCTGTAACTAAAACCGGGCATCTGCGGCGAAATCCCCCCCCTTCGGACTTCCGCCTCGTAGTCATGTCGTATCTGGGGGTCTTCGTCCTCGTACTCGATTAGCGTGCCGCCGTCTCTTATGCTGGTGCGGACCCCTTCCTTATTCAAGGCGCGGACCACACCCAAAATGTACTTCCCGGACTGACCGCTATAGCGGAGTGCGAGCTGCCGTGCGGGCTCTCTCCCGGTATTGAAATGTTGGTGAAACCATCCGGTAGGCGGGCTCAGCACGCTTCCCTCGCGCCATTCCACCTTGACGACCATGTCTCCTCTGCCGTTCTGGTAGGGTCTGACCCCGGCTTCCTGAGGCCACATGAGCGTGTATCCCTGGGAACGCAGGATGAGCAGAACGGCCCCGCCTTGATGATAGTGGGCCTTGTGATAGCGCCCCACGGGCCAGTGCGCGATATGGCCGACCACGGTGCTGCCGCCCATATCGAAGGTTGTGATGTGAACCCCGGAGCCCTTGGCCTCCTGAAGGTCGACCTCTGCGGTCCGCACGTCGGCGATGAAATTCGAGTCCCAGACGACAAAGCCGCCGCGCTCCTCTCTCTTGGAGCTCATGACGAAATAATCAGGCCTTCCATCAAATCTTTGGTTGAACGCATGCTCGCAGCCGAAGATAAAGTCCGGATCGTGCAGGAGGTCCATCATGAGAGGCGCGCTGGTGACGGCCAAGTAGATAACGGGTTCCCGGCTCCCGTTAATCAGCCTGTGGCAGCAGTTTAGAGGCACGGCAAAAAGGCTGCCTGTCTGCCATTCAAAATGGATCCTTCCCTTCTCGTCCCGGCCGCTCCACACTTGAGTGGAGCCCACACCCTGAAGGATATAAATCAACTCCTCGTAGAGATGCCGCTCCGGATTCAGAGCCTCCCCGGCCGGAATCTCTCCCACGTACATTCCGGTGAAGCCTTCCAGGCCTCTGAGCTGGATGAATGCGCCTCGCCCTCCCGTGCGCGGCCAGGGAGCCCGCGGGAGATCTCTCACATCCTCGACACCGAAGCCCTCTACGACGGGAATTCCCTCCTGCCGTATCCAGCTTTCGTAACTCGTCTCCCGCTTCACAGATGTCTTCCTCCGCCTATCTTTTTCTGAACGCAAAATATTCGCCCTTGGCCACGGCCTCGGCCAACTCATCGTTCTCGGCCGTCCATAGTCCCAGCGGGTATCCGTACCATGGGGTCCTGAGCTTGACAGGTGGCAAACCTTCCGCCTGCCAGATCTCCAACGCTCTCTCCATATAGGGCCGCTTGGGCAGGCCGACGGGAGGATAGGGCCCTTTGCGGGTGGCGTCGATCAGAATCCCAGAACACCCCACGGGAGGGGGAAAACTGCGATCCTCCGGCTTGCTCATCAACGGATACGCCGAAGGATCGAGCAGCGGCGTTCGACCGGTGACGATCTGCACGTCCCGGTGAGGCTGCATGGCGAAGCTTAGAGCCCACATCACCATCTCAGGATCTTTGGGGTCGATGTCCTCATCGACCGCGATGATCACCTTGTTGGACGAGCCCATACTGGAAGCCGCCTGGAGCACCTGATAGGGCTTGCTCGGATGGGTGTTACGCAAGCGGATCACCCACCAGTTCCAGCCCCCGCCCATCTCCGGACAGCAGACCTCGAGCACCTCAGGCAAATTGCAGCCGTACCTGAGATAGTTATAGAGCATCATCTCGCGGCAGGTGCGCGAGATGCCGTTGGACTCGCTCGGCGGGAGACCGACCAGGATAGCCGTAAAGAGCGCATCGCGCCTATGGGTGATGGCCTTGATCTTAACCACCTGCTTATTGTGGCCTTCCACCATCAAATAGCCGGGATAGTCGCTGAAAGGAGCTTCCCGCTCCGCCTCGGCGGTGGACAGCTCTCCCTCGATCACGATCTCGGCCTCTGCCGGGACCTCGAGGGGAATCGTCTTGCAGCGCACCATCTCGACCGGCCTTCCCCGGATTCCTCCGGCGACGGCTAGCTCATCGAACCCATAAGGCAGATTGGCTGCGGCCACATAGGCGATATCGGGCAGCGTCCCCAACGCGACCGCGACGGGCAGAGGCTCGCCGCGGCGGCGGGCGACCGGAAAGTGGTAAAGCATGGCATCATGAACGCGAGCGATGCCGGCGAGAAACCGATCATTAGCGCGGAAGTGGCCGCTGTACATCCCGACGTTGCGGGTGCCGTTATCTGGATCTCGGGTGATGAAGGGAGCCGTGACGCGTATCCCTCCGCTGAAGCCGGGCTCCTCTACCGGAGCCGGCAGTTGATTCAGCCCCGACGTTTCCAGCTCAGGCCCGCTGTGAACCTCTTCCTGAACAGCCCCTCGCTCCACGGTCACCGGCTCTATGGGATGCGCCAGGGCATGGCGCCATTTCTCATAGATCTCCTGCGGATCCTCACAGCCCATGCCCAAGGCTAAAATCTGCCTGGAGGCGCCGTACATCCCCGTGATGACCTTCATTCCATAGCGTTCGCCCCTGCTGCCGGTCACGTTTTCGTACAGGAAGGCCTGGCGCATCTCATCGGAAAGGCCCCGATACTGAAGGCGCATAAGCGGCATCAGCTCGGTATTCTTGTTGATCGGAAGCCGCCAGCGGTAAAGCTTGCCATGCCGCTCCAATTTCGCGATGAACGCCCTGAGATCGGTCGAGTAGTCGCCGGCCATCACTCCTCCTTCTCGAACATGACGATCTAATTCAGGAGCTTACGTGCCACCGTCGAGGCCGGCTCCCGAACTCTTTCCAACTTCTCCTCTGATTGGTTCTCGGACTCCAAAAACTGCTTTAGCGTCAGGTGATCCTTGGCCGGCAGGACGCCGAAATCTTTCAGCCACTTGGTCTCGACATCCAAACGACGGGTGGCTTGACCCATCGCTTTGGTAAAGATCTCTTGCCCTTCCTTCCCCAGGAGCCAATTGACGAACACCTTGGTGGCATTCGGATGGGGAAGGCTCTTGATCACGGTCAGGTTGCCGCTCCCGGCGGTTCCATAGGTTCCCTCTTTGAGGGCCGGGAGAGGCTTAATCGGAAGCCCCGCCCTGATGAAGGGGAGATACGTATAATGAGTGATCCCTATGACCGAGGCGACTTTTCCTTTGGCGAGATTCTCCGCCAGCAGCCTTTGATCACGGCTGATGAGGAGATTCTGGCCCACCAATTTTCTTAAGTAGTCTTCCCCTTTGACCATCCACATGTAAGACCAGTTGGAATCGCCCGCGCCCGGTGTGCGCGGATCAAGAATGCCGATCTTCCCCTTCCACTTGGGATTGAGGAAATCGTCATAAGAGCGAACCTCCTCGGGCTTCATCAGGTTCGTGTTATACCACATGCCCTCTGTGAGATAGGCCTGAAACGCGTAAATGTAACGCTTGGCCCGATCCACCCACAGGTGACCGCCCCACCAGTGCTTCGGATCTTTGACCTCGGGTAGGATGAGCCAGGGCTCGATCGGCTCCAGAATCCCTTCAGCCAACAGCCCCGTGACTGCGGAGGAGGATCCGCCGATATGGATGTCAAACTGGTGAATATTGGCCTTGGACTCTTCCCCGATTCTCCTGACAATGGCAGCGCCCCTCGCGGCAAGGAGTTCCACCCCGATTCCGAAACGCTGCTGAAAGATCCTATCGATCTCTTTTCTCAGCTCGGCGCTAGCCGGAATCGAGACGACCACCTTCCCTTCCTTCTTTGCCGCCTCCAAGACCTTATCCCATTCCGCGAGTTGGGCTGCGGAGAATGACGGGACGACCAAACCGGCAACTACAAGGGCTTGAATAGACCGGACAAGTTTTGTCATAGGTCAAACCTTTTTAGGTATTGACTATTTATATTCAAATAATGTATATGTCAATAACTTTTTCAAAAAAACTCTCATTGACCGTTCGAACACAATCATGCCGTTTGCGGATCTCCGGGAATACATTGATCGATTGGAAAGCGAAGGGGAAGTTCAAAGAATTGAGGAGGACGTCCAACCGGTCTTCGAGGTTGGCGCGATCATCCGCCGCTCCTATGAACTCAGGGCTCCGGCGCCCTTGTTTGTTAATCTGAGAGGCTACCCAGACAGCCTTATTTTTGGCGCACCGATTGGTCTGAGCAGTCGCAAAAACTCTCCCTTTGGCCGATTTGCAATCTCCATGGATATGCCTCCACGCTCAGCAGCGCTCGATCTCGTCGAGGAATATATTCGACGCATCAAGAGGCCGCTCAAGCCGGTCCTGGTAAAAGATGGACCTTGTAAAGAAAACGTCCTGGTGCGGCGTGACGTCGACCTGCAAATCTTACCCGCTCCTGTTTTATACAAAGGGGACGGCGGACCTTATCTGGGAACCTGGCATGCCAACATCGCCAAGGACCCGGACACCGCCGTTCGCAACTGGGGACTGCATCGTCTCATGATCCACGACAAGAGGGCCATGGGGGGACTCCTCGCGCAGAAGATGGGCGTTCAATACTATACGAAGTACGAGGCGCGCGGCAGGCCCATGGAGTTTGCCATTGCCCTAGGCACAGAGCCGGTCACCCCATGGGTGGCGGCCACTCGTTTGCGGCCTGATGACGTCTCAGAGGCGGACATCATCGGCGGAATCCGCCGCGCTCCTTTAGAGCTGGTCAAGTGTGAAACGGTGGACCTGGAGGTGCCCTCTACTGCGGAGATCGTTATTGAAGGCTTCATACCGCCGCATGAGCGAAGGGAGGAAGGCCCCATGGGGGGGTATGGCGGGTTCCCGGCCTTCGAACGGGCGCCCCGCCCGGTCTATCATGTAACTGCCATCACCCACCGCAACCATCCGATTCTGCCGGTAACTTGCATGGGCGCGCCCGTTGACGACGCGGCGGTTTCCTTATCTCTCATCAAGGCGGCTAACATTCTTGATGGAATCAGGAGTCGCGGCATTCCTGTCAAGGCGGTCTATTGCCCTCCAGAGGCTGGCGGGCACTGGACTGTGGTTTCTACCGAGGTCCCGCATCCGGGCTATGCCCTAGATCTGGCGCATGCCATCTGGGGAACGCCCTGGGGCCGCTGGGGCCGGTATCTGGTCATTGTGGAAGAAAATGTAGATGTTACTGACATGGGACAGGTCCTGTGGGCTATCTCGACGCAATGTCACCCCAAGCGGGGCATCGTTCAGGTGGAGCATGTCCCGGGCGATCCGCTCGCTTCGCTGCTCAGCCCGGAGGAGAGAACAAACCATCTCGGAGCTCGCGCACTGCTCGATTGTACTTGCCCGAGAGAGTGGCCCGAACAAGCAATCCCTGTGAAGGCATCTCCCGATAATATTTGTCCCAAAGAGGTTCAAGAGAAGATTCTCAGAAATTGGCGCGCCTACGGCTACAAGGAAGATGGATTTTAGCAAAACAGGGCGGCGGTTGGTCTACCGCTTCATTGAAGGAAGCTTTTTCATATTTCTTGGGCTGGTCAAGCTGCTGCCGCTGAATCTCTTTCCCCTCATCTCCACGCCGCTGCTCAAGTCGCTGATTTTTTTTCTCATACCGAGACGGCGCATCATGAAGAATTTACGCGCCGCCTTCGGTGAGACCTATTCTGCAGCAACGAAAAAAGGACTGGCCAGAGGAGTACAAGAGCATTTTACCAGAAACCTGGTGGACTGCTTTCTTCAATTGGCCGACCCCGAGCACACGCGCCAGAACGTCACCGTTGAAGGATTAGAAAATCTCGATGCCGCGCTGGCGAAGGGAAAGGGAGTCATAGCGCTCGGCGCGCACATCGGCAACTTCGTTCTCGTGGGAACGCGAGTGGGCGCGGAGGGATATCCCATCTCTACGCTATTTCGCTTGCCTTCGGATGAGCGAATACGAGATATTATCAAGCGCCATCTCCCACTTTTTCACCAGCGCGTTATCCCCTCCCAGCCGCGGCGCCAGGCGGTGCGCCGTGTGCTCGAAGCACTTAAGAGAAATGAAATCGTCTTCATCCTCGGCGACAACCTGAGGAGAGGAAAAGTGGAGACATTCCTCTTCGGCCAGCGAGTCCCATCGCCGCGCGGCCCGGTGAGCCTGGCGCTGCGCTCCGGGGCAGCGCTCGTTCCGATGTATCTCATCCGCAACTATCAGGGCGGCCTTGACCTCGTGGTCGAGCCCGAGGTCCTTTTAATCAGAAACGGAAACGTATATGAAGATGTGAGTCGCAATACGCGCGCGATCGTCCGTTATCTGGAGACGCTCATCGGCCGCTACCCGGATCAGTGGAATTGGCTCACCGTCCGTCTGAGAGGAGTTCGAGCAGGCGCACAGGCGATGAGGCGGGCAGAGTATGACCCGATCTCGGACACAAGAGAGGTCACCAATGAACTGGCTAGGGACGCGGATCAAAGAATTGGTTCTTAACGTTGTCTATCTTGAGCCATCCTCCTTCAATCGGGTCAAGGCAGGCGAGCTCACGATAGAGGGCGGGAAAGTTTTCATCCGGCAGTTCTCCTACTTTACCAGGAGCTTTCCCCGCTGGCTGGCTGCGGTCTCCGCCAACTGCCCTGTTCCCGACGTGCGCAAGTTCCTCGCCAGCAATATCTACGAGGAAGAAGTGGGTCCCCCAGGACAGGGATCGCACTACGAGCTGTTGCTGAGGCAAGGCCAGGCCCTCGGGCTCTCCCGCGAGGAGATCGAAGAGACCGCGGCTTTTCCCACCACGCTCTCAGCAGTGAACGCGCTGGAAAGCATGTGCAGGAATCGCTCCTGGCTTGAAGGACTCGCAGTGACGAGCGGCCTGGAGTGCATCAACCATCCTGAGGTGCGCGGCCAGGCAGGGGTGATGATCCTCAATGACGTCCGGGCATGGCAGCACTTGGGACTTAGCGCACATCAGCTCAGGTCCAGAACCATCCACATGGAGGAGGACGAGAAGCATGTGGAGACCGCGCTCGAAATCTTAAGCGAGCATGCGGCCGCACAAGAGCTTCAGGAAAAAATCCTCGGCTCCGCGCACGAGGCGGTACTCGCCTTTCGGATGCTGATGGACGGAATCGGCAGGGCGGCGCTGCCGGGCAGGTGCTGAATCAGGGCGGGGAGTGCGAAGACCAATCCCCGCTGCCGCGCGAGAGTTCCTCAACGAAGCGGAGGCATGTCAGAGGGGATACCTCTCTTTTTAAGCTCAGCCTCGTAAATCCGCCGAATCTCAGGGTCTTCGTCCTCGTACTCAATCAAGGTTCCGCCTTCCTTGACGCTGATGAAGACACCTCCGTCGCGCTTTTGCGCTGCCACGTAAAACCCCATCTTGTGCTTCTTGCTTCCGTAGCGCAGCGCGAGCTGGCGCGCCTTTTCGGAGCCAAGATTGAAATGCTGATGAAACCAGCCGTTCGGTGGGCCGAAGGCCGTCCCCGGCTTCCAATCCACCCTGATCACCTGGTCCCCGTGGCCGTCTTGATAGGGATGAATCCCCAGCTCGTTGGGCCACATGATCGTGTAACCCTCGGATTTGAGAATCAGCAGAACGGCCCCGGCACCATGATAGTGGGCTTTGTGGTACCTCCCGACAGGCCAGTCCACCAGATGGCCCACCAAGCTGTTGCCCGCGATTTCAAAGCCGGTAAAACCTCCACCCGACGCCTTCCATTCGTGCGCGTCGATCGGCGCAGTGGCCACATCAGCGATGAAGTTCGTGTCCCAATAATTCCCTCGGTCCAACTTGTAGCGTTTGCTTCCGACCGCGAAGTAATCCTCCTCCCCATTGTAACGGTCCCTGAACTGATAGTTGCAATTGAAGACAAAGTCGCTGTTATGAAACATATCCAAGATCATCGGAGCGTTGGTCACCGCAGCTAGGAGCGCGCGCTCCTTGCCGCCGTTCACCAGCCGGTACCAGCAATTGAGGGGCGGAGCGAATAAGCTCCCAGGACCCCACTCAAAAAAGCGTTTGCCTTGCCCTTCGTGCCAGACCTCGGTGGACCCCAGGCCCTCCACGACATAGATGACTTTTTCGTAGAGATGTTTTTCCGGCTCTAGGGCCTTGCCCGGCGGAATCTCAACTACCTCCATCCCGGTGGCTCCCTCCATGCCTCGCAGCTGGACGAATGCCCCCCGCCCCCCTTTCCTGGGCCAAGGCCCGAGAGCAATGCTGGCCACATCCACGCCATATCCTTCGACTATCGGGATACTCTCCTGTCGCATCCAAGAGTCGTAATACGTTGTTGTGTTTGCCATAGCGCCGTCGTCTCCTGTTTTTTTGATGATTTTACGGTCGCCCTTTCAAGGATACATGTACTCAATCGGCGGGGATTCGAACTCTGCCACCACCCTGGTCACTCCGGGGATCCCTTTAACCAGGCGAACGATCTCTTGTTCCAACTCCGACTGGGCAAGGATCCCCGACAAGGTGACCTCTCCGCGCTCGGCCCGCACATTGATGCTGAGATGGCGCGTCTTCGGAGCCACAACAAGCGCGGCCTGGACTCTCGCTGTAACGGTCAGGTCCTGAAATGCCTGCTTCGAGGATGGCGTGGGCTGGTAGTCCTCTCTTCGCGCCGCTTCGACGATCAGGTGGGCCGCCGTCTCCAATGTCATTTGGGCGATGTTGAGCACCATGTCGTACCGGCTGGGATCGCGCCAGTCATGACCGAACACTGCTTGGAGCCTGCGGGTGCGGGCCTTATCCACTTGCTCTATGTACTGGATTGCCGCCGCCTCGTCCAGCCCTTGTCGGGCGCGGACCTGTTCGATCCGATGACTCATAGGAGCGGTGAGATGGACCTTTAATACGTGGCGGATTTCCGGGAAAAGCTCTTGGCCTCCGTGGCCGTGATAGACCAGGTCACCTCCCTGGGCGACCTCACACATGGCTGCTTGAAGGACGATACGATAGAGCCTCATGCTTTCCCGCCATCTCTCCCACCAGTGAGGTGCGGTCTCCAAGACCTCGGTGAACTTCGCCTCCGGTACGCCGTAACGCTGGCTGGCCTCGATTAAGACCTCACGGCTCACACAGCGGTAACCCAACACAGCAGCGACCTTCTCTGCCAGGGCCTGCCCGCCGCTAAAGGCGCCCCGAGATATCGTGATAATCGGCATATGGCATCACCTCCCCATGGGGAATCTCAGGACATAGAGAGCAGCTCTCAGCCCTCTCTAACACAACCGACTGTTTCAGTCCAACGGGGCGGCCTACTCCCAACGACGCCCCCTTTTGAGAAGATCGTTGACTATGGCTATGGGCATGGTACTTTAAAGGTGACGGGACAAGTGCCAGATGTTTAATCCATTTTTGGACGTCGGCATCACGGATGTCATCGACATAGCGTTTGTTGGCGTTTTGCTTTATACCGCCATCGTCTGGGCCAGAAGGACCCGAGCCGCCTTCGTAGTCAGGGGAATTTTCATCCTCGGCGCCATTTATATTATCGCGAGACAGCTTGATCTCCAGTTGACCGCTTGGATCCTTCAGGGCTTCTTTGCCATCTTCTTGATCATCATCGTGGTCATTTTCCAAGAGGAGCTGAGACAGATATTCGAAAGAATCGCCGTATGGAGCCTGACGCAGAAAGCCGCGCTCCATCCCGAGACCGTGGATGTCTTGGTCAGGACTCTGGCGGATTTCACAAGAGACAGGATTGGCGCCCTCATCGTTGTCCGCGGGAACGACCCTTTAGAGAGACACATCACGGGAGGCATTCAGCTGGAGGGCAAACTCAGTGAGCCTCTGCTGAAGAGCATCTTCGATCCCCACTCTCCGGGACACGATGGGGCGGTGATCGTGGAAAGAGGCTTGATCGCGCGTTTCGCAGCTCATCTCCCGTTATCCAAAGACTTCGAGCAACTCTCTCAGGTGGGGACGCGGCACAGCGCCGCCCTTGGTATGGCGGAGCTGAGCGACGCCCTTTGCGTCGTTGTCTCCGAAGAAAGGGGAAAAATTTCCGTCGCCAGGGATGGCAGGCTTCGGGAGGTCAACAACCTTCAAGAGCTCGGGGCGTCGATGCAGGAGTTCCTACAAGAGAAATATCCTTCGAGGGATCGCAAGAAAATGTCCGTCTACTTCCTGAGAGAAAACTGGGTTGCAAAGGCAGTCGCAATTTCCCTTGCCATCGGCTTTTGGTATATCTCCGTTCCCGGCTCGAAAGTAGTGGAGGTCACGCACAAGATTCCGATTAAGGTGGAGAATCTCTCTCCGGAGCTTCAAATCGAAGCGATCCAGCCACCAGAGGTCAACGCCACCTTCAGAGGACCAAGGCGGGCCTTTTACCTCTTTGATCCTAGGAAGCTCAAGGTCACCATTGACGTATCTCTAGCAGAGTTGGGCCGCAGGACCTTCAATATTTCGGAGCGCAACGTCCTTTACCCCAAGGATCTGACCCTTCAGGAACTGAGCCCTTCCACTTTGAAGATCTCGGTTAGAAGGGCGACTCGGGGAAATGAGTTCCCTCGGGGAGGGGCACAGCGGGAAACACCCGGGGCTTAAGATCACCCAAGGGCGAAGACAACACAGAACGTAGGAGCGGAATCAGGAGACACGCGATGGAGGTCCTTGGAGTCGTCTTGGCGGGCGGAAGAGGGGAACGACTTTTTCCGCTTACCAAAGACCGGGCCAAGCCGTCTGTTCCGTTTGGAGGGAAGTATCGGATCATCGACTTTGTCCTGTCGAACTTCGTCAACTCGGGGATCCACGCGATCTACGTGCTCACACAGTTTAAGGCCCAGTCCTTGATGGAGCACCTTCAGGAAGGCTGGCAGATCTCCGATTTCTTCGCGGATCGCTTCATCACTCCGGTCCCAGCCCAGATGCGGACGGGAACGGACTGGTACCAAGGAACCGCCGACTCCGTCTATCAAAATCTCTATCTGCTCGAGCGGCACAGTCCCAGGTTGGTCGCCGTCTTTGGCGCCGATCACGTCTACCGCATGAACATCCACCAGATGGTCAAGGAACACCTAGCCAAAGGGGCGGAGGCCACGGTCGCGGCGCTGCCGGTCGACATTCAAGAGGCCTCCGATTTTGGCGTGATCGAGGTCAATAACGAGTGGCGCGTCATAGGATTTGAGGAGAAGCCTGCTTCGCCTAAGGCCATTCCTGGGGAGCCAACCCATGCTTTGGCCTCCATGGGGAACTACCTCTTTAATACGGAAGTCCTGATCCGGGCCCTTAACGCAGACTCCGCCAATCCATCCAGCAGGCACGACTTTGGCCGGGATATCCTCCCTGCACTGCTGAGCAGTAATAAGCTTTACGCCTACGACTTCCGCAAGAACCGCATCCCCGTCGCTCTGAAGGGAGAGGAAGCCAGTTACTGGCGGGATGTGGGGACCATCGAGGCCTACTATGAGGCCAATATGGATCTCCGGGCGGTCGATCCTTCGTTCAATCTGTACAATCGGAGCTGGCCAGTTCGGACCGTCGGATACGGTGATCCCCCGGCGAAGTTCGTGTTTGACGAAAATGGGAGGCGGGGCGAAGCGATCAATTCCATCGTCGGCGAAGGCACCATCATCAGCGGGAGCCTCGTGCGCGGCTCCGTCATAGGCCGCAATGTCAGGATCCATAGCTACTGCCTCATCGAGGACTCGATCATCATGGACTGGACTGAGATTGGCAGGGGCAGCAGGATCCGAAGGACCATCATCGATAAATCCAACGTCATCTCCCCTGGAACAGAGATCGGCTACGACCCTGGAAAGGACCGCGAGCGTTACTTCGTTTCCGAGGACCGCATCGTCGTGATCCCAAGGGCCCAGCCGAAGACCACGTGGGTGCTTTCGAACCCTTAAGGACTGCGCCAGCGGCGACACTCCCGTTCGATAAACGCATCCGCCTCTTTGGGCCCCCACGTACCCGCCTCATAGTTGGGAAAATTCTTGGGCCTTTCGCCCGCCCAGCCTTGGAGCAGAGGGGTCATGAGAGACCAGGAGAGTTCGATCCAGTCGTGCCGGGTAAAGAGGGTGGAGTCGCCGCGCATACAATCAACCAAAAGCGTCTCATAAGCGTCTGGCGGAGCGCTGCGGAAGGCGGTTTGATAGTTGAAGTCCAGGCTTAATGAGGTCACGCAAATTTCAGGGCCGGGCGGCTTGACCTCAAACGTAAGGGAGATCCCCTCGTCAGGTTGGATGGTCATAACGAGGATATTCGGGCTCAGCTCCCCGATCGGGCAGGCCTTGAAGAGCAGCAGCGGCGGGCGCTTAAAGTGGATGGCGATTTCAGTCAGCTTCTTGGGCAGGCGCTTTCCGGACCGGAGGTAAAAGGGGACGCCTTGCCAGCGCCAGTTGTCGAGCTGCAGCTTAAGGGCGGCGTAAGTCTCTGTCGTCGAATCGCGGGCGACGCCCGGCTCTTCCCGGTAGGCCTTGACTTCCGTCTCGATGGTCCCGCGGCCATATTGACCGCGCGCGGCAATCTCTGCCGCCTCTTGCGGTACAATGGGACGAATCGACCGCAGCACCTTGACCTTTTCATCCCGCACCGCGTCAGCCGTGAGCGCCACCGGGGGTTCCATGGCGGTCAAGCAGAGCAGCTGGAGCAGGTGGTTCTGAAACATGTCTCGAACCACGCCCGCCTTTTCATAGTAGGCCCCGCGGCCTTCAACCCCCAGGCTCTCTGCGGCGGTGATCTGCACATGGTCTACATATCGCCGGTTCCAGATCGGTTCGAAGACGGCATTGCCGAAGCGGAAAACCAAAATGTTCTGCACCGTCTCCTTGCCGAGATAGTGATCGATCCGGTAGAGCTCCTTTTCGTCAAAGACCTCGTGGAGCTCGCGATTCAATTCCCGGGCCGTCTCGAGATCGACACCGAAAGGCTTCTCGACCACGACCCGGGCCCATCCTCCGCCTCTTTCATCCCCACGGCCCAGCCCTACGGCCCCGATCTGCCGGATGACCGGAGCGTACAGATCAGGAGGAGTCGCCAGATACAAAATTCTATTCGAGCGCGCGGGACGCCCCCGCTCGATCCTGGAAAGAAATTCCTTCAGCCGTCGGTAGCCTTCGAGTTCCGCGTAGCCGCCACGAACGTAATAGAGATTCTGAAAGAAGCTCTCCCCCAGAGAATCGTTTGTCGCCGCTTCGGCTGAGGACCCGCCCACGGCATGACGCATCTTCCGCCTGAACTCTTCATGGCTCAGGTCACTGCGGGCATAGCCCACCACACAAAAATGGTCCGGCAGCTGCCGCGCCAGCGCCAGATTGTAGAGCGCAGGGAGGAGCTTGCGCTGGGTCAGATCCCCGGAAGCGCCGAAGATAACCATCGTGCAAGGGTCGCTCTTTTCCGCTGGCATTTGATGGGGCCGCAGCGCTATTTCCTTTTCAGCGGGTGCCCGCCGAACTGGTGCCGCATAGCGGCGAGGAGCTTATCCGCGAAAGAGTCGGGATCTCGGGAGCGCAGTCGGTGCAGGAGAGAGAGCGTGATTACCGGCGCCGAGACATCCAGCTCCACCGCCTCGAAAACCGTCCAGCGCCCCTCCCCGGAGTCCTCGACAAAGGGTTGAATGCCGCGCAAATCCTGGTTCTCGCTGAGCGCCTTGGCGATCAAGTCCAGTAGCCAAGAGCGCACCACGCTTCCGTGGCGCCAGATCTCGGCAATCTGGTGCAGGTCCAAGCGGAACTCCGCTTTGCGTTGCATCAGGGCGAACCCTTCTGCGAAGGCCTGCATCATTCGATACTCGATGCCGTTGTGGATCATCTTGACGAAGTGGCCCGCACCGCTCGGACCCACGCGCCCCCAACCTTTATCCGGGCCAGGAGCCAGAGTCTGGAAAATGGGCTCGAGGCGCTCGATCACCGCGGGATCGCCGCCGACCATCAAGCTGTAACCCTCCTGAAGGCCCCAAATTCCCTCTACAGGGTCATCGACCAGCTGTAGAATCAGAGCCCTGTTTGGCCCGCCCTTGTGCAGTTGACCGGTCGAGTAGAGGAATCTCGGGCCGTATCCCAATGTGGTGGGGACCCTCAGGCGATCGCGCAGCGCCACACGGATGCCCTGGAGCGAAGCGGTTAGCTGTGACGCGGGACAAAGATAGGCCTCCAAAGCCACGTAATCCCATGGCCGCACCTCGTTCAACCAAGTAGAGATAACCCGCCGCAGGCTCTTCTGATCGCTGGCAGTCACCTCTTCCACTCCCTGCCTGCTCGAACTCTCGGCGCCTCTAGCGCCCTTCTCCATCGCTTGCTGGGCCAGATCCTTGGCCAACTGGACATCAGGTTGGTTGAACGGGTGGATTCCAAGCGCGGCGCCCGCGGCCGCCACGGCAACCTCCCAGCGAAGGAATTCCTGACCGATGTCGGCCTTCTCCGCCAAGCGAATGCGGGCGATGGGGTGGTCGGTCGCTTCCAGCGCCGCTAGGCTCGCTCGGCTCGCCTCATCCCTTTCCATGCTGAAATGAACAAAGAAGCGATCCGCCCCGTACAACTCCGGTGCTGCAAGCGGCTCGTTCACCACAGGTATGATTCCCTTGCCCTCCTTACCGGTGCTTTCGGCAATCAGCTGCTCGATCCAAACCGGTAAGGCATCGAGGGATGGCGAGGCAATAAAGGTGACTTTGTCGCGACCGGCCAAAGCCAACTCCGCCAGGGCGGCGCCGAGTGCCAGGCATGGGTTATCTGATTCAGGGGTCGAGGAGCAGCAGGCCTTAAGCATCGTGCGCGCCCGATGCAAAATCCGCTCTACATCCACTCCGATCAATGCGGCCGGAACGAGACCAAATACCGTGAGGGCCGAATAGCGCCCTCCTACATCCGCCGGGGCCTCAAAGACATAGCGAAAGCCCCCTATCACGGGCGAGCTTTTGCAGAGCCGTCCCTGGGTCGGTGATGGCGACGAAGTGGTGTCCCGGCTGGTCGGTTGCAAGCCCCGCCTTGTGCCAGAAGTACCTAAAAAGGGAAAGGGTCTCGGTGGTGGTCCCGGACTTGCTAGAGACCAAAAACAGCGTACGGCGCAAGTCCACTCTGGCCTCGACGGAGCGAACCGCAGCCGGATAGGTGCTATCGAGCACGATGAGTTCAGGGTATCCCGGCCGGCTGCCGAAGGTGTACTGGAACAGCTCCGGTGCAAGGCTGGAGCCACCCATTCCCAACAGCACGCCGTGAAGCATCCCTTCCTCCCGAGCCATTTCGGCGAAATGCTTGAGCCCGTCGATCTGGTGGTGCATCGTCTCGGGCAGGTTCAGCCACCCCAATCGGTCGGTGATTTCCGGCTCCGGATTGGGAAACCAGAGGGTTGGGTCTTTCTCCCAGAGGCGGGAAGCAAACTTCTCCCGGCGCCATCGGTCTAACCTCTTTTCTATCCGGGCCTGGTATCCTTTGAGGCTAAGGCTTTGAGATGCCATTGGAACACCTGGGATTAAAAAAGCCCCGCCTGAGGCGGGGCTTCAAAACTGGAGCGGGTGATGGGGATCGAACCCACGACCTTATGCTTGGCAAGCATACGCTCTAGCCAGCTGAGCTACACCCGCAATAGATTATTCCCTAACTGAAAACCACCCTCTTGTCAATTCGGCCCTCGGTTGGCGGCGCCTGCTTTCTGCTGCAGAAGGGAGAAAAATTTCACGTAGTAAGTCGCCCCGGACCAGAGAGCGGCCGCGGTCGCCACCACGAGAAAATAGGTTCCGACGACGTAGAAATCAACTCCCAGATATTCATAATGAACCGTCAGGGCGAAGACCGCAACGGCCTGGAGGATAAACTTGTACTTTCCCAGCTCCTCTGCCTCCATCACAATTCCCTCGGTCAGGGCGATGCCGCGAAGAACGGTTACGGCCGTCTCGCGCGCCACCACCACCACCACCAACCAGCCGGGGACTCCCGGCTCGCCCTCGCGATCCATGGCCGCAAGCATGATGAGGGCCGCGACAATCATAAGCTTGTCGGCCAACGGATCAAGAATCTTGCCCAGATTTGAAATGGTACGATGGCGCCGGGCCAGGTATCCGTCGAAGTAATCCGTAAGCGAGGCAAGGAGAAACAGAGAGGCGGCCAAGAGAGATGACAGGGGATCCGTGAAGGTCAGAAGATAGACTAGAATTGGGATGACCGCGATGCGAAACAAACTCAGGAGGTTGGGAAGCGTCCACACTGGGAAGCTTGTTTTTGCTGTTACCGGCCGGCCTGCTCTCGAATGGCGATTGCACCGTTCCTGCGATAGCGCTGGTAATAATCGAGGACCCGCCGGACATAATCCCTAGTCTCAGAGTAGGGAGGAATGCCTCCGTATCTCTCTACAGCCTTAATACCGGCATTATAAGCCGCTAAGGTCAGCGACAGGTCACCCCGATAACGGTCGAGGAGCAATCTCAGATGGCGCACCCCTCCATCGATGTTTTCGTCCGGGTCATAGACATTGCCGACGTTATGCAGCTGGGCGGTCTCCGGCATGAGCTGCATGAGTCCCTGGGCCCCTTTATGAGAACGGGCCTGGAAGTTGAAGTCAGACTCAACCTTGATCACCGCCCGAACCAAATGAGGGTCCACACCATAGCGACCCGCCGCTAAGCGAATCGTGTCTTCAAAACGACCGGCTGAAGAAGGGCTGAAAGACTCCTTGCTCCAGCCTCTGATGAGGGCCCGGCAGCCAGACCGGGCAGGGACGTTGGTAAACTGGATGGTCCCCTGGGACTCCTCGCACACGTAAATATCTGCCCTCGCCTCCCCACCGGGCGAGAGACTCCACGGCAGCGCGACAAGAACGCCCAGCGAGAGAATCCTTGCGGTTCGAATTGCCATAAAACCCCGCCAGGATACCCCCTCCACCCGACCCTGTCAAACTGGTAGTGCGCCGTCGTGCTCCTTAGAGGGCGGTGCTACCTCTCCGGAGAGCATAGAAAATAACCACCCCTGATACCATCCCTATTAGATATCCGTAGGGCAGACCGATAATCATCATTCCCACCCAGAGGCCTACCGAAAGCTCCTTTGGCGAAGCAGATATATGGCGGAGTAGCTGCAGTAATGCGAAGCCTTCAAAGAAGAGAAGCACGCCCAGTATCGGAAAGGGAAAAATCTTCACCACCTCACCAACCACGGACGAAAAAAGCAGCCCTAACGCAACGTAAATAGACCCATAAACGATGACCGATCCACCGGTTCTTGCCCCAAAACGATAATGGCCAGCTAGGCCGCCCGCACCGTGGCAGACTGGAACTCCACTCACAAAGGGAACAAAAAGGTTCATCAGCCCATAAGTCAGGGAGATCTTCCTGACATTAATGTCTCTCCTGTCGGGAAAGAGATCTGAGGCGAGAAGACTAACCGCAATAATAGAATTAGCCAAAGAGAGTGGTATCTGGGGAAGGGCAAGCTGAACGCCGCCATCTATGAGATCCTGCCACTTGGGAACATAGAGCTCCGGGAGGGCCAACCCCCATCCCGAAACGATGACGTCTGTCCTGAGACCCGTGAGCCAGGCAATAAGAAGGCCGGAGGCCACAAGGAGTAAGGATACGGGAAGTTTCGTGCTTTGTCCCATATGAAGAACCAAAAAAATCCCCCCGACGGAGATCACCCATCCTAACCAGCCCATCTTCCCCATATAAGTGATCGCTACCAACACGAGATTCATACCGAGGCCAAATTGAATACCCCGCACGACACAATCAGGCACCCAGGCGGCGATCTTGGTAATGCCTCCCGAGACGGCGAGGATCAACATGGCAACCCCCAAAACCAACCCCGCACCGTACATGAGATCCGGCTTTGCGCCGGTAGTGATCATGATAGCGGCTATGGCCTTGAGCGGTTGGACCGGCATCGGCATGCCATAGACCACGCCGGTGAGAATTTGCAGCGACCCGAACACGATAAAGGTGCTAGCCGGATCGATGCCGTTGATAGCGATCATTCCCATAATCAGCGGAAGGTCCGTGCCAAGATCCCCAAACGCTCCAGCCAGCTCGGTCCGATTGAAGGCTATCCTACGAGGCATCGAAGGCTTTTCGCACGATACTTAGGGACGCGGCTCCTGGCGCGTCAATTTTTCAATCAGCGCGAGATCGCCCTCGAGAAAATCGAGCTTCTCGAGCTCTTGAACCTTAACCCACAGAAGCCGGTGAAAGGCCCGGTTGGTTACCTTTCCTTGATAGTCATTGACCTGGAAGAATGTCAGCTCCACCTGCAATTGATCGGAGTAAACGTGGCGGTGCCGAAAGATCTCCGTCGCGGATCGAACCTCAATCCCCAACTCCTCTCTCAGCTCTCTTTGAAGCGCGATGAAATCATCTTCCTCAACCTCTACCTTCCCTCCCGGAAACTCCCACTTCAGAGGAAAGGAGCCGTCTCCCCTTCTCTGACAGGCTAAGAAGCGGTCTCCATGATGGATAAGCGCCGCCACCACTCTCACCGCTCTCGCGCGACTCATTTTTGTCCTATTGGACTTTTTCCCGCTTGAGCACGAGACAGCTCCCGTACACGATGCTCTGCGTAGAGCAGACCAACTCCCATCCCTCTCTACCCAGTTCGTTTAGAACGGCCTCCGATAAATCGCTCGCCTGAAGGATGCGGTATTCGAATTGGCGCATCGTTCCCTCCTGCCTTTTCTCTGTTGGGCAACCAGGGTAGCAGAAAACGGCTTTGGGTGCAGCACGAGGTTTCGGACTATCCTGTTTCTCCCCGTTTCTGTCTCACGCGACCCGGTCGGGATATCCCAAGAACTGGATGCAGGCTGCGATTTCTTGAGGCCAGCGTCGCAGACTGCAACCGGGAGCCTCGTCATAACCCTTTCCCGGCATGCCTGTTACGTAGTTAACGGCCAAAGAGTTGATCGGAGGCCAGCCGTTGTCGTGACACCACCCTGCAACTTCCCGCAGAAACGAGCCGACGTTGCGACTCAAATGCGATAGACCAGCCCGTTCACAAAGCACGCCGTACGGAATGAGAGTGGATTCCACGCTCGGCGAGGTTCCGCCTGGTCGCCGGCAGACCTGTCTGTGATGATCCAGAAGCACCTGCGCGAGCGCGCGAGCCTCAGGCGACATGGATTACCCTGTTCTGTCACCAGCTAATTTTCTTGAAGAGCCCGGCGGAATGCTCTGACCCTTCTCAGCGCAAGACAGCTTTCACAAACCCGCTTTCATCAAGCTCCTTGACCAGGCGGCTGTCGAGAAAATCCTCCGCCTTTGCCGTTCGCGCCTTCGGATTGGTCCTCTCCAGGGAGCGTAGCAGCACGGAAATTCCGTCCACAGCCGGATAAGGCGGCAGCGAAAGATGAGCGATCGCTCGGTCATAGCTCTCTTCCAGAATTTCCCGGTCAGCCGTTCCAAGATACCTGGCCATCACTTTCATCGCGAACGCCTTATCCTTTTTCGCGAGCGCTGCCCCCTCTATATAGGCTTTCAGGAATCGCCGCACTACATCCTCGTGACTTCTGAGGTATTTTCTGGTGGTCACCACGCCGTTTTGGTGGATAGTCGCCTCCAGCTTGGCGATGTCCAGAAGCTCCCGCATGGTCGCCTTCTTCGCCCGGATAGTAGTCGGGACGGAGAGGGCCGCGGCGTGGACTTTTCCGGTGATCAGGGCCGCCAGTGTCTCGGGCTGCCCTCCCGTTTGAACCATGGTGATGTCCCGTTCGGGATTGAGGCCAAACTTCTCCAAAGCGAATCGCGAGGCGAAATCCGAGAGCGTGCCGAAGCGCGTGGCGCCGAACAGCTTGCCTTTCAAATCCTCTATTCTGGTAATCTCCGGCCGGCTGAATATGGAAAAGAGGAAGTTGCGAAGAATCGTTGCGATGATGACTGTATCAGCGCCTGCAAGGTTGGCCTGAATCGAAGCCGCGCCGCCAAGCTGGATGATCGGGACCTCGCCCGCGAGCATCGCCTGCAAAGCCAGCGAACTGCCCGGGATATGGATCGCCTCGATGGAGAGGCCATGCCTTTCGTATAGGTTCGCCTCCTTGGCAAACCACATCGTCATCTGGGGCGCCCCAACCGAGCCGCCGCCGACCCGAATCTTGTCAGGTTTTTTGTCTTGGCCGAAGGAGTGGGATAAGAGCCCCGCCGCAAAAATGAGACTCACGGCTATAATCCGGTACACCTTCTTCATTCGTATCTCCTTTAAAAGAGGCCCCGCAGCGTTCAAGAAATTCTCCCCAAAACCGCGATCACTCAAAATCAATCCGCTTCGCCGTCCAGATGGCTGATGTCGCCCCAGGTTTGCAGCGTCCAGTAGCCGTCCCCGTAGGTGAACACATTGAGGCTGCCGTTGGGGAACTCGAAGCGCCGTGGCGCGTCCAGCGGGATGGAGAGCACGTGACGGAACAGGCCGCTTAGAACGCCGCCATGGGTCACCGCCGCGATCGCTTCCCCGAAATGTTTTTGCGCCAGCTCCTCGAAGCAGAAAAGGTTCCGTTCTACCTGGTGGCGCAGGCTTTCTCCTCCCGGCGGCACGTGATCTGGATCTCTGGCGCGGTAGCGCTCATAGGCCTCGGGGTGGTGCGCCCTTATCTCTTCGCTGGTCAGCCCCTGGAAGACGCCGAGGTTTCGCTCTCTCAGTCTCGCATCCAGGACCGCGCCGTGGCCGGTCGCAGCCGAGATGATTTCAGCGGTCCGGCAGGCCCTGCCGAGGTCGCTGCTGTATAGCGCGTTGAAGCGTTGATCGATGAGGCGCCGGGAGAGGCCCCGGGCCTGGCTCATGCCTTTGGGAGTTAGCGGGCTGTCGAGATGTCCTTGCCATCTCTTCTCGATATTCCAGGCTGTTTCGCCGTGGCGCACCACAATGACACGAGTTCGCTTCATTCCCTTCTCTTTTATCTCATTGTGGTAACAAAATGGTAGCAGAAAATTTTTCCGCCTCATCGACACACTTGAAATGCAAAGACGGATGAAATCCAAGAACAGCGGGCTCTTCTGCCATAAATGGCGCTGGAAATCAGCTAAGCTCACTCCCTATCTCAAATTGATGTTAATTGGCGAAGTACCCGACTTCATTACAAGCCGCCCACGACGAAACGGCTAGCTGAAGGTAGCTCCGCCTCGATTCAGTGTGGTCAGGCACTTTTTCCTCATTCCCATGGCGCGGTTGACCGTGTCCTCCACCCTGAGTGCTCGGACCGAGGGGAGCTCACTGTCGAACGGCTACTTCCTCGGAAAGTCAAGATCGGGCTAATATCCGAAGTACATAGCCCAAGATCCGACCCTGAAAGCCATTGCAGAAAGCCATTGCTCCACCCCCCTACCTTTCATCGCTCCCTTCAACGAAATGCAAGGATCCAGCAGTAGGCGAGCACGGCAAGTGCCGCGCTACCGCAGGCCCACTGGACACGGAGCCCCGGCGGATGCAGAGCAACGAAAGCGACGAGGATTCCTAAGACACCGCCAAACAATAAACCGAAGAGGTGAGCCCAAACGTCGACTCGCTGTCCTCCAGTCCCTAATATCGCGAGAAGGGCAAGAGCTGCGGCAATAGGAACCCAGGCGCGGCTGCTGCCCACTGCTTTCCGCCGGCGCCTCATACCGAGGCCGCCGAGCATGCCGACAGCGCCAAAAACCGAAGTAGATGCTCCTATCGCGACGTGACCGGAGCCGTGCAGAAGCGCGTTGGCAAGATTCCCGCCGGCACCGGCCAGCAGGACGAGAGCGGCACCGAGCCCCAGACCCAGCATACCAGATACGGCACCGAGGAAAAGGGCGGCGGCGATGGCGTTGGTCACCGCATGGACAAGATCGGCATGCAGGGTGAGAGCGGTCACCGCACGCCAGAGCTCGCCAAGAAGTATCCGGTTAGCATCCGCACTGCCGCGTTCGAACCAAGGCACCGTCTGGTTCCATATAACGGTGGCGGAAAAAAATACCAGGAGCATCCCCGCGACGGCGATTCCCGCTAGCAAGTTTGCAGACTCTACCGGCTCATCTCCCTCCTTTAGTTTCGGTGGGTTCTCACTCTCGTATGCCGAGAGGCCGGCAAGCGCCCGCTCCACCTCTTCCTCCGGCACGCTGAGGACGACGCCACCCTCGGTCCGACGCACGCTGGGGGACAGGCCTTGGGCGAGGAGAACAAGCTCCCACTCCTCCGCCAGGTTGTGGTCGCGTGTGAACCGCAGGGGAATTTCTGCACCTTTGGTCATCGCAACCGCGCCGGATAGCATTCCCGGGGTGAGGCAGC
>Ga0114945_10000611_pt1 | contig 22881 bp, 24 predicted proteins | sample OV2TP3_FD_87194 | JGI IMG/M metagenome (GOLD analysis project Ga0114945, IMG submission 87194) | Hot spring microbial communities from Beatty, Nevada to study Microbial Dark Matter (Phase II) - OV2 TP3 | ecosystem: Environmental > Aquatic > Thermal springs > Hot (42-90C) | place: USA: Beatty...
TTCTTTTGACCTTATCATCAAAATGTCCTTATTCTTGTCCATAACGTCCTCCTTCACGTTATGGACTATATAGGACATCTTTATTTTGGCCAATTAGGACATTATAACTTTGGGGTTACAAACTAAATCACATGAGAACTAGCGACGCTTGGTCTTCTCATTTCCTTTCTCAAAAACACTTTTATCTCTTCTTAATCGATGATATCTAATCGCAAACCGATGGGCTTCGTCGCGCACGCGCTGCAATAACTGCAATCCCAATGAATCATACGCCAAACGTATTGGATCACGCTTATTGGTCAAAAAGATTTCTTCCTCGCGTTTCGCTAAAGCAATGAGGGGGATGTCAACGTCCAGCAGTTCTAATTCACGGCAGGCCGCTGAAAGCTGTCCCTTACCTCCATCCACAATAATGAGATCCGGAAACGAGGTACCTTCTCGCTTGAGACGTGAATAACGTCGATGGATAATTTCCGCTATCATTTTAAAATCATCAATCCCCTCCACCTCTCTAATGCGGAATCGACGGTAATTGTTTTTATCTGGTTTACCATTGAAAAAAGAAACCATTGAACCCACGGCTTGATGGCCCATAATGTTGGAAATGTCAAAGGCTTCGATACGCTCGGGCCGTCGAGGTAAGCTTAAGGCACGCTGCAATTGTTCTGTCTCTTTATACACATTAATATCTTTGGTGCTTGAATACAATGCCCCAATGGCTTGCAATTGATTACGTACCTTAGCCGCCTCTTCAAATTTTTTGGCTTGGGCCAAGGTTTCCATCTCTTTCTTTAAATTTCGATATAACTCATCCTTTTTCCCTTCCAGGATCAGACGCACATGACGAATATTACGTCGATAATCTTCTTGGGAGACATTTTTGATGCACGGCGCATCGCAGAGACCGATATGAAAATCAAGACACTCTTTATGAGGAAACGGCTCACAGGTACGAAAATGAAAAATCTTTCTGATAATGGAGAGGGCCTCACGAATCAGCTTCGCATCGACATACGGCCCATAATATTTATAGTTTTTATTTTTCACACGCGGTCGTACAACCGTAATCTTGGGAAATTCTTCATTAGTAATTTCGATATAGGGATAACTTTTGTCATCTCGCCGTTCGACATTGTACTTAGGTTGATATTGTTTAATGAGACTCGCCTCGAGGATCAAGGCCTCGGCCTCACTGGCGGTTTCGATATAATCCACATTTGCAATTTCCGAAACCAAGTAATCAGTTTTGGAAAGTGTTCTGGTTTGCCGGAAATAGGACTGGACCCGCTTACGCAAGGAGACAGCTTTGCCGACATAAAGGACCTTCCCTTGAGCATCCCTCATCAAGTACACACCACTTGTTAGAGGAAGCAATGGTAATTTATCCTTGAGAGATTGGGAAACCACCTTATGTCTCCTGTCAGAGATTTATCGGCTTTCGTCGGGTGAGGTTTTGAAAAGTTTTTCTTGGATCCAAGCCAATGTCTTTTGCGCCTGTGTGATCCTTAAAAAATAACAGATCGTCGCATACAAGGCGAGTCCGATGCTAGCACTGACTATAAGTCGCCGTAATTCAGGAAAGGGCAAGAATTTCCAAAGCAAAGATGTCATCGTGCCACTGACAACCGTGGCGAGGATCACGCGCACCAAAAAACTAATCCAGCCAGTTTCAAGACCTCCTAAACGTTTATGCAACAAATAAAATAGCATGCAAAAATTAAGAGTACTTGCGATAGCGCTCGCGAGGGCAATCCCCCCAACCTGCATCGGCACCATCAATAAAAAGTTTAGAACAACATTGACTATAAGGCAAATAGAAGCGACCTTCACTGGTGTCTTTGTATCTTGAGTGGCATGAAAGGCTGTCACCATAATCTTAACACCGCCGAAACTCACCAAGCCCATCGATAGAAATAATAAAGCCGAGGCTGTAATATACGTAGAATACGTATCGAATTCGCCTCGCTCAAAAAGAAATTTAATGAGAGGCATTGAAAAGATCATAAACATAACCGTTATTGGTAACATGAGAAAAATGATCGTCTCAAGCGAAAACCGTAATGTCGCCTTGAATTGGATAAAATCTTTCTGAGTGGCCAGTTGCGAAAAGGTCGGTAACGCGGCTGAGGCTAAGGCCAACCCAAAAATCCCCATGGGGAATTGAATCAAACGATTCGCATAATAAATGGCTGAGACACCCCCTGGCCCGACGATCGAGGCTAAGGACGCACATAAGGTATCTACAAAAACATTCAACTCATACACACCGGAGCCAACCAAACGTGGGATAAGCAGCTGCCCGACTCTTCTAGCCCCTGGATGATTGAAGGTTGTAGGTTTAATAAACTGGATCCCTAATCGCTTCATCACCAGCATCTGCATCACAACTGGCAAGAGACCACCTACCAAAACGCCGAAGGCCAAAACATAAACCGCCTCAAGGCCCGTGACGATCGCCAGCACGGCACTCCCAATAATAGCGAGATTTAAAAGACACGGTCCAAAGGCTGGCGCGACAAACGATTTAAACGTATACAAAACCGCCATGGCATACGCGCCCAGTCCAACCAAGATAAGGTACGGAAAAAGAATTCGCGTCAGGGTCGTGGTTAAACGAATCTTTTCCATTTCTGCGGCAAAACCCGGCGCAATAAGATGCACAATCACAGGCGCTAAGACAATCCCGATAATCGTCACGACCAATAACACCATCACGACCAAAACAAAAATCACACTGATAAATTGCGCCACACTACGTTTATCCTCTGTATGGACATATTCGGAAAGAACTGGCACAACCGCCGCGTTGGCAGCCCCCTCACCCACCAAATCCCGCAGTAAATTCGGTATGCGAAAGGCCACAAAGAAGGCATCGGCCTTAAAACCCGTGCCTAAAAGCTTAGCTAAAAGTATATCGCGGATAAATCCTAAAATACGCGAACTTAAGGTTCCGGCGGAAATAATGGACGTGGAGCGAATAAGGCTGCGATGACTGTAATGTTCGGATGGGCCGGATTTATCAGTTGACATCATCTAACCTCTTTGATATATTTAAACGCCATTTCAATTGACGAATCAGTGAGTTGTCGAATTCGTGAATTGGCCAATGGGATAATTCGTTAAGTCATATAAAAGGAGTGAACAGTGCCACAGCGTCGAACAAGTTTAAAAGAATTACGCAAAAACCGAGCCAGACATCTGCATCATCAGGATATTAAGACTAATCTTAAAAAGACAATCAAAAAATTTCTTTCGGCGGTCACGGCCAAGAATAAAACCCAAGCTCAAGCGGATTTAAGGATTGTCTTCAAAAAACTGGATAAGGCCAGTAAACGCCATCTCTTACATAAAAACACGGTGGCTCGTCGCAAATCGTTGTATAGCCGTTTGGTCGCCAGCCTGAATTAATCCAATCTTCCCCATCTACAAAGAACTCAATTGCACAACCGCCAGTTCAACGGCATGTTCTGGTTTTAGTCGACTTCTTTTTATATTCAAATCCGTTCTTTGAAGAATGGAAAGACCTTTTTCGAATTTTTCTCTTGCCATGCGCTCACGACCTTGTCCCCAAAACCACACCAAGGCCGGCATAATCTGTAACGGGTGCACACCCTCCACTAAAAGTTCTGATAAAATTTTTAAGGCCTCGGTGATATTGTGGCTCCCTATCGCCCTCGTCATATCAAAAACATTTTTCGATGGCGGCTGATAAAAATCCAATACCTTCACCAAGGATTGCAAACTTTTCACAAAACTATTCTGCGCTTCCAATTCATCCGAATCCAAAACCAAGATCACCTTCTCGGATTTTTTATTCAAAAAATTAATAATGAGCTCGCGATTGTGGGGACTGAGCTTGTGGCATTCTCGAATAAGGATAAAACGTTTCGAAGCAACGGCCGGTAAGGCGAACAGGGCTTTTTGAAGGGTATCAGAATCTAATTTATGACTATAAAGAACCTCGTAATCAAATTCCAATGTGTCGGGCGATGATAAAAATTTCCTTTTTAATTCAACAATCTTTGCATCTTTGGCCTTTTTATCCTTTCCTAAAAGTAAATAGGACATGATGAGCGTTCACCCCGTTAGAGGACTATTTCTCTAACAGAGTTTACCAATCCTCAATGGCACGTTCAACGACCCGACGGGCTAAGTCTTTGATGGCGTCGTCCACGGCGGTACTTTCCGAGGTGGCATTGGGGCCAGTTAAAAAGTAGGTCGTCTCTCCTGCAAAACCGCGTTCTTGCCAAACGACTTTTTCTTTCTCCGGATCCCATAATACCAAATCCACCAAAACCTGAATACGGTATTCTTCAATATCATCGCTGTCCGTCCGTCTTAAGACGTCACGCGTATAGCCGACCAGGGCCCCCTTAAGGATAAGATCCGCTTCTTGGGGTTCAGCAATCCTTAAATGGCCATCAAAAATAAAACGATTGGTAACTTCGTTATGGGCCTTGACCTCTAACAAGGGCAAATAAACATCGTGTTGCAACTCAGAAGTATACTGGATATTATTTTTGAATGGTTCCACATGAATGGTACGAAAACCACTGGCCACCAAAATATTCGTAGAATAACCGCAACGAATCGTTGAGAAACTGAACACCCCTAAAATAATGCAGGCGAGAATTTTTTTCATTGAACTTTGACGCTTAGTTCACGCATCTTCTGGAGGGCCTTAGACGCCCAACTGGTATTGGCAAACTCTTCCAAAACGGTCGAATAATAAATTTTAGCGGCCTTGTAATTCTTCTGCTTCTCATAGAACTCTGCAATGACAAAATTATTTTCCGCTTCTTTTTCACGCAATTGATGGATATGCTCCTGAGCTTTAGTGGATAATTTGGTATCGGGGTTGGCCTCCACAAATTTTTTGAATTCCTCGACCGCGGTCTTTGTCACCACTTGATCGTATTGTGCCTCTGCCGAACGTTTGGCATCAGAAAGAGCAACCTGATATTGGGCGGCCTTTGCCCATTCGCTGTCAGGGTAATCATTAATCACTTTTTCTAATTCATCACGCGATTCTTGATACAGTTGTCTTTCTTGCAAATACAAACCGATTTTATATTGAGATGGCGCTGCGAATTCCCCATAGGGAGCGTTTTTGATAATCGTGCGGAATACTTCCACCACATCATAGTCACCGCCGGCAATTGCATTCATAAATTTGTTACGGTATTCTTCGCCCTCCAACATCTTATTGCCAAGTTCAAATTCCTTCTTAACGATCTCGCCGGCCCGTTCGCTAAAAGGATACTTTTCAATCACCAGCTGATAATTCTTAAAGGCCTGAAAGAGTTGTCCGTTTTGCTCAAGGGCCATCCCAATATGAAACTGAGCCTCAGCGGCCTCTCTGGAACGCGGATAATGCTTAATTAACTTATTGAATTCGGCGATGGCCTTATCGTATTCCTTAGCCTCAAAAAACTCCGTCGCGTAGGCCAATTGTTCTGCAGGGGTTTCCTTCACTGCATATTTTGGGTTTACCCATTTGTTGGTTTCCGGTGTCCATACCCAAAAGGCGAAACTTGGCCTATAAGAAGTTAATAAAATAATAATTATTATGAAAATTATAGGGAAGTTCATGCCGTCCAATGTATCATAGTTGTTTTACTTTGTCAATTGACGACGAAAAGGAAGATAAAATAAAAGGACAATCAAGACATAGTAAATCACAACAGACCAAGGGGGAATGTTGTTCAAATAAAAATGAGCGAAGGGAAATTGGTCAAAAATATAGATCCACCAGATCATGACATTGAGAATAAACTTAATGCACATCGCAAAACTGTGAGCTAAAAGCGGCCACACCATCCCCGAGGCTACCAGTCCTAATCCTAAAACCACCAACGTCGCGCTTAAAGGTACCACCACTAAATTAGCCAATATGGTGATGGGTGTCACAATATCAAAATAATACGCAATGAGACCCGCCACGCCCACCCACGCGGTCAAAGAAAGAATAAACGACTGCTTTAACCAGTCCACCATCTTATCCAATAACGGAACAAAAACCATAAAATACTGTCTGTTCCAATAAGGAAAAAACACAATAATCGCTAAAACACTCACAAAGGATAATTGGAAACCAATCTCAAAAAGACTCAAAGGACTCAGCAAAAAAATCAAAAAGGCCGCAACAAAAAGAGAATTGAGTCCATCTATCTCCCGTTCCAAGATAAAACTAAACAAGAAGACAATGGCCATGATGGTGGCCCGAACAACCGGTGGTTTGGCTCCGGTCAGGACGGCATAAAAAATCAAAAGCATCATCGTTAAAATGAGTTGCGCCTTGCGACCAATAGGAAATAATCGCAAAAATAAAAAAATAACGCCGGTCACAATCCCTACATTAAATCCACTGACCGCCAGGATATGCGCTGTACCAGTACGAAGGTAGAGTTGTTCAATCGCCCCATCGATTTGTGTCGTATCACCTAACACCATGGCCTGCATAATCCCCGCCTCTGCTCGAGAAAGATGGTGATGTAAGATTCCCTTCCATTGTCGACTCACGTGTAAGGCCTTGCTCAACCACCAATGGCCATGACCTGTCGCAAGGACCTTCACATAACCACTCTTTTTGACGCTGACAATAAAATAAATCTCTTTCCGGCCAAGATAATCACGATAAGAGAATTGAGGACGATGTGAAAATTCAAAAGGATAATGTAGTTTTCCTTCAAGGATGACAATATCTCCATAATTGATATCCGCATCACGAAAAATCTGGACCAAAATTTTTCCTTTCGCTTTTGGCCACGCTACTTGTCCACGGATAGATTTCAATTCGAGAACAAAGGAAGTCTTGTGTGTTCTTAAAATTTGACTTTTTGTGACATCCGAGATAATGATACCTTCCACATAGATGGTATTTCCTACAAACGGCCACCTCTTCTTCTTAATGTGGTCCATTGGCAAGACTGTATAACTTTGTGTCCAGATAAGGCCTAGCATCAAGACGGCAAACAATGCAAAAACTGTGGCAACATTCACCTTTGCTCTAAAAATGACACTCAAACCGAGACACAAAAGTGTTAGAAGGATGCTTACAAGGAGAGGGATCTTACTTAGCGAGGCAAGAATGATTCCCAACGCAAAAAAGAAGACCATCGGCACAATCGGTCGTTGGACGCTCATGTCTTTGACTTTTGGAAAGGCCGTACCACCAAATATTTTTTGATTTTTTTAAGTTTATGAGGACCAATGCCTTTAACCCAACGCACATCTTCGACGTCCTTAAAGAAGCCATGCACTCGACGATATTCGATAATAGCCAAGGCCGTTTTTTCACCGATCAAAGGAAGACTCATTAATTCTTCTAGGCTGGCGCGATTGATATCCACGCGCGGATGAAATTCTTCCTGGTTAATAAAATCCAAAAAATTATGAAAGGATGAAAAACGACGATATAGATATTGAAGCAGAGAACCCATCAGGAGCACGGAACTGATAAAAATAATCACCAAACGTTCTTGCTTGGTTAGGGGAAGCATAGGAAAAAATAGTGATAAGTGATGAGTTATAAGTGATAAATTCGTAAAAAATAAAAACACAACCTTAAAACTTTTCAATTTTTAAGGCTTAGTTTTTACTTATCACTTTTTATGGGGGAATCGAGGACGTGAGGGAAAAAATCTATATTACTATATTAACCAATTTTTTGGGAACCACAATATATTTTTTTATGGTTTGACCGGCCACGTATTGCTGAATTTTTCCATCGGCAGTAATCAGTTGTTTTAGTGCTTCTTCTTCTATATCAGAAGGGACCCTAAATTTACCGCGTAATTTGCCATTAATCTGCACCACCAACTCCACTGTTTCGGTCTCTAAAATCGCCTCATCATAACTCGGCCACGGAATATGAATGACGCTTTTTTCTTTTCCACCCATCATCTGCCAAAGTTCTTCGCAGACATGCGGCACAATCGGTGATAAAAGCAACACAACCGTCTTCAAGGCTTCATTGAGCAATTTCTGCTTCGATGGCCCATCGACTTTATAGCGGTCAATCTTATTCATCAAAATCATAATGGCACTTATGGCCGTATTAAACTTAAACCCTTTCTGCATATTTTCCGTGGTACGTTTAATGGCCAGATGTCGCTCGCGTTCTAACTCCTTATCATCACTGTCCATTGTCATCGGTCCAATTGTGCCGATAGGCTTAAAACGATTCTCAACGGTATTCCACACACGATTTAAGAATTTCCAGGAGCCTTCGATCGCGCTGTCATTCCATTCCAACGGATCTTCAGGAGGAGCCGCAAATAAAATAAATAAGCGCAATGTATCGGCACCGTAATTGGCAATAACCTCATCGGGATCAACGGTGTTACCTTTGGACTTCGACATGACCTCTCCGTCTTTTAAGACCATCCCTTGTGTTAATAACCGTGTGAAGGGCTCCTCGAATTTGACCAATCCCAAATCCTTAAAAAACTTTGTAAAAAACCGCGAATATAACAAATGTAAAATCGCATGCTCGATACCGCCAATATATTGATCAACCGGCATCCAATAAGCCACTTCCTTTTTGTCAAAAACTTGTTGGCTATCGGTGGGCGAACAAAATCGTAAATAATACCACGAGGAATCAAAAAACGTGGCCATGGTATCGGTCTCTCGTTGGGCCTTGGCCTTGCATTTTGGACATTTTGTCTCAACAAATTCTTTGCACTGTGCTAAGGGGCTTCCTCCTTTACCGGTGATCTTGACATTCTCTGGTAATTCTATCGGTAAACCTTTTTCCGGCACAGGCACGGTTCCGCATTTGGAGCAATAAATAATCGGAATCGGTGTTCCCCAATAACGCTGACGGGAAATCAACCAATCGCGCAGCCGCCAATATTCTGTTATCTTGCCCATTTTATTTTGTGACATCCACTCAGCAATCCTCTTTTTGGCGGATTCGTTGTCCAGACCATCAAATTGTTTAGAATTGACCAGAAGGCCCTCTCCTTCATACGCCTTGTCCATCTCAGAAACTTTCCTGTATGGCTTCGATGGATCTTGAATCACAATCTTCATCGGCAGTTTATGTTCTGTGGCAAACAAAAAGTCGCGCTGGTCATGGGTGGGTACGGCCATGATGGCACCAGTCCCATATTCCATCAAAACATAATCGGCAATCCAAATCGGAATCTCCTCACCGTTGACGGGATTAATCGCATATTGGCCGATGAAAATACCATCTTTTTGTTTTTCGGCTGAGAGACGTAAGTTTTTGCTTTGGTTAGCCACCTGTTTAATAAAAGTTTTCACTTTCTTCTCATGGCCTGTTCCTTTAATTAATTTTTCCACTACGGGATGCTCAGGCGCCAAGACCATATACGTCGCCCCAAAAATCGTGTCGGCCCGCGTGGTATAAACCGAAATCTTTTCTTTAAAATTCTTAATGGGGAAATGAATATCCACCCCATAACTCTTGCCGATCCAATTCTCTTGCATGGTCTTCACCCGTTCAGGCCAATACTTTAATTGTTTTAAATCTTCTAATAACGCCTCCCGGTAATGGGTGATCTTCAAATACCATTGCTCAAGTTCTTTTTGTACGACCTCTGTTTGGCATCGCCAGCAGGCGCTGTTAATGACCTCTTCATTAGCCAGGGTCGTTTCGCAACTGGGGCACCAATTGACCGATGAGGCTTTCTTATAGGCCAAACCCTTTTCAAACATTTTCAAAAATATCCATTGATTCCATTTGTAGTATTCCTTATCGCAGGTCGAGATCTCTCTATCCCAATCATAGGAAAATCCCATTTGCTTTAATTCCTCGCGCATCTCGTTAATACATTGGTAGGTCCATCGGGCAGGATCGGTCTTGTTTTTGATGGCGGCATTTTCGGCGGGTTGACCAAAGGCATCATAGCCCATAGGATGCAGGACATTAAAGCCTTGCATCATTTTAAATCGGGCAATCACATCGGCAATGGTGTAATTGCGCACATGACCCATATGGATCTTTCCCGAAGGATACGGAAACATCTCCAAGACATAATACTTCGGTTTATCTGTGTGCATCGACACCTTAAATGTCTTATCTTTGACCCAGATCTTCTGCCATTTGTTTTCGATGCGTTTGATTGTTTGAGCGTCGTAAGGCATATTCTTTACAGCATCTAGAGGTAAGATGTCAGAAGTCAGAGAAATCTTTAGCCGCTTCTGGTCTCTTACCTCTGACTTCTGGCTTCTAGTTTCTAAAAAACAACGGGGATATCCAAAATATCTGGCTATCCCCCGTTGAGTTGCTTCTCTTTGAACAAATAATTAGCGTGCCGCTAATGCCGACTCTTTTTTACTGATAACAACCTGTGGCCTGGCCGCACCTTTTTTAACCGTTATCGTATGGTAATTGGTATCTTCCTTATAATAATCTTGCCCACGTTCGATATATTGCTCATCGATGCGTTTAGGATCAAAAAATTTGTGGCACATCTCTTTGGCTTTCTTCACATCAAAGGCCTTGCAACAATACACATCAATCGAAATAAAATTTTTAGGTGAAAGGGTATGAATCACAATGGAACTTTCAATCAATGGCGCCCAGCCCGACAAACCCGCTTTATCAGGAAATCTCATCGCGTCACTACGAAAGATATTCGGAGGGGCTTGTTTCTCCATCCCTAAGGCCGCCACCACATCATCGAGGAATTGATAACATAAATTCAAATCATTACAGACACCTTTTTTACAACCATACAAATCCAGCAACAACTGATAACCAAACACCTGAGCTTTGTCACTCTTCATCTTTTGTTCCGTCTCCTTCTACGAGTAGGAATTTTTCAAAGGATTAATTTCAATAACTTATGACATGGGTGTCCTGTTGCTCTCTAACCCCTCCTTTTATCAAGTCGATAAAACGTTATACTATAAATATGTAAAAAAATCTATATATTTTCTTTGGGCAATGCGTAACAGTCTATCCATAAGCCACGTTGGTTTGTATTATCCCATTATCTAACTTTCAAGTCAAAAAAGATTTAAAATTATTTAAAGGGCTATCAATCTTTTTATTTGCGTTTTTTCGACGAAAATGTTTTAATAAGATTGTATTCCACTCTGGAAGAAATCCCCAGAAACAAATTAATTTAAAATATGAACATTACTTTAAACGGACAATCAAAGGAACTCATGGCGTCGGTCAATCTTAAGGAGGTGATTGACCGATTCAGTCAAAAGAGCAAGTATGTCGTGGCAGAAGTCAACGGCAATATTATCAAGCGTCCTGACTGGTCAACCAAGACCATTGTTGATGGCGATCGGATTGAATTGGTCAATATTGTGGGAGGAGGATGATTTGAATAAGCAAATTACAAACCACAAATTACAGACAACTCCAAACCACAATGAACAAAAGGTCTTCATGGCTTGTAATTTGTCAATTGGACTTGTTTGTCTATTGTATTTTTTTGTAATTTATTTTAATCGATTATGCAATCCATACAATCAATAATTCACGATGAACCCTTGGTGATTGGCGGTAAGCCATTCACCAACCGCTTTCTTTTAGGGACGGGAAAGTTCAAAAACAAAACCGATGTCACGGAAAGCATCGAGGCCTCTGGTGCGCAGATTGTGACGGTTGCGTTGCGTCGTATTGATCTAGAGCGTCACGAGGAGAATATATTAGAGTATATCCCTCAGGATGTCACGCTCCTTGTCAATACCTCGGGCGCACGGAATGCCAAGGAAGCCATTCGTATTGCTCATTTGGCACGCGAATCCGGTTGTGGCGAGTGGATTAAAATCGAAGTGATTAATGACAGCAAATATTTATTACCTGACAATTACGAAACCATCAAGGCCACCGAGGAACTCGTTAAAGAGGGTTTTGTGGTCCTCCCTTATGTTTCGCCCGATTTGTATGTCGCTCGTGAGTTAGTGAAAGTCGGTGCAGCCGCGGTCATGCCTCTTGGCTCCTTTATCGGCAGCGGTCAAGGCTTAAAGGCCAAAGAATTTATTAAAGTTTTGATTAATGAAATTGATTTGCCCATTATCGTCGATGCAGGGATTGGCAGTCCGTCGCATGCGGCGGAGGCCATGGAAATGGGCGCAGATGCTGTCTTGGCCAATACGGCGGTGGCGACCGCCGGTCATCCAGCTATTTTAGCCAAGGCCTTAAGTATCGCTATTCAGGCCGGACGATTAGCGTATTTAAGCAAACTCCCACAACCCAAAGATGCGGCGGACGCCTCCTCGCCGTTGACAGGATTTCTTTATGAAAAACCCTAAGCACGAAATCCTAAACTCTAAACAAATTGTTTAGGGTTTAGTGCTTCGAGTTTAGAATTTTATTATGATTTCTCTTTCCCAAATCCAATCTATCCTTTCCAACAACGACCCTCATTTCGTTGAGGAGTTAGCCCAAGAATCCGCTCGTATAACCCACCAGTATTTCGGCCGCACGATTGCGCTCTATGCTCCTCTCTATTTGTCAAATTTTTGCAGCAGTTACTGCACGTATTGCGGGTTTCACAGCCATAACCGCATCAAACGTTTTAAATTAACCGCTGAACAAATGGATCAGGAGATGCAGTATCTGGCCAAACAAGGGCTGGAAAATATTCTCATCCTTACCGGCGAATCCTATAACGTGACACCGGTTTCTTATCTAAAAGAAGCAGTGGAGATCGCCAAAAATTATTTCCCCAGTATTGCCTTGGAAGTCCATCCCATGGAGACAAAGGAATATGAGGAATTATTTGAATGCGGGGTCGACGGCATTACGGTCTATCAGGAAACGTATGACCGAAAACGTTACAGCGAAGTGCATGTCTCCGGCACCAAGTCCAATTATGATTTCCGCTATGGCACGCCCGAACGCGCGGCCAAAGGTGGAATTCGCTCTATTTCAATGGGAATTTTGTTAGGGCTTGTAGATGTGGCGCTGGATTTATTTGCCCTCTATGAACATTTGCGCTTTATGGAAAAAAATTATCCGGGAGTGGAATACAGTGTTTCGTTCCCACGGTTGCGAGATATCAAGGGTAAATCTTTCGCCCGATGTGACGTCGATGACATTACGTTTGTAAAAATTATTTGCTTAACGCGCACTTTATTCCCCCGTGTGGGAATAAATTTATCTACGCGCGAAGAGCTGCGCTTACGTGATCATTTGCTAGAACTCGGCATCACCCGCATGTCCGCCGGCTCTAACACCTCGGTCGGCGGTTATACGCTGATTGACGAAGAAGCCCAAGACCCGCAGTTCGACGTCTCCGACCGTCGGCCGGTTTCCGAAATCGTGGCGATGTTGAAACAACGCAACTTCGATCCAGTGTTTACAGACTGGAGGAGGATAGAAAACCAAATTATTTAGGAAGAAATCTTATGAAAAAATTTTTACAGTCCATAAACTCAGGATTAGTTGTTTATTTCCTGTATGGCCTCGGTCTTGTTGTATTTATTTTCTCAGAGCCCAATGATAAAATCGGCTGGTTACTGCTTGGGTTGTATATAGCCATGCCTCTTCTAACGTATTTTGCTTCACGGAAACCCACAGCAACGTGGGTAAGGGTTTTATTCTCTGATCGCGGACCACGCACAGATACTCAATATATGACAAAAAAGAACTTTATAAATCTGGAATTCAATTTTTAATTTTTTTCATTTTCTTATTTATCGCTTTATTGCTTGTCGGTTCTGCTTCGGAAAAAATAGAATTTAACTTACTTATTGGCCTTCTCTTATTCTCATTAACAATCCTTTGCGGAACCTGTTTGTTTGGCGGGATATATTTGTTCCTTAAAGGACTTTTCCGGAAGAAAAATTATATCCCTCCTAGCTATATCGAAAAATTTAGGGACTATTAAAATAAGGTGAATTTCGAAGTTCCCAACGACACGCGCCACTAATTATCCGCGCCCCCCCACCCTCAAAAAACTCCTTGACGAATTGTATTTTTTGTATATACTTTTGTATATACAGACGCTCTCGATTTCCCCGCTTACGCTATGAAAAAAATTCGCTACAACAGCTTAAAAAGCGGGTGGCTTAAATTAACTCGGGGAGTGTCCTTTGAAGAGATCCTTCAGGCCAAACTTATCCATATTACCAAGAGTCAACAAAAGAAAAATCAACGGATCTTCCTGTTTGTGTACAACAATTATGTGTGGGCAGTCCCTTTTGTTAAAAATGGGGATGAGATTTTCCTAAAAACTCTTTATCCAAGCCGCAAATATACAAAAATTTATTTGAGGAGAATTGAACATGAGAAGAATTAAACTCACGAAATTCGAACAAGAGATAGAAAATGCCGTTGGACGCGGTGAATATAAACCCGTAGGTCGAAACGAATTCAAGGAGATCGCCGAAGCGATAGCCGCTTATAAGGCCAAAAAAAAAGACGCGGTCTTGAACATCCGCATCAACAGCCAAGACTTACAAAGTCTCAAACAGAAAGCCCACAAGCTCGGCGTTAAATACCAGACCTTTATTGCTGAAATCCTGCATAAAATCGCACAGGCCTAATACAAGCGACCAAGTAACCCGTAACCAGCGACCAGCAAAAACAAAATCTTTTAACTGATTACTGGTCTCTGATCACTTGGTAGTTCGTTACCCCACATTATGACTCGGTGCTTTGGTCATCTTATTGACAACCACCGCGCCGATGATCGCGCCGATCGTCATCACAATCACAAACAGAAAATAGACAACACTCAAAAGCAAAGCCGGGATATTATTCATAAAATACCTGTGAAGCGCGATCGGGTCTTTGAACATTGCCTCGCCCATCCCCGCAATAACAAATTGTAGCCAGAAGATCCGTAACGGCGATCCCAGCACCACCGCCCAAAAATATTTCTCAAACGGTATCTTTGTTAAGCCAAATCCCAAATCCATAAAACGAAACGGCACCAACGGATTAATCCGCAAAACAAATGCGCCCCAGAAACCAGCGTTACTTTTGGAATATTTTAAATCTTTTTCCTTCAGATGGAATTTCTGCTCAATGAATTCTCGTCCGAGCTTACGACTAATGTGAAAAAGGATGGTGGCGTTAAGCGTTTCCGCAATCCAGACAAACAGAGTGCTCCAGTAAGGGCCAAATAGCCAGGCACCAGTAATACGAAAGAAATCAATGGTGCCGACCCACAGAAGCGTAGTGAGTCCAACGTAAATGGCGATAAATAAGACACCCGAAATCAATAACGGATACTGACTTAGCCTCTCGCGAATCGCGTGAATGTCTACTTGTAAGGCACTGGCTAAAAACCATAAGAAAATTAAAAGACCAATTAGAAAAATAAAACGAACAGTGGGATTGAATGAGGGTTTGCTGGGCATAGGTTTATTAAAGGATATTGGGTGATTAGAATATCAGGGACCAGATATCCGGCCATCCTATACCCCGATTTCCAGATCACCCGATACCCTCTTTATTTTACGTTCTATACTCATCAAACAGCATGGTGCTGATGTATCGCTCGCCCGTCGATGGAATAATCACCACAATCAACTTGTCCTTATTTTCCGGACGACTTGCCACTTGAATGGCAGCATGGACATTAGCCCCAGAGGAAATTCCGCAGAGAATTCCTTCTTCCTTGATCAATCGCTTGGCCATGGTAAAGGCCTCCTCGTTGTCAACCTGAATAACCTCATCAATGACTTTCGTATTAAGAATGCTTGGTACAAATCCAGCGCCGATGCCTTGAATTTTATGAGGCCCTCCTGCGCCACCGGAAAGAACAGGTGAGCCTTTTGGCTCAACCGCAATGGCTTTGAAAGAAGGTTTTCGTTTCTTAATCACCTCTCCCACGCCAGTGATGGTCCCACCGGTGCCAACACCAGCTACAATGATATCGGCACGGCCGGCGGTGTCATTCCAAATTTCTTCAGCGGTGGTTTTACGATGAATTTCAGGATTGGCCGGATTATCAAATTGTTGTGGGATAAAATAACGTTTGTCCGAGGCTGCCAATTCGTTGGCTCGTCGGACAGCCCCCTTCATCCCTTCTGTGCCGGGCGTTAAAACCAAATTCGCCCCCAACGCCCTTAAAAGGGCGCGGCGTTCCAAACTCATGGTCTCAGGCATGGTGAGAGTCAGCGGATATCCTTTGACCGCACAGACAAACGCCAAGGCAATGCCAGTATTGCCTGAGGTGGGTTCAAGGATAATGGTATCTTTCTTGATTCTTCCATCGCGCTCGGCTGCTTCAATCATGGATAATCCAATCCGATCTTTGACCGAACCCAAAGGATTTTGGAATTCCAATTTGGCAACGACTTCGGCGTAACAGCCCTTCGTTACTTTATTGAGTCTCACTAAGGGTGTATTGCCAATCAATTCGGTAATATCCTTGGCAATCTTCATTTCACTGGCTACTTTGGTCATCATCCCCCTCCGTTAATAATAATGTTTTTTCGCTGCCATTCGCTCCAAACTCAATTTACGCAAGTAGACCATCAAAATCGAGATTGCCGCAGGCGTCACACCGGAAATACGATTGGCTTGGCCTAACGAAACAGGTCCAAATCGCTTTAATTTCTCTTTAATCTCCGTCGATAGGCCGGCAATGACATCATAATGGATATCTGGGGGAATACGAATATTCTCGATATGCTTAAACCGCTCGACTGTCTTCATCTGCTTTTTGATAAAACCTTCATACTTGATTTCATATTCCACTTGGTCAATGACCTCCGGTGGAAAATCCTTTAAGCTACCATCAAAGGGCGCGATAAATTCATAGTTGACTTCTGGCCGACGTAGAATATCCGCCAACGTGGTTGGTTGACGCAATCGACTGCTGTTGATCCGTTCCAATTCGTCATCTAAGGCTGTGCCTGGATAAATACGTGTATTCTTTAGATGCTCAACTTCCTTGTCGATCAATTCATATTTCTTAACCACTTGGACATAATCAGCGTCGCTCAGTAAACCAAATTGATGGCCATGATGGGCAAGGCGTCGGTCGGCATTGTCTTCTCTAATAATAAGACGGTATTCAACCCTTGAGGTGAACATCCGATACGGTTCATCAGTCCCCTTGGTAACCAAATCATCAATGAGAACGCCGATATAAGCCTCGTGACGGCCTAAAACAAACGGCTCTTCATCCTTCGCCTTAAGAGCCGCATTGATTCCGGCGATAATCCCCTGCCCTGCAGCCTCTTCGTAACCCGTTGTCCCATTGATTTGACCAGCCAAAAATAGACCAGAAATTCTTTTGGTCTCTAAACTCGACTTTAATTCGGTCGCAGGAATCACACCGTGTTCAATGGAATAACCCGCCCTCGTCATCACCGCTTTTTCTAAGCCGGGGATGGAGTGCACCATTTGTTCTTGGACATCCGCTGGTAGACCAGTGGAAATGCCGTTCGGGTAATATTCATCGGTATCCAATCCTTCAGGCTCTAAAAACACATGATGACTTTTCTTATCGCTAAATTTTTTTACTTTGTCTTCGATCGATGGACAATAACGCACGCCGGTGGCCTTAATCTGTCCCGAGTACATCGGTGATAAATGAAAATTCGCTCGAATAATCTCGTGGGTGTGTTCGGTTGTGTGCGTAATATAACAAGGAAGCAATCGTTGACTTTTCGGAATTTCCGGGGTGCGGAAAGAAAAGGGAATAGGACGTTTATCCGAATACTGCGGTTCTAATTTCGAAAAATCAATGGTGCGTCCGTCGAGACGGGGCGGTGTACCTGTTTTAAAAAATAAAACCTCGAATCCTAACTCATGAAAATTATCTGCTAAACGTACCGAGGCCGGCTCGCCAATCCGTCCGCCAACAGTGATTTGTTTTCCAACGTGAATACGACCTTTCAAAAAAGTTCCGGTCGTCACGACCACCGTTTTTGTCTCCACCACTCGCTCATCGGCTAATTTCACACCGACGATCTTGCCATTGTTCACGATGATTTCAGCGATCTCGCCAATCAAGATATCCAAATTTTTTTGATGGCTGACCACATCCTGCATATACCATTTATAACGCTTACGGTCTGACTGACATCGAGACGAACGCACTGCCTGTCCTTTGGATGCATTCAATTGTCGAAATTGAATCCCTGTTCGGTCCGCCGCCAAACCCATCTCACCGCCAAGCGCATCGATTTCTTTGACGAGTTGACCCTTACCGACTCCCCCGATGGCAGGATTACAGCTCATCTGGCCAATCGTTTCAAAAAATAACGTGACCATCATGGTCTTGCAACCCATACGACTGGAGGCCAAAGCCGCTTCAATGCCCGCATGGCCAGCCCCAATCACAATACAATCGTAAGAATGATGACACATACTTTTTAAATGAATTTAACCTGTTAAATGAGATCGTTTTCCAACAGGGTTTACAAATTTTTATCGGTTCTTGAAGTGATAAAAAAACTATTCACAAGGGCAAAGAGTAACAGAACACCAGCAATGGCGTTTAAATCGATATATTGAAAATTAGTAAAGGTCGTCGCCAAAAGCGCAATAATCGCAAAAATCCATAACAAATACATAATGATGGTGGATATCTTATTCACGCTTCCCCTCTTTGTCCTTAAGGTTGGATATTACCATACCTATAAATGTTTTATTTGTCAATATCTTCGCTAGACAAAAAAATTATAATTTTGAAGTCGCGCAAGATTCTCGGATGATGAGCTGAGGGGTGAGAATGTTTTTAAGGGTGGTTGGTTTCTTACTGGCAATCACCGAATGAATATACTTAACCGCGTCTTGAGCCATCTGAAAGAGTGGTTGACGCACCGTGGTCAAGGCGACTGGTCCATAAAGAGCCGCGGGATTATCATCAAAACCAACGACCGATATATCGTGGGGAATACGTAAACCTTTCTCGATCGCCACGGCCATCACCTCGAGGGCCATTTCATCACTAGCGGCAAAAATCGCCGTTGGGGGTTCGGAAAGGGACAAAAATTTTTCCATAGCCTGACGCGCACAGCGACGCGAATAATCACCTTCATAAAGGTATTCCTCACGTAAAGGAATATCATTTCTCTTTAAGGCTTTTTTAAATCCCTCCAGACGCTGCGCGCCGGATTGAACCTTCAAGTTTCCAGTAACTGTCGCAATCCGTTTATGACCGAGATTCATTAAATAATCGGTGGCGATCTTTCCACCCGCCACATTATCGACTCCGATATAGCTAACATCCAAATCCTCAACGATGTTATTAATGACAATGCATGGTTTATCGGTCTCCAAGGCGCCTTCCACTTGCCTTCGATTCTCAATAATATCCGCAAACACAATGCCACCAACGGCATTGCTGTTCCATGGGGCTTCCCCACTGGCGATATGAAAGACCATATCCATTCTTAGCGTTTCGCAGGCATGGCCGATCCCACGAATGATTTCAACCGCATAAAAAGAATAAAAAATGCCAGGATAACCTGGCATGACTAATCCTACGGCATTGGTGGAACCACGCGCCAAACGCTGCGCACTGACATTGGGATTATATTTCAAGGCCGCGATGGCTTCTTCGACCTTGGCCAGATTTTTTCGGCTGACATGAGGATTATTGTTGAGAACGCGTGAAACGGTGGAAATAGAGACCTTCGCTCGATGAGCGACGTCGCTAATGCTAACTTTAAAGGTAGTCTTTTCCACGGGCAACTATCGTACAGAATCCCCTACTCTCAGTTTTGTCTTTTTCTCTTTGATATCCGCGGCAGCAACATCCGGCCTCACTTGAATAACCTCGAGCTGAGCAATATAGTCGGCGTCACGATAAACATTCAGTTTATTCCCCACACTTAAGCCCGCACTTTGACCTTTATCAATGATGACAAAATTATTTTCTTCGTTCACACTGACAATGCTCCCGTCTAAACCCGCTGTGCCTAGCTTCTCTTCTTGAATTTGATCTTTAGGAGCGACTTTCCCCGCACTCACCACAATCGGCGGCAACTCAATCTCTTTTGTCGCTAAGGCGAGCTCCTTGACTTGCTGGTTTAAACCTTCTTTGATATCCCAGATTTCCGCTATTTTCCCTTCGACCATGCTCTCGGTGTCCACCAATTTCTTCTCAAGATTTTTCTTTTCCTCCGAAACGCGCACGATGGTTTTCTCCAAAGCGATTTTGGTGGAAGTTAAGGCTTTTATTTGATTGCGCAAGTCATTGTTTTCCTGAATAAGCTTCTCCGTACGTTCATTCATAAATTTATTATCGCCCTTCGCTCTCGCCAATTCCAAGGAAAGTGTATCCGATAAATCCTTGCTGGCCTTGATTTCTCGATCGATCGTCTCTTTCTCCGTTTTGAGTTTCTCCAGCTCCAACTGCAAATCGTTATTTTGCTTTTTGAGTTCCGCGATTTCGATGGCAGCCATTGAGGCCTCTTTTCTTAAATTTTCCAGATCCACTTCGATCGTGGCCTTTTCTTTTAAAACCTGTGCCCAATAACTGTCATCCAAATTCTCAAAAGAAATCTTGGGTTTACCTTCCTCGACTTCTTTTTTCTCTTCAGGGGGACGTTCGATGTACTTGTAGATAATTTGTGGTTCGGCGACTACCTTGGCTTGCTCTTTGAGTTTTCGGTCTAAATCATCGCGCTCTTTTTGGAGATTCTGCAGGCGGGATTTCCATTCATCGCGTTCCTGAGTAATCTTTTGCATATCTTCGTCGGATCTCTGCATGCGTTCATTGATGGCAGCCAATTCCTGTTCAATTTTACTCTTTTCTTCTTCGACTTTCTTTAGCTGCTCTTCAATCTTTTTATTGTCGAGGATGTATTTTGATTCACGTGTTTTCGAGGCATTGATTTCATTCTGTAAGTTGCTCTTTTCTTGCTCAATTTTCTGTTTTTGAAGAAGGGTATATCCGGCAAAACCGAGGCTAAATAAAAGTAATAATATTAATATGGCAAAGCTTAACTTGACAGCTTTTGACATAAATTCTCCATTCTAAAAATTGTATTAACTAAAACTATATCAAAGGTTCAATTTGAATACAAGTAAAAAGGTAGATATTTTCTTTTTATTTAAGATTTTTCGGAAGGACACCTTTTACAACTGCTTTAAATTCCTTAACTTCCAGCTCTGGCGGGAATTACTCGTATTTTATCTCATCCAAATAGAAGATACAGCTCTCAGGATTGGCGTCTACATTCGTGGCCCACGAAAAACCACCACTAATGTAGGATAAATCTTTATCGCGCAGGTCAATGATATATTCTTTCCATTCATTGGTAAGAATCACAGGACCAATGGACACCATATCCGAATCAGGATAATCACCAAAAATACCACCGATCTTAAATTCCTCTATGCGCTCGCCGCCCTTCTCTCCTTTAGCCCAAAAGGTGAGCTTGCTTGCACCGGTTAAATTAAATCCTCCTTTGCGCTGTCCCCAGTTATTGGCTGGATTAAGCCAGTAAATCCCTGCCCAACGCTGATTTTGTTCAGAACAGGCGATATCATAGACAATTTTCATGCACGTCTCCCCCGCATGACAGTTTTCTTTCCAACGATCGTCTAGTTGCAGACATTTACCATCCGGCATGAATCCTGATGGGATATAATGGTTTTCACGCGAACCACGATCTAGATAAACATAAAATGTCTGAAAAGGCTTTTCATTATCTAAAGAGGCTGTCTCATTAAAAGAAGGTTGAAGGGAGTTAGTTTCTTGAGAATCCTCAGAAGGGCTTTGAGCGCAACCCTGAAACAATGCGACAAGGAACACAAGCGCGATAAAACAACGATTTCTCTTCACATAAAACATTTGTGTATGACAGGTATGAGCGAATTGAGGGGTAGAGTATGTAGGTTATGAAAAGCAAACTTCCATGAATTCGTACAAACTAAAAATTAAACTTCCCCCATTTCATCTAATTTTTGTTGTGCCACTTCGGCCGGTTTCCAAAACCAACCATTAGGGTCCCAACATTGAGCATAAAAATATCTATCCACTAATTGCCTATAGGCCTCTTGGGCCTCTTTCATTTTACCCGCATTTTTATAAGCTTCCCCTTGAATAAACAAACATGTGCCGACATCATTCAGTGCCCAATAGGAAAATATCTTCTCTTTAGATTCCCACGGATATTCCGTCAAGGCATCCTGCATCTCTTGGGCCTTTTCACCATAGAGTTCTATACATTTATTCGTGTACGTTAAAACTGCTTCTAAATCGCCTTTGGCCAAAGCCCTCCAAGCCTGCGTGGCTAAAAAGGACGATGTATAATCACCAAAATCTAAATCAGAGCCTGACTCAATCATCGCAATCTTTTCTTGAGCGGCCTCGGCTGGTTTCCAGAACCATCCCTTTGTATCCCAGCATTGACCAAATTTGTATTCCTTAATAATTTTTTGATAGGCTTCCTTGGCTTCTTCTTTCATGCCAGACTTGCGATAAATCTCCCCTTGAATGAAAAGGGCTGTTGCCACATCATTCAGCGCCCAATGATTAAAAATTTCTTGATTGGAACCCGCAGGATAATCCGTAAGACTTTCCTGCATTTTTTTGGCTTGATTGGAGTACAACTCGAGAACTCTATTGGTGTAAGCCAACACCGCTTCCATATCATTTTGTCCTAAGGCCTCCCAGGCTTTACCAACCAAGGTGACCGAACGATTATCTCCAAAATTATAGGCCAAGGCTTCGGGCAGGCCCATCCCTCCCACAAAAGTGAACATCAACACAGAGACCATTAAAGCATACTTCTTCATCGAATTCTCCTCCTTGGATTAATTTTTAAAATAGGTATTTAAAACGAGTTTAGAATAGATATAGTGTAACATATTTATTCTGAAAAAACAAAGGGGGGGACTACTCCTGTTATCTACGAATTAAAAGTAGACACTTTTTAACGAATTTTTGATTTAAAAGTAGACACCTCAAATAGGCCATACTTGGAAGAAAAAGGAGATTCCAGTATGGCCAAGCAAATCCACAAAAA
>Ga0114945_10000613_pt1 | contig 22873 bp, 21 predicted proteins | sample OV2TP3_FD_87194 | JGI IMG/M metagenome (GOLD analysis project Ga0114945, IMG submission 87194) | Hot spring microbial communities from Beatty, Nevada to study Microbial Dark Matter (Phase II) - OV2 TP3 | ecosystem: Environmental > Aquatic > Thermal springs > Hot (42-90C) | place: USA: Beatty...
CACTTCCGGCGGGACCTCCTCGATCCAGCGGCGCACCGTCTCGCCGCGGCCCTGCGCGAGCATCGCTTCGGCGTGGCGGACGATCACGCGGGCCATTTCGTCCCATTCGTGGCTCTCCCGGTACAGCGCGAGCGCGTCCTCGGGGTGGCTCGCCGCCTCCATCAAGGCGGCCGATGTCCTCTGCAGGCTGCGCCGGTCGTCCTTGGCATACACCTCCTGCACGCGCGCGCGCAAGAATTCCCGGAACATGGGGTGGTACTGGTACACCGGCTCCGGGCGCACCCCGCGCAGGGTGATGAAGAAGTTGTTGCGGTGCAGCTCGGCGAGGATCTGCGCGGCGTTGTCGTCGCCGGTCAGTGCCTTCGCCACATCGGCGCTCATCTGCGCCGGATACACCGTACGAAGCAGAAATTCCTGCGTGCGATCGCCCAGGTTCTGGAAAATCTCCCCGGCAAGGTAATCGAAAACGAGCTGCCGCGTCGAAAGATCCGGCGGATCCGCGATCGAGCCGCCGATTTTCGCCTGCTCGAGAACGAGGGCGAGCCCGGCGGCCCAGCCCTGGGTCTTGCCGTGGATTTCCTCGATTGCCTGCTCCTGCAGATCGGGCCTGCGCTGCGAGATGATCGATTGCGTCTCCTCGCGCGTCAGGCGCAGTTCGTCCCACCCCAGCATGCCCACCGCGCCGTTCGCGCGCAGACGCGCAAGCGTCGCAGGCGGGTCGCCGCGGCTGATCACGATCACGCAGCCGCCGGGCGGAAGTTCCTGGAGGGCATCCCGCAGCACTTCGTGAAACGGCGAGAACCCGGATACCTCGTGGTAGCCGTCGAAGACGATGACGAACGGCCTTTCGAGGCGGGAAAAGAGATCCTGGAAATAGCGCCTCGTGAACACGCCGAGGCCGGCGTGGTACTCGGGCGTGAGCAGCGGCAGCGGTTCGTGCGCGCTCCCGCCATGCTCCGCCGCCGCGAGGCCGAGATAGTAGAAGAACGTCGCGACGTCCGCGTCGCCCTCGTCCAGCTGGTACCAGAGACACGAAGCCTGCGCGTGATCCAGATAACTCGCGACGAGCGTTGTCTTGCCGCACCCGGGCGGGCCACCGACCCAGACGACCGGCCCCTTGCGGCACTCGTCGAGGCGCGCGAACAGGCGTGTGCGCGCGAGAATTCCGCTCACGCTCGGGCGGGTCGTCTTGCCCAGCGAAACGCGGCCATGCTTCATCGCCGGCATTCTAATGCGACGCGCTGCGCTCTCCCCTTGCCATCCCCTCGCGCCGCGGATCGGCGCCGCCGCGCCATCCGCCGGGCGCCCTTTCGATCAGGTGCAGGCCGCTCGCGAGGTCATGCAGCCGAATCTCGTGCCCGCGCGCGCGCAAGTCCGGAGCGAGCAGTTCATAGAGCGTTCCGCGCTCGATCTCGGTCGGGCCGTTACGGCTGCCGAAGTTGGGCAGCGACGCCGCCGCCTGCGCATCGAGCCCCCAGTCGAGCGTCGCCACCAGCGCCTTGGCGACGTAGTTGATGATCGCGGATCCTCCCGGCGATCCCGCGACGAGGCGCAGCTTCCCGCCGGCGTCGAATACGAGCGTGGGCGCCATGCTGCTCCGAGGCCGCTTGCCGGGCGCGACGCGGTTGGCGACCGCGCGCCCGTCGCGCAGCGGCTCGAAGGCGAAATCGGTGAGCTGGTTATTGAGCAGGAAGCCGCGCACCATGATGCGGCTGCCGAATGCATCCTCGATGGTGGTAGTCATTGCAACGGCATCGCCGCGCCCATCGACAATCGAGATGTGGCTCGTGCCGGCGTGTTCGGTTTCGCTCCCCGCGCCGAGCGCGAGCGGCGCCGCCGACGGAACTCCGGGCGCCGCCCGACCCATCGAGTGCTCGCCGATGAGCCGCGCGCGCCGCTCGAGGTAGGCGCGGTCGATGAGTCCGGCAACCGGCTGCGGAACGAATGCAGGGTCGGCGATGTAGCGCGCGCGATCGGCATAGGCGAGCCGGCCCGCCTCGGCGAAGTAGTGCGCGGCGTCGGCGGAATTGGGCGCGGCGCGCCCGAAGGGGGTGCGCTCGAGGATACCCAGGATCTGCAGGACCGCGACGCCGCCTGCACTCGGCGGTCCCATCCCGCACACGCGGTAGCTGCGGTAGTTGCCGCAGACCGGCTCGCGCTCGCGCGCCACGTAGCGCGCAAGATCGTGCGCCTCAAGATCGCCCGGCGTGGGGTGCGCGCGCACCGCGCGCACGATGTCCTGCGCGATCGCGCCCGAATAGAGCGCTTCGGCGCCGCGCCGCGCGATCGCGCGCAAGGTCGCCGCGTATTCGGCATTGACGATGCGCTCGCCGACCGGTTTCGCCCGGTCGTCGCGGTAATACAGTGCGCGGGCGCTCGGGTCGTTGCGCAAGGCGCTCTCGCGCTCGAGCAGCCGGTTCAGGCGCGGCGACAGCGGAAAGCCCGCTTCCGCGAGCCGGATCGCCGGCCCAAACAGCTTCGCCCACGCGAGGCGGCCATGGCGCCGGTGCGCGAATTCGAGCATGCGCACCACGCCCGGCACGCCGACCGAGCGGCCGCTCGCGACCGCGTCCCGGAACTCGAGCGGCTTTCCGGAGGAATCGAGGAAACGCTCGGCGCGCGCCGCCGCCGGCGCGGTCTCCCGGCCGTCATAGCTTCGCACGCGCTTCCCGGCGCCGGACCAATGCAGCAGGAAGGCGCCGCCGCCGATTCCCGAGGATTGCGGCTCGACCAGGCCGAGCACCATCTGCACGGCAATCGCCGCATCGAGCGCATTGCCGCCCGCGCGCAGGATCTCGACACCGGCGTCGACGGCAAGCGGATTGGCCGCCGCCACCAGGAACCGCGCCGCGACAACGGCGCGCTTTTCCTCGCGTGCAGCGGCGCCCTCCGGCCGGGTTCCCGGCGGCGGCGCCGCAGCCGCCGGACCTGCGAGAAGCAGCGAAACAGCGACCGCGAGGACGGGCGAACCGCGCATGCGTTTAATCTAGCTCAAGTCCCGCCTTCGCCGCGCCACTAGCATGGAACGCACGAGGAGCAGCGGTAAAGCAGTGTTCCAGGTGCGCATACACGGGCGGGGAGGCCAGGGCGTCGTGACTGCCGCCGAGATGCTTTCGATCGCCGCCTTCCGCGAAGGCAGGCATGCGCAGGCCTTCCCGAGCTTCGGCTCGGAGCGCACCGGCGCGCCGGTGGTGGCCTTCTGCCGCATCGACGACCGGGAAATCCGGCTGCGCGAGCCGGTCATGCAGCCCGATGCGCTCATCATCCAGGATCCGACCCTGCTGCACCAGGTCGATGTTTTCGGCGGGCTGACGCGCGACGGCTACATCCTGATCAACACCACGCGCACGTTCGACGCCCTCGGCGTCGGCGAATTCGTCAGGGGCTTTCGCGCCGAGCACCTGTGCACCGTGCCCGCGACCGAACTTGCGCTCAAGCATGTCGGACGGCCGGTGCCGAACGCCGCGCTGCTGGGCGGTTTTGCCGCTGCATCGGGCCGCATCTCGCTCGAATCGGTCGCCGCGGCGATCCGCGAAACCTTTTCCGGAAAGATCGCTGCGGGCAACGTCGCGGCGGCGACCGAGGCCTACGAGCACGTGGCGAGGGAGATCCGCGAGACATCGCATGCTGAAGCAGATTGAGGGTTCGCGCGCGGTCGCCGAAGCCGTGGCGCTGTGCCGCCCGGAGGTGATCTGCGCCTATCCCATCTCGCCGCAGACCCACATCGTGGAGGCGCTCGGCGAGATGGTCAAGGCGGGCGAGATCGCGCGCTGCGAATTCATCAACGTCGAGTCGGAGTTTGCCGCGATGTCGGTGGCGATCGGCGCTTCCGCCGCCGGCGCGCGCGCCTACACCGCGACGGCGAGCCAGGGGCTGCTGTACATGGCCGAGGCGGTGTTCAACGCCTCGGGACTCGGCCTGCCGATCGTGATGACCGTCGCGAACCGCGCGATCGGGGCGCCGATCAACATCTGGAACGACCACACCGACGCGATGAGCCAGCGCGATTGCGGCTGGATCCAGCTTTTCGCGGAGAACAACCAGGAGGCGCTCGACCTCCATATCCAGGCGTTCCGCCTCGGCGAGGAACTGTCGCTGCCGGTGATGGTGTGCATGGACGGATTCATCCTCACGCACGCCTACGAGCGGGTGGACCTGCCGACCCAGGAACAGGTGGACGCGTACCTGCCGGCGTTCCAGCCGCGGCAAGTGCTCGATCCGGCGGAGCCGGTGTCGATCGGCGCGATGGTCGGTCCCGAGGCATTCATGGAGGTGCGCTACCTCGCGCACGCCAAGCAGATGCGCGCCCTCGAGCTGATCCCGGAATGGGCGGCCGAATTCCGCCGCGCGTTCGGCCGCGATACCGGCGGGCTCATGCACACCTACCGCTGCGAGGATGCGGAGGCGATCGTGGTCGCGCTCGGCTCGGTGCTCGGAACGGTCAAGGACACCGTGGACGAGCTGCGGGACCAGGGCGCGAAAATCGGGGTTCTCGGCATCACCTGCTTCCGGCCCTGGCCGCTTGCCGCGGTGAAGGCGGCGCTCGCGCCCGCCGGGCGCGTCATCGTGCTGGAAAAAAGCCTCGCGGTCGGCCTGGGCGGGATCGTCTCGACCAACGTGCGCACTTCCTACGCCGGGCGCCCCGACGCGGTTCACACCGTGATCGCCGGACTCGGCGGGCGCGCGATCACGCGCGCCTCCCTCCGGCGCGTGTTCGGCGAGGCGCTCGCCGGCCGGCTCGAGCCGATCACGTTTCTCGACCTCGATGCGCCGCTTGTCGAGCGCTCGCTCGCGCGCGAGCGCGAGCAGCGCCGCTCGGGGCCGATCGCCGAGAACATCCTGCGCGACCTCGGCACGGTCGCTTCGCGCATCGGCTGAGGCGCGCGATGGCATTCCAGCCGGTCAAGTTCTACCAGACGGGCACCTTCACGGTCGGCAACCGGCTGCTCGCCCCGGAGGAGCGCTCGGTACAGGCCAACATGCGGCGCACGAATTCGCTCAATTCCGGGCATCGCGCCTGCCAGGGTTGCGGCGAGGCGCTCGGCGCGCGCTACGCCGTAGATGCGGCGATGGACGCGACCGGCCGCCAGCTGGTGGCCGCGAACGCGACCGGATGCCTGGAGGTGTTTTCCACCCCCTACCCGGAGACCTCGTGGCAGATCCCGTGGATCCATTCGCTGTTCGGCAACACCGCGGCGGTCGCGACCGGAATCGCCGCGGCGATGAAGGTGAAGGGCAAGAGCGATGTGCGCGTGATCGCGCAGGGCGGCGACGGCGGCACCACCGACATCGGCTTCGGCTGCCTCTCGGGAATGTTCGAGCGCAACGACGACGTGCTCTACATCTGCTACGACAACGAGGCGTACATGAACACCGGCGTGCAGCGCTCCTCGGCAACGCCGCCCGCGGCGCGCACCGCGACCACCGCCGCCGTAGGACCGGAGCCGGGCAACGTCTTCGGCCAGGGCAAGGACCTGCCGCGCATCGCCATGGCGCACGGCATTCCGTATGTGGCGACCGCCACCGTGGCGGAACTTCGCGACCTGGAAGCGAAGGTGCGCCGCGCCATGCAGATACGCGGCGCGCGCTATATCCACATCTTCGTGCCCTGCCCCCTGGGCTGGGGCCATGCCTCGCAGGACACGATCCGCATCGCGCGGCTGGCGAAGGAAACGGGGCTGTTTCCGGTGTTCGAAGCCGAGCACGGTGAAGTGACGAGCGTCTCGCGGATCCGGCGCAAGCTCCCGGTCGAGGAATACCTGCGGCCGCAGCGCCGTTTCGCCCACCTGTTCGCCGATCCGCCGCGCATCGACGTGATCGCCCGCATCCAGGGAATCGCCGACCGCAACATCGAGCGCTATCGCCTCGCCGATGGATAAGCCGTTCGCCATCACGCTCGATCCGGGATCGAGCCTAGCCAATCGCACCGGCACCTGGCGCACCATGCGGCCCGAGTACGTCGATCGCCTGCCGCCCTGCAACAGCGCCTGCCCCGCGGGCGAGAACATCCAGGGCTGGCTGTACCACGCCGAGTCCGGCGAATACGAGCGCGCCTGGCGCCTGCTCGCGCAGGACAACCCGCTGCCCGCGGTGATGGGCCGCGTGTGTTACCACCCGTGCGAGTCCGCGTGCAACCGCGGCGCGCTCGACGAGGCGGTCGGAATCAACTCGGTCGAGCGCTTTCTCGGCGACGAGGCGCTGCGCTGCGGCTGGACGTTCGAGCCTCCCGCGGCGCGCTCCGGCAAGCGCGTGCTCGTGGTCGGCGCCGGCCCCTCCGGGCTTTCGGCCGCCTACCACCTCGCCCGCCTCGGCCACGCCGTGGCAATCCACGAAGCCGGACCGCTTGCCGGCGGCATGATGCGCTTCGGCATTCCGAAATACCGGCTGCCGCGCGACGTGCTCGAAGCGGAAGTGGCGCGCATCCTGGCGCTGGGCGTGGAACTCAGGCTGAACGCCAAGGTGTCGAACATCCTCGCAACGATGCGCGCCGGAAGCTTCGACGCCGCGTTCCTTGCCGTGGGGGCGCACATCGCCAAGCGCGCCTACATCCCCGCGGGCAGCGCGGCGAAGATGCTCGATGCGATCTCGGTGCTGCGCAGCATGGAAGGCGAGGAGCGGCCGCTCCTCGGCCGGCGGGTGGTCGTGTACGGAGGCGGCAATACCGCGATCGACATGGCGCGCACCGCGAAGCGGCTCGGCGCCACCGTGTCGATCATCGTCTACCGCCGCACGCGCGAGCGCATGCCGGCGCACGACTTCGAGGTCGAAGAGGCGCTGCAGGAGGGCGTGCTGATCAAGTGGCTCTCGACCATCAAGCAGGCCGGGGAGTCCTCGATCACGGTCGAGAAGATGGTGCTCGACGCCAAGGGAAATCCGCAGCCCACCGGAGAATACGAGACGCTTGCGGCCGATTCGGTGGTGCTTGCGCTCGGCCAGGACGTCGATCTTTCGCTGCTCGACGGCGTGCCGGGGCTCGAAGTGAACGACGGCGTGGTGCAGGTGGCAAGCGACATGATGACCGGCTACCCGGGAGTATTCGCCGGCGGCGACATGGTTCCCGCCGAGCGCACCGTGACGGTCGCGGTCGGCCACGGCAAGAAGGCCGCGCGGCACATCGACGCCTGGCTGCGGGGCGAGCGGTATGTTCCGCCGCCCAAGCACGAAACGGCGGTGCTCGAGTCGCTCAACACCTGGTACTACTCGGACGCGCCGAAAAGCGTCCGCCCGATGCTCGACATCATCCGGCGGCAATCGACCTTCGACGAGGTGGTGAGCGGGCTCGACGAGTCCAACGCCCAGTACGAGGCGCGCCGGTGCCTGTCGTGCGGCAACTGCTTCGAATGCGACAACTGCTACGGCGTATGTCCGGACAACGCGGTGATCAAGCTGGGCCCCGGCAAGCGCTTCCGCTTCAATTTCGACTACTGCAAGGGCTGCGGCATCTGCGCGGTGGAATGTCCCTGCGGCGCGATCCGCATGGTGCCCGAGGAGATTTGACATGCCGCTCGCGCATCCCATCCGCAATACCGAAGAGCTGTTCGCGCACGCGATCGCGATCGAGCACGAGGCCGCAGAGCGCTATTCCGAGCTGGGCGAGCGCATGCGCGAACTGGGCAACGATGTGGTCGCGGAGCTGTTCCTGCGGCTTGCGCACCTGGAGAAGGATCACGAGCACGTGCTGCAGCGGCGCGCGGCGGGACTGCGCCTGCCGCGGCTCGCTCCCGGCGAGTACGCCTGGCTCGAGGACCACGCGCCCGAGACCGCAGCCCACACCCTGGTGCTGAACCTGCTCACGCCTTACAGCGCTCTGAAGGTCGCTCTCGATGCCGAAAAGCGCGCAGCCGCGTTTTTCGAGTCCGTCCGCATTCAGGCCGCGGACCCGGCGCTGCGGGCGCTCGCCAAAGAGATGGCGGCGGAGGAAGGCGTCCACATCGCCTGGGTGCAAAGCGCAATCCGACGGACGCCCGACCCGGTGATCGACTGGGCGGCCGTCTTCGGCTGAGCGGGGGCAGTTGCCGCGCCGATCAGGCGATCAGCGGCACGATCAGCAGCGCGACGATGTTGATGATCTTGATGAGCGGGTTGACCGCGGGACCCGCGGTGTCCTTGTAGGGATCGCCGACCGTGTCGCCGGTGATCGCGGCCTTGTGGGCGTCCGAACCCTTGCCGCCGTGGTGCCCGTCCTCGATGTATTTCTTGGCGTTGTCCCAGGCGCCGCCGCCGGTGCACATCGAGATGGCGACGAATAGTCCGGTGACGATCGTGCCCATCAGCACGCCGCCGAGCGCCTGCGGCCCGAGCACGAGCCCCACCACGATCGGCACGCCCACCGGCAGGAGCGAAGGAATCATCATCTCCTTGATCGCGGCGCGCGTGAGCATGTCCACCGCGGTGCCGTACTCGGGCTTCGCCTTTCCTTCCATGATGCCCGGGATTTCCTTGAACTGGCGGCGCACTTCCAGCACCACCGAGCCGGCGGCGCGGCCGACCGCCTCCATCGCCATGGCGCCGAACAGGTACGGCACCAGTCCGCCGATGAAAAGCCCGATGATCACCATGTGGTTGGACAGGTCGAACGAAAGCGACTTGCCCGCGGCTTCGAGCGCGTGCGTGTAGTCGGAGAAAAGCACCAGCGCTGCAAGCCCTGCCGAGCCGATGGCGTAGCCCTTGGTGACCGCCTTGGTGGTGTTGCCTACCGCATCGAGCGGATCGGTGATCTCGCGCACCGAATCCGGCAGATCCGCCATCTGGGCGATCCCTCCGGCGTTGTCGGTGATCGGCCCGTAGGCATCCAGCGCAACGATGATGCCGGCCATCGAGAGCATCGAGGTCGCTGCGATCGCGATGCCGTACAGCCCGGCAAGCCAGTAGGAGGTGAGGATCGCGACGCACACCGCGAGCACCGGCCAAGCGGTTGACCTCATCGATACGCCGAGGCCGGCGATGATGTTGGTCGCATGGCCGGTGATGCTCGCCTCGGCGACGTGCTGCACCGGCTTGAACTGCGTGCCGGTGTAGAACTCGGTGATCCAGACGAGGAACCCGGTGAGCGCAAGCCCGATCGCCGCGGTACCCCACAGGTGCCACGCGGTGATGAGTTTCTTGCTGCCGGCGATTTCGAACGGCACCTCCCGCAGGACTTCGCCCATCACGACCTGCGTGATGGGGTAGAACGCGACGAGCGCGAGCACGCCGGCGACCCACAGACCCTTGTAGAGCGCGGGCATCACGTTGCGGTCGGTCGGCTTTGCCTTGACGAACCAGGTGCCGACGATCGAGGCGATGATCGCGAAACCGCCGATCGCGAGCGGATAGACAAGCGCCGCCGGAGAGGCGGTTTTCACCATCAGCGCGCCGAGCAGCATGGTAGCGACGATCGTGACCGCGTAGGTTTCGAAGAGATCCGCCGCCATTCCGGCGCAGTCCCCGACGTTGTCGCCGACGTTGTCGGCGATGACCGCCGGATTGCGCGGATCGTCCTCGGGGATTCCGGCCTCGACCTTGCCGACGAGATCGGCGCCGACGTCGGCGCCCTTGGTGAAGATCCCGCCGCCAAGCCGCGCGAAGATCGAGATCAGCGAGCCGCCGAAGCCCAGCCCGACGAGCGGATGAATGATGTGGCTGAGTTCGGTCTTGTCGAGCGCGTTGGCGTAGAGGAACACGAAAAAGCCCGCCACGCCCAGCAGCCCCAGTCCCACCACCAGGAGCCCGGTGATCGCCCCGCCGTTGAACGCCACCTGCAGCGCCTCGTTGAGCCCGGTGCGCGCGGCTTCCGCGGTGCGCACGTTGGCCCGTACCGAAACGTTCATGCCGATGATGCCGCAGGCGCCCGAGAGCACCGCGCCGATCAGGAAACCGAATGCGGTGACCCATCCAAGCTGCGGCACGAGGCCGATGACGAGAAACAGGACCAGCCCGACCATGCCGATGGTCTTGTACTGGCGCCACAGGTACGCGATCGCGCCTTCGCGCACTGCGGCCGAGATCTCGCGCATGCGCTCGTTGCCCTCGGGGAGCGAAAGGATGCGGCTGATTTGCCAGCCGCCGTAAAGGATCGCCGCGATGGCGCAGCCGATCGCAACCCAGAGTGCCGCCATGATCGTTCTCCCAGTCCTGCGCGAGCCGGGAAGCCCGCCGGAAAGCGGCGGATTCTAGCAGACCCCGTCTGCGGCGCAGGTCACTTGAGCGCGGCGAATGCGCGCTCGCGGATCTCCTCGACGCTGCCCATGCCCGAGATGCCGTGGTGCATGGGCGCGCGCGGGTCGCCCGAGGCGGCCCACTTCACGTAGTAGTCCACCAGCGGCCGGGTCTGGGCGCGGTACACCGTCAGGCGATTGCGCACCGTTTCCTCGCGATCATCGTCGCGCTGGATGAGCGGCTCGCCGGTGACGTCGTCCCTGCCTTCGCTCTTCGGCGGATTGAAGCGCACGTGATAGGTGCGGCCCGAGGCGAGATGCACGCGCCGCCCGCTCATGCGGACGATGATCTCGGCATCCGGCACGTCGATCTCGAGCACGTGCTCGATCGGCACCTGGGCCGCTTTCATCGCCTCGGCCTGCGGAATCGTGCGCGGGAAGCCGTCGAACAGGTAGCCCTTGGCGCAATCGGGCTGGAGCAGCCGCTCTTTCACCAGGGCGATGATGATGTCGTCGGAGACGAGCTGGCCCGTGTCCATGACCCGCTTCGCGGCGAGTCCAGTCGGGGTGCCGGCCTTCACCGCCGCGCGCAGCATGTCGCCGGTCGAGATCTGCGGAATGCCGTAGCGGCCGCAGAGGAACGCGGCTTGGGTTCCCTTGCCCGCACCGGGCGGGCCGAGCAGGATGAGGCGCATGGTGCGGCTCCTTCTGGTTATTGGGCGAGCATTCTACGCACTGCGTCGAGATCCGTGGGGGTGTCCACGCCCGGGGGGGCTTCTGCCGGGGCCACCGCGACCGCGATGCGGGCGCCGTGCCACAGCGCGCGCAACTGCTCGAGCTGCTCGATCCCCTCGAGCAGCGAGACCGGCAGCCGCGCGAAATCGCGCAGAAAGGAGACGCGGTAACCGTAGATGCCGATGTGGCGCAGGCCGTGCGTGGGCGCGCCCTGCCTCGGATACGGGATTCCGGCACGGCTGAAGTACAGCGCAAAGCCGCGCGCATCGAGCACCACCTTGACCACGTTCGGATTGGCGAACGATTCGGCGTCGCGAATCGGGTGACACGCGGTGGAGAGGCCCGCCTCGCGGTTACTTTCCAGCGCGCCGGCCACCGCGCGGATCAGCGCGGGATCGATGAGGGGCTCGTCGCCCTGCACGTTGACGACGATCTCCGGGTCGGCCAGGCCGAGCAGGCTCGCGGCCTCGGCGATGCGGTCGGTCCCGGAGGGATGCTCGGCGCGCGTCAGGATCGCCTGGAAGCCCTGGGCTTCCACCGCGCTGCGTACTCTTGCGTCGTCGGTGGCCACCACGACGCTGTGCGCGCCGCTCGCCGCGGCGCGTTCGCACACGCGGACCACCATCGGTTTGCCGCCCAGGTCGGCGAGCGGCTTTCCCGGAAAGCGCGTCGATCCCCAGCGCGCCGGGATGATGACGTGGAAGGTCAGGCCACTTCCTCTTCCGGAGGGAGCTTGCGCGCGTCCTCTTCCAGCATCACCGGAATGCCGTCCTTCACCGGAAAGGCGAGGCGGTCCGCCTTGCACAGCAGCTCGGGCACCTCCCTGCGGTAGACCAAAGGTCCCTTGCACAGCGGACAAACGAGGATTTCCAGCAATCTGGGGTCGATCGCGCTCATTTGCGCTCCCTCCTGCCAAGCTCTTTTGACAGCCACTCGCCAAAGGCGGGCTCGGGTCTCGCCTGAACCGGGAGCACCCAGTGATTCGGTTTGGCGAAGCGCTTGCATTTTACCGCGTCCTTCTCGGTCATCAGGACGGGGTCCTCGTCGCCGAACTCGAGATCGGCGGCCTGGAAAGAGTGGTGATCCGGGAACGGATGGCGTACCGGCTCGACGCCGAAACTCTCGAGGTAACGAAAAAACCTTTCCGGATCGCCGATTCCGGCGAGAGCGTGCACGCGCTCGCCGGCGAATGCCTCTGCCGCCCGGCAATCGCGCGCGTTCGCGACCCGGTGCAGCTCGCTCCCGGCGAGCCTCATTGCGAACACCGGCCGGCCGCGGGCGTAGGGTTCCACCTCCGCCTTGTCGATGCCGTGTGCGATCACCGCGCCCACCGAGGCAAGGCGGGTGCGAGGCTCGCGCAGCGGTCCGGCGGGCAGCAGGAAGCCATTGCCGAAGCCCCGTGCATCGACGACCGCGATCTCGACGTCGCGCGCCAGGCGGTAATGCTGCAGACCATCGTCGAGAATGACGGCGTTGCATTCCGGGTGCTTGCGCCGCATCGCAGCGATCACCGCGATCCGGTCGGCGCCGACCCAGACCGGGCAGCCGGTGCGGCGCGCGAGCACAACCGGTTCGTCCCCGACTTCGCCCGGGTCGGAAGCGATGGTCGCTTCGCGCGGTTCTTCGCCCGCGCCGCCGAAACCGCGCGACACGATGGCCGGCGCCCACCCCCGCTCGCGCAGATGGTCGGCGATCCACATCGCGAGCGGCGTCTTGCCGCTGCCGCCCACAACGAGGTTGCCGACCACGATCACGGGCAGCCCGGCGCGCGCGCGGCGGACGAGGCGCAGCGCGTACGCCAGCCGGCGCGCCGCGACCGCGATGCGGAACGCAATGCTCGCCGGCCACAGCACCCAGCTCGCCGCGCTCCGGCGGTACCAATACCGCGCGAGAAAATTCGTGTCTACCGGTTCGCCTGGGTGGTGAACGTGATCTGCGACAAGCCCGCGATGCGCGATGCCTCCATGACGCGCACCACCGCCTGGTGCGTGGCGTTGGCGTCGGCGCTGATCACGACCACGGGATCCTTGAGCGCGCCGCCGGCGCTGCGCAGCTCGTGCGCGAGCTGCTCGACGCTCGCAAATGCCACCGGCGACTTGTTGATGACGTACTGCCCTTGCGCATTCACGAGCACGCGCACCTCGTTGGGGCGCTCGGGCTGCCGCTCGGCATCCGCCGTCGGCAGGTTGATCTGCAGCTCGGTGTACTTCGAATAGGTCGTGGTGATCATGAGAAAGATGAGGATCACCAGCATGACGTCGATCATCGGCACGAGGTTGATCTCGGGCTCTTCCCGGGTCCTGCCGCGCTGGAAGTTCATCGCCGCCCCTTCCCCGCTTCAGGCAGAAGCTGCCCGCGGCGCGCCGAAGTCCGCGCGGTCGCCGTGCACGATGTCCACGAGCTTGGCGGCCTCCTGCTCCATCTGCACCACGAAACCGTCGACCTTGTTCCGGAAATGCCGGTAGAAAATGAGCGACGGAATCGAAATGCCGATGCCGAACGCGGTGTTGTAGAGCGCGATCGAAATGCCGTGCGCGAGCTGCTGGGGATTGGTGCCGGTCGGGGTCTGCGAACCGAAGATCTCGATCATGCCGATCACGGTGCCGAACAGGCCAAGCAGCGGCGCCGCCGTGGCGATCGTGCCAAGCGTCGTGAGGAATCGCTCCAGTTCGTGCGCTGCCCCGCGTCCGGCTTCCTCGATGGCCTCCTTCATCACATGCCGCGGGCTGCGCTGATTGCGCAGTGCCGCAGCGAGCACCGAGCCGAGCGGGGAATCCTTGGCGAGCCGGGCGAGCACCTCGGGCGACGCGCCCTGGCGCAGATAGACCGCGATCACCTGCTCGACAAGCGTCGGCGGGACGATCCTGACCTGGCGCAGCGTGATCGAGCGCTCGATGATGAGCGCCACGGCGATCACCGAGGCGAGCAGCAGCGGCCAGATCGGCCATCCTGCTGCTTGAACGATTGCGAACAAATGGATTCTCCGCGGGAGGTTTGGTTTTTTTACCGGCTGGCGCGACTTTAGCAAAATCCCGGCCATGCCGTTATCCACAAAAGCTGTGGATAAGTTTGTGGATTTTCACTGGAAATTCGACGCGCTCATCCGTGCGGCATGGGCTCACTCGGTGGCGATGAAATGTTCAGCAGTTTTTTCAAACGTGGAAACAGCATCTTAGAGATAAGAATGGGCTTCCGCGCGGTGAATCGGCGGCGGCCAGGCGGATCCGGACGCGGGTGTGGATTAAAGTAATCGCGCGTGCAGCCTCGAGAACTGCCATGGAGAGCGCCCTGACCCCGGAAAACGTACCTGCAACCACAGTCGTAAGCGTCTCGGCGCTCCTGCGCAGCGCGCGCGAACTGCTCGAGCGCGGATTTCCGCTGCTGTGGGTCTCGGGCGAGATTTCGAACTTCCGGCCCGCCGCCTCCGGGCACTTCTATTTCGTATTGAAGGACGAGCAGGCGCAGGTCGATTGCGTCATGTTCCGTGGCCGCGCCGCGCTGCTGGACTGGACGCCGCGCGACGGCCTGCGGGTGGAGGTGCGCGCGCTCGTCACGCTCTACGAACCGAGAGGCCGGTTCCAGCTCAATGTCGAAACGATGCGCGAGGCGGGGCTCGGGCCCCTCTACGAGCAGTTCCTGAAACTCAAGGCGCGGCTCGAGCGCGAAGGCCTGTTCGACGCCGCGGCGAAGCGCGCGCTGCCGGCATACCCGCGCCGCATCGGCCTCCTTACGTCGCTGCATGCGGCCGCGATGCGCGATGCGCTCACCACGCTCGCGCGCCGCAATGCGTCGATTCCGGTGATCGTGTACCCGGTTCCGGTCCAGGGCGAGGGTGCCGGGGCACGCATCGCGCGCATGCTCGACGCCGCGAACGAGCGCGCCGAGTGCGACGTGCTGCTGCTCGTGCGCGGCGGCGGTTCGATCGAGGACCTGTGGGCGTTCAACGAGGAAATCCTCGCGCGCGCCATTCGCGCCTCGCGCATCCCGGTGGTGGTCGGTGTGGGCCACGAGACCGATTTCACGATCGCCGATTTCGCCGCCGACCGCCGCGCTCCGACGCCGACCGCGGCGGCGGAACTGGCCAGCCCGTCGCGCGCCGAGCTTCTTGGCCGCACGCTCGAGCTTGCCGCACGCGCGTCGCGCGAAGCGCGCCGGCGGCTCGAATACGCGATGCAGGCGGTGGATGCGCTCTCGCGGCGCCTCGTCCACCCGGCCGAGCGCCTGCGCGCATCGCGCCGATTGCTTGCCCAGCTTGCCGCGCACCTCGCCTCGGCCACCGGCCGGCAGCTCGACGCGTTTGTCGCGCGCCTGCGCCTCGCGCGCGCGAGCCTGCAGAGCCTCGATCCGGGCGCGGTGCTCGCGCGCGGCTACTCGATCACCTACGATGCTGGCGGCGCCGTGGTCCGCGATTCCTCCAAAGTGAACGAGGGCGAGCGGCTCACCACCACCCTTGCGCGCGGCTGGATCGAGAGCGAAGTCCGGCGCAAGGCATGACGCCGAAGCCGTCGGGATGAAGCGCCTGCTCGCGCTCCCGCTTGCCGCGTTCGCCGCGGCGAGCACGCAGGCGAGCGACCCAGTGACCTGGCGCGGCAGCACCGAAATCGCGGCCGGCCGCGCCGAGCGCGGGCTCTGGCGGATGAACGAGTCGCGCTTCGACTACGTGGACGATCCCTCGGTCGCGCTCGACGACCAGGGGAACGCCGCCATCGTGTGGGTCGACCAGGCGCGCAAGGACGTGTTCTTTCAAGGCATTTCGCACGCCGGCGCGAAACGCGGCGAGCCGGTCAATGTCTCTCGCAGCCCGAAGGTGTTTTCCTGGCTGCCCAGAGTGGCGCTTTCCCCGCGCGAGCCGCGCCGCGCATACGTTCTGTGGCAGGAAATCATCTTCTCCGGCGGCTCGCACGGCGGGGATATCCTCTTCGCCCGCTCCGAGGATGGCGGGAAGAGCTTTTCGGCTCCGCTCAATCTCTCCAATTCGGTCGCGGGTGACGGCAAGGGCAGAATCCACCGCACTTTCTGGCATAACGGCAGCCTTGACCTCGCGGCCGGCGCGGAAGCGATTTACGCGGCGTGGACCGAGTACGAGGGCGCGCTCTGGTTCGCCCGCTCGGGCGACGGCGGCAGGAGTTTCTCGCCGCGCCGCCAAATCGCCGGCGGTGGAAAGGAAAAACCTGCGCGCGCACCGGCGCTTGCGCTCGGCCCGGGCCGCATCGTGTATCTCGCGTGGACGGTAGGCGAAGACGACGCTGCCGACATCCGTGTGGCGCGCTCGGCGGACGGCGGCGCGAACTTCGGCAAGCCGGCGATCGTCGCACCGAGCCGCGGCTACTCGGATGCACCCAAGCTTGCGGTCGATTCGCACGGCACGCTTCATCTGGCCTATGCGGAGAGTTCCGGCGGGCCGTTCGACCCGGCGCGCATCCGTTACACGCGTTCGAAGGACGGCGGAGCGAATTTCGAGCCGCCGCGCGAACTCTCCGCGCCGGATGCGCGTTTTCCCGCCCTGAGCACCGACGCCAAAGGCAACCTCTACCTGCTGTGGGAGATTTTCCCGGACCCGCGGCGATATCCGCGCGGCCTCGCGCTCACCGTGTCGCGCGACGCGGGAAAGAGCTTCTCCCCGCCCGCCACGGTGCCCGGCAGCATCGATCCGGGAGGTGGCTGGAACGGCAGCAACCAGGGTTTTCTCATGCGCAAGCTCGCGGTGAATCGCGCCGGCGCCGTGGCGATCGTGAACAGCAGCCTGAAGCCGAACGACGCGAGCCGCGTGTGGCTCATGCGCGGCGCTCTCTAGGATGCACCCCCTGCCGCTGGGTCCGGGCTTGGTGCTGCTCATCGCGGCAACCGCAGTCTGGGCAGCGCCGCTTGCTGGCCTTGCCGCCGCAGGAATGCCGATCGCCGGCTACCTGCCTTTTCCCCCGCGAACGGCGTTCGTCGCGCACGCGCCATTCGAGTGGATCGGGTTCGCGGTTCTGGCGCTTCCGGTGGCAGGCGCCGTTGCGCTTTACTGGTTCGCAATCACCCGCGCCCGGTCCGGAACTGTCCTGCGACCCAGGTCGCTGTTTCCCCGGTGGGGCTGGCTGGGAGTCGCCCTGATCGCAACGGGCTGGTTCCTCGCCTGGCATGGCGGCGGCCTGCCGCCCGAATGGCGCCGGCATACGTTCACGCCGCTCTGGCTCGGCTACGTCGTCGCAGTCAACGGCCTTGCGCTCCGGCGCTTCGGCTGGTCGCTCCTCACCCATCGGAGGCGCTTGTTCGTCGCGCTCTTTCCCGCGAGCGTCGTCTTCTGGTGGCTGTTCGAATATCTCAACCAGTTCGTGGGCAACTGGTACTACGCCGGAGTCGTCGCCAGGAACGACTGGGATTATTTCCTTCAGGCATCGCTTCCCTTCTCCACCGTGCTCCCCGCCGTCGCGAGCACCTGGTCCTGGCTGCGGCAATTTGCACGCCTCGACGCGTTGGCGCTTCCTGCGCTTCGCCTTCACCCCATGCTTGCCTGGCTCGCGCTCGCCGGCGGCCTTGCGGCCCTCGCCGGCATCGGCATCTGGCCGGACGCGCTTTTTTCCATGCTCTGGATCGCGCCGCTGCTGGTTCTCTGGGCACTGCAGGAGCTGCTGCTTGGCGAGACGCTGCTCACGCCCTTGCGGCACGGCGACTGGCGGCCGCTGCTGCAGCCCGCACTGGCCGCGCTGATCTGCGGTTTCTTCTGGGAACTGTGGAATTTCGGCAGCCTCGCCAAGTGGCACTACTGCATCCCTTACGTGCAGCGCTTTCGTCTATTCGAGATGCCGCTGCTTGGTTACGCGGGCTACCTTCCCTTCGGCGTCGCCTGCGCGCTTGTCAGCGACCTCGTTGCGAGGACGGTCGAGCGCCGCGCACTGTGGCCGCTTGGCCCGAGGCAGAGCGACCCCGTCCGCGAAAGCGGCACGGATTCCGATTGAACCGCCGGGCTGCGCGGCGTAGCATCGCATCGGCGCGCGGTTTACGGCGAAGGGCGCGCGGCACCGGTCATTGCGTCAAACAGCGAGGAGGCGACTATGCCCTATCAAGTGAACGAGATTAACCCGGCGAAGTGCGCGTTGATCGTAGTGGACATGGAGAACGATTTCGTGGCGCCCGGAGCGCCGATGGAAACGCCGGCAGGCCGGGCGATGCTGCCCAACCTCAAGCGGGCGATCGATGCGTGCCGCGAGGAGGGGGCGAAGGTGATTTACACGACGCACGTGCACAGAAGGGACGGCTGCGACGCCGGCATGTTCGCGACCCTCTGGCCACCGATCGCAAGCAAGGCCGGCCTGGTGGACGGCACCAAAGGAATCGAGATCTACGACGAGATCGCTCCCCGGCCGGGCGAGATCGTCGTCAAGAAGCATCGCTACAGCGGTTTCTACAACACCGACCTCGAGATCATTCTCCGGGGATGGGGCATCGACACCGTGGTCATCACGGGGGTGACGACCGAAAACTGCTGCCATGCCACGGCCCGGGATGCCCTGTTTCGTGACTACAAGGTCGTGTTCCTCTCCGACGCCACCGGGACATTCGATTACCCGGATGTCGGTCAGGGCGGCATGTCGGCCGCCGAAGTCCACAAGGCGATGCTCGTGATCCTGTCGGTCTCCACCGCGCACGTGATGACCGCGGACGAATTCATCGCCCGCATCCGGAAGGAAAAGAGAAAAGCCGCCTGACCGACAGGCAGGCGCGTTCCTCGCCGCTTGGCCGTAGGTCGCATGGCGGCCAGAGATTCCACGCCCCCCTTTGGCCAGCGGCGCGCGGGTGCGTTGCTCCGCGATTTGCCGCAACTCGTGCTGCTCTGGCGGTTCCGATTCGCTGCGCGCACGCAAGCCGCGAGTACGCGCGCCAAATCGGTCTTTTTTCGGTGCGAACGCGATTGATCAAGCGTGGCGGAGGCGGGCGACCTCCGCAACGCGCCGAATGAATCGAGACAGGTTCGGGGAAATCGAAGCGGCGAGGACAATTGAGCCCGCACAAGTGCTTGCCCAAATTCGGAGCGAACGTGAATCCCGCAAGCGTCAGCGTGCAACCTAGCAACACGTTGGAGCCCACGAGATGGTTGGTCCCGGCATCCTGAAGCGGGAAATCAAGGCGCTCGCGTTCGACCAGTACGGGACCCTCGTCGACATGCAGAAGGGGCTCACCGAGGCCGTCGCGCCCTTCCTGCAGCGCAAGGGGTGGGCCGGCGAGCCCGACCGCTTCGTCACCTGGTGGCGCCGCACCCACTTCGAAAACTCGATGATCGACGCGCTGTGCGACCGCGGGCATACACCCTACCGGCAGATCGGGCAGCGCGCCGTCGCCTACGTCATGGACCGCTGCGGCATCCGCTACACGCAGGAAGAGGTGCGCTCGCTTGTCGGCGAGATCGAGAAGCTCAAGCCGTTTCCGGATGTCGTCGCGGCGCTCGGTCGGCTCCGGTCCAGGGGATACAAGCTCGCGATCCTGTCGAACGGCGACCGCGACATGCTCGAGGCCGCGCGGCCGCACATCGGCTTCGCGTTCGATCATGTCATCTCGGTGCAGGAGGCAGGCTATTTCAAGCCGCACTGGAAGACCTACGCGAAGGCCGCGGAGATCATTGGCGAGGATCGCTCCAGGATCCTCTTTGTCGCCAATCACGCCTTCGACTGCATCGGGGCGAAGTCATACGGCATGCAGACCACCTACATTGACCGGCGCAAACGCCCATTCGGCGAAACGCCGCATCGGCCCGATCTCGTGGTGGCCGATTTCGCCGAGCTGGCCGCCGCGCTGGCATGAGGAGCGAGCGAGGCCATGCTCTCGGCAACCTGTCATTGCGGCGCGATTCGAATCGAAATCCCGCGCCGCCCGCGGACCCTGACGAACTGCAACTGCTCGATCTGCCGTCGGTACGGAACGCTCTGGGCCTATTTCAAGGCGGCCACGGTCCGCATTCATGCTGCACGCGGGGCGACGGCCGGGTACACGTGGGGCCACAGGCGCCTCAAGTTCGTCCGGTGCGCGAGCTGCGGGTGCATTACGCACTGGGAGCCCGTGCGCCGCACAGCAAGCAGCAGACTCGGCGTGAACGTCCGGAACTTCGAGCCTGACGCCATCGGCCCTGTGCGCATTCGCCGGCTGGACGGAGCGTCTACGTGGAAGTACCTCGATTAAGCCAAGCGGCAGTCGAGCAACGCTTAGTGCCAGGACCTGCTTGCGGGGCGGGATGGGCCGGCCCTCCCCGCCCCGAAACTCGACCTAGCGCGCCTTGACCGCGCGCCGGGCGCGCGCGACGTCCTTCTTCTTCACCCAGAAGATCGCGCCGAAGCGCTTCTTGCCCGCGCACACGGCGTCGAGCGCAACGAGGTTGATGCGCGCCTTGGCGAGCCTGTCGGTCATCGCGGTGAGGGCGCCGGGCCGGTCGTCTCCCTGCACCAGGAAGACCGATTTGCGCGGCGAGAGCTTGAAGCCCGCCTTGCGCGCGGCGCGGCGAAACGCGGCGTCGTTCTCCGGAATGAAATCCACCTGCGCGCCGCCGCGCTCGGGAAATCCGCTGAACGCGAGCAGGTTCACGCCGGCGAGCCGGAGCGCATCGAGCATCTTCGCGCCGGATCCGGGTCGGTTCGAAACCTTGGTCGAGTAATAACCGAGCTTGCGAATCGTCGTTGCCATGAGTTGCCTCCTTGGGCCCGCATCGGGCGGGGCCTATAATTCTGCTCCTCCCATGGGTCACAGGCTATCGAAAATCACCACGCGCACCGGCGACAAGGGCGAGACCGGGCTGGGCGACGGCGCGCGCGTGCCCAAAGATGCCGCTCGCATCCACGCGCTCGGCGATCTCGACGAGCTGAATTCGGCGCTCGGCGTGATTCTTGCCGAGGATGTGCCGGCGGGCGTGCGCGAGGCGCTCGAACAGGTGCAGCACGACCTGTTCGATCTCGGCGGCGAAGTCTGCATCCCGGGCCGGAGCGCGATCGGCGAAGCGCACGTGAAGCGCGTGGAGGCGCTGGTCGAATCCCACAACGCGAAGCTCCGTCCGCTCAAGGAATTCATCCTGCCGGGCGGCACGCGCGCGGCCGCCGCGGCGCACCTCGCTCGCACCGTCTGCCGGCGCGCCGAGCGCAGCCTCGTCGCCTTGGGCCGTAACGAGTTCGTGAGCGATTCGGCGCGCCAGTACCTCAATCGCCTCTCCGACCTGCTCTTCGTACTGGGGCGCACGCTCAACCGCAGCGCCGGGCGGAGCGACGTGCTCTGGCGCCACGATCGCGGCGGCGCCTGAACGCTGCCGCCGAGTGAGCGCCGACCCGCTCGTCCGAGCTGCTCGCCGTCGCGCTACGTAGAGTGAGAGAGTGCTACCGGGAACCATGCGCGCAAGGCCGCATCGCCCGCAAGCGCTCCTCTTCGATGTCTTCGGCACCGTGGTCGACTGGCGCGGCTCGATCATCCGCGAAGCGAGGACGCTCGGGCGGGAGCGCAAGCTCCGCGTCGACTGGGCGGCCTTCGCCGATGCCTGGCGCGCGGGCTACCGCCCGGCGATGGCCCGCGTTCGAGCGGGCGAGCTGCCCTGGACCACCATCGACCGGCTGCACCGCATGATTCTCGACGATCTGCTGCGCCAGTTCGGCATCGCGAAGCTGGGCGAGGAGGAGACGGACCACTTGAACCGCGTCTGGCACCGCCTGCGGCCCTGGCGCGACGCGCGTGCCGGGCTTGCGCGCCTCAAGCGCCATTGCGTGGTCGCGACGCTCTCGAACGGGAACATGGCGCTGCTCGTGAACATGGCGAAAAGCGCCCGGCTTCCCTGGGACTGCGTGTTCTCGGCCGAACTCTTCCGGCATTACAAGCCCGATTCGGAGTGTTACCTCGGCGCCGCGCGGCTGCTCGGCCTTGCGCCGCGGGACGTGATGATGGTCGCCGCGCACAAGGACGACCTCTTTGCCGCCAAGTCCTGCGGCCTCGCGACCGCGTTCGTCCGCCGTCCGCTGGAATTCGGGGCCGGGGCGCGCGTCGATCTCAAGGCCGAGCGCGCGTTCGACATCAATGCGGACGATTTTCTCGACCTCGCCGACCAGTTGGCGGCGAAGAAACGATAGGAGGAGTCCCCGTGGCTGAAATCAGGATCCAGAACGTCGAAGCGCTGGGCAAGCCGCTCGGCCAGTATTCGCACTTGACGCGCGTCAAGGGCGCGAGCGAGACGCTCTACATCGCCGGCATGCTTGCCGCGGGGGAGGACTTCGATACGCAGTGCTCGGCGGTGTTTGCGCAGATCGAAAAAGCGCTCGCCGCCGCCGGCGCGGGCTGGGCGAACGTGGTCCAGTTCACGACCTACCTCGTGCATTCGCAGGACATTCCGAAGTTCATGGCCTGGCGCCTGCGCGAATTCCCGAAGCTATTCCCCGACGCCAAGTACCCGCCCAACACGCTGCTCGTCATCGACCGCCTGGTCGGCGAGCAGTACCTGATCGAGGTGCAGACGATCGCCGCGCAGTAGCGCTGCGCGGTCCGCCGCCGCGCGAGGAAACGCGGCGCGGCTAGCCGTGCTCGTCGCTGGCGAACGCCTCTTCGCGCTTCTTGCGCAGCGCAGGCAGCGCGATGATCACGAGCAGGATGATCGAGGCGATGATGAAGCCCGCGCTGATCGGCTTCTGAATGAAGGTCATCGGGTCGCCGCGCGAGAGAAGCATCGCCCGGCGCAGGTTCTCCTCCATCAGCGGCCCGAGGATGAACCCCAGGATGAGCGGCGCCGGCTCGCATTCGAGCTTCACGCACACGTAGCCGAGCAGCCCGAAGAGCGCCATCAGGAAGCAGTCGAAGGGCTGGTTCGAGATGCTGAACACGCCCACCGCCATGAAGAGCAGGATCGAGGGGTAGAGCAGCCGGTACGGCACCGTGAGCAGCTTGATCCACATTCCGATGAGCGGCAGGTTGAGCACCACGAGCATGAGGTTCCCCACCCACATCGAGGCGATCATTCCCCAGAAGAGCTGCGGCCGCTCGGTCATCACCTGCGGGCCCGGGGC
>Ga0114945_10000614_pt1 | contig 22847 bp, 20 predicted proteins | sample OV2TP3_FD_87194 | JGI IMG/M metagenome (GOLD analysis project Ga0114945, IMG submission 87194) | Hot spring microbial communities from Beatty, Nevada to study Microbial Dark Matter (Phase II) - OV2 TP3 | ecosystem: Environmental > Aquatic > Thermal springs > Hot (42-90C) | place: USA: Beatty...
ACATGAGTGTAAACCATGGTGGTTCGTACATCTTTATGGCCCAGAAGTTCCTGCACCGTTCGAATGTCATAACCGCTCTCGATCAAGTGCGTGGCAAAGGAATGACGGAGCGTGTGGCATGTCATACGGGAAGGCCACAATGATGCTCCCTGACGGGTCTTTACTGACATTGACTGTTGCCATAAGATGTTATTTTACTACACTCATTCCGTTATTGTCCAGCCTTGAAACTCTGTGAAAAGTGCGGATACCCCCCAGCCGTTTTAAATCTTGGACAAAGGCAGGATAGGATTTGGCGGTGGATTCTATATCTTTAATTTTGACAGCAAGTTTTAAACCTAAAATACAAAAGGACATCGCTAGACGGTGATCATGGTGGGAGTCGAGAAGGCACCCTTCGCGATAAATTTTCTGGGGATAAATCACCATCTCATTGGGTTTGGCAATGATCTTAGCCCCGATCTTTAGCAGTTCCCGGGAAAGACCAGCGATGCGGTCGGATTCCTTGGTCCGGACATGTCCGATATCATAAAGCCGGGTTTTCCCCCGGGCAAAAAGGGCGAGAATCGTCATAATCGGCACCAGATCCGGGCAATCCTTTAAGGAAAATTCCCCTCCGGAAATCTCAAAGGGTCCGGAGATCGTTATATGATCTTTCGTTTTTGTAAACCGGGCGCCCATCTGCCGTAAAAAGTCCAAAATCCGGCCATCGGCCTGAATGGGATCGTCTACCCAATAACCCTCCAGAAAAACCTTCGATCTCAGGAGAATCGCTGCGGCCAGAAAGAAGGCGGCCAATCCGTAATCGGAAGGCACGATAAAATTTCTTAATCCCTTGTACGTCTGATTTCCTGGAATGTAAAAAAGCCGAGGGGTTTTCTGGACAATCGAGATTCCCGCCTTCTTCAAAATTTGCTGGGTCATTGTGATGTAAGTTCGGGAGACGATATTTGCGCCTGTGATCGTTAAAAGGGTATCTTCCGGAAGAAACGGACAGGCGATAAGAAAAGCAGAGACAAACTGTGAACTTAAGGATCCATTAATTTTTATGGCCCCCCCATGCAGCCGCCCTTCTTTCTTCAGGATAGGCACGGTGTGCTGTCTTCCCCTTCCTTCGATATCAACCCCCATCCGTCTTAAGGCCTGAATGAGATAGAGATTGGGCCTTCTTTGAAGCGTACCTTCGCCGACAACCAAGGATTTTCCTTCATACAAAGACAAAAGCGGCAGAAGAAGACGTAAAACCGTGCCGGATTCCCTGACATCGATTCTTTTAATACGCAAAGGCTTTTTAAAAGCAGAAATCCGGAAGATATTTGGTTTCTTTCGCTGAATCTGTGCCCCGAGGGCTGCCGCGACGTTCATGGCCACACGAACATCGTAGCCTAAAGAAGGATGGATAATCGTGGATGTTCCTCCACAGGCACCCACAATAAAGGCACGGATAGAATAAGACTTCGAGGCAGGAGGGCGTACCGTTCCCTGGAGAAGGTCCGCCTTCTTAACGGTAAAAATCATTTTTGGGAAACGACTTGATCGTTTTTACGGACCTTTTGGCTGGAGAAGGGGGGGATAAAATCGGCCGCGGACATCTCCGGCTGAACGCGGGAGACTTTGACATCGCCTAGGTATTCATTGCCTCTATAGACGGACAGGATTAGGCCTTGCACAATACCCTGTTTTTCGCCCAAGTTGAAAATCAGAAACTCATTTTCCCGATCGACGCTGAGCACACGGCCTTCCGGCAGATCTTGAGGGGCCACCACAATCTTTTCTAACTCAATTTCCTTTTCAGCTTGAGTTGGGGACGGTGTCTGAGGGGCCGGAGCCGGTGTTTGGTCTCCGCCAGGAGAAGGTGTCGTGGCTTCCTGCTCAATCTTTTTGTCCAGATCAGCCTCTAATTGCTTAATCTTATCCTGTAAGGTCTGGTTCTGGCTTTCCAGTTCTCTGAGGCGATTTTGTTCTGTGGTCAGTTGAGATTCGAGGGAAGAGGCCTTTTCCTTATAGGTCGTCAATTCTGTGGCGAGCCGGGTTCGGATATCCTCTTTGGATTTGTTTTCACTCTCGAGGGCTTCGCGTAAGCTCTCATTTTCTCTTTTCATCTCCTCCCTTAATCCCTGCTCCAACTCTAGATCATCCATAAGGCTGTTGATTCTTTCATCAGCTTCTTTATTTTTATCTTCCCAAATAAGGACTTGCCTTTTTGCTTCTTTAAGCTCAGCCTGAATTTTGGCCTCTTGATTCTTTAACTGCTCGAGATTGGTTTCCGCCGTCTTCCTCAAATCGGTCTCTTTCTGAAGAAAAAACAAAGTGATCGCAGACAAAGATAAAAGAATAATAATAATAACGACCAGAAGAATGGTGAGCGTCTTTCCCGCTTTATTCATGGATTATGCTCCTTTATTTTTAATATTCGGGTTTGTAAATATTATAGAAAAAATGATTGGGAAGTAAAGTCGATTCTTAAAAATTTTTATGACTTAAGGAAAAAGGAATTCCCTTGGCGGCACACTGGAAAACTCAATATATTTTGTCGTCCGCGGATGGAAGAGGCCTAAGACCTGCGCGTGCAGAGCTAGCCGGGGAAAGGAATCCTTGCGGCCATATTTTTCATCCCCTAAAATAGGATGCCCCAGATAAGCCCAGTGGACCCGCAACTGATGGGTGCGCCCGGTCTTGGGAAAACACTCAACCAATGTTTTGTCTTTTTCCCTTTTTAAAACGCGGTAGAAGGTCTTGGCCTTTTTGGCCTTCTCGTCAAAGGCCACGGCTTTTTTATCAAAAAAGACAGGATGCGGCCCCAGAGCCACATCGATAACTCCTTCTTCAAACTCCACTTTTCCATGAACCCAGGCGAGATAAGTTTTCTTAACGAGGCGTTTTTCGAACTGGCGGGCTAGGTTCCGGTGGGCCACATCGGTCTTAGCGACCACCATCAGCCCCGAGGTCTCTCGGTCGAGACGGTGAACAATCCCGGGGCGAAAGGGATGAATATCCGAAAGTTGCTGACAATGATAAAGGATGGCATTGACCAGCGTTCCCGAATAAATCCCCTTAGCCGGATGGACCGTCATGCCTGCCGGCTTATTGATGACCAGTAAAGTCACATCTTCATAAAAGATATCCAAAGGGATATCTTCCGGCTTGATCTTATCATCCAAAGTTTCTGGGAGAGCCACAGAAACCTTGACCTCATCGTTTATGGTCATTTTATGATGGGCTTTGGCCTTCTGGCCGTTCACTAAGACACAATCGGCCTCAATAAGCCGCTGGATGAAAGTGCGGGAAAACGCCTCAGGCAGATTCCTTGTCAGAAACAGATCCAATCGCAATTGATTGTCTTTCTCTTCCACCTTCAAGACATGCAAAGACATGCTGAAAAAGTCCTATTTAACGCAAACGCCGAAAGACAAAGGAGGCCGCCGCCATGATAATCAAACTGATCATCTGAAATAGACTTAATCCCAGCCCAATTGTGGTATGATCTCCCCGAAAGAATTCCACAATAAATCTTTCTAAAGAGGACAGGATAAGATAAACAAGGAAGGTCTTCCCCTCACGGGGACTCCCGGCTTGGTATCTTTTTAAAATGAAAAAGACAATAAGAAGACTGGCCGATTCATAAAGCTGTGTCGGATATAAGAACTTGTCGTGAACTGGAAAAAATATCCCTCCGGCGAATTCTTTTCCGTAGCAGCATCCATTGAGAAAGCATCCCAATCTTCCAATCGCCTGTCCTAAGGCCAGATAAGGAGCCGCAAGGTCCATTGTCTTCCATAAAGGAAGTCCGCTTTTCCTGATGAAGACAACTCCTGAGACTGTTCCCAAGATCAAAGCGCCCTGCCAAGCCAATCCCCCTTGATGAAGTTTGATCAAGTCTTCTGGATGGTTAAGAAAGTAATCCAGATTGAGAAGAATATAAAATGCCCTCGCCCCTAAAATTCCGCTTAAAACCACCCAGAAAACAAGGTCCAGGATACAATCCGGTTTTATGTTGAGACGCTTGGCGTCCCGACTCAAGAGAAAGGTACAGATCCCCATGGCCAAGGCCAACATCAGTCCATAGGAATAGATCGTAAAGGGGCCTATTTTGCAGATGACGGGATGCATTGCCATAAGAGGGTTATAGCGCCGATCGTTATGGCGCTGTCCGCAATATTAAAGACGGGCCAGATTCGAAAATCGATGAAGTCAATGACGTACCCGAAATAAATCCGATCGATGAGATTGCCGATCGTCCCCCCTAAAATTAAAGAAAAGGAAATGATGTACACACGGCTGAGGCGCTGATTATAACGATAATAGAAGATATTAAAAATAAGAAGGATGGCGGCAATGATGGGAATGATGACAAAAACAATACCCTGGTTTTTAAACATTCCGAAGGCGATGCCCGTATTGTGAACCAATGTCATATGCAGAACGCCTCTCACAATCGGCAGGGATTCTCCCAGGGAAAGAAAATTTGAGAAGTACAGTTTTGTAATACGATCGGCCCAGGCGATCACAGAAATAGTGATGAGAGCCAAAAAAATATCGAACTGGAATTGGTAAGGATCTCGTGCTGAGGGTACTGGGGGTTGGGAGGCGGGGCGCTGCGGGACAAAAGACCAAATCGTCATTTTCTTTGTTCAAGCTTTTCTTGGCATTTCAAGCAGGTTTCCGCATAAGGAATGGCTTTGAGGCGAGCTAAGGGAATAGGCTTGTCGCATTCCCGGCAAGCTCCAAAGGTATTGTCCGCAAGGCGCTTTAAGGCCTCATCAATCCTATAAAGAAGCTCCCGGTCGTTGGAGGCCAGTCCCAGATTAAATTCGCGGTCGTACATGTCGGTCGCGACATCAGCCATGTGAAGGGCATGACCCGAGATATCTCCAGAGGCGTCTTTCTGGGAGGAGGCATTAGCGGAAGACATCTGTTTAATGTCATTCGTTGTCTCTTCCTTGATTTTGAGAAGAAGCTTTTTATAAAGTTCCCACTTTTGGGTATTGTTCTTAGCCTTTAGCTTCTTAGCTGGCATGAGGTGATCTCCCTTGAAACTGTTAAACCCAAAAATTTCAGGTGACCTTTTGGGGTCATGTTGAAATTTTTTGGGTTTACCCCCCACAGCTTGATTAAATCTCTTCGAGATTTAATCAGTGGGCCCTTCGGGCAAAAATTGCAATTGAACTACAATTGCAATTTTTGGGTTAAAACACACCGCTGACATAATGTTGGATGGTCTTTATCCTGACCAACCGCAACACTGTAATTCCAACAGCGAGCGCATTTTTGTCCTTCGGCGCGCTCAATGACAACCTCTTGCGCCTGCCCTTTTTTTATCTCAACCTGCGAAACGATGAAGACCGTGGGAAGAATCTCTCTTAGGCCGTTTAGATAATCAAATTCCTTGAGGTTCGTCGTCTGAAAGATCACTTTAGCCTCCAGCGAACTGCCGATTGTGCCCGAACGCCTTTTAGCTTCTAAGGCCTTCAAAACATCTGCTCTTAACTCAAAAAGATGCTCTAGCTTAACGGTAGCCTCGGGACTCTTCCATGCCTTAAGGACAACCGGCCAATCCAACAGATGAACACTCCTCACGGGCTCGGTGGCCTTATCTTTCGCAAGGGAATGGAATATCTCCTCGGCAGTAAAACTCAAGATCGGAGCAATCAATCTCATGAGGCTGTCAGCGATATGGAAAAGAACCGTCTGGGCGGCGCGTCTTTCGGGCGATTTGGCGGCAAAAGTATATAACCGATCTTTTAGGATGTCAAGATAAATGCTCGACAAATCCTCATTGCAAAACGAATAAATGAGCTTATAGACCCCCGCAAAATCGTATTGCCGGTAGGAGTCTTTGATCCCTTCGACCGCTCGGCTTAATCGAGACAAGGCCCATTGATCGATGTCTGTCAGTTCTTCATACTTCACCCAGTCCTCGGGGACTTGAAATCCATGGAGATTGCCCAAAAGGAACCGGAAGGTATTGCGGATCTTGCGATAGGCGTCGATCAAACGGTCCAGTATCTCTGAGGAGATCCGAATATCGTCATGGTAATCGCTGGAGGCCACCCACAATCTCAAAATATCCGCTCCATGAGTTTTGATCATGTCTTGCGGGGAAATGACATTGCCCAGGGACTTGGACATCTTGCGGCCCTGTCCATCGACGACAAATCCATGCGTCAAGACCCTGGCAAAAGGCGCCTTCCCTTCGATCGCCAGGCAAGGGATCAGGGAGGATTGAAACCAACCCCGGTGCTGGTCGGAGCCTTCCAGATAAAGATCAGCAGGAAATCTCAGATCCGTAAAAACTTTGACAACCGCCTGCCAGCTCACCCCCGAATCAAACCAGACATCCAAAATGTCATCGGTCTTTAGAAAATTACCTTTTCCACAATCAGGACATAAGAATCCTGGAGGGGTGATTTCTGGAATGTCTTTCTCAAACCAGGCATTGGACCCCTCTTTTCGGACAATCCCGGCAAAATGCTCAATGACTTCACTAAATAACTTGTGTTGACCACAATCCTGACAGAGTACAGCCGGGATCGGGACCCCCCAGTAGCGCTGGCGGGACAAACACCAGTCGGGCCGGCCCTGAATCATCCCCAGGATCCGTTCCTCGCCCGAGGGAGGAATCCACTGGACTTGAGTCTGAATGGCCTCTTTTAATTTTTGCCTCAAGTCGTGATGATCGATCTTTAGAAACCACTGCTTTGTGGCGCGAAAGATTACAGGTTTCTGGCATCTCCAACAATGGGGATACGAATGGAGCACATCCTCCCTCGCCCAGAGCATCCCCCGCTCCTTAAGATTCCTCATGATCTTTTCATTGGCCTGGAAGACAGGTTCTCCGGCAAAAACACCGGCCTCCTGAGTAAAGACTCCCCGGTCATCAACGGGCATAATCACATCCAAGCCGTGGATCAATCCCGTCTCATAGTCCTCCTGCCCGTGGCCGGGCGCGGTATGCACCAGACCTGTGCCTTCTTCTTTTGTCACGTAATCCGCAGGAACGACTTTGCAATTGTCTCCCAAATCGAAAGGATGGCTATAGATTAAACTTTTTAACTTGTCATTAGATACGTCTTCCATATGGATAGAATCCCAAGCCCCATGGGCTTTAGGCAAAATTTTCTCAACTAAGGATCTTTCCAGGATCAAAATTTCTTGGCCGCAATCGACCATCGTATACGTGAAACTGGGATGAAAGGCGACCGCGACATTGGCTAAAAGGGTCCAGGGTGTCGTGGTCCAAATCAAGAGAAATAATTCTTTTCCCCGCGGGATGCCCACTATCTGGGGATTATTCACTTTAAATTTCACGTACACCGAGGGAGAACGGTGTTCGGCGTATTCCACTTCTGCCTCAGCGAGGGCCGTTTCACATTCGGTACACCAGTTGACCGGCTTGAGACCGTGGTAGATAAAACCCTCTCTATTTAAAGCCGCAAGGGATTTTAAAATCCAATATTCGTATTCGGGTGATAACGTTAGATAGGCATGCCCCCAATCGCCAAAGCCTCCTAAGCGCTTGAATTCTTCCCTCTGGATCCCGACATACTTCATGGCGTATTCGTGGGCCTTTTTTCGAAACTCCAAGCAACCCACTTTCGATTTATCCGTCTTCAATTCCTTGAAAAGCTGATGTTCGATCGGCAACCCATGACAATCCCACCCCGGGAGATAAGGACTGTCACAGCCTTCCATGGTCTTGAATTTGATGATGATATCTTTCAGGGTTTTATTCAGGGCATGGCCGATATGGATATGCCCGTTGGCGTAAGGTGGCCCGTCGTGGAGTGTAAAGATCTTTTTTCCCTTTGATTTCTGGCGGATCTGAAGGTAGATTTTCTCTTCTTCCCAGCGTTTAAGAATCTCCGGCTCTCGCTGGGGCAGATTGGCCTTCATCGGGAAATCGGTCCGAGGCAAATTGAGGGTCTTTTGGTAGTCCATGCTTGCTCAGTATAAAAACAATGAAAGGTCACAAAGTCACCGGGCCACAAGTCACAGGTTTTTCAACATGTGAGCTTGTGTCCCTGTGACGTGGTGACCTTCAGATATACTTGCCAATGATGATCTCCAACTCCTTCTTGATCCTTTCAGGAATGATGTCCTTGGCTGTCATAATGGCATACTTGAGAGCCTCCTGGGCGCTAAATTTGGTCAATTGACCAAGCTGAGGGATGGCCTTCTTTAAAATTTTTTTGGCATTGCTGATATTTCTATTCAAATTCTCAATGACCATCTCCACGGTCACGCTTCCCTGAGAGGGATGCCAGCAATCATAGTCGGTGACCGCGGCTAAGGTCGCATAAGAGATCTCCGCCTCGCGGGCCAATTTTGCCTCCGCCATATTGGTCATCCCAATGATATCCATGCCCCAGCTTCGATAGAGATGGGATTCTGCCTTGGTGGAAAACTGCGGGCCTTCCATATTAATGTACGTTCCCCCTTTGTGAGCCTCAACCCCCACGGCCCGGGCGCTTTCATAGAGAATATCCGCGACCTCCGGACTCACCGGATCGGCAAAGGCCACATGGGCCACAATCCCGTCTGTAAAGAAACTCGACTCCCGGGCCTTGTTGGTGCGGTCCACAAACTGATCGGGAATCACAAAATCCAAAGGCCTGATCTCTTCTTTGAGGCTCCCACACGCCGAAACCGAGATGATCGCCTCCACCTCCAGCTTCTTCATCCCAAAGATGTTGGCACGGTAATTGATCTCGCTGGGAGAGATATGATGTCCTTTCCCATGTCGCGGCAGAAAAACAACGGCTGTGCCTTCCAAGAAACCGGTTATATAATTATCCGATGGCACTCCAAACGGAGTGCCGAGGGTGACCTTCTCCAACTTCTCGATGCCTTCAATATCATACAATCCGCTTCCTCCGATAATGCCGATCTTCGCCATTTTTAGCTCCTTGATAGCTCTCCTGCTCGTTTTTGGGCCGCCAACAAGGCCTGGGTGATGATATCATCAAAATGATTTTTCATAAAAACCTCTAAAGCCGCCTCGGTCGTCCCTCCCTTTGAAGTCACCTTGGCCCTTAACAAAGCGGCGTCCTCTTTCTTCTTTTCCAGAAGACGGATGCTCCCCCGAAAAACGGTCTCCACCAGGTCCTTGCTTAAATCCTCTTTAAGCCCCAGGGCACAGGCGGCCTTGATCATACCCTCGACGAAAAAAAACACATACGCGGGACCGCTTCCCGAAACCGCGGTAATCGCATCCATCCATTCTTCCTTGACCACCACGGTCTTACCGAGATGATCGAATATTTGACGGACAACCTCTACATCCGAATCCTCGGCATACTGCCCGGGCGATATCGCGGTCATCCCATCCTTCACCTTCACAGGGAGGTTGGGCATTGTCCGGATGACTTTAATCTTTTTGGCTAAGGCCTTTTCGATAAAGGGGGTCGTGATCCCAGCGGCGATAGACACAAGGAGCTTAAGTTGATCCGTCATCAGCCGACCCAGCTCTTTTAGGACCTCTTCGATATCTTGGGGTTTAACGGCCACAATGATGACATCCGAGGAATCCACCACCGTCTTTAAATCTGTCGTTTTTAACTTGTAATGTTTGGACAAATATTCTGTGCGCGCTTGATCCTTTTCATGGACTAAAACAAAATACTTCTTGCGCAGATGCTCGATCAAGGCCTCCCCCATGTTGCCACCACCCACCAGACCGATTTTATGCATGGAATTCCTTCCTTCTTACAATTTAAACTTTGTTAACCTCTCCAAAAATCGCCCGGCCAATGCGGATCATGTTGGAGCCTTCTTCAAGCGCAACGGAATAATCGCCCGTCATGCCCATGGATAAAAACTTCATCTGGACATGGGGACTTCCAGCAAACTCCTTTTGGACTCTATCGCGCAATCTCTTAAGATCTTGAAAACACTGGCGGACGACTCTTTCATCATCCGTCAAAGGCGCGATCGTCATTAACCCTAAAACCCGCAGGTCTTTTAATTCTTCCACGGCCTCGATCAAACTCAAGGCCCCGGATTTCCCGATTCCAAATTTCTGTTTTTCACCGGAGCAATTGACTTGGATCAAAATATCTAAAGGGCGGCCTAATTTCTGGGAATGCTTTTCCAACTCCTGAGCCAGCCGTAGGGAATCAACCGATTGAATCATGTCAAAGATTTTAACAGCGTCTTTGACCTTGTTGGTCTGGAGGTGGCCGATGAAATGCCGTCGTACGATTCCCGAAGGACCTTTCAGGCCTGGGTATTTCTTAAGAGCTTCCTGGACTTTATTCTCTGCGATATCGGTTATCCCGCCTTCCAGCGCTTGCTGGATCAGTTCCTGGGAGGCCAGCTTGGTCACGGCCACGATCGTAATCTGGCGGGGATCCCTGTCGAGCCTCTGACACATGCGCGAGACATCCTCTCTTAAACGGCTGACGTTCTCTTCGATTTTCGTCAGGAGGCTATTCATTCTCCGCATGCCTTTGCAACTCTCGATTGATGGCACGGCGACGCTTCTCGTACTGACGCACCTCAGGAGATTTTCGTCTTTGTAAATCCAAAAGTCGTTCGATCCGACGGGTTTCTTTTCGTTCTTTTAAAATCTGGGCCTTTCGGGGCCCGGATGTTCCCAGGGTGGCGAAGAAATCCGTCACGGTATTAATGGGAGTCTGGCGATTGACGATTCTTTGTTTCTCGCTTAAGGGAGCGGAGGCTTTGCTTTCCGCAAAACCTCCGGGGCTCATCCCTATCACCAATAATAAACCAATCCATAGACTTTTCTTAATCATAAGCCATCCGGAGGATGCGTCAGGGGTTTACACGAAGGCCGTACACCCAATATCCGCAGACGCGCCAAAGAGGCCACGACTGATATAAGGAGGGCGCCCACGATCACTCCCAAGGCAATCCCAATGGGAATCTTATAGATCCCCCCTAAAAACATCTTTAAACCGATAAAGACAAGAATAAAGGCCAGTCCATAGTGAAAGTAATGAAACATCTCCATCATGTTGACCAGAGCAAAATAAAGGGCACGCAATCCCAAAATGGCAAAGACATTGGAGGTATAGACAATAAAAGGGTCGTTCGTGATCGCCAAGACAGCCGGAATGGAGTCAACGGCAAACACCACATCCGTTGTCTCCACGACCAGAAGGGCGATGAATAAAGGCGTGGCGAAATTCTGGCCGGCCTTCTTAATAAAAAACCTGCCTTCGCTAAACTCGGGAGTAACCGGCATGAATCTTTTAAACAGTTTAATCACAGGATTGTGTTCGGGGTGAATTTCCTTGGTTTTTTCAAAAGCCAACCGCAGGCCGCTGACCATTAAAACAATCCCAAAGACATAAATGACCCAGTGAAAAATAGCAATCAGCTTTAACCCCAATACGATAAAAATGGCCCGGATCACCAAGGCCCCCAAGATCCCACAGAAAAGGACTTTATGCTGATAGGCAGCGGGAACACGAAAATAAGAAAAGATCAGCAAAAAAACAAACATGTTGTCCATACTAAGAGACCTCTCCACAATGTAACTGGTCAAAAATTTTAAGGCCAGATCAAAGCCATAGACAAAGTAAACGCCGACATTAAAAACAACGGCAATAATGACCCATACCAAAGACCACCCTAAGGCTTCCTTCATTCTGATGATATGGGCTTTTCTATGGAAGACGCCCAGGTCTAAAACCAACATGACTAAGATGATTACAGCGAAAACAGCCCAAAATACAGCTTGTGCAAATGCCATCACTTGATCTCCTCCACGCCAATGATCCCTCCGGAGATGACCGCCTTCATGGCCTCCTCCATGCTGATGTCCGGATCTCTGATGTCCGACTCTTTAACCAAGACCAGCCAGCCGCTCGTGGGATTGGGAGTGGTGGGGATAAAGACTTTCAATAACGTTTCATTTTTTTTCGTCCGGTCCACAACCGTACCTGTCACAAACCCCACCATCCAAATCCCAGGACTCAAGAAATCAACAAGAACAACTTTCTTAAAGACCTGTCTCTCCGGCAAGGATAAGGTCTGGGAGAGTTGTTTTCCGACCTGATAGGTGGTTTTGATGATCGGCAGGCGATTGGCGATTTTTTCAATCAGCCCGAAAATTTGCTTGCCCAGCATATTGCTGGCGAGGAACCCCAAGAGCAATAAAAAAATTAAAAATAAAAGGATACCCAGTCCCGGGATGCTATAACCGGTAAAATGGCTAACCCATCGAACGATCCGTTTGTCGATCACCACATAAAAAAATTGGATTGCCAAAACCGATAAGGCCAGAGGAATGATGGCCAAAAGACCCCGGAAGATATAGATCCTCACCCAAGCGAAATATTTTTTCATGACGGTATCCTTTCGTAATAACGTACAGACGCGGCATGCCGCGTCTGTACAAACGCATTATGATGCATCTCTACGGCTTTTAGGACGAAACGGCTGTCGGCTCTTTGATGATACTCACAATCGCCTCTGCCAATTTCTTACGCCGCAATTTGCGGACGATAATGGTCACGTCGTTTTCCTGGATCACCTCTCCCCCTTTAAGAGGGCCGCCCATTTTTTCCGTGCACCACTCTGCCAAGGTGGGAGGCCGTTTATCTTTGGAACTTGAGCTTAAGTCCACTCCTAGGGTTTGGCTCACCAGATTCATAGCAACACCGCCGCCGATAATCCAGCTTACGCCACTGGAACCATACGGATGAATATGGGAAGGAAGATAATCAAACTCATCCTCGATCTCTCCAACCAATTCTTCGATAATGTCTTCCAGGGTCACCATGCCGACGATTTTATGATCATCCGAGGTAATCAAGACAATATGAATCTTCTCCTGCATCATCTGTTCGAGGACTTGCGCCACAGGGATATTTTCATTAACCTTCTTTAAAGGCCGCGTAATCCCGGCCAGAGTCGGACCAGTGGGATCAAGCTTGAGGGCGACCACAATGTCCTTGAAATTCACGTACCCTTGAATGGTCTGAGGATCTCCTTCCATCTGTGCAACAGGAAAACGTGTGTGCATATCCAAGTGAGCCCTAACGAGGGCCTCCGATAAACTGCAGTCTACAGGAAGCATTGATATCTCGGATACGGAAAGCATAATATTGCGAATACTCCGCAAAGAAAGCTGTGCTGCGGATAAAAGGATTCTTTCTTCCCGTGTTCCGATAAGACGCGCGGCCTTCGCCAAGGTGGCGGCGGCTTTCAATTCATGAAGGCTGTGAATGGACTGATCTTCCTTTCCTAAGGCCGGGGTCCAATGCCTGCGTCCCATCCCAATGATTTTCTTGACGGTGTGTTCAAAAAATAAAACCACCGGATAAGCCGTCTGGGAAATGACCTTCATCATGGGTGAGAGCTTCAAACACACCCATTCTTTATTGTCGATAGCAAAAACTTTGGGAACCAGCTCCGAGAAGATAATAATCAAACAGCTCAAAGGAACAATGAGGAAAACCAAAGCTAAAAAGGTGGCTAAGTGATGAGGGATCCCATACTCCGCTTGCAAGAATGGACTCATGGAATCTACCACACTGGCCCCACCGATGGCCGCAGCGATCGCGGCAAATAAGGTAATTCCCAACTGCACCACCGCCAGACTGGCCTCCATCCGGTCCTTCATAAACAATGCCGCCTCGGCTCCTCCCTTTTTCTGACTTGCGAAAGCCAGAAGCCTCAAACGGGAGACCGAGGCCAGCGCCATTTCATAAGCCGCAAAGACAGCATTCAAAACCAGCATAAGCAATATAACCGCGATATCAGAAAAAGCCATGTATTCCTCGGGGCCTTTCTATAAAAGGCATTTTATAAGACATGAGTCTAGAGAGAATTTACCATGGGCCGTCCTTTTTGTCAAAAGGGCTCTAATCTTTTTGAGAGCCCCGACATAAAAAACTGCCCGGAGGCTTAAGACTATTAGATTTCTGGAATTGGGAAGCTGATTATTGATGGGTAAGCTGTGGGGTCGGGGTGTCGAGTTTCGGCGAGCCCCCTAAGAATGCCTCAAAATCTTGAACCGGAATCAAATTTTCGATAACGGGAATAAAGCCGTCAAAGCCTGTTTTTTGCAATTGGTCTAAATCAACGTTGATATTTTGGAAGTTAAACCGAGAAGTTCCCATGCCGGTGCTTTGGAGGATGAGTCTCTGGGGATTTAAGTCAATTCCTGCCACCTTTTGGTCCTCGGGGCGTTCTATCCTATGGAGATCGGTCATTTTCATTTCAACTTCTTCTGCATTGTTTCCCCCAATCCACTTGATATTCTTCTCATCAAAATCCATTCTACCTTGGGCTATCTCTTGCGCCACCTGTTCTGGAATCACCAGTCGAAGCGGCTGACCGACTTGGTCAATAATGACCGCATGCACATTCAGATTAAGGTCTCTTGCAAAACTCACCACGGCCACTTTTTGAAAGACCGGCCTTTCCAGGATCTTCCGGACACCTTGTTCTACATCTGGTTCCTGAATCTGGCGACCTACCACCACCTTTTCCCCATTCACGTTGATCTGTCTTATTTCAGGAAGAGCAAGGCGTTCTCCCGGAATGTTTACTTCTCTCAACTGTTTTGCGATTTCATCACGTGTTCCTTCCATTTTGATAATCTTTTCTGGGGAAAGCTTTACCTCTCCTAACGCTATCTGTGCCGCTACAATCACCTTTGGGGCCTCCTCTCCTTGGAGCGCCACCACGACCACTTGCGCTTTCTCTAAATTCATCCTTTCAATCGATGCGGTATTCGCTCCTTTGGTCAAGGGGTTTCGGAAGACCTCTCCTATCCGTTCAGCCACTTGGGGTTGCCTTATCTCAGGACCACCAGCGGCCAATACTTTAATTGGTTGTCCATTCACATTCACGTTAATCAGTCTTGTTTCGGGAAAGGAAAGGGATTCTCTTGGAATGCCAAATCCTGCCAACTGCCGTGTGATTTCTTCCCGTGTTCCCTTTGTCTCCTGGACCAAGTTTCGATTGAACGGCACCTCACCCCGTCCCACCGGCCCAGCGACTATAAAAGCAGGCTCCGTGCCCGCCTCTCGAACCATAAGTCCATGCAATCTATCGGGATTCATGTTTTCTGAGACAGCTGCTATATTTACCCTGCTAGCCGCCTCAGGAATAGTCCGGAATATCTCTTTCATATTTTCTACCATCTGAGGTTGTCTGGCCTCGGGCCCGACTAATGCTATTGTACGTCCATTCACATTAATGGGGGTGACCTCTGGGAAGTTAGGCGCTTGCCGCTGGTCTATTAACTCTTTCAATTTGTCCCTCACTTCTTGAGAGCTACCCTCTATCACTTTCACTCTGGCAAGATCGATGATCTCTTTTCCCTGTATTACTGCGGGATGAAACATGGCTTGGATCGGCTGTCCTATTTCCCTAGGCTTAAGGACCACGGCTTGTACTCCTGAAGGAAGATTCCTCTCTGCCACGGCTATTGTCACATCTCGGAAAGGTGGACTCTGAAAAATTCTCGGAGCTGTCTTCTGGAAGTCGGCGACTTCGCCGGCTTCCCCTTCCCCGCCAATCATCCTCCGGTCTAAACCACCCACCTTAACTACTGCTACTACTGGTGGTCGTTCAAAGGTCTGAAAAAGAGCCTTTGCCGGGTGTAAATCAACGGAGACTTTTGACAGAAATCCGGCATCCCCCCTCTGCTTAATTATTCTTCTTTCTGATAAAGGCATCTGCGAAAGCGGCTGGAATTTTTCTGTCATCTCTTCAAAATTTAGCCCTCCAGAAAAGTAATTGCGGGGCACGGTCTTTTTGAGTTGGGCATCGTAGTCTTCTCTAATATAATCATAAACCCCCTGCTTATAAGCCTGAACGTATTGGTCGTAGATCTTATCCTTGATGGCTTTGTCATCCACATCCACGCCCGCGACCTTGCCTTTGTCGATATAAATCTTGCCCAGGAGGCTTTCTTTCAGATTCTTCTTGTACCACGTGGCAAGAACCAAGGAATTATAAATCTGCCTAAGGAGCGCAAAATTTTTGCCTTCGTTGACCTCTTTCTCTATCTCCGGCAAAACAATCTCTCGAACCACAGTAGAAGATAGATCATTGATCTTCTTAACCTCGTCATCCTGCAACTGGCTTCTGACCAGACCCCGTCCTTTGAGATTGTTATTGAGGGCTAAATAATCCTCCTCCAGCATCACCTTCAAACGGCTTTCCACCACCAGCGCCGTATCGCCTTTCTCATAGACCACCGCCTTGTCCGGGATGATCCAGACTTTATTGAAGGTGTTGACAGGGATATTCGTTGTTCCGTACATTTGATAAGCCTTCTTATAGACCCTGTCCCAAAAGGCCTTTCCCAGATCTTCCTCGGGATAGATCAAAGAAGCGGTGAGTTGTTTCAACATATAATCCTGGGCCAAAAGGTCCCGGCCCATCTCGGTCAAGCCCAGATTATGATTGGTGATTTTATCTTGTTCGTAGGGGTTTAAATTGACCCAGAGGTCTTCTTCGGGGATTGTCAAGGCGGCCAGGAAATACTTGACAAGCTTTCGGGATTCCTCTTTGAGAGCCTCTTCTTTGAGATGAGAATCTCCTTTATCCACGATGAAATCAAACTTGAGGGGATTGTCCGGATAAATCTGGATTCCCTTTAAAGCCGACGGAGCGAACTGAGGGCTTAAGCTTACCATTGTGCCGGGCTTAGGGAGATTTAAATTGTCCGAATCTTCCGCTAGCCCAGAAAAACTAATAGTCGTAATAAAAATACAACTGAGGAGAATAAAGAAAACAACACGGTGAGAACGTTTCTTGAGGATGGGTAGTGTCACCATAATTCGTTTGCTGACTTTTTAACAGATATACGGATGCTAAAAGTAACTTTCAGCACTCAAATTATATAATGAAAAATAATAATGTCAATAGGGGAATTTCGTCTATTTTGAGGGAACAGCTCCGAAGCATTTCGGCCCTGCCTCAGTCCCTTCGAAGTAGGGACTGAGGCCTGGACCAGAACACGTCTATTTGTGGTTATACTTTCCAAGGTGTTTGGCTGCTATTTCCTTACCACCTAGGCCATAGGCTAACGCAAAAGCAAAAGCGACGGCCCCGAATATGATGTAAAAGGTCGTGCCCACCATGATCGAACCAAAGCCCAATTCTTCAATGGAAATGGTCGCCGCGGAAATCACCACAGCCCAGCGGCTAATCCGTTCCAGCAATTTAGGTTTTGGCAGATCCAAATAGCTCGCTACGAAGTGGACAAGACCGGATACGACTTTTGCCAGAATCATACCCAAAACCAGCACCACAACCGCTGATAAAACGTGAGGCACATAACCCAAAAGTCGATCCAGGGAATCGCTCACAACGCTTAAGCCAATGGCTTTGACTGTTATCATTATAAAGATGACGATAAACAGCCAATAGATGATAAGACTCAGCATCTCGCTTAAGGTGTATTTTATCCCGCTTTTACTGAAGACCCGAGAAACTCCCAATCTCTCAGCCATTTTATCCAGCCGTATTTCCTTGAGCACGCGCAAGATCACATCGTGAAAGAGTTTAGCCAGAAGCAGGCCGATAACCAGGATGAGCAATGCGCTCAACACAACGGGTATAAAATCGATCACCTCCTTAAGCATTCCCTTAAGAGGATCCAAGATTAACGTATGAAAGGCTGTCATCTCTTCTCCCCTCCTTTCTCCAATTCCTTGGCATATTAAAATATATACTTTTTAACAGAACAATGCCAAGTGGAGGGATATACTTTCAGAAAACGGTTTCTTTAACATCAATTAACTCACAACTATTTTGGCAAGAATGTCTTACATAAAAATTTTGCGGAATTTGGGTGGGAGAAAATTATGTCTTAAGTCCAGCCCCTCTCTTCAGCAAAAGAAGATTTTTGGTAAACTTGACAGGGGAAAAATAAAATTGTATTCTTGGTGTGGGTTAAATAAAGGCCATGATAAAAGATTTGAGTTAAAATGAAAAAAAAATCTTCTCTTGGTTTGCTTCTTGTCTTTTCCTTTTCTTGTGTCTCTACAGCCTTTGCCCAATCCGGCGATCAAGCCACTTCTAAACAGCAAGACTCACAACATTCAGCCTCCCCAATTCAAAGACAATTAAAAAAAGTCAAACCCGCCCTTGGCCGGCCACGGGTAACGAATGTGGACGTTAGCTGGTCGGAAAGGCGGGCCTTCGAAAAACAAAGCGGCTTAAGTTGGCAAGAGACTCCTTTAAAACAAAAACAAAAATTCATCCGGCAATTTCGAAGACAAGAAGAAAAACAAATACGGAACGAAAAAAGACAAGTGCAAAGAGAATTAAGAAACAAGGCCCGCCTGATCCGGCAAATCCACAGAGATCACACCAAAATGCGCCGCGCAAAAGCCAAAGAAGAAAAAAATAAACTGCAAAATTTTAAGCAGTATAAAAAACAAACTGGAAAAAATATTGCCAGGCTTCAAAAACAAGGAAGCCGGGGCCGCAGAGTGCGCGTTAAACCTATTCGAATCAGGCAATAATCTTTCCGGAAAATCTAGCCTTTCTCAAATTCTCAATCCCTTTTCAGGATCTTCACCAAAAAATAAACTCAATTGTTCTTCCTGCCCCTTTTTTCTCAAGGATGATGGGTGTCGATTTTGTTCATAAACCTTGAGTTTCTCAGCAATATCGGTTAGAAAAGATGAAGGCGAATTTTCGTACTTTTGGCCAAAAAGTCGGCGTCGTTTAGCCCAAGTCAAATAAAGCCTCTGCTTTGCCCTGGTGATACCCACATAGAATAACCGGCGTTCTTCTTCCTGGTCCGTCTTTAGACCCGGCCGCTTTAATGGCAAGAGATTTTCTTCGCAACCCACGATAAGAACCACCGGAAACTCCAGCCCTTTGGAGGCATGAAGAGTCATCAAGCTCACCTTTTCTACTCGTCCTTCAAGAGAGTCCTCCGGTTGCTGGAGAAATAAATGATCAAAGACCTCAACCGAACCCTGAGAGGAAGACGCCAAGTCCTTAAGGCGCTGCAGGTTCTCTTTCCTTCTCGCGTCATCTAAGATAAAATGCTGGCCCGCTGATGATTCTAAAAAGAACTCCAAAGCCTCAACCAAGTTCAGAGTCTTTAGCTTTTCCTTTAAGTTTAGTAAAACGGCTGGCAAATGGATTCCCTCACCAAAAGTTTCTGACAGACGTTCAACACGTTCTGAAGGAACGCTCAAATCTTGAGCCAGACGCAAGAGCATTACGACTTCATAAATGCCGGGTTCCTCCAAAAGAGGCTTTTCTCCCGTAACATGGTAAGGAATACCGCTGCGGCCCAAGGCCTCTTTAAAAAGTTCGGCTTGAACTTTGAGCCGGTAAAAGACCGCAATGTCACCGAAGCTATAGTCAGACAGGCGGTGACTTTCCACCCGCTTAGAATCATGCGAGAAGAAAGTGGTTCCGGCGATCAATTTTTCAATGGTATGCACCACGTATTCGGCTTCGGCTTTGTCGGTCGGGGCCTCATAGACCGTGAGATGACCCTCGGTATAAATTCGGGCCACGAGCTCCGGAACCGGGGAAGAATTCCGGAGGGCCATAATCTGTTTTGAGGCCTCCAAGAGATTGGCCGCGGATCGATAATTTTCGTTAAGATACCGGATGGCTGCCCCTGGAAAATCATCAAGAAAGCTTTCGAAAAACCGGGGATCCGCTCCCCGGAAACTGTAGATGGATTGATGGGGATCACCGATGGCGGTCAAAAAAACACCAGGACCGACCAAAGCTTTTAAAAGGGCATGTTGAATGCCATTGATGTCCTGATATTCATCCACAAAGACAAAAGGATACGAAGCTTGAGTTTGGGTCAAGGGTTGCGATTGGGCTTTAAGCAATCGATGCGTCTCGTATAAAAGATCATCGAAATCCAGCAAGGCCTGATCTCTCAAAAGATGATTATAGGCCGATACATCCACAGGGAGATCTTTCTCGCCATAACTGGCTTTCCATCGGGAGATGGCCTCAAGAATCTCCTGGCGCTGGGTGGGGGTCTTTTGAGGCCATAGACGTTTTCCAAGGCCCTCGATTTCCGCAGAACCGGCAATCGTAAAATCCAAGGGCAAATGGCTTAAGAAAGAGTGATCCCGCAAAAATTGCAGACAAAATCCATGAAAGGTCCCCACCCATAGGCGGTCTTCTTTTTCCGGACAACGCCTACGCAAACGCTCCCGCATTTCTTGCGCGGCCTTGTAGGTAAAGGTAATAGCAAGAACCCGCTGGGAATCTTTTAATCGGTCAACGAAATGAGCAATCCGGCAGGTTAACGTGTGGGTCTTCCCTGTTCCCGGGCCGGCCACGATTAAAAGATGACTTCCTTCATGGCAGATGGCCTCCCATTGGGAGGGATTAATGTCAGGGGGTTTATCGCTAACAGACATTTTCTTCGGTCATGGAGCCCCACGGCCATGGCCGTGGTACGAATCAAAGGATCAAAATTACTGGATAATGCGGGAAATCACAATAACCAAATCACAAACCACAAACAATACCCAATATACAATGACCAAAATCCGTTTTGCTATCGTTGACGCTTGAAAATTCGGCCATTAGGTCTTGTGGTTTGTGTATTGGAATTTGTGATTTTAAATAATCATTTCACAGCTTCAAAATAAGGTCAACTGTCCCCCGATAGTCTTTCGCTCCTCGGGCGAGAAAAGATGGATCTGGCCGTATTCACCATCGTAACCCGCCGCAATCTTCAACTGACCCGCGCGCGTCCGGCGGATGCCTTCGGCAACAAGATTGCCGGCCACGGCCTGGATTCTTTCTAAAGGGGCTTCTTTAAGAACAAATATCTCATTGCCGCATTTGGCGAGGGTCTGCATAAAAAGTCCATGGACCGCCTTGGAGGCCGCTGTCGTGTCTTTGGCCTCCGCGATGATTTCGGGAAGCGGAACAAGATTGTCGTACGGTCGCCAGCGCAAAGATTTTTCTCCCTCGGGCCGGTCAGCCAATTCCTCCACACGAGACATAACACCGACCGTCACCGGCCGGCCGCAGGAAGGACAGAGGCCCTGGTGTTTAAGGGTTTCTTGAGGATGCAGGCGCATGTGGCAATCCCGATGGCCGTCGTAGTGATATTTTCCTTCTTCGGGAAAGAACTCCACCGTCCCCACCAATCCTTTATCCTGAGGATCCGACAAGGCCCGATACATCCCCGAATAAGAAAATTCGGTATCGTAGATCGTCGCCTCTCGTCCGATTTTCGGAGGAGAATGAGCGTCGGAGTTAGAAACCAACGCAAAAGGATCCAACTGTTTAAGCCGCCAGTTCATGGGCGGATCCGAAGATAGTCCTGTCTCCACCGCAAAGACATGCTCGGTCAAATCGCCGAAGCAATCCTCCATCCGATCAAATCCGCCCTTGGATCCCAAAGCGGAAAACCAGGGCGTCCAGATATGGGCAGGGATTAGGTACGCCAGCGGATCCGATTCCAAGACGATCTCCAAAAGATCCCGGGAATCCAGTCCCAATATGGGCCGGCCATCCGCGCGGATATTACCGATCCTCGCCAATGTGCTTTGAATTTTTTGCGCGGCCTGGAAACTGGGAACGCACACAACATTGTGGATCTTGCGAACACGCTCGAGCCGTTTGTAGATATTGGATATCTCGACGGTCAGCATAAAGCGCACGGTGCCCCGGCAGCTTGAGGCAACTTGCGCTTGCGTCAAACGGGCGTATTCGGGTTTTAATTGGAATAATCCTTCTTCGGCGGGTTCCAGCTTTTCTTTTAATTCCGCAAACCACTCTGGATGGACAAAATCGCCGGTTCCCACCACCTGAATCCCTTTAAGCTGGGCCCAGAGGTAAAGGTATTCCAAGTTGAGCTGGGGGCTTGTTGCCCGGGAAAAGTGAGAATGCAAATGGATGTCCGCGTAAAATCTCATTGACCGTATCCTCTGATTATAAAAATCACAATCGCCAAATTCCAAACAATATCCAATACCCAATGACCGAAATTTCAAACCCCGATAATAACCAATATCCAAATTGATGTTTAGGAATTGGCATTGTGATTTGCTTGTGATTTGGGATTTGTATATTGTGGTTTCATACTATATCCATAAATCATTCTTCCTCTTCCGTGCCTTTAATCATCGGCACAAATCTCACCGGTATCAATTTCTCTTTGTGAACCCCTTTTTCCGTTTTCGTGATCCGGTACAACTCCTGATAAAAAGAACCGATGGGCACAATCATTCGTCCTCCCACCTTAAGCTGCTTCACTAACTCCTCGGGTACTTCCTTAGGGGCCGCGGTCACAACGATCGCATCGAAGGGAGCGTGTTCAACCCATCCTTGGTAGCCGTCGCCATGCTTGACAAAGATATTTTGATATCCCAGATCTTTCAATCTTTTTTCGGCGCTTTCGGCGAGCGGCTCCACAATTTCAATCGTATAAACTTCTCTGGCAATCTCCGCTAGAACCGCGGCCTGATAACCGGAACCGGTTCCCACCTCCAGGACCTTATCGTCGCGTTTTAGGTCTGCCGCCTCGGTCATGAAGGCCACAATATAAGGCTGGGAGATGGTCTGGCCGTAACCGATGGGAAGCGGGCCATCGGAATAAGCGTCCTCCCAAAGAGAATCAGGGACAAAAAGATGGCGCTCGACTTTTTCCATGGCCTTTAACACATAGGGATCCAAGACCCCACGCTGCATAATCTGCTCTTCGATCATTCTTTTTTTCTTTACAGTGTAGGAATCCATCGTCATCCCAAAAGGTTCTCCGGGAAAAGAGATTATAGAGGAAACGTTACTATTCAGGTACCTTGGCTCGTCGATAAGAAATTTTAGCCTAAAATTTACTCAAATAAGCTCTCGTCGAGAGTCAATTTCCATTAAGATCACCTGCAATCTGGTTCTCGACGGATATG
>Ga0114945_10000615_pt1 | contig 22827 bp, 25 predicted proteins | sample OV2TP3_FD_87194 | JGI IMG/M metagenome (GOLD analysis project Ga0114945, IMG submission 87194) | Hot spring microbial communities from Beatty, Nevada to study Microbial Dark Matter (Phase II) - OV2 TP3 | ecosystem: Environmental > Aquatic > Thermal springs > Hot (42-90C) | place: USA: Beatty...
GCTGACCTTAAAACGGATGACGTTGTTGCTTCTGAGAATCATAGAACGTCTGATGGACGTTGAACCTATCGAGCAGGTAACGTAGTTTGAATGAACTCTCAACCGTTTCGTGATCTACTGATAGTCCGACGGCTTGATCGTGACGTTGTCGGCCTTGCACTCCACAACAATGAGCGGGTTCTTCTCATCCAGCTTGTCTTGCGCGCTTCGCCAGATCACGAAGTCGGCGCGGGCGTGTCCCGAACCTCTCCCGGTGACTTCCAGCTCTTCGTCCATCTGATCCAGTTCGTAACCGTATTCGTTGGTCAGAACCCGCAGATATTCCTGGCGAACCTTTTCTTCAGGGGTCAATTGCAGCCATTTCCGGCGGATGAGGCTGAGGACCTCATTCCCCCGGATACGCATCTCGTCAACTTTGGGATAGCGTCTCTCCCCCATGGAAACCCCTCCTATTCCTCTCGAAGCTCCTGAAGTCGCCCTGAATCGGCGTAGCTGTAATAGCCTTCTCCGCCAACGATCACATGATCAATCAGGACAAGGCCGATGAGCCTTGCCCCTCTGTCCAGGTCCTGCGTGGTCTCGTCATCTCCCGGCGAAGGTTCCGGATGACCTGAAGGATGATTGTGGACCAGCACAATCGCGGCGGCAGACGCCCGCAATGCCTCCTCCAGCACGCGGCGAATGTAGACCGTCGCCTGGGTCGGTGTCCCCTCGGTGACTGTTTTCTCGGCAAGCAGGTGGTTTTGGCCGTCTAAGAGGAGGGCGACGACCGTCTCCCGTCTGGCCCCGGCCAGGCGGGGCTGGAAGTAGGCGGCGACCTCGGAGGCGGAGTCGAACGAGCGGGGTCTGAGGGCGTTGGTCCGAAGGCGTTTTCCAAGCTCAAAGGCAGCCTTGATCTGGGCGACTTTGGCGACGTTCAGGCCGTCCACCTCCAGAAGCTCGCGGAGGTCCGCGCGGTCGATCCCGTGCAACCCTCGAAAGTCAGCGAGGAGAGACCGGGCGAGCGTGAGGGCCGTCTCACCCCGGACGCCCTTCTTAAAGGTCCCACGACCGACCCGAAGGATGATAGCCAGCAGTTCGGCGTCCGTGAGCCGTTCCGGGCCTTCTGTGATCAACCGTTCTCGTGGGCGCTCTCGCAAAGGCCAGTTTTTGATCCTGTCTGGCTTTGGCCGGCCTTTTCTCTCCTTCACTTTCGCACGTGCCGTGCGTTTTGCCCTCAAAGACCTTTTCGCGGTCGCCAAATCGCCCTAAGTGTATGAATATGCCTTTTGTGAGTCAAGCCCTTTCTCAAGGCGAAAGAGATAAAAACTGGCCTTCAGGCCCTGCCTTTTTTATCTTGACATCCGGCGGATTTCGCGTTATAAGGAGGCCGTGAGGCATCAGAGTCACGGCCTCCTTTTTTGCCCCTTCAGGAGAGCGCATCCCATGTACCGCGTCGGCATCGTCGGCTGCGGCCGCATCGCCAGTGCCATGGAGGACCAGCCCGGCGTCGCGCGCCCCGCCACCATTGCCGGGGCCTTCGCGGCCCTGCCCGATGCGCAGCTCGTCGCCGCCTGCAACCGGGGCGAGGAGAAGCTCCGCGCCTTCGGCCAGCGCTGGAACGTGAGCGCCCTCTACCGCGACTACCGCGAGATGCTCGACCGGGAGCGCCTGGACATCGTCTGCGTCGCCACGCACCCGCCCCTGCACCCGGAGATGGCCGTCGCCGCCGCGCAGGCCGGCGCAAAGGGCATCTTCTGCGAGAAGCCGATGGCCCTCAGCCTGGGCGAGTGCGACGCCATGCTCAGCGCCTGCGAGCGGTCTAACACAAAGCTCCTGGTCAACTGCTCCCGGCGCTGGTCCGGCCACTACCGGGCCGTCCAGGACCTGATCGACTCCGGCGCCCTCGGCCCCCTCCTCCACGTCGTGGCCCACTGCCAGGGCTGCAAGCCCTTCCCGGAGTGGGTCGCCGACACGGAAGGCCCTCTCCTGCACGACGCCGTCCACACCTTCGACACCCTCCGCCTCTTCGCCGGAGAGATCGCCTCGGTCCTGGGCACGGCCACGCGCCGGATGCGCCGCGAGTTCCGCGTGGAGGACACCAGCTACGCCCTCCTGCGGTTCGAGGGCGGGATCGACGGCGTGGTGATCAGCGACGAGTTGACGGAATACGAGCGGTGGGACGTGGAGTTTCAGTGCGAGAAAGGGGTTGTCCGGATGGGCACGAACGCCGGCCTCTGGCGCTCCCGCCCGCAGGCCTTCGAGAAGGGCTGGTGGTGGGAGTTGACCCCCGGCCCGCTGCCCGACCCGGCCTGGCCGGAGACCCCGGTCCTCCGCGCCGCGCGGGACCTCATCGACTCCATCGAGCAGGGCCGCCAGCCCCGCTGCACGGGCCTTGACGGCCGCGCCGCCGTCGAGGTCATCTCGGCCATTTACGAGTCCGAGCGCCGGGGCAACGCCTGGGTCCCCCTCCCGCTCGGCATCCAGGAGTCCCCGCTCGAACTCCTGCGCCGGGAGGGAAAACTATGACATCCCGCGAAAGAGTCCTCACAGTCCTGAACAGCGGCCTCCCCGACCGCGTCCCCATCGGCGGCGGAGCGCCTGCGGCCTCGGACCTGAATGATCAGGTCCGGTCCTCGCTGAACGGCGCCGACCCCGCCGACCACCTCGGCGTGGACGTGCGCTCCGTCAGCTTCGAAGCGGGCGTCCGGGAGACCGACCTCGCCCGCTACCTCAAACAGCTCCCGGAGGAGGCGTGGCTGGGGGACGTCGAGACCCTCCTCGGCTACGCGGAGTGGGGCTACGTCCCGCCCACCGCGCAGCGAGGGCATCAGGAGGTCAACCCCCTCGGCGAAGTCCAGACCCTGGACGAGATGAGGCGGTTCGTCTTCCCCGACCTCACCGCCGAACGCCGCTACCAGGACCTGAGGGCAAAGGTCTCCGCCCTCCACGACCGCGGCCTGGCCGTGGTCGGCCGCCCTCCCCGCCTCGGAGGCGTCATCTTCGAGGCCGCCTGGCGCCTGCGGGGGTTCGAGGCCTTCTTCATCGACCTCGTCGCCCGCCCCGACCTGGCCGCCTGCCTCCTCGACCAGATGACCTTCTTCAACCGGGTCAACGCGGGCGTCCTCGCCGGGGCCGGCGTGGACGCCATCTACCTGGGCGACGACATCGGCGAACCCACCCGGATGCTCATCAGCCCCGACCTCTGGCGGCGCTTCATCAAGCCCCGAATGGCGCAGATCATCGCCGCAGCCCGGTCCGTCAACCCGGCCATCCACATCCTCTACCACAGCGACGGCTACCTCCTCCCCATCGTCCGGGACCTCGTCGAGATCGGCGTCACGGCCCTCCACCCCGTTCAACCGGACTGCATGGACCCCCTCCTGGTCCGCGCCCGGGCCGGGGGCAGGCTCACGTTGTGGGGGACCGTGGGCGTCCAGACCGCCATGCTCTACGCCTCCCCGCAGGCCATCCGGCAGGAGGTCCGGCGCCGGATGGAGACCCTTGGAGAGAACGGCGGCCTCGTCCTCGCCCCCGCCTACGACCTGGAGCCCGGCGTGCCCTGGGACAACCTGGTCGCCTTCTTCGATGCGGTGAACGACTACGGATGGTACATGTGACGCGCGACGCCTATGGACGAAGACACCGCCATAGAACTCCCCATCGACGGCGTTCTGGACCTGCACACCTTCCGCCCCCAGGACGTGAAGGACCTCCTCCCCGACTACCTGACCGCCTGCCGGGGGCGCGGCATCCTGGCCATCCGCATCATTCACGGCAAGGGGACCGGGGCCCTGCGCCGGACCGTCCACGCCCTCCTCTCCCGCCTGCCGGAGGTGGTCGCCTTCCGCCCGGCCGGCGAGGACGCGGGCGGCTGGGGCGCCACGCTGGTGACACTCGCGCCGGAGATAAAGGACCCAAACCCGAAAGACGGCCCCGCATGAAAATCGTCGACGTCCACATCCACCGGGTGACCATGCCCCGCGACTACCGCTACATCGCGAAGACACCCGAAGAGGTCCAGAAGGTCCGGCCCGGCGTGGCGTCCCGCTACTTCCTCTACGAGCTGGTGACCGACACCGGCCTGAGAGGCATCGGCGAGGTCTCGGACGTCTCCGCCAGGATGAAGGCCCTCTCCGCCCCGGAGCTGCGCGACCTCCTGACCGGCGTCCTGTCCGGCCTGGACCCCCTGAGACGACGCCGGGCCTGGGAGGCCGTCTGCGAGGCCATCCCCGCCGCGACCCACCCCGAGTACCGGCAGCTCGTGGCCGCCTCCCTGGACATGGCCCTGCTGGACCTGGCCGGCAGGCATTTCGGCGTGCCGGTCTACGAACTCCTGGGCGGGCGTTACTGGGATGCGATCCCCGTCTCCTGGGTCTCCTACCTGCGCGGGGCAGATATGCTGGAGGGGGAGATCGAGCAAAAGCTCAGGGAGGGCTTCCGGAACTTCAAGCTGAAGGCGGGCTGGAGCGGCTTCGACCTGGACTACGAGCGGGTGCGGACCTTCCGGCGCGTCGCCGGCCCCGGCGTCCACCTCCGGATCGACGTGAGCGGGGAGTGGGAGGAGGAGGAGGCCATCTCGAACATCCGCCGCCTGTCCGGGTTCGGCCTGGACGCCGTCGAAACCCCCATCTCCGCCGTCGCCCGCTGGAAGGGCAACGACAACCCCGAACTCGTGGACAAAAATGCGGAGGAGGTCGCCCGGGCCCTGGCGCGGGTGCGCGCGGCCGTGCCCTGTCGGATCATCGAGCACGTGGGGGACTTCTCGGACGCCTTCCCCCTCGCCCTGGTCAAACACCGGGCCGTGGACATCTTCAACGTGATCCCCGCCCAGTCCGGCGGCCTGACCCGCACGCAGCGCCTGATCCACCTGGCCGAGCAGGCCGGGGTTCAGGTCCTGTTCGGCAGCACCGTGGAGTTGGGCCCCGGCACGGCAGCGTCCCTCCATCTGGCCCAGGCCTCAAAGGCCGTGACCGTGGCCTCCGACATCGTGGGGCCAGGTTTCCTGGTGGACGACGTGACCCGCTCCCCCCTCCGCTACGAGGAGGGCAGCATCCGCGTCTCCGACGCCCCCGGCCTGGGCGTCGCCCTGGACCCGGCAAAGCTGAAAGAATACGCCTCCAAAGACAATGCCTGACGTGACCGAATCGCCCGACCCTCGCCTGGTCGCCTGCCTGCGCCAGGCCATCCGCATCCTCATCTTCACCGGCGCGGGCATCTCCACGGCCAGCAGCATCCCCGACTTCCGGGGTCCCCAGGGCGTCTGGAAGCGCCGCCAGCCCGCCCTGAGCCTTCGCCTGGAGGGCGACGTGACCCGCCTCTTCCCCCCCGCCGTGGATGTAGCGCTTCGGGGTTCGCAGGAATCTATCGGATGACGGAGATTTCAACTCACCGTCAGGCCGCCATCCACGACAAAATAAGCGCCCGTGGCGTACCCCGCCTCCGATGTGGCCAGAAAGGTGATGAAAGGGGCTATGTCTTCGGGGGTCCCGAGACGGCCCATCGGAATGGCGCCCTCCAGCCGGGCCTTCCGGCCTTCGGGGTCGGGGTGATTGTCGTGGTTGGGGGTGCGTTCCAGGGCGCCCGGACACACCGCGTTGCAGCGGACGCCATATTTAGCGTAATGGACCGCGATATATCGGCTCAGGCCGATCAGCCCGTGTTTGCCGGACATGTAGGCCGGGTTGGCCGAGGACCCGCTGAGGGCCGTGACAGAGGCGACGATGACGATGACCCCGCCGCCCCCCTGCTTTAAAAACTGCGCCAGGCCGTACTTGGCCGTGAGGTAGACCCCGCGGTAGTTCACATTGTGCGTCCGGTCCCAGACCTCCTCGGGGAGTTCGTGCAGGTTCACGTCCCTGCCGTGGAGCTGGATGCCGGCGTTGGGGACCAGGATGTCCAGACGCCCGAATCTCTCGACCGTCCGGGCGACCGAGGCCTCAACCTGTTTCGCGTCCGAGACATCCGAGGGAATCGCGAGGGCGGAGCGACCGGCCGATTCCAGTTCCGCGGCGACCGCCCGGACGCCGTCTTCGGGAATCCCCGCTACGGCCACCCTCGCCCCTTCGGCGGCCATTCGCCTGGCCGTGGCCGCGCCGATTCCGCTGCCGCCGCCCGTGATCAGGGCGACCTTGTCCTGAAGCTTCATGGACTCATCCTTTCGTTCCGTCTGTGAGAAAATGGCCTGCCGAGGGACAGGGAGTCTCTCTGCGAATAGCGCCTTTGGAAATTCCCTTTACGTGACCCTCCAAATATAGTAAAATACGAGTTACGCAATTGGCCAAATCTGACCCAGAATTAGGTGATCCGTACATATTTGTAGGGCGCGATCGGGGATCGCGCCGTGGAAGGGAGGAAGTTGTCATGTTCAAGAACCTGAGTCCCGGCGCAGTCGGCATCCGCGCCACGTTGCCGGAGGCCCTGAAACTGGCGAAGGAGGCGGGATTCGGCGGCATCGACGTCAGCATCAACGAGGTCTCGAAGCTCGCCGCCGAGACCTCGATGGACCACGTGAAAGGGCTATTTGCGCAGCACGGCCTGAGGCCCGGCGGCTGGGGCCTGCCCGTGGACTGGCGCAAGGACGACGCGACCTTTGAGGCTGGCCTGGCCCAGTTGCCCGGCCAGGCCAGGGTCGGCGCGGCCCTCGGCTGTTATCGCGTGCCCACCTGGGTGCTCCCCTACTCCGACGACCGGCCTTTCAAGGAGCAGTTCGACTTCCTGGCCGACCGTTTCCGGCGCATGGCCGTCATCCTCAAAGACCACGGCTGTTCGTTGGGCCTGGAGTTCATCGGCCCCAGGACGCTCCGCGCCGGTCACAAGCACGAATTTATCTACACCATGGCCGGCATGCTGGAACTTTGCGACGCCGTCGGGACCGGCAACGTGGGCCTCCTCCTCGACTGCTGGCACTGGTACACCTCCCACGGCACGCTCGACGACCTCCGCAAATTGAAGGTCGAGCAGGTCGTCTACGTCCACGTGAACGACGCCCCGGCCGGCGTCCCCATCGACGAGCAGATCGACAGCGTCCGCTGCCTCCCCGGCGAGACCGGCGTCATAGACCTCCTCAACTTCCTCAAAATTCTGTCCGGCCTCAGCTACGACGGCCCGGTCACCCCGGAACCTTTCAGCCAGAGGGTGCGCGAGATGCCCGCCCCCGACGCCGCCCGCGCCACCCACGCGGCCCTCGACGGCATCTGGAAAAAGGCAGGGTTAAAATAGGGACAAAAAAGACGTAGGGGCGGGGTAACCCCGCCCCTACGTCTCCTGCACGCGCGCCATGATCTTATGCCACCTTCTGCTCCGCGCTCCCCTTCCTGAACACAATCCGCTCCCCCTCCGCATCCACCACCACCGTGTCCCCCTCCGCGAACTTCCGCTCCAGCAGGTCCAGCGCCAGCGGGTTCTCGATCATCCTCTGAATCGTCCGCTTGAGCGGCCGCGCCCCGTAGGTCGGGTCGTAGCCCGCCTCCGCCAGCAGCGCCCGCGCCCCGTCCGTCACCCCCAGCCCCACCTTCGCGTGCCCCGTCAGCCGTCGCCGGAGATGGCCGACCTCGCGCTCCACGATCTCCCTCATCCGGCCCCGGTCCAGTCGGTGGAAGATGATGACCTCGTCCAGCCGGTTCAGGAACTCCGGACGGAACGAGTCCCGCATCGCATCCACGGCACGCTCTCGCATCCGCTCGTACTCCGCCTCGCCATAGTCCCCGATGAACGGACTCCCCACGTTGGAGGTCATGATCACGACCGTGTTCTTGAAGTTCACCGTCCGCCCCTGCCCGTCCGTCAGCCGCCCGTCGTCTAAGAGCTGCAACAGGGCGTTGAACACGTCCGGGTGCGCCTTCTCGATCTCGTCGAACAGGACCACCTGATAGGGCCGGCGCCGCACCGCCTCCGTGAGCTGCCCCCCCTCCTCGTAGCCCACGTAGCCCGGCGGCGCCCCGATCAGCCTGGAGACCGCGTGCTTCTCCATGTACTCCGACATGTCCACCCGGACCATCGCCCCCTCGTCGTCGAACAGGAACTCCGCCAGGGCCTTGGCCAGCAGCGTCTTCCCCACCCCGCTCGGCCCTAAGAACATGAACGACCCGATCGGGCGGTTCCGGTCGCCCAGCCCGGCCCGCGCCCTCCGCACCGCGTTCGACACCGCGGCCACGGCCTCCTCCTGCCCCACCACCCGCTCGTGGAGACGCCCCTCCATGCGCGTGAGCTTCTCGATCTCCCCCTCCACGAGCCTCGAGACCGGGATGCCCGTCCACTTCGAGACGACCTCGGCCACGTCCTCCTCGTCCACCTCCTCCTTCAGCATCTTCCGCCCCCTCTGGACCTCCGCCAGGCGGGCGTTGGCCCCCTCCAGGTCCTTCTGGAGCTGGATCAACTCCCCGTAGCGGATGCGGGCGGCCTTCTCGTAGTCCGCCGTGCGTTCCGCCCGCTCGGCCTCTAACTTCAGGGCCTCTGCCCGCTCCTTGAGCGCCCGGATCTGCGTGATCGCCTCCTTCTCCGCCAGCCAGTGCGCCCGCAGGCGATCCCGCTCCTCGCCCAACTCGGCCAGTTCCTTCTCAATCGGCCTCAGCCGCTCCGCCGCATCCTTCTCCCGCCTCACCGCCTCTCGCTCGATCTCCAGTTGCCGGATGCGCTTCTCCACCTCGTCTAACTCCGCCGGCATGCTGTCGATCTCGATCCGGAGGTTGGCCGCCGCCTCATCGATCAGGTCGATGGCCTTATCCGGCAGGAACCGGTCCGTGATGTAGCGCTCCGCCAGCGTGGCCGCCGCCACCAGCGCCCCGTCCTGGATGCGCACCCCGTGGTGGATCTCGTACCGCTCCTTCAGCCCCCGCAGGATGGAGACCGTGTCCTCGACGGACGGCTCCCCCACGAGCACCGGCGCAAACCGCCGCTCCAGCGCCGCGTCCTTCTCCACGTATTTTCGGTACTCGTCCAGCGTCGTCGCCCCCACGCAGCGGAGTTCCCCCCGCGCCAGGGCCGGCTTGAGCATGTTGGAGGCGTCCACCGACCCGCCCACGGCCCCCGCCCCCACGATGGTGTGCAGCTCGTCGATAAACAGGACGATTGCACCCCGCGCCGCCTCCACCTCCTTCAGGACCGCCTTCAGCCGCTCCTCGAACTCCCCCCGGAACTTGGACCCGGCCACCATCGCCCCCACATCCAGCGCCACCACCCGGCGGTCCTTCAGGGACTCCGGGACCTCCCCGGCCACGATCTTCTGCGCCAGCCCCTCCACGATGGCCGTCTTCCCCACGCCCGGCTCCCCGATCAGCACCGGGTTGTTCTTCGTCCGGCGGGACAGCACCTGGATGACCCGGCGGATCTCCTCCTCCCGCCCGATCACCGGGTCCAGCTTCCCCTCGCGCGCCGCCTTCGTCAGGTCCCGGCTGTACTTTTCAAGCGCCTGATACTTGGACTCCGGGTCGGGGTCCGTGGCACGCTGGTTCCCCCGGACCTGCCGCAGGGCCGCGTAGAGCCGGTCCCTCGTCATCACGCCCACCTCCGCCAGCAGACGCCCCACAGCCGTCTGCCTCGCCTCGATCATGGCCAGCAGCAGATGCTCCACGCTCAGGTACTCGTCCTTGAGCTGCTGCGCCTCCTTCCAGGCCCGGTCCATCACCTCATTGAACGCCCCGGAGACATGGACCTGTCCCCCCCCCGAATAGGCGCGCGGAAGCTTGTCCAGCAGGGCGGTCAGACGATCCCGAAGCCCCCGGACGTCCACGCCGGCCTTGGTCAGGACACTAACGGCCACACTCTCCTCCTGGTCCAGCAGGGCGAGGAGGAGGTGTTCGAGGTCGACCTGGCTGTGATGTCGTTCGCGGGCGGCCTCCTGCGCAGACTGGATGGCCTCCAGAGATCGCTGGGTGAGTCGGTCCGTGCGCATATCAATGCGTCCTTTCTCTTTCAAAGAATATGGGATCGGCCAATAGAAAACGCGATATGAACAACCGACTCGCAAACCGCGTACCAGAGACACAAAAAATATAAGATATTATTTAATTTATAATTATAAATACTTTCCGTTCGCCCTCTAAAGAATGATTCTGTCATTATAACATGCGGCGCCTGAGTTTGGCATCTCGATCTGTCATTATAACAGATTCATGGGTGACAATAATCCCCCTTGACAACCGTAAGCGACTGATATATCATAGTGCCTTTATCGGAGACCGTCTGTTACGAACCACGAACCACGAATCACCCGAGGAGGTCCTTGTGGCTTCGAGAGCGGAAGTCCTGGATCGCATGAAAAAGGACAAGATCGAGTTCATCCTCACGCAGTTCGTGGACATCCACGGGGCGGCCAAGGTCAAGATGGTCCCCGTCTCCGCTTTCGACGACGTCATCGACGTCGGGGCCGGGTTCGCGGGAGGCGCGGTCTGGGGGATGGGCCAGAGCGCGCACTCCCACGACATGATGGCCCGCATCGACCTCGATTCCTACACCCCCCTGTTCTGGAAGCCCGGCGTCGCCCGCTTCGCCTCCGACCTCTACGTGGACGACGAGCCGCACCCCTACTGCCCCCGCCTGAACCTCAAGCGCGTCCTGAAGAGGGCCAGGCAGAAGGGCTATGTCTTCAACGTGGGCGTGGAGCCGGAGCACTTCCTGGTCGTCAAGAACCCCGACGGGTCGATCTCGCCGTGGGACCCTCACAAGATCGACACGCTGAATAAGCCCTGTTACGACTTCAAGGGCATCTCCCCGACCATAGACTACCTCATGGAGATCACAGCCGGCCTCAACAGGCTCGGCTGGGGCGTCTACCAGACCGACCACGAGGACGCCAACGGACAGTACGAGGTCAACTTCGCCTATACCGATGCCATGACCACGGCGGACCGGCACACCTTCTTCAAGATGATGACCAGCCAGCTCGCGCAGAAACACGGGGCCATCGCCACCTACATGCCCAAACCCTTCTCCGACCGCACCGGCAGCGGTGCGCACTTCCACTACCACGTCGCCGACGCCAAAACGGGCAAAAACCTGTGTACGGACCTGAAGGACCGCCGCGGCCTCGGCCTGTCGAAGTTCGCCTACCACTTCCTGGGCGGCATCCTCCACCACGCCCCGGCCCTCTGCTGCGTCACCTCGCCCACCGTCAACTGCTACAAGCGCCTCCAGGTGGCCGAGGCCCTCTACGGCTCCCGATCCGGCTTCCTCTGGACCCCCGCCTTCATCACCTATGGGGACAACAACCGGACGCAGATGATCCGGATCGCCGGCCCCGGCCACTGCGAGGACCGGACGGTCTCCTCCGCGACCAACCCCTATCTGGCCCTGGCCGCCTACCTCGCCGCCGGACTGGACGGCGTGGAGCGAAAGCTCGACCCCGGCGAGCCCAACCTCGGCAACCTCTACGACCTGGGCCTGGAGGAGATAGAGCGCCGCAAGATCCGGCTCCTGCCCCAGAGCCTGCGGGACGCCCTGCTGGAGCTGGAAAAGGACGAGGTCATCCAGGAGGCCCTCGGCAGCATCGCCCAGGAGTTCATCCGGCTCAAGTGGTCGGAGTGGAAGCTCTACCACCGCCAGGTGACGCAGTGGGAGATCGACCAGTTCCTGACATTCTTTTGAGGCCCCCATGTCCTTCCTCATTCGCTGTCCCAACTGCGGCGAGCGCAGCGTGACCGAGTTCCGCTTCGGCGGCGAGACCCATCCGCGCCCCGGCCAGGACGCCCCCCTCCGGGATTGGACAGACTACCTCTACACCCGCAAGAACGAGGCCGGCCCGCAGAGGGAGTGGTGGTACCATCGCCTCGGCTGCCGGAAATGGTTCCTCGCCATACGCGACACCACGACCAACGAGGTCCACGAGACCTTCTGGTTCGGGGAAAAATAAAGAACCCCCGCGCAGAGCGCGGGGGTTCTTTATTCTCATTCATTCTTAAAAATGGCGGGGTAGACGGGGCTCGAACCCGCGACCTTCGGCGTGACAGGCCGACACTCTAACCAGCTGAGCTACTACCCCGCAATCTTTCCATGAATTGAAAAATATAACCGGATGGCCTGTCCTTGTCAAGGTGAAAGTTCAACGGAAGGTTTTTCCACCCCAGCAGCCCCATGTGGAAATTTTGTCCCAAAAACCCCTTGATTTCTCTGAACCCCTTTCCTATATTTAACTTTAGAGATCTACGGAAGTTACGCTTCAGCGCAGGGACGGGGCATCTCATTTGCATGGCTGTTAGCTTATTTCCTATCCACCCGCGGGCTTATCGATATGGCCGGTGAACGCATCCTGATCGTGGACGACGACCCGTTCACGCTCGAACTCCTGACGGAGTCCCTCTCAGAACAGGGGTTCCGTCCGGTCCCCGTGCAGGACGGCGAAGGGGCGCTGGAGGCCCTCAAGCGCGGGGAGTTTCGCGTGGCGCTCATCGACCTCAGCCTCCCCGGCATAGGGGGCATGGACCTCGTCCAGGAGGTGAACCTCACGGCCCCGGAGATGGCCGTGGTCATCCTGACCGGCTATCCCACCCTGGAGTCCGCCATTCAGTCCCTCCGACAGGGCGCTTACGACTACATCGTCAAACCCTTCAAGGTCCAGGAAGTGATCGCCACCCTGGAGAAGGCCCTGGCGCAGCAGACCTTGAAGGCCGAGGTCGGGACGCTCCGCGCGCGCGTCCGGGAGCTGGAACAGGAGCTGAGGCGACATCAGGAAGGGGGAGGCGTCGCCGGACGCGCCCCTGGAGCCGGAATGCCCATCTCGCCGGGGGGCGTCTACGGCGGCCGTACGCGCGGCGGACCCCGCCCAGGATAAAAACGATCATGCCGAAACAACCCCCGGTCCCCGCCCAGGATTCAACGGCGGCCCTCTTGACGCTCTGTCGGGACATCCTGATCTGCGAGGAAGGCCTCTCTGCCGGCGCTGCCCGAACCCGGTCTCACCTGTTGGCCGGCGCCGATCCCGACCGGGCCGCCCTGCAGGGGCAGGCGGAGGGCGCGGGAAGGCTCCAGGCCCTGGTGAACACGCTGGGGAGGAGGCTCGGCGAGGCCAGCATCCGCCCGGAAAGGCGGGAGGAGGTGCGCCGGGCCGTCGAGACCGTGCGGGCCCGCCTCGCCTGCCTGGCCGGCGCAGTGGAGACGGATTACGCCCTGATCTCCCGCAGGGGGGTGCGCGTCCCCGGCGTGGGCGGACGCCCTTATCCCCGGCGACGATGACGAATCCCCTTCGTCTTTTACCGACATGAAACGCCCCCGCCGCGCGGATGCGGCCCCTTCGCAGAGAGCGTTTCTGGAGCTCCAGGAGACCTACCGGGAGCTGGAACGGAAATTTGAGGCGCTCTCTCTCAGACTCGCCCAGGCTGAGTTCGACCTTCAACAGTCACAGGCGGAGCGGACGCGCCTCGAAGATCAGGTCAGCCGGATGAACACCCTGGCCGCCCTCGGTCAGATGGCCGCCACGGTCGCGCACGAGATTCGGAATCCGCTGGGCGGGATTGCGGGGTTCGCCGGCCTCCTGGAGCGGGACCTGACCGTCGATGATCCCCGCCGCAAATGGGTTAAAAAGATCATCGAAGGGGTCTCCAGCCTCAACGCCATCGTGACGGGGCTGCTGCACTACACCCGCCCGATCCGGCTGAACGCCCATCGGATCGATATCGTCAATCTGATCGAGGAGTCGGCCTCGTTTGTGGAGATCGACCTGGCCCGCCGCGACGATCAGGCCATCTCCATCGCGCGGGCCTACGAGGCGCCCGGCGTCGCCTGTCTGGTCGATCCCGAGCAGATGCAGCAGGTCTTCCTGAACCTCCTCCAGAACGCCGCCCAGGCGATGCCCGACGGGGGCACGATCACCGTCAGCGTCAGAGCAGAAACGGAGAAACGGAGAAACGGGGACGCGGAGAATCCCCCCTTCTCCGCGTCTCCCCCTCTCCCCATCGGGGAGGAGGGGACGGGCTGGGTCGAGGTGGCGGTGGCGGACACGGGGGAGGGGATGCCCGAGGAGGTCCAGAGGCAACTCTTCACCCCCTTTTTTACGACCAAAGAGAACGGAACGGGCCTCGGCCTCGCCACGGCCCGCAAGATCGTGGAAGCCCACCGGGGGACCATTCGCGTGACCAGCGAGGTCGGGCGTGGGAGCACCTTTGCCATTGCGCTCCCGCTGATGTAGCCCTCCTGCAAGAAACGAGAGTTCCATGCCCAAAAAGCATATCCTGATCGTCGATGACGAGGCGCTGATGCGGGATTCCCTGGAGGCCGCGCTGTCCCGCCAGCACCGCGTCGATGTCGCCAAAGACGGAAAGACCGCCATCGCCGCGATGGACGGCGCGGACTACGACCTCGTCCTCTCGGACCTCCGCATGCCCGGCGTCTCCGGGATGGAGGTCCTCAGGGCCGCCCGCCAGAAACTGCCCGACGCCAAGGTCGTGATGATGACCGCTCACGGCTCTCTCGAAAACCACGTCGAGTGCATGAAGGAGGGGGCGTTCATCTACGTCATGAAGCCCTTCTCGCCCGACGAGATCGAAATGGTCATCGAGAAGGCCCTCGACTACCAGCGCCTGTCCGTCGAGAACCGGCAGCTCCGGTCAGAGCTGGAGTCGCGCTACAACCTGGGCAGCCTGATCGGCCGAAGCCCGTGCATGGAGGAGGTGCTGGAGCTGGTCCGCACCGTGGCGGCCAGCCGGTCCACCGCGCTCGTCACGGGCGAGAGCGGCACCGGCAAGGAGCTCGTCGCGAGGGCCATCCACTACAACAGCCCCCGCAAAGACGGCCCCTTCGTCACCATCAACTGCGCGGCCCTGCCCAGGGAGCTCATCGAGAGCGAACTCTTCGGGCACGAGAAAGGCGCCTTCACCAGCGCCATCCGGCAGACCCGGGGGCGGTTCGAGCTGGCCGACGGCGGGACCCTGCTGCTCGACGAGATCAGCGAGATCGACCTGCCGCTCCAGGCCAAGCTCCTCCGGGTCCTCCAGGAGCGGGAGTTCGAGCGGGTGGGCGGCCACGAAATCATCAAGGTGGATGTCCGGATCGTGGCCACCACGAACCGGGACCTCCCGAAGGAGGTCCAGAAGGGCCGCTTCCGGGAGGACCTCTTCTACCGCCTGAACGTCATCCCCATCCAGATCCCCCCGCTGAGGGACCGGAAGGACGACATCCCCGCGCTGGTCGCCCACTTTCTGGAGAAATACGCGAGGGAGAACGGAAAGACAGTCGCGGGCATCTCTGAAAAGGCGATGAGTCTGCTGATGGACTACGACTGGCCGGGCAACGTCCGCGAGCTGGAGAACGCCGTCGAGCGGGCGGTGGTGATCTGCAAGGAGGCGCAGATCGACGAGCGCCATCTCCCCCCTGACCTGTCGACGCGCAGACCCTCGGAGGCGTCCGAAGACGGCCTGCGCGTGGGCCTGACCGTTCACGAGGTGGAGCGGATGCTCATCTTCAAGACCCTCGACGCGCACCGCGGAAACCGGACAGCCGCCGCCCGCGTCCTCGGCATCAGCTCCAGGACGCTTCGCAATAAGCTCAACGAGTACAGGCAGATGAATCTCCTTCCGGACAGCCTCAAAAAGGACGGAGACGCCGGGCAGTAAGGGAATCCGTCTTTCATCGGAAAAGGCGTCCGCGCAAAGGAAACTCTTTCCCACAAACGCCTGTTTTCATGCCCTATTTCCCTCTGCGTCCTCTGCGTTCTCTTCGGTAAATCCCTTTTTTTGACCTGCCTTTATAAGGGCGGATGCCCCTCCTGGGACCTTCGCCCTTTTTCTTTTTCTCAAACGGCACATGACTTGCTCAAAGGGCTAACGAACCCTTTATGCCTGTGAGGAGCCCATGGTCATCCGCAACCTCATCATCGACAAGACCCGCATCCCGTTGCTCACGCGGGCGCTCGACGTGACATCTCTCCGGCACCGGGCGCTCACGAACAACATCGCCAACGCGAACACGATCAACTACCGCCGCAAGGAGGTGGACTTCGAGGGCTACCTCCGCTCCTTTGTCGAAAGGGGCGCGGTGACCGGCGTCCGGACCGACGCCCGGCACATCCCCATCGGCGAGCCCGACCCCTCCGTGCCGCCCCGCATCTACGAGCCTAAGAAGGGGCCCAACACCACCGGCCAGAACGACGTGGACATCGATCAGGAGATGGCCCACCTGGCGGAGAACCACCTCCTCTACAACGCCAGCGTGAAGCTGATCGCCGGGTCATTCTCCAGCCTCCGCAAGAGCATCGTCGGCACGCCGGACGCGCGGTAAACGCAAATCATAAAAACGGAAGAGCATGACATGGCCATCTTCGACACCATGAACATCAGCGCCTCCGGCCTCTCCTCCCAGCGCCGGAAGCTGAACGCCATTGCCAGTAACATCGCCAACGCCGACACGACCCGCACCGACGAAGGGGGGCCCTACAAACGCAAACGGATCATCATGATGGAGGCCCCTCAGCCCTCCCGTTTCTCCACGCTCCTCCAGGAGCAGAAGGAGAAGCTGACGCTGACGAACCCCGGCCACATCGCGGGGACCGAGGCACGGACGTTTGCGGAGCTGCTGGGGTCGGGCGTGGAGACGCAGGAGGTCCGCGAAGAGCCTGTCGAGCCGCGCATGGTCTACGACCCGGCCCACCCCGACGCGCGCGAAGACGGATATGTCCTCTACCCGGACATCAACATCGTCACGGAGATGGTCGACATGATCGCCGCGTCGCGCGCCTATGAGGCCAATGTGACCACGCTCGACACCTCCAAGAGCATGTTCAACCGTGCGCTGGAAATCTGATGGGCGTGAGAGGTATCGTCATGAGAGTCAACCCCGCTCAAATCAACGCTTACACACGGAAGATCGACCGGCCTCTGAACCAGACCGGCGCTGTCCTGGACGTGACGACAGCCCGCGGGAGCGCCCCGGTGGCCAGGCCCCTCCCCGGCCATCGGATAGAGGAGGGCGGCGCCATTCAGGGCGTGCTCACGCCGGAGGAGTCCCGGTTCATCGCCGCCCTCTTCCCGCAGGGCTGGGGTCGCGACCTCAACGGGAGCGACAGGTTGGGTAGGGCGGTGGAACGCGACGGCCAGGAGCGTTTGGCGGGGTGGCTCACGGGAGCGTTAGGCAGGGTGGTGGCGGACGCGAAGGTCGGCCAGGTCTACACCCACGCAGGCCGTCCGATGCCGGGGTCCATCCCTGGCCTCCGGCTGGACCTGAAAGGTTGAACAGGCGGAGACCCTCATGTCTTGTCCGAAGAAATCGTTGACCCTTCTCCCCCTTTTATTTATCTTATTTGCAACTGTCTCTGAAGCTATGCAGGCGCAGGAACGGGACCGGCCCCGGCAGGCGCGCCACCGCATCGCAGAGCGCAGCGTCGGAGGGTGGGAGGACGTTGTCCGGCGGAGCTACGACTCCCGCATTGCGGCCTCCCTTCTGACCAACAGCCTCTTCCGGGCGTTCTATCTCCCTCAGACGCACCCGCTTCCGGCGCCCCCGCCTTCGCGCCTTCCACCCCTTCCCGAAAGCAAGAGGCCGGCGCCGGCCCCTCAGATCGACCCGGAGACCCTGAGCCGCATCACCCTCTTTGACCCCCACATCGTTCAACACAGCAGGGGTTTCGGGATCGACCCGAACCTGACCCGCGCGATCATTTACGTGGAGTCGGGGGGCGACCCGAGGGCCGTCTCCCCGAAAGGGGCGCGGGGCCTGATGCAGCTCATGCCCGACACGGCAGACCAGCTCGGCGTGCGGAATGTCTTTGACCCGGCGCAGAACATCCGGGGCGGCGCCCGCTACCTGCGAACGCTCCTGGACCAGTTTCACAACGTCGAGCTGGCCCTCTGGGGATACAACGCCGGCCCTGGGGCCGTGGAGCGGCGATCCCTCCCGTCGGAGACCCGGCGCTACATCCCGGAGGTCCTCCGGGTGAAGGCCGCCCTGGATCGCCTGGACCCGGATCAGGCCAAAGCGGCTCGAAAGGACTTTTGATCCAGCTTTTATGCCCATCACCTCCGTCACCACATCCGTCGCGTCGCCGGAGTTCCAGGCGTCCAGGCTCTTTGAGGAGAAGGGCGTTGCGCCCCGCACCCTGACGGTCCCCCCCTCCGAGGCGCAGCCAGCGCAGCCCGCGGGAGGGGCCCCGGGGTTCGAAGACCTGGTCAAGGATTTCATCGGCGACGTCAACCACCTCCAGATCCGGGGAGGTCGCGCCGTCGACGCCCTGGCAGCCGGGGAGATCGCCGACGTCCACCAGGTCACGGTGGCCGTGGCCGAGGCCGGCATGGCGCTGGACCTGCTGCTGCAGGTGCGCAACCGGGTGACCGAGGCGTTTCAGGAAATCATGCGACTGCAGGTCTAACCCGCAGGGGCAGGTTTTAACCCGCCCCTGCCTAACCAGGGCGCCGAGATGGCGCCCCACGACAACGCCAATCCCACATGGAAAATCTGCGCGTCTACATCGACAAGTTGATGGCCTTCTGGAACGGCCTGGGGCGCACCCAGAAGATCGCGGCGGCGGCCGGGGCCGGGGTATTTCTCCTCCTCATCCTCTTCTTCTCCTTCCGGGGAGAGGAGAAGGTCGTTTATGCGCCCCTCTACACCGACCTGGAGCCCGCCGAGGCCGGGCAGGTGGTCATGCGCCTCCGGCAGATGAACGAGCCGTATCAGATCCTCGGCGGGGGCGCCATCGTCATGGCCTCCGAGAGGCGCGTGGACGACCTGCGCGTGGCCCTCGCCGCCGAAGGCCTCCCCCAGAGCGGGCTGATCGGCTACAAGCTCTTCGACGAGGCCAAGCTGGGGATGACCGAGTTCCTCCAGAAGGTCAACAACCAGAGGGCCATGCAGGACGAGATCGCCAAGACGCTCAGCAAGATCCAGTGGATCCAGGGCACGCCCCGCGTCCAGTTGAGCATCCCGGAGCCCAGCCTGTTCACGGAGCAGGAGAAGCCCGTCACGGCCTCCATCATGCTCCCGGTCAGGCGCGGTTTCAGGCCGGAGCAGAACCAGGTCCAGGGCGTGGCCCTCCTCGTGGCCCGCGCCGTGCCCGGCCTCCAGGAGAACAACGTCACCATCGTGGACAACACGGGCCGGCTCCTGACGGAGGAGGCCGACCCCCTCGCCCGCCAGGCCTCCAAGCAGATGGACCTGCAGCGGAACGTCGAGTCTTACCTGGAGAAGAAGGCCGCGTCCGTCCTGGAGAAGATCACCGGCAGGCCCGACAACTTCTCCGTGAAGGTCTCGGTCGACCTGGACTTCAACCAGGCCGAACAGACCATGGAGACCTATGACCCGAACGCCACCGTCCTCCGGAGCGAGGAGCGGAACGAGGAGTCCTCCGCCGAGGCGGGCACGAAAGAGCGGACCGTCTCCAACTATGAGATCAACAAGACGATTTCAAGGGTCGTGAGCGCCCCCGGCGTGATCAAGCGCCGGTCCGTCTCCGTGACCCTGGACAGGCCCATCGACCCGCAGACCAGCCTCCCTGCGCCGCGTCAGCAGGCGGAGATCAACGACATCCGGGCGGCGATCACGGCCGCCGTCGGCTACAACGCGAGCGCGGACCAGTTCGAGATCCGGGAGCTGGCGTTTGACCGCACGGCGCGCGCGCGGGAGGAGGATGCGCAGAAGGCCGCCGAGCGCAGCCAGTTGATCACGGACATCGTCCTGAACGTCGCCAAGGGCGTGGCCATCATCATCGCGCTGCTCGTCCTGCGGGCCATCATCGGGGCCATCGGCCGCGGCGTGGCGCGGGAGGAGGAGATCGCCGCGGCGGCAGTGGAGGGCGTGGCCGAGACGGCGGCGGCGGAGGTCATGCCCGAGACCCCCCACGAGATCACCCTGGGCCGCATTGCGCAGATGATCTCCGAACGCCCGGAGGACGCGGCCCGGCTCATCCGGACCATGCTCCTCGAGGAGGCGCAGAAACAGAGGACATAACAACAGTCCTGAGTCCTGAGTCCTGAGTCCAAAGCCAGAGCCTATGACTCAGAACTCAGAACTCAGAACTCAGAACTTTAATCATGTCCATCACCTCTCGTATCATTCGCACCCCGAAGGTCTCCGACCGGACCTTTGTCCTCCCTGTGGAGTCCCGGCCCGAAGACGCCGGGGAGCCGCAGGAAGGGACGCCCGTCGAGGAGGCCCAGACTGCCGAACCCGTCAAGACCGAGCCGGAGCCAGAGCCGGAGCCGCGCCTGACCGCCGTGGAGATCGACGCCCTGGTCCAGGAGCGAATCAGGACGTTCGAAGAGCGCTACCAGACGGAGCGGGAGGCGGCCTACCGCGCCGGGTTTGAGGACGGGCGGGCGCAGGGCCTCAAGGCCGGTCGCGCCGAGAGCAAGGAGGCCATCGACAAGTTCGCGGAGGCCGTGGACGCCTTCCTGGAAAAACAGAGGGCCCTGGTGCAGGAGAACGAGGCCGCCCTCGTCGACCTGGCCGTGGCCGTGGCCAGGAGAATCGTGGGGGCGTGCGCCGAGATGCGACGGGAGCCCGTCCTCCTGGCCGTGTCGGACTGCCTCGGCTATCTCAGGGACCGGACCCGCGTGACCCTCAAGGTGAACCCCAAGGACCTCGATTCGGTCCGGGAGCACCGAAAAGACTGGATAGAGGCGGTGGAGGGGATGGGGACCCTGACCATCGAGGCGGACCCCGCCCTCTCGCGGGGGGGGTGCGTCCTGGAGACCGACGCGGGGGACGTGGACGCGCGCATCGAGGAGCGTCTCGCCATGCTCCACTCGGCCCTGATCGAAGAGCTTCGGATGCCTGGGAGGACAGGTTGAAATAAGAGATGAATTACCAAGCCCTTCAAGAGACCACCCGCACAGCCGACGCCATCCGTCTGCGCGGCAAGGTCAACCAGATGGTCGGCCTGGTCATCGAGTCCAACGGCCCGCCCGTCTCCGTGGGCGAACTGTGTGAGATCCGCAGCAACGGGTCCGCGGCCGGCGTGGACGCCGAGGTGGTCGGCTTCCGGGACAACAAGGTGCTGCTGATGCCCCTGGGGCCCGTGGACGGGGTGGGGCCGGGGAGCACCGTGGCGCCCGGCAACGAGCCCTTCTCCGTGCGAGTGGGGGAGGAACTCCTGGGGAGGGTGCTCAACGGCCTGGGCCGGCCCATCGACGACGGGGGGCCGCTCTGGTCGAAGGAGAAGCGCCCGGTCAACGGCCTGCCGCCCGATCCCCTGCGCCGCCAGCGCATCCGGGAGCCCCTCGGCACGGGCATCCGGTCCATCGACGCCCTGGTCACCTGCGGCCGGGGGCAGCGGGTGGGCATCTTCGCGGGCAGCGGGGTCGGCAAGAGCGTGCTGATGGGCATGATCGCCCGCAACTCCGAGGCCGACATCAACGTCATCGCCCTGATCGGCGAGCGCGGCCGCGAGGTCCGGGACTTCCTGGAGCGCGACCTGGGCGAGGAGGGCCTCCGCCGATCCGTCGTCGTCGTCGTCACCTCGGACCAGCCGGCCCTGGTGCGCATCAAGGGGGCGCTCGTCGCCACGGCCATCGCCGAACACTTCCGCGATGAAGGGGCGAACGTGATGCTGATGATGGACTCCGTCACCCGCGTGGCCATGGCGCAGCGGGAGGTGGGTCTGGCCATCGGAGAGCCGCCCACGACGCGGGGCTACACCCCGTCCGTGTTCGCGTTCCTGCCCCGGCTGCTGGAGCGGGCCGGGATGGCCGAGCGGGGGAGCATCACGGGCCTCTACACCGTCCTGGTGGAGGGGGACGACACCAACGAGCCGGTGTCCGACACGACCCGGTCCATCCTGGACGGGCACGTCGTCCTGTCCCGCCGCCTGGCCTCGCAGGGCCACTACCCGGCCGTGGACGTCCTGGAGAGCGTGAGCCGCGTCATGGTCGACGTGGTCGACGAGGAGCACACGGCCGCCTCCAACCAGATCCGGGACGTCCTGGCCACCTACCGGGAGGCCCAGGACCTGATCAACATCGGGGCCTACCGCCGGGGGAACAACCCCCGGATCGACTTCGCCATCGACCGGATCGACCGGATCAACGCCTTCCTCAGACAGGGGATTCACGAACGCGCGGACTTTCAGGGCACCCGCGAGATGATGATGCGGCTCCTGGAGTAAACCGTGAAAAAATTTAAGTTCCGGTTTCAGGCCGTCGAGGACGTCAAAAGACGCGAAGAAGACCTGAAGCGAGAGCGCCTCGCAGAGGCGCACCGCACGCTCCAGGACCAGGAGACCGCCCTGGCCGGCCTCCACAGCCTGCGGGACACCTGCCAGCGCCAGATCGTGGAACAGACCACGGCCGGCCGCCTGAACGCCGCGGAGATCGCCCTGTCGCACCTCTACCTCCAGAAGGTGACCGAGGACATCCAGCGGCAGCGGACGCAGGTGGCCAGGACGCAGCAGGAGGTGGAGACCCGGCGGCAGGTCCTGTTGCAGGCGGCCCAGGAGCGGAAGATGCTCGAAAACCTCAAGGCGCGGGATCAGGCCGCGCACCGCTACGAGGAGGCCCGCCAGGAGCAGGCCCGGATGGACGAGATCGCCGGAAGGCCGAAGCAATCGCCACCCGCCACCCACTGACCAGTTCTTTCAGAGCACGCTATGAAAGTCCTCCTCTTTCTCCTCCTCATCATCGGCATGACGCTCTCCTTCGCAGCCATCGGGCTGGTCATGCTGTTTGTCACCGGCACGGTGAAAAACCTGAACGAGGCCAAGAACCTCTTCATTCACGGAGAGGCGGCCTCAGACTCCTCCCTGGTCGCGCCGGACGCGGTGGAGTCGATGCAGGACGCCCTGGCGCAGCTCCAGCTCCAGCGGCAGGAGCTGGCGACCGTGCTGGAGGAGATGAAGGCGGACACCTCGAAACTCATTCAGCAGAAGACCCAGATCGAGCAGGAGGTCCAGGCCCTTCTCCCGCAGCAGGCGCAGGCCCAGCAGCAGAAGGCCAA